>Ga0055451_10001315_pt1 | contig 10039 bp, 8 predicted proteins | sample China_Galinas_PW_3_FD_57745 | JGI IMG/M metagenome (GOLD analysis project Ga0055451, IMG submission 57745) | Wetland microbial communities from San Francisco Bay, California, USA, that impact long-term carbon sequestration - China_Galinas_PWB_D2 | ecosystem: Environmental > Aquatic > Marine >... | reverse complement strand
GATCAGCGTGTTCACGCCGGGATCGGGGCGGCGCTCGCGGCTCTGCAGCGTCTCCAGCCGCTCGCTGCACGCGGCGAGCTCGGAGAGCTCGCGCGCGCGAAGCCAGGACACGCACTCGCCGGCGGTGGCCCGGCGGCGCGCCTCGTCGTCGTCGAGGACGATGGCGAGGTCGACCGCGCCGTGGAAGCGCCGGGCGGCCAGCACGTACTCGCCCCCGTCGTAGAGGTCGAAGGCGCTGGCGACGCTCGCATCGAGACGCGCGCGCATGGCGGAGAGCGACTCGATCGGGGTCGCCCCGCGACACGCGAAGAGGGCTGCGACCGCCAGAGCGACCGCAGCCCCCCGTCGCGACGCGAGCGCTCCGCCCGTCGCCCTCCCCCGTGACGAATCCAGTCGGTGCGCTGCGTCGCGTCGCGTCATGAGCTTCCCCTCACCGGCGCCCGTGCCCGTTCGCCTCCCCTGCTGACGGGACCGACTTCCGGGGTATTCACGCAGCCGATGGGAATTCCATCGGGGTGCGCCGACGCGTATAGTGGTCGCGTCGGTCGAGGTCGGAAGAATGTCGAGCTGGCTTGCACTTGGCGCCGCGCTGCTGGGGGTGACGCTCGGAATCCACGACCCGACGCTGCTCGTCGTCGGCCTCGACGGAGCCGACTGGCGGGTGCTCGACCCCCTCATCGAGGCCGGCTACGTCCCCCACATCGAAGCGCTGGTGTCCGGCGGGGTCCGGGCCGCCCTCGCGTGCGCACCCGCCCGCCCCGACCTCGCCTGCTACTGCCCGCCGGTGTGGACGAGCATCGCCACGGGACAGCCCTACAAGCGACACCGCATCGCGACCACCATCGATCCCGCGGGCCGACGACAGGTCGCCGCGCTCTGGGAGGTGAACCAAGACGCCGGGGGACTCTCGAACCTGATCTCCTACCGCGGCACCTGGCCGCCGGAGCCGGACGCGGGCATCGTGCTCACCGAGCCGGGTCTCGACGTGGCCGCCGGCGAGCTCATGGACCGCTGGTGGACGCCGGAGCATCCCGGGATGGACCGGCCCGAGACCCACACCCAGCCGGTCGGGATCCTCACCACCCTCGGACTGCTTCCCCACACAGGCCCGCGTCGCCCCGCCTGGCAGATGTTCGCGCGGGATCGCGTGGCGATGCGCGCCCTCGACCTGCTCGCCCGGCTCCAGGCGCCCCTCCGGAAGCCCGGGCACGGTCCGCGGCGCGAGCGCCCGCGCCCGCTCCGGACCACCCCCCTGCAGGCCGGCGCCGCGAACCTGACCCTGATCTTGCTGCACGGAACCGACCGCGCGGAGCACGTCGGATGGAACCAGGTGCAGCCGACCCCGGAAGATGCGGTGGACGCCGACGCCGTCGTCTCCCTCGCCGCCGACTGGGACGGGCCCGTCTTCGATCCTCCGCCCTGGGGCTGGGGCTCGGTGGCCTCCCAGTACCTCGAAGCGGACGCCTGGCTCGGACGTCACCTCGCGCGGAACCGCTACGACTACGTGGTGCTCGTGAGCGACCACGGCATGGCGCGCAACCGGGTGGCGGGCCAGGTCCCCGGAGATCACGGGCCGAGCGCCCCCGATGCGCACCTCGGCATCCTCGCGATCCGGGGCCGGGGGGTGCGCGTCGACCGCCAGATCCCGACCGCCTCGGTGCTCGACGTCGCGCCGACGCTCGCCTACCTGCTGGACCTGCCGGTCGCCGAGGATCTGCCCGGGCGCGTCCTCGACGAGGCCTTCACCGGTTCGTGGCTCCGACGCCACCCGGTCCGCACGACGCCGAGCTGGGCTCCCGTGCACTCGCTGCCCCCCGGCGGGGGGTTGCCGTAGACTGTCGAGACCGTGTCCGCCGCGAGCGCCATCGAATCGAGCACCCATCGACCGGAGGTCGGGTGGATCCACAGGCCTGCCTGGGACCTCTTCTGGATGTTCTCGTCGCTGTGGGGGGCGGCGCTGCTGGTGGGCGGGGCGGGCCTCGCCGAGGTCGCCCTGCGCGCGGATCCGGTGTCCTGGGGCGCGGTCGCCCGGAGCCTCCAGATCGACGCGTCGAACGCCCCGCTGAGCGTCATGCTCGTCGCGACCGTGCTCTTCCTCGGCAACCGCTTCCTCTCGATCCTGCACTCCTGGTCGACCACCTACATGGTGATCTTCTCGCCGCTCTTCGCCGAGGAGCGGCGCCGACACCGGCGCCGCTACGTCGCGGTTCCCGCGCTGCTCGCGGGCCTCGCCTTCGCCCTCGGCTTCGTCATCGCCGGCTGGCCCCCCTACCCGATCGTCGAGCGATTCCAGCCGGGACTCTGGGCCTTCGTGCTCTACATCGCGCTCTTCTGGGTCGGACACTTCTGGCACTTCGGGAACCAGGACTTCGGCGTGCTCACCCTCTACCGCGCCCGGGCGGGCCAGACCGGCCCGACGGACCGCAAGCTCGACAAGCTCTACACGGCGTCGATGATGTTCGTCATCCAGCCGATCGTCTACCTCAGCATCGTGAAGACGACCGCCTTCTCCGAGATGGTCCACACCGCGATCCCCCTCGACGCCGGCGCCTTCGACGTCGCGGCCCGGGTCGGTCTCGGCGCGGCGTGCCTGCTCTCGGCGGCGATGATCGGACGCGAGCTCACCCGCGAGGACCGGTCGACCCCGAAGCTTCTCTGCTACCTGGTGATCTTCCTCCACCCGGTGCTGATCTACGGCGCGGTCTGGGCGAAGCAGCCGACGATCGCCTTCCTCTACGTCATGGCCTACCTGTGGAGCCACTGGTTCATCGCCGTCGGCCTCGTCTCGCGCATCAACAGCCGCTACTACCAGGGCCTCGGATCGTCGCCCGGCCGCGCCCTGGCGCGGCACGCGATGGTGCTCGGATCGATCGCCCTCGTGGTCTGGCTCGGCACCTACGCCTACACCGACTACGGCCTCTTCAACACCGACGGATTCGCGTACAAGAAGATCCTCGCCGGGATCCCGCCGTCGGAGCGGATCGCGATCGGGCTCGTCATGGGCTTCTTCCTCGCCGAGCAGCTCGTCCACTACTACTGCGACCGGCGCCTGTTCCGCTTCCGCGATCCGGGCGTGCGCGCGAGGGTGGCCCCGCTGCTCCTGTGACCGCCGTCACCTCAATCGGCCCCGCCGTTCCGCCGAAGATGGGGACACCAGCAACGGTCGGAGGGGTTGGACCATGGCGAACGAGAGCGAGCCGCGAGTCGCGCGGCGCATGCCCTGCAACCTGACGATCACCGGACGACGGCACTCCGGCGTGATCCTCAACGTGTCGCCGCGCGGGCTCTTCGTCCAGACCAACGCGAAGATCAGCCCCGGCGAATGCGTCGAGATCTCGCTCTGCGCGCCGACCCATCCCCGGGCCATCGAGGTCTCCGCCACGGTGGTCTGGCGCCGGCTGGTTCCGGCGCAGCTCGTGTCGGTGGCCCAGGGCGGGTGCGGCGTGCGCATCCAGCACGCGAGCGAGAGCTTCTACGAGTACCTCTCGACGGTGCTTCCGACGCTCGCGACCGGCGCCTGAGGCCGGACGCCGCGCCGGGCGCCTCGCTCAGGAGGGCGTCGGCTTCGTCCCCTGGCGCATCTCGATCACGTCGGCCGAGTGCGCGTCGATCTCGGCCAGGCTCACGCCCGCGCTCTCGGCGAGCCGGGCGAAGCTCGAATCGATCAGCGAGACGAAGTCCGCGAGATCGGGCACCAGGTTGTAGTCGGCATTGAAGCCCCAGAACATCTGACCGTCGTAGCTCATCAGTGCGATTCCGAGGCCGATGTTCTGGAGCAGCGGCACCTGCGGATACATCGCGAGCAGCCGGGCCCCCTGCATGTAGAGCGGGAGCTGGGGGCCGGGCACGTTGGTGACGATCGAGTTGATCGGCCCCGACACCGCCTGGGCCCCGAGGGACATCAGGCTCGAGGGCGTCCAGTCGGCGATCGCCATCATCATCTCGATCCCCAGCGCCTCGTGGGATTCCTTGAGCTCCCGGGTGATCTCGTTCAGCTGCTCGAGCTGCTCCAGGGGATCGGCGAGGCCGATCGGGAGCGGAACGATCCAGGAGGAGACGCGGTTGCCGAGCTCTCCCTTCTCCTTCTCGCTGCGCACGCTCACCGGCGCGGAGACGCGGAAGTCGATTCCCTCGGGACGCACCTGGCGCTGGAGCATGAACTCGCGGACGGCGCCGGTCACGACGGTGAGCACCACGTCGTTGACCGAGCACCCGAGGGCCCGGCGAACCGCCTTCACCTGGCGCAGCGGCGTCCGGTGCCAGTCGAAGAGGCGGTGGGGGCCGATCGGTCCGTTGAGGGGCGTCTTCGACGGCGGGCTCACCGCCCAGCCGAGCAGGTGTCCGACGGCCCGGAAGCGCGTCGCGACGTCGTGGCGCAGGTCGTCGGTCTGGGCCGCGAAGGCCTGGAAGCCCCGGAGCGCCTGGAGCGGGAGCGTCGCCCGGCGCACGACCTCGTCGCGCCAGAGCGTCAGGCGCGATGGCGCCGGTCGGGGGATGTAGCGCTGGGGCTCGGCCATCTCCGTCTCCGGTGTGGGAGAGAGCTGGATGTGGGCCAGGTCCACCCCCGAGCTGCCGTCGATCATGCAGTGGTGGATCTTGGTGATGACCGCGAAGCGCCCCCGGTCGAGCCCCTCGACGACCCACATCTCCCACAAGGGCCTCGCGCGGTCGAGGGGCTGGGCCATCACCCGCGCCGAGAGCGCCTTCAGCTGCGCGTCGCTCCCGGGCCGCGGCAGGCTGGTGTGCCGCAGGTGGTAGTCGATCTCGAAGTGACGATCGTCCACCCACACGGCGTGATCGGCGAAGGGAATGAAGTGGAGGCGCTGTCGATAGCGCGGAATCCGGTGGAGCAGCGACGCGACCCCGCGCTTGATCGCCTCGAAATCGACGCCGCCGTCGGGGGTCGCGAGGGGGCCGACCTCGTAGATCTGGGTGGCCGAGACGTGCATGTGGACTTTCGGCGTCTCGAAGAGGAGGAACGAGTTGTCCTGGGCCGAAAGTCGTTCGTAGTTGTATCTCGCCATCGGTCCTTCGCACCCCGTTCGCAGCGGGTCAGCATATCGTATCGTCGGTACCGGAACGGGGATGCGACGCGGTCGAAGGAGGGCTCGGATGCTCCGCGGCGAGAAGATCCTGGTGACGGGGCCCACCAGCCAGGTGGGCTGGCCGCTGGTGCGCGCCCTGGCGTCGGAGAACGAGGTCCACGGCGTCGCGCGCTTCGCCGACCCCGCCGGGCGGGAACGGCTCGAGGCATTGGGCGTCCGGACCTGGCAGCGCGACCTCGCCGAGCCCGACCTTCGAGACCTCCCCCGGGACTTCGACCGCGTGCTCAACTTCGCGGTCGTGCGCAGCGGCGACTTCGACTACGACCTCGCCGCCAACGCCGAGGGCGCGGCGCGGCTGCTCGCCCACTGTGCGGGCGCGAAGACCTTCCTGCACTGCTCCTCCGCCGCCGTCTACCAGCACCAGGACGGCAGGCCCGCACGGGAGGGCGATCCCCTCGGCGACAACCACCGGGTGATGATGCCCACCTACAGCCTCGCCAAGATCGCCGCCGAGACGACGGTCCGCTTCGCCGCCCGCCAGTGGAACGTCCCCACGGTGATCGCGCGGCTCAGCGTCCCCTACGGCGACGAGGGCGGCTGGCCCTGGTACCACCTGATGATGATGAAGGCGGGCCACCCGATCCCGATCCACGCCGACGGGCCGAATCTCTTCAACCCGATCCACGAGGACGACACCCTCGAGATGCTGCCGCGCCTGCTCGCGATCGCCGACGTCCCGGCCGCGGTGATCAACTGGGGCGGCTCCGAGGCCGTCTCGATCGAGGCGTGGTGCGAGCATCTCGCGGCGCTCACCGGACTCGAGGCGCGGCTCGAGGTCTCCTCCCGGGCCCTCGGCGCGCTCCCGGTGGACGTCACGCGCATGCACGAGCGGATCGGCCGGACCCGGGTGCCCTGGCGCGACGGGATCCGGCGCATGGTCGCCTCGCGCAACCCGGAGCTGCTGCGCGGCGACGCGTGATCGGCGCTTGACTTCGCCGGCGAATCGACCGATCCAGCCAGGATGAGGTTCCCATGAGCCAGGCCACCGACACCGCGCTGCCCGACGACGTCCGAGGTCCCGAGTCGATCCCCCGGGCCCCCGTCTTCGGGGCCCTCACCCGGGCCTGGCGCTTCCGCAGCCACGCCCTCGAGATCGTCTCGAACCTCTACGACTCCCTGGGCCCCGTGGTGCTCGAGACCATCGGGCCGATGAAGTCGGTGCACCTCTTCGGCCCCGAGGCGAACGAGTTCGTGATGCTCGACCGCGCCGGAAACTTCTCGGCCCGGCGCTCCTGGAATCTCATCATGGGCCGGATCTTCCCGAACGGCCTGCTGCTGCGCGACGGCGCGGACCACCGCCACCATCGCGGCATCATGCTCCAGGCCTTCACCCGCACGGCCCTGAACGACTACGTGGACCGGATGATTCCGCGCATCGAGGAACGCATCGACGAGTGGCCCGCGCGCGACCCGTCCTTCCTCGCCTTTCCGGCCTTCAAGGAGCTCACCTTCGAGCTCGCGGCCATGATCTTCCTCGGGGTGGAGATCGGCGGAGAATCCCGTTCGCTCACCCGGGCCTTCAGCGACACCGTCGCCGCCTCCATGTCGATCCTGCGCCTCCCGCTGCCGGGGCTCGAGTTCAACCGCGGGCTGCGCGGCCGCGAACACATGATCGGCTACCTGAAGGGAATCCTCGGCGAGCGCCGTGCCCGGGAAGGACCCGACATGCTGAGTCGGCTCTGCCACGCGCGCAGCGAGTCCGGGGAGCAGCTCGACGACCAGGAGATCATCGACCACATGATCTTCCTGATGATGGCCGCCCACGACACGACCACCAGCACCCTCACCTCGATCGCCTACGAGCTCGGCCGCCATCCCGAATGGCAGGAGCGGGTGCGCGAGGAGTGCCGGGCGCTCGGTGGGCCCCCCGGCTGGGACGAGATGCAATCCTTGACGGCGACCGGGCTCGTGACCCGGGAGACCCTGCGCCGCTACCCGCCGCTCTCGACGGTGCCGCGATTCAGCGTCCGGGAGTTCGAGTTCGGCGGCTACCGCGTTCCCGCCAACGCCATGGTGGCGGTCTATCCGCTCCACACCCACCACATGGCCGAGTGGTGGCGCGAGCCCTTCCGATTCGACCCCGAGCGCTTCGCCCCGGGCCGCGCCGAGCACCAGCAGCACTCCCACCTCTGGGTGCCCTTCGGCGGCGGAGCGCACCTGTGCATCGGTCGGCGCTTCGCCGAGCTCCAGGTGAAGGCGGTGGTCTCGGCGCTGGTCCGGCGATTCCGCTGGAGCTTCCCGGCGGGCTACGCGATGCCGGTACAGGAGGCGCCGATCTCGAAGCCCGCCGACGGGCTGCCGCTCTCCCTCGAGCCGCTCGAGGGCTGATCAGGCCGCGCCACCGGGGGGCGCCGCCCGCTCGCCGCTCGCCACCTCGAGCTCGAGGCGACCCGTCTCGGGCAGGACCAGCAGGCAGAGCGCCGCGAGCACCGTGGCGAGGGACACGGCGAACACGGCGGGCCCGAGGTCCTCGAGCGCCTCGGTGCCGAATCCCACGAGGAGCAGACCCGTGGTCCAGCCGAGGGTCTGGACCAGCACCAGCCATCCGCTCGAGGTGCCGCGGTGGGAGGTCGGAAAGAGCTCCGACGCCAGCGCGCGCACGATCAGGTCCCCGGCCGACATGAACAGAACGTAGAGCCCCCAGGCCGGGATGAGGGTGCTGCTCGGCCCGAGGTAGAAGAGCGCGGACCAGAGCGGCGCGCTCGCCAGGCAGAGCGCGCCGACCCGCTTGCGGCCCCAGTGATCCGAGCCGCGCCCGCCGAGCACGTTGCCCGAGACCCCGATCAGGCCGCCCAGCAGGACCACCACCGCGTACTGCTCGGGCTTCCAGCCGTGGACGTTCTGGATGAAGTAGCTCGTGTACTGGAAGAACACGATGCCGCCCATCGACGAGAAGAATCCGGCGAGTCCGATCGCCGCCGTGCGCAGCGGGCGCCCGCGGACCAGCGCGATCACCGGCTCGACCCAGCCGCGCAGGCCCCCGACGAGGTCGTCCCCCAGGCTCTCTCGGTGGGCGGTGAAGCGCCTCGTCTCGGTCAGCGCCCGGCGCAGCAGGGGAAGCACGACCAGGGGCAGGACGCCCAGGCCGTAGAGGTCTCGCCAACCGTGGGGGAACAGGTCGATGCCGCCGTAGAGCGCCGCGCCGAGGCCGTAGCCGAGGCCGCCGATCATGAGCAGCAGCCCGAGGGCGCCGCCGCGCAGCTCGGCGGGGAACTCCTCGATGACGATCACCACCGCGAGGGCGGCGCCGGTCAGCATGAAGGCCCGGGTGATCAGCTGGGCGGCCATGAACTGCACCGGGGTCTGGGCGAAGGCGGTCAGGAAGGTGCCGACGCTCATGCCGATCAGCGCCGCGAGGAAGACCCGCCGGCGACCCAGGAGGTCGGCGAAGGGGATCATCAGGATCGTCCCGAAGCCTCCCATCCGGATCACACCGAGGAAGAGGCCGGTCTCGCGGGCCGAGATCGAGAGGTCGTGGGCGATCTGGGGCAGCGCCGCGTTCACGAGGCCGATGTCGTAGTTCTCGAACATCATCCCGAGCGCCACCAGGCGCAGCACGCGCTGCAGCTCGGGCGTGAGCCGCGGAGCACCGCCGAAGAAGATGCGGAGGAACCAGTTGTTGCGGGCGGGGCCCGGCGACGCGTCGGCCATGGCGCCCTCGAGGGCTCAGGAGGAGCGGATGCGGAGCACCCGGCGCGCCGCGGAGTGGGAGCCCCGGATCAGAACCGGTATCCCAATCCGAAGGAGATCGCGACGTAGTCGATGTCGCTGTTGTCGTAGAACGGCAGAACGTAGGTGACGTCGCTGGTGAAGACGATGTGATCGGTGATGTAGGCGTCGATCCCGGCGCCGCCGCGAATCACCGCGGACTCCTCGGTCTTCCCGTTGGAGTTGGGCCCGTCGGTGCGCTGCTGCATCAGCCCACCGCCGAAGAGCAGGAAGGGCTGGAAGCGACCGACCGGAAGGTGGGCCTTGGCGTTGATCGTGCCGAGCCAGCCCTTGATGTCGGTCTGGGTGCCCGAGGAGTCGTCGAAGGCATCGAAGCCCTCCCATTCGAACTCGACCCCCAGCACCTCGTTCACCCGGTAGCCGAGCCGGAAGTTCCCGCCCCAGGCGTTGCGGAAGTCGGTGCTGACCTTCTCGTCGCCGAACTGGACCTTCTGGTCGGAGATGTCCTCGACGGCGTACATCGCCGAGATGGACGCGTAGAATCCGGGCCGATCGAAGCCCGTGTTGGCCTCTTCCTCGTCGTCGTCGTCCTGGGCCCAGCCGGGCATCGCCAGGAACAGACTCGCCGCCCCCAGCGCGATGATGAGCTTCCGCATGTCCTCCCCGTCATCTCCGTCATCTCGTCATCGGCGACCGCACGCGACCCGTTCGCGATCGTGTCAGCTCGCGATCTTCCCAGTTGCGACCCAGCCACTCGCGACCGGGCCGGACACGACCGAACCCGACTGCACCCGGCCGCGCCGATCCGCGAACTGGCTCCGGGCGAGTCGGTGGCGGATTATAGTGCGGAACCGCGGGGGCCTGGCAATCGAATTCTCGACGACCCCGTGGACGCGAGAAGGCCCGATTTCGGGGCGGAGAGGCCCCGATGCGCGGGGCCGGGGCGCTCTTCAGCCCTGGGATTCGAGCTTCGGGCGCAGCTGATCGAGGCGCTCTCGCCAGGTCTCGAGCCGGCGCTGGTCGGCCTCGCCGAGGCCCGAGACGTCGATCTGGCCGAGTCCCTCGAGCATGGCGAGGTGGACCTCGCGCACCACGTCGAGGCTCTGCTGCTCGTGGAGCGTATCGGTGAGCGCCGACTCGGCGCGCTCGATGCGATCGAGCGCGCGGTTCAGCGCGTCGGCGACGTCGTGGAACTCGTCGCCCTTGCGCAGCACGATCGGCCGCACCGGACGGCCATCGGCGATCCGCCCGAGCTCGATCTTGAA
>Ga0055451_10001312_pt1 | contig 10045 bp, 12 predicted proteins | sample China_Galinas_PW_3_FD_57745 | JGI IMG/M metagenome (GOLD analysis project Ga0055451, IMG submission 57745) | Wetland microbial communities from San Francisco Bay, California, USA, that impact long-term carbon sequestration - China_Galinas_PWB_D2 | ecosystem: Environmental > Aquatic > Marine >... | reverse complement strand
CGACAGCTCGGCGTCGTCCGGGCCGATCTCGACGTCGCACGCGAGGCGGTGCACCTGCTTTGCGCGCTCCTCGACACCCGACCCGCCGCTGAGCCCGAGGAGCAGCACGGGCGCCCGTGCCGCGTCGTCGATCGCCAGTGAGACGAACAGCTCGAGCGCGATATCGAGCTGCTGCTCGACGAGCACCATCTCGACCGGGAACGCGCCGACGCGCATCGCGAGCAGATTCTCGGCCGCGTCGCGCGTCTGTTCCGGCGTGTCGCAGAAGACCACGCCGCCCATCGCCTTGCGCCCCGTCGTCCACGCCTGGATCTTGACAACGACCGGCCCGGCGATGTCTCGCGCGGCCGCCTCGGCCTCGGCGGGTGTGCCCACCGCACGACCCGCCGGCGTCTCGAATCCGTGTTCTCGGAGCAGCGCCTTGGCCTGGTACTCGTGAAGCCGCGCCATCGCATCCCCCCTCAGAAAGGTCTCGATCCTAGCCCCGCGTTACGTTGCCGTGACAGCCCCGGCGGCGTTCATCCCGTACGTTCGGGGTGCGGCGGAAAGCCCGCACCCAACCTCAAGGAGAACGCGATGAGGACGACCACGCTCTGGACACTGATCGCGGCCGCCGGGCTCGCGACCGCCGCGACCGCGCAGGACACCGAGACGCCCCGGTTTGAACCGCTGCCGACGCGCTGCGGCACCCCGTCGGGCTCCCCGACACCGGTCGAGATCACGCCGCAACCCGAAGCGGCACGACCGCGCGTCGAGGTCGCGTTCGTCCTCGACACAACGGGGAGCATGGGCGGGCTGATCGAGGGGGCCAAGGCGAAGATCTGGTCGATCGCCAACGCGATCGCCACGTCCGAGCCGGCGCCGGAGATCCGCATGGCGCTGGTCGGGTACCGCGACCGACACGACGAGTACGTCACCAAGCGCACCGACCTGACCAGCGATCTCGACGCGATCTACGCCGATCTGATGGGGTACGCCGCCAACGGCGGCGGCGACAGCCCGGAGAGCGTCAACCAGGCGCTGCGCGAGGCGGTCAACGACCTCGACTGGTCGGACGACGACGCGGTCCTGAAGATCATCTACCTCGTCGGCGACGCCCCGCCGCACATGGACTACGAGCAGGACGTGCTGTACCCGGCGACGTGCGAGGCGGCGGCCCGCGCGGGCATCATCATCAACACGATCCAGTGCGGGACGATGGGCTCGACGACGCCGATCTGGCAGGAGATCGCCCGCCTGAGCGAGGGCGAGTACTTCGCGATCGACCAGTCGGGCGGGATGATGGCGGTGGCGACGCCGTTCGACGCCGAGTTGGCCGAGCTGTCGCGCGAGCTGGACGCGACGATGGTGGCGTACGGGACGCCCGAGCAGCAGGCGGCGCTGGGCGAAAAGCTCGAACGTGGCGCGGAGTTGGTCGACGCGGCCGAACCCGAGGCCGCCGCCGACCGCGCGGCGTACAAGAGCACCGCGGCCGGGCTCGGCATGATCGGGCAGGAACTCGTCAAGGACCTCGAGGAGGGCAGAGTCGCTCTCGAAGACCTCGACGAGAAGGAGCTGCCCGCGGTCATGCAGCCGATGAGCCAGCCCGAGCGCGAGGCGTATGTCGCCGAGCAGGCGACGCGTCGTGCCGAGGCAACGAAGCGCATCCAGAGCCTCAACGAGCAGCGTCAGGCGTTCCTCAAGGAGAAGCTGGAAGAGGCGGGTCAGGACGGGTTCGACCAGCGCGTGCTGGAGTCGTACCGACGTCAGGCGGCCGAGCGCGGCATCATCGGGCCTTCCGAATCCGACAAGCCCGAGGAGCCCGAAGCGGACACGCCGGCGGAAGAGGACGAGGACAAGTAGACTGTTCATGGAAGCGCCCGGAGCGTGAGCGACGGGTCTCGGAATAAACCCGGAGGGCATCATGCGTCGAACACTCGCGATGTTGACACTCGCTGTTGTCGCCGGCATCGCCGGCGCTGATGAGACCGCGCTGACCATCTACTCGTCGGCCACGCCCGGCGCGATCCCGCCGGAGTGGTACCGCCCGACGCCGGGGCAGAACCGCAACGGGTACAACCCGTACCAGCAGCAGATCCCCGGGTACGCGGTGGTCAAGCAGCAGCGCTCGATCGAGATCCCGACCGGGCGCTCGGAGATCCAGTTCACCGACGTGGCCGCGTTCATCGATCCGACCACCGTCAGCTTCAAGTCGCTGACCGACCCCGAGCACACCCGCGTGCTTGAACAGGACTACCGCTACGACCTGATCGACCTCTCCAAGATGCTCCAGCGCCACGTCGGCAACGAGGTCAAGGTCAACGGCGAGATGGTCACACTCCTCAGCGTCAACCCCACCGGCATGCTCGTCAAGGACGCGAGCAAGGAGATCTACTTCGTCAACGGGTTCGGCGGCGTTCGCATGAGCGAGGAGATGGCCGAGGGGCTCATCACCGTCCCCACCCTCGCGTGGGACGTCGTCAGCGACACAGGCGGCCAGCAGGACACCCGCGTCACCTACCAGACCACCGGTATCACCTGGTGGGCCGACTACAACCTCACCTTCACGCCCGGCAAGAACGCCAACTCGGGCACGCTCGACGTGGGCGCGTGGGTGAGCATCCTCAACCAGTCGGGCGCGGGGTACGAGGACGCGAAGCTCAAGCTGATCGCTGGCGACGTGCAGCGTGCGCCGCAGGGCGGGCGCGGCGGGGCGAAAGGGATGATGGACCCTCGAATGGCACGGATGGAGATGGACTCCTCCGCCGGCTTCGAGGAGAAGTCCTTCTTCGAGTACCACCTCTACACGCTCGGACGCCCCATCACCATCGCCGAGAACTCGACCAAGCAGACCGAGCTGTTCGAGCCGGCGGTCGGCGTCCCGGCCGACAAGGTGCTCGTCTACTACGGCGCCCCCCAGCTCGCCTACTGGACCTACGGCGGCTCGATCAACACCAACCGCGACCTCGGCTACCCCACCAACACCAAGGTCGACGTCTACCTCCGCTTCAAGAACACCAAGGAGAACGGTCTCGGCATCCCGCTCCCCTCCGGACGCATCCGCGTCTCCCAGCTCGACACCGCCGATGACTCGCTTGAGTTCATCGGCGAGGACGTTATCGACCACACGCCGAAGGACGAGACCGTCCTCATCAAGCTCGGCAGCGCCTTCGACGTGGTCGGCGAACGCAAGCAGACCGACTTCCGCCTCGACTCCAAGGCCCGCTGGATGGAGGAGAGCTTCGAGATCGAGCTGCGCAACCGCAAGGACGAACGGGTGGACGTGATCGTCAAGGAGACCATGTTCCGCTGGGCGCAGTGGACCATCAAGCAGTGCAGCGAAGACTACGAGAAGGTCGACGCACGCAACATCCACATCCCCGTCACGCTCGAACCGGGCGAGGAGCGGACGATCACCTACACCGTGCGATACACCTGGTGAGGGAGAGCTAACGCCCCGGCGGAGGGCCCGCCGAGTGCGGTGGACGCTCGTCCTTGTCGGCGCTCGGGATGCCGTCGGCCCCGATCCGCTCGCGCACCTCACCCAGCCGCGCCTCCAGACGCGCGAGCCGCGCCAGCGCCGACTCCATCCGCTTGTTCGTCTCGAACAGCTCGCGCGACAACGCCTCGACCTCGCGCGACGTGAAGTCGGCGTGCTCCTCCAGACGTGTCACACGCTCGGGCAACTCCGGCATCGGGCCCTCAGTGATCGCAGATCCTGCCGGGATCGGTCGTGAACCCGCCCTCGCCCTCGACGAACTTCCCGCGGGCCGCGAGGAACTCGATGATCCCGTCGGCGTCCATGCCCTGCGCCGAGCAGGTGTGGAAGCGGGCGTCGGGGCCGAACCGCTCGATGATCGCCGTTCGCAACGATCCACGCGTGTACCCACCGCCCGACTCGAGCATCATCCGCATCACCTCGTGCCCGTGAATCTGTGCCATCGCGTCCTCCATGCCGGGATCGACGATGGTAGCTCCCGACCTCGAGATCGGGCGCAGATCGCGGCGCGAGCAGGCGCGGAGGGAGGATTGCGGAGCGGCCGTGCGGCGCGCGCCCGACGCGGCGTGACCCCGGCGACCTTACTGGATCTGCGCCACCTGTGTCTGCTGTCTGAGCAGGACGCGACGCTTCTTGCTCGCTTGCCTCTTGATGCGTCTGCGGCTTCCCGATGACAGCTTGCTCATCAGGCCGTGTCCCCAATCCGTCAGACGGTTGGGGTTGACGTCGGCGCGTCGCATGTTGTCCTCCCTCTCGGCGGGCCCTGTCCATGGGCCGCCGCCGGAATCAGTGTACATCATCAGTACGTCGGCTCCCAGCGCGATTGTTCGAACCAACACCCTTCCAGTGAGCGAAAAGACGCGCATCGCGTTCTCTAATCGGACCTGCCGATCTCGTGCGATGCGCGCACAAAGGCGAGCCGCCCCGTGCAGGGGCGGCCCGCCATTCGATTGCGGACACTGTGCGCCGGTTCTGTTCAGCGGCGTCGGCGCGCGACGAGCCCCGCGGCACCCAGCAGCGTCAGTGCGCCCGGCGCGGGCACCGGCGCCCACAGGTTGAAGTTGCACGTGTTGTACGGGCGGTCGAGGATCATCGTCGCGATGCCGATGTTCGACGGCATGAAGATGCCCACCGACGGGTTGCCCGCGACCGTCGTCCCGTCAAAGAAGTACGTACCCGCGCCGTCCCAGTTCCACCCCGGCATCTGCAGCGCGCTCGTGCCGATCGGCGTCACCCCCACCGGTTCGTCGAGCCACGGCGTCGTGATCGCGGCGCCCGCGCCGTCAAACGCCGTGATCGTGTACGACTCGTCGTTGCCCGCACCGGTATCGACATCACCGATCCAGAACCACGTACCGGCGGGCAGCACGCCGGTCGGCAGCGTCGTGAAGTCGTAGCGGGTGATGCCGGGCGGGTTGGTGTTGCTCGACGGGATCGGGCCCTGCGCGTTGTACGTCCCGATCCAGTCGGCAAGAACCGGCGAACTCCACGAGCCGGTGAACGTGCCCGAGCCCGGGGTCAGCGTGTTCCCGATCCCGTTCGGCGCGCCCGGGTTCGAGCCGGGGATCGGCAGGTTGGACCCGCTGCCGGTGAGGACGGCGCCCGAGGCGTTGAGGGCGAACGCGGCCGCGCAGGCCGCCACGATGGTGATGCGCTTGCTCATAATCTCTCCTTTGTGTCTTGTTCCCTGAGCCGAAGAAACCGTCAGCCTACGGACGACATGCGCGCTCACGCAAGCGCCGATGTCAAACACGCGCTGTGTATTACATATGCAATCATCCGTTGCGCGCGTGCTCGCGGCGGCGGAATCGCGCCGTGCGCCCGCTCAGCCCGAGACCTCATCGTCCCGGTGTCGCCCCAGCGAGCGGCAGTACCCCGGCATCACATCGGGCATCATCGTCTCGCCGGGCGCTCGCTCGCGCCCGAACACCGTGCCCGGGAAGTCCAGCCGTTTCTGGACCTCCCATATCGCGTCGTGTTCGTTCGGGGGCAGCAGTGCCGCCGGGTCACCCACCGCGACCCATCCGATCGGCACACACACGCCGACGCCCACGCGGCTGTTGACGTGCACGACCGCGTTGATGCGTACCTCACCCCCGCGTTCCACCGTTGCGCCGTTGAACACGCTGGCGCCGGTCGCGATGAACACGCCGTCGTGCAGTGTTGCGCCGGTGACGTGCGCGTGCGGTCCGATCAGGCAGCAGTCGCCGACCGTGACGGGGTGCCCCCGCCCCGCCCGAACAACCGCGTTCTCCATCACCAGCGAGTTCGTCCCGATCGCGATCGATCCATGCTCGGCGTTGACGACGGCGCCGAACATGACGCGTGCGTTGGGGCCGAGCGAGACGTCGCCGCACACGACGGCGTTGGGCGCGACCCAAGCCGATTCGTGCACGCTCGGGGTCACGCCGCGGTGCCTGACGAGCATCGAAACAGTGTACCCGGGGGGCGGGTCCACTCCGGTGCACACCCGGTGGGCACGGAGGGGCCTGTCGGGCCGGAGCGAGGTAGCATGTGCCCGTGCCTTCGCTCATCGCCTGGCTTCGGGAGGATCAGGCGGCGTTCGTCCGTGCCGCGGCCGATCTGGCCGGGCTCGGTATCGCCGGCGCCGGCACCCCCGGCGAAGGGCGCTCCTCGGGCGCGGCGAGCGCCCTCGGCGTCGAGCCCCGCGACGACCTCCGCTCCGACCTGCACGAGGGCGACTGCGACGTCATCCTGCTGGGCGACCCCGGCGCGTTCGGCACCGGCGACCGCGCCGACGCCTCGGCGATCGTCGCCGCCCACGAGCGGGGCGTGCGCGTCGCGACGCTCGAACCGGTCCCCGCCGGCCCGCTCGACCTCCGCGCGGGGCGCTGGGGCGAGGTGCACGGCGGGCGTCCCGTGCACGAGCTGGTCACGCTGGTCCCGCTGCTGCGCCGCTCGCCCGTGCTGCGCGAGGGTGAGGACGCAATCGAGCAGTTTGGGCACGCGCGCACGCTGCTGGTCGATGCGTTCGCCGCGCCGGGGACGGTGCCGCTCGGGGCGCTCGTGTTCAACGCGCTCGAGCTGATCGGCACGCTGTTCGGCGAGCCCGACTCGATCGACGCCGCCTACGCCTCGCCGGCGCAGGGCACCGGTGTGCACGCGCTGGCGGGCGAAAGCCTGCGTGGGCTGAGTGGCGACCTCACCGCCGTGCTCCGCTTCGCCGACGGCAGGACCGCCTGTGTGCGCGCCAGCGACCGCACCGGTATGTGGGCACGGTCGGCGACGCTGATCGGGGCGGGCGGATCCCTCACCATCACAGACGACTCGCTTGTGTGGGTCGGGATGGACGGCGGGGAGGTGGACGAGTCACGCCGGGAGCATGCCGACGCACCGGCTGTTCCCGCCGACGCGCTGCGGAGGCTCGTCGATCCGTCGCTGCCGCCCGAGCCGGTGCGCGACCCCGAGTTGGTGCTGGCGATGTCGCAGGTGGCGCTGCTGAGCTCGCGCACGGGTCAGGCCGAGAGCCCCGCCACCATCCGTCGTATGGTCGGGGCCTAGGCGCCGGCGATGTAGGCCTCGAGCGAGCGGATCGTCTCGATGAGGGTCTCGGCCTCGACGAAGTTGAGATCGCCGATCGAGACCATGCCGATCGGACGTCCGTCTTCGAGCACAGGCAGGTGGCGCACGCGCTGCTCGCGCATGACCTTCCGCGCCTCCTCGAGCCTGGTCTCGGGGGTGCAGGTGAGCACGGTCGTGTTCATGATCTCGGCCACGAGCGTCCGCGCCGGGTCACGCTCGCCGGCGACGATGCGCACGAGAATGTCGCGCTCGGTGATGATGCCGACCAGCGACCCCTCGGTGTCGCACACCGCGAGCGCGCCGATGTGGTGCCGGTTCATCAGGCGGGCCGCGTCGAGCGCCGACTGCTCCGGGCCGATGGTCTGCACGATGTCGTTGCCGCGTGTGGCCTTGTCGGCGATGAGTTCATGGACGCGGTTCATGTCCCCTCCTATCGGACCCTCGCGCGACGCGCCTGGTACGCGGGGCTATACGTAGTCTGCCCGGAACCGGATTCGTAAGCAAGGCTCTTCCCGGCGGGTGCACGTCCCACGAGCTTCACGAGCCCGCAACCACGCTTGTGCGCCCCGGAACCGGGGGTCGGGTCAGACCCAGCGGGTGATCCGCCAGGTCTTCTTGCCGCGACGCAGGGCGATCATCGACCCGTGGAGCAGGTCCGCGGTGGACAACCTGTCGTCAGGGGCGACCTTCCGCCCGTTCACGCTCACCGATCCGTTCTCGAGGAACTCGCGGGCCTCGCGGTTGCTCCTCGCAAGCCCGGTCTCGACCAGCAGGGGAACGAGATCGACGCCGCCTTCGAGCGTTGCCTTCGGGTGCTCGCTCGACGGGACCTCGGCGAAGACCTCGCGGAGGGTGGCTTCGGGCAGCGAGGCGACGTCGCCGCTGAACAGGGCCTTGCCGGCGGCCTCGGCGGCCTCTGCCTCGTCGCGCCCGTGCACCAGCGTCGTCGCCCCCATCGCCAACGCCCGGTGCGCCTCGCGGTGCTCGGGGTGCTCGAGGTGCGCGCGCTCGATCGCCGCGATCTCGCCCTGATCGAGCAGAGTAAAGATCCTGAGGAACCGGATCACGTCGGCGTCGGCGGTATTGAGCCAGAACTGGTACATCGCGTACGGGCTGGTGCGCTCGGGCGTGAGCCAGATGGCGCCGGACTCGGTCTTGCCGAACTTGCCGCCGTCTGCCTTGGTGACGAGTGGGACGGTGAGCCCGAACGCTGATTTGAACTGAATAGAGTCCATCACACGTTCGTGATCGTCGTGGCCTCCGTGAATCTTGATGCGATAGGACTTCTCGGCCTCTGCCCAAGTGTGCTTCTTAGTCAGATCAATACCTGCGACGATATTCCCCCACTGATCGGAGCCTCCGAGCTGGACAGTGACACCGTGTTTGGTGTACAGGTGCATGAAGTCGTACGCCTGGAGGATCATGTAGCTGAACTCGGTGTAGCTGATGCCGTGGTCGCGGTCTTCGAGACGTGCGCGGACGGACTCCTTCTGCACCATCATGTTGACGGAAAAGTGCTTGCCGATGTCGCGCAGCGCCTCGATGTAGCCGAGCTTCGTGAGCCACTCGGCGTTGTCCATGATGTCCGGGTCGTCGGCGAGGGCCGCGTTACGCCAGACGTTGGCGAAGATGCGCGACTGGCTCTCGACGTTCTCCATGACCATCTCGCGGGTCATGAGCAGACGTTCGGCGCTCTTGCCGGACGGGTCGCCGATGAGCCCGGTGCCGCCGCCCATGACCACGATCGGCTCGTGCCCGGCGCGGGCGAAGTGGACCAACGCCATGACCGGGACGAGGTTGCCGATGGTCAGCGAGTCGGCGGTCGGGTCGAAGCCGGCGTAGCACCGGCGCCGCCCGGATGAGAGGTGATCCCGCAACCCGGGCTCGTCGGTGCATTGGTGGGCCAGCCCCCGCCAGGTCATCTCATCGAGGAAGTCGATGGACATCGGCGGCAAGGGTAGCGGCGGGTGGACGGTGAGGGGGTGTGGGGCTAGGCTGCGAGATGTCAACTGAGACCAGGTCTCAATTCCGTCGCTGCCCGCTTCCCCGCTGGCTCGCCCGCTTCGGGCTCGCCGGGTTCCTGTTCTTTCTGGTCAAGGGTTTGCTGTGGCTGGCGGCCCCGGCTGTGCTCGCCTTCTGGATGGCGGACTAGTCTTTAGGGGAGGATGCCATGAGCATGACCAGCCGTGTGAAGAGCGAGACATGGAAGCTGCACGAGCGGGCCGAGGGACACCCGGTGCAGAAGACACTGATGCAGGGGAGGCTACCGCGGGAGGTGTTCGCGGCCAACCTCGGTCAGCTGCTTCTGGTGCACCGCGCGCTCGAGTCGCGTCTGCGCGAGCTGCGCGAGAGCGATCCGCGCATCGTCTCGATCGTGACCGACGAGCAGTTCCAGGAGCCGTACCTGCTCGAGGATCTCGCGGCGTACGGCGTCGACCCGGCGGAGGTCGAGGCGGGTCGCGCGACCACCGAGCTGATCGCGAAGATCGAGGCGGCGCCGCCGATGTCGGTGCTCGGCATGCACTACGTGATGGAGGGGTCGAACAACGGCAACCGCTTCATCGCCAAGGCGGTGTCACGCGCGTACGGGTTCGAGCCGGGCGCGCCCGGGCTGCGGTACCTCGATCCGTACGGGGACAGGCAGCGCGAGGTGTGGGGGGCGTTCAAGACGGCGGCCGACGGCGCGGGGTTCACCGAGGACGAGTCGGCCCAGATGCTCGGGGGTGCGCAGGCGATGTACGCCGGGCTGATCGCGGCGTTCGATGAGCTGGGTGATCGGTTCGGGATCGGCGAGCCGGTCAGCGGCTGACACGCCTTTGCACTGACCGAACTTCCGGTCCGCGTTCTTGGGAGAAGTGGCAGAAGATGTAGCACTGACCCGAAGACGGGGTCAGTGGCACGAAGTACACCGACTTCTCAAAGCCGAAGTCAGTGGCACGAACGTCTCGTCAGTACGCGCGGTTGACGACGGCGCCGCCCATCAGTTCGAGCAGCGAGCGGGCGGGGCTCGGCGGGAGCGCGCCC
>Ga0055451_10001309_pt1 | contig 10053 bp, 4 predicted proteins | sample China_Galinas_PW_3_FD_57745 | JGI IMG/M metagenome (GOLD analysis project Ga0055451, IMG submission 57745) | Wetland microbial communities from San Francisco Bay, California, USA, that impact long-term carbon sequestration - China_Galinas_PWB_D2 | ecosystem: Environmental > Aquatic > Marine >... | reverse complement strand
AGTTCCCAGGGATCCCGCGGTCTGGATCAGCCGGCGCGTGACATCGACCCGGCCCTCGCGCTCGAAACCTTGCTTCGCCTTCTGCAATTCGGCCATGCCGGGGGCCTCGGCAAGGCCGGCATCCGCGAGTTTGACAGCCGTGCTGAAATTGCGTTTCTTCGCGGCGCTCTCGGCCAGCCTGAGATAGGCCGTGCCGAGCGCCTCGGGTGCCGTGGTATTCAGGAACGGATCGTTCGCAGCCAGCTCACCGTGCAGGATGGCAAGGGTCTTCTTCGCGTTGCTCACGTCCCTGGCCCTGGCCTGGGTCAGGAAGGTCTGCTTGTCTCCCTCGATGTGCGCCAGCCGCAGTTTCTCCTTGTTCGCCTCGTTGAACTTCGCTTCCGCATCAGCCAGTGCCTGTTGTTCCTTACGCACCGCGGTATCGTCGCTCACGAATTTCCCCGCCGCGGCGAGCAGGGAGCGCGCCTCGGTGAAGCGTTCCTTGCCCCGCATCACGCGCGCCTTGTCCAGGTACAGGCTGGCGACTTTCGCGCGCTGTTGCTCGAGCCAGGGTACCTCGTCCTTCGGAACCAGCTCCCCGAGCATCTTCATGTCGTTTTGAACCGTGCCGGTCCAGTCGTCGTCGAGCACCGGGTTGGCCAGCGCCTGCGCCAGGGACTGGCGATAGCTGTCGATATTCTGTACCCGCGCCTGCGCGAGATGCTGCGACCGTCCGCGCTGGACCTCCAGCAGGACGCTGGACAGCGTCTCCGAACCCGGCACCATGTCCACGGCCGTGGTGGCCATCGCCAGCGCCTTGTCCCAGTCCTGCTGCTTGTCCAGGGCCCGGATGGACGCCGTCAGGCGCTCCGCAATCCGGTTCCTGCCCTGGCCAATCAACGGATCCGAGGGATTCAGGGCAGCCAGCTTGTCGAGGATACCGAGCGATTGCCTGGCGGTGTCCGTCTGGTACGGCTGCTGCTCCAGGCTCTGCTGGAAACTCTGGTGCAGCAAGCTGACCTGTTGCTGGCGTTCGGCTTCACGGGCCTTGATTTCCGCCTCGGCGAGCTGCTGTTTCTGCGCGGCTTCCGCCTGCCCGATCTGCGCCAGCTCCGCCTGCAGGCTGGCGCTCACCGCGGCGCCCGGCTGCGCATCCAGGCCTTCCTGCACGTGCGCGCGCGCCTCGTCCCACTTGCCGGCGGCGCGTGCCGCCCGCACCATTTCCAGATAGCCCTGGCCGATCGCGGCCCGGGCGCGTTCCAGCAACGCGGCGTCCGCTCCTTCTCCGGCCAGCCTGTCGAGCAGTGACTGCGCGCTGTTGGACGACTTGCCGGCGAGCCTGCGCTTGCCGACGGCATCCAGCAGCGCGGTATACAGTTTATCCAGGCGGGCAAGGTGCGCGTTGTGCGCATCGGCCAGTTTCTTCTGTCTTGTCTGCAGAAAATCCGTGCTGACCACATCGGCGTTCGCCTGCAGCAACCGGTCGGCGTCATCCCAGCGGCGGTCGTCGATCAGCGTGGAAAGTTGCTTGTCAACCAGCTTGCCGGCCCTGGCCTCGATTTTTCCCGCCACGGCCGCGTCGGGCGCCAGTTGCCGGAGTTCCGTCAGGTCCGCACGCACACGCTCGACGGCATCCAGCGAATCCATGCCGGCCAGCGCCGTGGCAAGCTGACCGGAAAGCGCGGCGATGCGCTTTTCGCGCCGGACCCGGGTTTGCTCGGCGGCCACCTTGTCATGCAGGTTGACCAGTTGCGTATCCTGCGGAAACCGCTTCAGTCCGAGGGCCAGCATCTGGTCCGCGCGTTCGAGATTTCCCTGCTCGAGCAGGTGCGACGCCTGGTCGGCATAGGCGGCGGACAGGCGGGCATCGTGCAGTAACGGATGGTCCGGCTGTACCTGGGCCAGGATATGCAGCACGTCCTCCATGTCATCCCCGGGGGATGCCAGCAGCCGTCCTTCCTCCAGGTGACTGTTGAAGCGGCGGGTCAGGTCGTTGAGCAGCTGGTCACGGCTGTTTTCCAGCCGTGTCTTCAGTTCCGTCAGCTGGGCCGAGTCCGGATAGAGTTGCAGTGCGGCGTTGATGTTTTTCAGGGCGGCCGGGTAGTCATAGCGGCCCTGCACTTCGTTGACCAGCGCATCCTGACGCTTGCCGTACCAGGCGATGATCTCGTTCTTGGCATTCAGCAGCACGCCGGCACGATCGCTCTTGCCCAGCCCGCGCACGGAAGCGAGCAGGGCCGGCATCCCGGTATCATCCGCCTGCTTCAGTTCCCGGACCAGCTGGGTAATCCGCCGGTCGTGCAGGTAACCGGGCACCACCATGACCGCCAGCCCCACCAGCAACAGCACGGCGGCGGCGGCGCCGAACACCACCCCCTTGTGCACACGCTTGCGCTCGATCCCGGACAGGAACTCGGCGACATTCGCGGAACGCTTTTCGCGCCGGAAGGCGAGTCCGCGGGCCAGCGCCTTCCACTGGCTGCGACTGAGCGAACGGATCCGTTCCGGGACCATACCCTTCTCGAGGGCCTGGTTGGCCGGCACCTTGTTGAACGGATGACGGCCGGCCAGCAGCTCGTAGGCGACACAGGCCAGTGCATAGATGTCGTCACGCGCGTCGGGCTCGTCTCCTTCGAGCATCTCGTAACTGGCATAGGCCGGCGTGAGGGCGCCCAGCTCACCTGCGTCGAAGACCGTCGTCTCGCCCTCGGCCTTGCCGGCATGGCTGCTGGCACGTGCGATGCCGAAATCGAAAACCTTGGTGACTCCCTCCTTCGTGAGGAAGGCGTTCCCGGGTTTGAAATCGGAATGCACGATGCCATGGCTGTGCGCATGCGCCAGCGCCCGGCCCATGTCGCGGATGATCGGCATTGCTTCGCCTTCCGGCATGCCGCGTCCGCGGTTGCGCTTGGTGACGTGGTCGAGTGGCTCGCCTTCGAGGAACTCCATGGTCATGAAGACGTTGGCGCCGTCCCGGTCGAAGTCATGGACGTTGACGATATTGGGGTGCGCGAGCTTCTGCGCCTTGCGGGATTCGCGCTGTAGCGCCTTCAGCGATTCCGGGTGCGACTTGAAGGATTCGTTGAGGATCTTGACGGCCACCCAGGGATGGCGATCCTGCGCCTCTTCCTTGCGCTGGTCGCGCGCCTTGTAGACCTCACCCATGCCGCCGCGGCCGATCAGCTCCTCCAGCACGAAACGACCCTTGAGGACCGCCCCCGGCTGCAGCGTTTCCCCGCCCTCTCCCCCCGCAGCCGGCAGGTCGCTCCAGTTGCTGGAGTCCGTACCACCGGTACGCGAGGTGCGGCTGGTAATGACCTCCGGGGCACTGGTCCCGAGCACGGTCGCATCCCCCGCACCACCGGCCGTGCCGGTCGTCCCTCCGCTCCCGGTCACTGCTCCGGTACCGGTGGTTGGGGAGGTCGCTTCCCCGCTGCCGGTGATGGACCCGGTAGTTGCCGCACCCGGTGTCGCCGGCGGCGGGCTGCCGGTGACGACCGTACGATCCGCGGAGGGCCCGGATTCGGGCGCTGCCGGCGGCGGGCTGCCGGTAACCACCGTGCGATCCGCCGAGGGCCCGGATTCGGGCGCTGCGGGCGGCGGGCTGCCGGTAACCACCGTGCGATCCGCCGAGGGCCCGGATTCGGGGGTCGGCGGTGTATTACCGGGCGTCATGACCCGGGTCCGGTCCGCGTCATCCGCGGCGGCGTCATCCGGTTCGGCCGCTGCCACCCGGGATCCCGGGGGTGGCACGGCCGCGCCGGTGGCGGAACCCGACGCCTCGATACGTGACTTCAGGATGACGTAGAGTTGCGGGGGGAACCGGCCGCTCGAGTAGCTGTGTTCCAGTTCCCGGAGCAGTTCCGCAGGGCTGGCCCCGCCGTTTGCGAGGTCCGACTGGAGGGCACTGTCCAGGCCGGTGAAGTCCAGCTCACCGGCCTGGAAAGCTTCCAGAGCTTTGCCGAACCGGCTCACGCGCCGCCCTTGTGACCGGTCCGGTCGAGGCACAAACCCGCTGCCGGTGCGTGATGGGCCATGGTCGGTCGCTCAGGTGAAGTCAACGACCACGACGGTCACGTTGTCGCGCGAACCGCGCTCCAGCGTCAGTCCGACCAGGCGCTCGCAGACGTCGCTGCACGTACCCTGCTGCATGAGCTGCGCGATTTCCGCCTCCTGCACTTCCTTGGTGAGACCGTCGCTGCACAGCAGGAAGCGGTCTCCGGGATTCAGCTCTTCCACCTCGACATCCAGAAACAGGTCTTCCGCCGCACCCACGGCACGCGTCACCACGTTGGCGGCCGGATGGGATTCCGCATCCTCGCGCAGCAGCAGGCCCTGCTCCACCATGTCCATCACCTGGCTGTGGTCCTGCGAAATCAGCCGCAGGCGGCCGTCACGGAGCCGGTAAATCCGGCTGTCGCCCGCCCACAGGCAGGCGCAGTGCCGGCCGCTGGCCAGCAACACCACGACGGTACTGCCGATGGTGGTATCCGCCCCCCGGCTCGAGGCCTCGGCGAGCAATGCCCGGTTCACCTCCAGCAGGGCGTCTTCCACCCGGTCGACCAGGTCATTGAGCGAGGGCTGGTGGTCGACCCGGGCCAGCGCCTCGATGATGGAACTGCTGGCCAGGTCGCCGGCATCGTGCCCGCCCATACCGTCGGCAACGACCCAGACCCCGTGCTCCGGCCACGTCGCACAGGCGTCCTCGTTGATCTGGCGTATCTTGCCGACATCGGTCAGCGCGGCCGACATCCAGCGCAATGCCCCGGCGTTCACGCAGGCGGCTCCCCGCCGGCATCGAAACCGGCCGGATCCAGGTCATCCCGCACCAGGTGCAGGCAATCATCCCAGTTCCCGTTCTGCCAGTCGCCGGTCAGCAGGGCGGAGAAATCCCGCACCTCCGGCAGCGCCGCCGCCAGCAGCATGCTGGGTGCGACGTACCGGGAACCGGCTGTCCACCAGAGACTGTAGCTGCCCAGGCGCTGCAGGACGAGGTGATGCGAGAGACCGGGCAGTGCCGAGCGGGTACGGGCGTCGGCCTCCAGCGGGATGCGCCAGGCACTGCCAAAGCCGAAGCCGCCGGACACGGCACCTTCCCCGGCGGTCTGGTCCAGGTTGCCGAGTGCGTTCACACGGCCGTCAAACTGCTCCATGCTGAACCCCTGCTCATCCAGCGCCCCCAGCAGCACATCGGTGGACTGTTCATACCACGCCTGTGCGGCAATCGACAGGTACAGCGGGTTCACGTCCAGTGGCAGGGATACCGCCAGGGTCAGTGGAAAGTAGCGTCCGACCCGGTCCACGCTGGGCATCACCAGCCCCGCCCAGGGCAGTTCCCCGCAGATGCCGCCGCACAGTGCGAAACACCAGACGGGCGCGTTGAGGTAGTAATCCAGCCAGCCGTCGGCGAGTTGCTCCCGGCTGGCGGCGATCGCCCCCTGCAGCCACTCGTCCCAGGGCTCCAGGAACCCCCGCGGCAGGCGCCGGTTCACGAAGTCGCCCAGTTCGGGAAACTTGCCATAAAAACCCGGCACCTTGCTTTCACTCATCTCACAGGTTTCCGGGGCAGCGGAAATTCTGCAGCTGCGAAATCCTGAACGGGTTGACCACGCTGCTGGCATGAATGTCCCAGGTGGCATTGCGCCCGCTGATGTCGAATGTCACCCGGATCTTGTCACTGGACAGGGATTTCAGTTTTGCCTGGTCCAGCATGCGGAACCAGGCCCAGGGCCCGTCGCGGGAGCGCGTCAGCCGTGAACCGCTGGCATCCTCGAACACGATACGGACCTGACCGGTGCTGTCCTGTGCCGGCCAGCGCGCCTGCTGCGTGCGGGTGGGGCCGTGCCGGTAGGTGAACTTCTGTCCATCCAGGTCGAGCAGGAAACTCTGCACGTTCGCATCGAGGTACACCGGCTTGAGCCCGAACGACACGGCAGGCATGTTGCCGCCATCCTGGAAAAAGGTCTTCTTGATCTCGTCGGCACGCTGGAACTGGCGCAGTACGGAATTCGGAATGCCGAGCGTTGCATTGCCGAGCGGCTTCCAGCGCCAGGTGGAACGGGATGCATCTACGAACGATTTGAGGTTGTCCTTGAAGAAGCTGTCGATCAGCCCGCCGGGCGCAAACAGCTTGCCGAAATCCGCCAGCGTGATCTCGTTATCGCTGTCCCGGCTGAACGGGTAACGTCCGGTCACGGCCCTTTTGCAGGCGGGTCCGGCCGAGGACTGCCACTCGTCATTGATGCGGGAACGCGCGCCACCCATGGTCACCGCACGACTGTTGCCTGCGATCTCCTGGAGCCAGTTTTTCACCGGTTCCGGCTGACGCGCGGCTTCCACCTGGATACGCCGGATGGTTTCACCGCCGCTCCCCTGGGCGACATTGATGATATCGCTCCCCATTCCCGCTCCCATTTCGTCCATCTGTCCGTACAGCTGCGACAGCAGGGTGATCAGCTGCTCGATCGGGGCAGTCCCGCCCTGCGGTGCATTTACCAGCGCATCCAGGCTGCTGAACTGCTGGGACACGACGGACGCCGGATTCGCCATGGCAGGCACGGCCTGGTTGTCGTCGGCCGACTGCAGGAAGCGTGCGAGCCGGCTTTTCGTGGACATGGCCGCACCGGCCTTGGCTTCCGCCTTGGCAAGCAGACCGGAAGACTTGTCGAGCTCGGTGTTGCGCGCGACCGCCTGCAGCAGGCTGCGCAGCGGCGAGACCGGTCCCGACAACGCCTCGAGCACCTCCGACGCGTGACGGATGTTACGGAAGTGCACGATCGACAGGCCGTTCAGCATCTTGCGCCAGCTGCTCACGTAATCCGCGAAGTACAGCTGCTGCATGTCGGACTGCAGCTTCTCGACTTCCGGAGCGGTCAGGTGCTTGCGCTTCGGGTCCAGCACCCAGTTCTCGTTGCTGGCCTGCCTGGCAACCGTATCGACCTGTTTACTGAAATAGTCGTGATAACCGCTGTAGGTAAACAGGCCCGGAATGGTGTCCTTGTTCAGTGCACCGTCGGCACGCTCGAACACCTTGCTGCCCGCCACGCCGAGTGCATCGATGACCCGGAACGGGCTCTTGTCACCGGCGATGTAATCCCGCTTGGTCCGGCCGTAGATCAGTTGCGCCAGCGGAACCTGGCGGAGCCCGACCCGGGCACTTTCGATGATCTCCTTGTTGAGTTGCACGGGCTGGTATCCCAGCGCCAGCATGGATTTCAGGTGGTTTTCGAGGTCACCCTGCACATCCGGCGCCCCCGGATAGGAATTCTGCCAGTCCAGTTTCATCCACAGCGTCAGCAGGTCCGGATCGAGATGCGAACGGTCGCCCAGCATCAGGTAGGTCTTGAGCGCCTCGTACTGGAAGTCCGGATCACCGATACCGGACTCGAGATGCTGCTCCAGCTTGCTGCGGATCGCCGGCAGCAGGACCTTTTCCAGTTCGGCCTGGTACGCCTGGTTGGCGGCCTCACTCAGCCCGTTACCCTGGTACAGCCCCATGCCCATGAGTAGCGGCACACCGTTCCGGAAATCGTCGTAGACCTGGGTCACCGCGCGCAGGGCGTTGAGACGCGGCAGGATGGATTTGAAATCACCCGCACTGCCCGGCTGTTCCTTGCTGGTACGCAGGTAGTCGCTCACGCGGTCCTTGAAGCGGCTGACGTACACCTGGTTACGGGTAAAACTGGTGGTCCACGCCAGGGCGGCCAGCAGCGTCAGGGTGACCGCGCCGGCATAGGCGCCTTTTTGCAACCATGCACGCTGTATTTCCAGGGTGCGGTTGGAACCGGCCAGGTCCGACTCCTGGAACACTACATCCCGGAGCAGGCGCGTCAGGAAGTAACTGCGTCCCTGACCCATGTGAGGCGGCAGCGCCTGGGCCCCGATCCCGAAGGTCCGCATCACCGAACCCATGATGCGGTCGATCGGTGTGCCTTCCTGGGTACCGCTGGTGAAGTACACCCCGCGCAGCAGTACGGGTTCCTCGAACCGGCTGGGACGGAAGACCTCGGTGAGGAATTCCCGCGCCAGCGCGCGGACAGAGGCCAGTTGCTGCGGAAACGCGAAGATCCGTGCCCGCCGCTGGGGATCGCGCTCCTGGTTCATTCTCCAGAGCACGCGCCGGTTGATGCGCTCCAGCAGCTGGTCGATTTCCTGCACCAGTTGCTCCAGCGCCGCCGTGGCATCACCCTGGCGGTTGTACGACAGGGTGACACCCCACACCTGGTCACGTTCGTCCTTGCCGAGGTCATCGAAAAATTCCATGAATCCGGCGACCAGGTCGCACTTGGTCAACAGGACGTACACCGGGTACTGGATGCCGAGGGTCTTGCTGAGTTCCTGCAGGCGCTGGCGGATGGCGCGGATATGCTGCGTACGTTCCGCCTCGTTCTGCAGCAACAGGTCGGCCAGGCTGATCGCAACCAGGGCGCCGTTGATCGGACGGCGCCGGCGGTGCTTCTTGAGCAGCCCCAGGAAACCTTCCCACGCGGCGCTGTCGACATCGGCCTGGCTGTCCTGGGTCACGTAGCGCCCGGCGGTATCCAGCAATACCGCCTCGTCGGTAAACCACCAGTCGCAGTTCCGGGTCCCGCCGACACCACGCAATGCCTCCTTGCCGAACCGCTCGGCAAGCGGGAAATTCAGCCCGGAGTTGACCAGCGCAGTGGTCTTGCCGCTGCCCGGCGGCCCGATGATGATGTACCAGGGCAGATCGTAGATGCCGGTCGTGCCGCTCTTGCCGGCGGACTTGCGCAGGACCATCAGCGCATCGTCGAAACGCTCCCGCAGCTGTGCGATCTCCTCGGCCGACTGTCCCGAGTCCGCCTCGCCCCCGGCCTCGTAGGACTGGTCCGCGAAACCGCCCGCCATCTGCCGGTTCATCTTGTTGACCTGCATCTGGATACGCAGGTTGTTGAGCCCCCAGGCGATCGCGACCACCAGGATGACCAGCAACCGCGCCACCTCGCTGGCCAGAGGTACGGCTCCGGCGATGGCGATCAGCGGACCGAGAAACCAGACCAGGACCGCAACCGCAAGCAGCCCCAGCAACGACACAAACCAGCGATTCTTCAGTATGGCGACGATTTTTTTCATGGAAGCTTTCCTGGCGGCGGCGCGTTCACGGCCGGGTCGGGTTTCACTTGTGCAGCTGGTCCGCCGCGGGCCCCCGGCCCGCGGCATCGAGCATGTCATACGCCGGTGAGGCGGTATGCCCGAGGATGAAGCTGAACCCGGCGTACATGGCCAGCAGCAGCACCCCCGCCAGCGCGCCGACTACCCAGAGGGGCACATAGCGCACCAGGGCGTTGCCGCGGCTCCGCACCCCCTGCCAGTGCGGCGACAGGTCCCGTTCGATATCGCCGCGCACGGTGCGGATGGTCCGGTACAACTGGTCCTGGATATCCGTCAGCCGGGAGGCGCCCTGCTGCATCACGCTGAACTTGCCCTGGAAGCCCAGCAGCAGGCAGACGTCCATCAGTTCCAGCAGGTCGATGTTGCGCAACGGGTCCTGGCTCATGCGTTCGAGGATCTGGAAGAACTTTTCCCCGCCCCAGGCTTCCTTGTGAAAGGTCACCAGCAGGCTCTGGGCGCTCCAGGCACTTTCACTGCCCCACGGGGTGGACAGCACCACTTCGTCCAGGAAGGTACACAGGACGTAGCGTGCCGCGAGCACGGACTCGGGCTCGATCCCCGCCGCGCGTGCCTTCTGTTCGAACAGGTTGATCTGCCGCGCGACATGGTCGCGCAGGCCGGCGACGTCCGGATGTGTCGGGGTGTTGCGCAGCTGTCCCGCCAGGACCAGCAGGCCGGTGGCGCAATCGATGAGGGGGTTGAGGCCGGCCCCCGGGATGTCCGCGGCGGCGACCGGCATGGGCGGTGGCTGCCGGGCCGGCTGTCCGCCGTAGGCCGGTGGCGGCGGAGCGGACGGCGCCGCGGGTTGTCGTGGCGCGGCCGGCCGGCCGGGCGCAGCGGAGTCCGTGCCCCCGGCGCGGCGACCGGGCGTCGGACGGATGACGGTGCGGTCTCCGTCGTTGTTGGAAAACGGATCATCCGAGTCCATGTTCTCTTACCCTC
>Ga0055451_10001307_pt1 | contig 10058 bp, 6 predicted proteins | sample China_Galinas_PW_3_FD_57745 | JGI IMG/M metagenome (GOLD analysis project Ga0055451, IMG submission 57745) | Wetland microbial communities from San Francisco Bay, California, USA, that impact long-term carbon sequestration - China_Galinas_PWB_D2 | ecosystem: Environmental > Aquatic > Marine >... | reverse complement strand
GGGATGTCGCCAGACCCGACGACGAAGACGGCAACCCGCGGTGGCGCGCTCGCGGCCTCCATCTGCAAGAACAGGCGCTCGGTCCGGGCGCCGATGTTCAGCCACTTCCCTACGCGCGCGCCAGCCTTGGTCGCCTGGATCCGGTAGGGACCCGCGGGGATCTTCGCGAACTCGAACCGGCCGTCGGCTGCCGTCTTCGCCTTCTCGGAAATCGAACGGTCATCGCTGATCTCGAGCCCGAAAGGGAGGCTACCCGGCGTCGAGCGGAGCTTGACTTCGGCACCGGCGACCGGCTCGTCGTTGTCACCGATCACGACACCACGCACACCGCCTTCCGGCCGCGCGGCCGGGAACGTCGGCGGCTTGCCGGTCTCGGACACGGGCTGCGCCGGAACTCGTCGCGTCACCACGGTCTCTCGCCGCGGGCCAGGCGCAGCCTCGGTGAGCTTCCCCGTGTCGGCATGGGCCAGCGTCTCGGCGGGCGCAACGGCGACCTGAGCATCGTCGAAGACTCCCGACATCCACGCTGCACCGAGCGCAAGCGCGATCACGGCGGCGGCGAGAACGACCTTTTTCATGAGAACGACTCCGTGAATCAGCGAGGTGGCGACGGCGCTCGACGTCGTCGCGCAGCGCGCCGCATGTTCCAGCACCGCGGCGCGCGCGGCGGTCAGGATCGGTGACGCCGAGGCGACATCGACCGCAAGCGCACCCGCCAGCCCGGCCGGCAATGCACGGCGCAACAACTCGAGACCGCGGGAGATCTGGCTGCGCACCGTCCCCGGCGAGCGTTCGAGCGAGAGCGCGATCTCTGCGGCCGACAGGCCGTGCCGCAGGTGCAGGCCGAGGACCGGCCGATAGGGCTCGGGCAGCGCCGCGATCGCCTTCTCGAGCGCCTCGTCGAGCTCGACGCGTTCGGCGTCGGCCATCGGCGACGGAGCGTGCCTGCGCCGAAGCCGATCGGGATCGGGTGCGCGCGCCTGCGAACGCCGCGCGAGCCGCGCACGATTGACGAGGATGCCGGTCAACCACGGCAGCACCGCGCGTTCGGGATCGAAGCTCTTGGCGTCCTCGATCGCAGCGAGGAACGTCGCCTGCACGAGGTCCTCGGCGACGTCGAGGTCATGCACGAGGTGTACGGCGAGTCGCAGGAGCTCGTGCGCACAACCGTCGAACACGCGCGCGAGCGCGTCCGGCTCGCCGGTCCTCTTGAACCGCGCGAACGCTCTGTCGATCTCGGGCCGGGACATCATCAGCAATGAACAGGAGTCCCGGTTCATGCTGCACGAAACTCCGAGAAATGTCGCGGCCCCACACACGCCGGGCCCGGCGCCGATGCCGCGCGCGAGCCCTGTCAAGGGCGCTGCGCCCGAGAAGAGTGCCGTTCGGCGGCAAGGATGCGCGTATCCGGCTGCCTGTGCGCGGCAGCCACGGGTAGACTGTCCCGCGGTCGTAATGTCGGCCTCTGAGCCCGAGAATGAGCTTCCTCATCACCGCGATTGGCATTGGCGTTTCTCTGCCACTGCTCCTGATCCTGGCGCTGCGCGAGAACAAGCGCGCATCGCGCGCGCGGATCGTCGTGCTCGCGGTGATGTTCTCGGTGCTCAGCGTCACACCTCTCTGGCTCTACGAGTGGCTCGGGGATCTCGAGCCCAACATCACGACCGCGTGCGTCGGCGCGGCCATCACGCTCGTGCTGAGCCGGTTGGCATTGACGCCGATCCGGATGCAGCTCGGCTTGACCGACGAGCTGGCCGCGCTCGAAGATGCGACGATCCATGAACGAGTGACCGCGCTGTCGGCACGCATGCGCCTGCAAACTCCCCGCGTCTACCTGCTGGGCAGCGCGAGCGGATCGTTGACGACGCTCGCCTGGGCCGGCTGCCTCGTCAGTCCGAGCCTCGTGTTGACGGACGGGTTGCTGTACCGCCTGCGACCCGACGAACGTGACGCGATCATCGCCCACGAGCTCGGCCACCTCGCCAACTTCTCGCTCTATCGCCTGCCGTTCACCTTCTGCGCAGTCTCTCTGTTCGCGGTCTGGCTGAGCACGCTGTGCGCCCCCCTCGTCGCGCTGTGCGCGCTGTTCGCGCTGTTCCTCGCTACCGACACGATCCTGAGCAGGCGGTCGGAGATCTCGGCGGATCGCTACGCGGCACGCGCGGTCGGACACGGTGCCACCGCGCGCGCGCTCGACAAGATCCACGCGGCGCTGCCGCGACTGCGGCGCGGCTTCAACACGTTCTGGATTCACACGACTGCGAGCCACCCGTCGGTCGACACGCGGCTTGCAGCGCTGTGGCGCGATGCCCCGGCCCTCGAGCGCGAGCGCATTCAGTTCGACCGGCGCTTCGCCTACTCGCAGATCATCGCCTCGTGGACATTGTTTTCGATCTGGGTCTCGGCGCTGACCGTGATCCTCGTCGATGCGACGAACACACCGGTCCGCACCTGGCACGTGGTCGGGATCCTCACGGTCATGCTCGCCCCGTTGTCGTGGCGGATCCTGCTCCACTACGACTCTGCGAAGCTCGGTGAGTCGACGTCCATGTTCGACTGGCGATCGTTCTTCCAGGTCGTGTTCCTGCTGGCTGCGCTCGTCGGAGCCGGCTTCGCATTGTCCGGTTACATCTGGGCCCTGTGGCTCGAATTCGGCGGTGGCACGCTGCTGGTCGTGATGCGATTCGTGTCGAGCAGGCGCAGGCTGGTCGAGCAGCGCGTCGGGATGGCGATGCGCCGGCACGAGTTCGAGCGCGCGCTCGAGTTCGCCCAACAGGACCCTCTCGATCAAACCAAGTGGCCCGCGCTCGCCCACAACATCGCGCTGTGTCATGCGATGCTCGGACATAAGGACGAAGCGCGCGAGCGGGCGGCCGCGATCCTCGAACGCTGGCCCAAGTTCTCGACGGCATACGGTCTCGCGGCGTCACTCGCGCTCGAGGACGACCCGCACCAGGCCCTCGACCTCGCCGAAGACGCGTTCCGCAAGTTCCCGAAGTTCCTGACCGCCAAGAGCATCGCCGCCCGCGCCTGCCTGCGACTCGGCGAGCTCGACGCGGCGCTCCGGTGGATCGAGCGAGGCCGCACACAGAACCCCGAGGACGGACAGCTCACGGCGCTGCTCGCGGAGGTCAGCGCATGGGAACGAAAGCTCGCGAACCCGGACGGCGCGTGGGCCCGGCTCGAAACCGCCGAGTCACAAGCCCCCGGTGATGCGTTCGTCGCGCTCGTCCGTGCCCGCGTCGCTGCCATCGACGGCGACCGCCAGCGGTTCTCCCGAGAGCTCTCGACCGCGACCACGTCCGTCGAGGCCGCCCCGTTCGCGATGCTCCACTCCGAGCTCGACGAGCTGCGCAACCAGCCCCTTCCGTGGACGCAGTATCCGCAGGAGACCGTGCCTATCTGCGGTGCACTGGGATCGTAAGCGGATCGAGCCCGACAGACGCTTCGATCTCCTCGGCGATCAGCGCCAGGTTGCCCAGGATCCGGTCGTAGAGGTGATGGAGATTCGTGACGATCTTCTGAGCCACGTTCAACACGTCTGACGGCTCTTCGGCGACGAGACGATCGGGCAGCACGAAGTCTGCCATCGACGCCCCCGAGCCGTCGAACGGGCTCGGGCACCCCGCGAGGCGACTCAACAGGTCCGTCAGGTGCCCTCGGACGTCGCGACTGCTCTCGTAGACGAGCAACCCGATGCGTTCTTCGTTGTTGCACACGTCCTTGCTCGAGAACAGGCAGTCGAGCTTGTTGATCTGCATGCGGAGCTGCGAGATCTTGCCCGACAGCTCGTAGTAGCTCTCGGCGGCCGCGAGCAACCTCGTCGTCAATTCCGCCAGCTGGTCGCGACCCTCGAGGTCGTCAGTGGCATCGGTTCGCAGCAGCGCAAGGCTGCGCATCAGCCGGCGGCGGAAGCCCTTCTCGAACCGCTCGAGGCTGCGGTCGAGCCGCTTGAGGCGCTCGACCGTCGGCCGGATCTGTTGCTGGGCCGTCGACAGCTCGCCCTCGTCCATGCCGAAAGCCCTTGCATCGACGATGATGTCGGCGGCCTCGAAGTCGGCGGCCAACTCGGCGTTCGTGACCCGACACAGAGCAACCGCGTACTCCTCGAGCGCGTCCTCGTAGACGCGGTGGTGGGCCACGAGCGTGGTACGCAGCCGGTTCAGCGAAGCCAGGATCGCCTTCGGGTCGCCGAAATCGTCGTCGAGGCCGGCCACGCGAAGCGCTAGCGGCCGCAGGTGTCCGATGGTGTCCTGGAAGTAGCGCACCAGCGCGTCACTCTCCTCCGGAAAGGGATCCCGCTCGCCGAGAAGCTCTTCCGCTGCGACCAGGTTCTCGCGGCGGATGAAGTCTCCGAACACCGTCCAGTAGTAGTGATACGTGGCCGATCGGCACAAGTCCTCGAAGTCCGCGAACACGGCCGATGCCGGACCGGCCTCGAGAAGACACCCTGTCTCGTCTCGACACGCCGCGGTCCGGATCCGGTCGATCGCACGCGGCTGGATCGAGCACAGCGGGGACGGTTCGAGGTCGATCTCCGAGTCGATCTCCTGCTTGACGTCGCGCGGGATCTGCTCCGACTCGCGCGCGATGATCTCGCAGATGTCGAGCGCGAGCTTGCGCTCGGCCAGCGCCGCGCTCAGGGAGCTCTCCGCCCACTCGGACGCGGCGTGCAGCAGGTGCATCCGGCGCAACGCGCTTTCGATCGACTGCGTTCCGGCAAGCCGCATCCAGTAGCGATCGGCACGGTATTCGGCCGACCTCAGCAGTTTGTGTGACACGAGCTGCGCCAGTCCGAGCAGCGCGCCGAGCACCAGGCGCGACGTCCAGACCACTCCACGCGCAACGTAGGCGGCAAGCACGACCGGAACCGAGCCCTGGACACACGCTTCGGCCAGTTTGTCGTCGAACAGGTCTCGGTCACGGACCCTGCGCCGCAGCCAGTTGTGGATCAGGTGGACGAGCAGCCGCCGGTGCGAGCCCGGGGCCTGGGTGTAGTGCGCGAGCTCGTGAACGATCAGACCGAGGAAGTCGCGCAGCTCCAGGTTCGCGACCAGCGGCAGCCCGATCGTCAGCACTCGTCCGCCGTCGAAGACCCCGCCATCGTTGTGGTAGCCGGCATCGACCCGCGCGTGGCAGTCGACGTCGATGCGGTCCGGCCGCGGCGTCCCCAACGCGTCGCAGAGCCGGTCGACGACTTCGAACAGCAGCTCTTGTTGGTTGCGCGACAGGCTCAACGGTGTCGGACTCGCCGGAAACGACGCCCACAGCGGCTTGGAGAACAACAGCACGCACACGAACGCGACGAGGCCCAGCCCGGTGCAGGCAAACAAACCAACGGACGCCGCCTGCGTCGACCAGAGGTCCGCGACGTGGGCCATGAAGCACCAAAGGCCAAAGAGCGCACCGGCGAGCAGGAGCCCGTAGGCCGCGGCGAAAACCAACATGCTCGCGGCCACGAACGTGAGGAATGCGTTCCGGCACAACCCGAGTCGCTCCGGGCTCAGGCGGCAGTTGAGCTGTGCGAGGATTCGCCGCTGGCGCGCCTCGCTCATCGTGACAGCTTGTGGTGTTTCTCGCGACATTCCCCCGCAGTGGTATCGGCGACTCGTCCCCGTGGAGATGAACTTCGCCGCGCACGGCGAGAGCCGTCGATGCCAACGCAAGTCCACCTACACCATATGATCCACGAGGCTGTGGCGAGCCAATCCGTTCCACGGCGGTCGAGGCTTGCACGCTGGTCGAGGCTTGCCAGGCTCCTGCCTTCGCAGTCGTCGCTTCGCCCGGCGCCCCTCCGGCGCCCCTCCGGCGCCAGGAGCTCGGGCATGCCCCACGTCGGCTGGTGGACCGCAGCGACGTTCTCGGTCGGAGTCTCGAGTCGCCCGAAGGCGATCGACGAGTTGGAGAGACCGCTTCGGTAGCGATCCCTCGCCCCTGACTCAATCGTCGTACGCGAAGCGGCGGGCCGCGAAGTCGACGATCCGGCCCTCATCGTTCAGCTCGATGCCCTCGGCGAGGAGCCTGCGGCGCTGCTCCTCGGTGCCGCAACGAGCGCTCAGCGTCCCGCGTCCGTTGACGACGCGATGCCAGGGCACGTCGACACGCTCATCGGGCAGCGCCGCGAGTGCATATCCGACGTGTCGTGCGACAGCGCTGGCGCCGAGCTGCGCGCCCACGTCGGCATAGGTCGTGACCGATCCGGCGGGAACTCGGCGGACGACCGTGTACACGCGCTCGTAGAACCCGGGACGAACGATGCGTGGCTGGCGGTTCGTGTTCATGACTCCACTCCCCCAAAACGAGACATGGCCACGTCGGCGTGACGTGGCCATGCGTGGTTGATCGGTCGTACCCGCGGCGGTCAGGGACTCCGCGTGACCGTTCGGCTCGACTCCACGCCGGCTCGGCGCGAGGCGATTGCCGTTCCGGAGGTTACGACGGCGATAACCCTGTTATCGAAACGTTCATGTGTGGATCACCTCCTTTCGTCAAGCCATCGAAGCGGGTCCTTCGACGCGGAGGAGTTACCGCGCCGACCGAAGTGCGAGAGGATACGCCACCCGAGCCACCGCGACAAGACGACACACGACAAGCGCGATGGCAATTGCCGGACTCCAACCATACAGTTGGCGACCATGGTCGAGCCGATGAGAACTCCGAGCCGTGTGGTCCGGTTGATCCTCTTGCCCGCACTGATCGGCAGCATCGCAGCACTCGGCGCCATATCGTTCTACTGGCTCCTCGAGCTCGCGAAGAGCTACTTCCTCGAATACCTGGCCGGCTATCACCCCGGCGGAGCGCAAGGCGAGGCGCCGCTGTTCGAATTCGGAAAGGGCACTGACCTCACTCGCTGGTTGCTGCTCGTCATCCCGTTCCTCGGGGGACTCGTGAGTGGGTTCCTGGTCTACTGGCTCGCTCCGGAAGCCGAAGGACACGGCACCGACGCCGCGATCGAGGCATACCACCGCCATGGAGGCAACGTGCGGGCACGGGTTCCGTTCGTAAAGGCGGTGTCCTCCGCGCTGACAATCGGGACCGGCGGCTCGGGCGGCCGCGAGGGACCGATCGCTCAGATCGGCGCCGGCATGGGGTCGATCGTCAGCAAGTGGTTCCACCTGTCGGCCAAGGACCGGCGGGTGCTGTTGATCGCCGGACTCTCGGGCGGCATTGGCAGCATCTTCCGCGCCCCGATGGCTGGAGCATTGTTCGGGGCCGAGGTCCTCTATCGCCGGATGGAGCTCGAGGGCGAGGTGCTCGTCCCGGCGACGATCTCGTCGATCATCGCCTACACGATCTTCTCGAGCAAGTTCGGCTACGACCGGCTGTTCACGATCCCCCACGACCTCGAGTTCCAGACGATTTCGGAGCTCGTTCCGTACACGGTCCTCGCGCTGTGCATGGTCGTTGGCGCGTTTTTGTACGCTGAGACCTTCTACCTCGTCCGCGGGCTGTTCAGAAAGATGCCCGGCCCGCCCCACATCAGGCCCGCGATCGGCGGTCTGGTCGTCGGATTGATCGGTTGCTTCGGGCTGACCGAGGCCCTCGGCGGCGGCTACGGCGTGATCCAGGATGCCTTGCTGGGCAACCTGACCTGGCAGCTGCTGATCGGGGTTGCGGGGCTCAAGATCCTCACGACCTGCTTCACGATCGGATCCGGTGGATCCGGCGGCATGTTCGGTCCTTCGATCGTGATCGGCGGTGCGTTCGGCGGTGCCGTTGGAATGGGGATCCAACAGCTGATGCCCCACATGGCACCCTACCCCGAGAGCTTCGTGATCGTCGGCATGGCCGGCTTCTTCTCGGCGTGTGCCAATACGCCGATCTCGACAGTCATCATGGTCACGGAGATGACCGGGAGCTATCACCTGCTCCTGCCGACGCTCTGGGTGTGTACGATCACGTACGTCCTGCTTCCGCGCACGACGATCTACGAGACACAGCCAGCCGACCGCCTCGACTCCCCGGTTCACCTGCACGAGATGATCGGGGAGACCCTGAAGCGCATTCGCGTCGACGAGGCGATGGACTCCGCGCCGGCGGAGCTGATCACGCTGCAGCGCTCGACACCACTCAAGCGCATACTGCCGCTGTTCTCGTCGACGACACAGGAGGTGTTCCCGGTCGTCACCGGTGAGGGCAAGCTGATCGGCGCCGTAACGAGCCGCGGCTTACGTGCCGCGGCCGGCGAATCGGGCATCCTCGACCTCGTCGTGGCCGAGGATCTCGCAGTCAACCTGCCGCGCGTCGCGCCCGACGACGATCTCTTGTTCGTCGCCCAGCTCATGGCGTCGGAAGACACGGACGAGGTCTTCGTCATGGAGTCGCAGGACTCCGAGAAGCTGGTTGGAATCCTGTTCCGCCGTCAGGTCCTGGCCGCGCATGCCAAGCATGCAATGGAGGCCTGATGCCGGTCGCGGGCGTGCTCTTGGTGCTGCTCGCGACGACTCTCGTCGCGCCGGATCTCGCGCGGATCTCGGCCGATCTGAAGAAGGCGCTCCTCGCCCGCGACGAGTCGGCGATTCACGAAAACTGGACACGCCTCGACCACGCCGTTCTTGCGTCCGCGGATCACCACGGGCTCGCCGATCGCTGTGTTCCACTGATCGAACTGTGGCTGAGACGCGAGCGTCCCGACGTGGTGTTCCGCACGCTCGACCGCGAGCTCCACCACATCGCCGGCCTGTTGCCCGACCTCGAACCCCGCGCACGCCGCCGCCTCCTGGGTCACGTCGCGGACCGGCTCGCCAAGCAACGCGGCCTGACCTCCGTCGACGTACTGACCCGCTCGGTCGAGTGCGCCGCTGTTCTTCTCGGCCCCGCCTCAACGGGAGAACACGGGCTCGACGCGATCACTGCCGATCTCGTCGTCGTGTTCACGGAGCGTGACACGAACGGGGTCAAGCGGGCATCGTCGGGCGAATACCGGCGCCGCGGTCTGACTGACTCGGGGTTCCATCCCGACTACCGCGACGGCAGCGACCAAGTCCGGCACTTCTGCTGGGCAATCCGCCTTTTCGTTGTCAACGAGCACCCGACCCTCGTCGACGTGCTGCTCGCGCTCAAGGAGATCCGCGACGCGAAACGGCGAAAGAAGCAGCTGGACGTTGCCGACCTGCGGCTCAACGGCGCGTCGCGCCGGTTCGTGACCGCGATTCGGTCGAGCCCGCGTCCGGCTGGCAAGGGCCGGCCGACCGCGGGTGTTCCGCTTCGCGACTATGCGGCGCGGATCCGCCGTGTGCTGACGAGCCCGGGAGGCAAGTAGCGGGACGGACACGCGTCTCGGATTTCGACGCCGCGACCGGCACTTCCTGTTCATCGCCAAGTTTTGCCCAGCGAACGTCCGACGAAGGTCTCGCAGTCCCTTACGAGGCACCATGCGAGTACCGGACTTCTCACACGACCTCACGAACGCGACGCTGCTCGACATCGAGTTCCCGCTCGGGAACTCGGTCAAGATGACGCTCGTACTGTTCCCGGCGTTCTATCCGGAGCAGACGGTCGTCGAGGTCTACATCGGCGGACTCGAGGACGCCGGCGCGTTCTCGCTGTTCGCGGCAAAAGCGGTGGCCGAAGCCCGCCAGGGCGACGAGCAGCCCAGGGTCGACCAGCTGCACTACGACCGTCGGACTCGATCCGAGACCGGAAGTCTCCACCTCTACATCGAGATGGCCGGCGAAGGCCGTCCGGTCGTGTGCAAGACCCTGATCATCCGTGAGCTCAAGGACCAGGAGCTCGAGACGATCCAGGCGCTGACGGATCCGAAGCGCAACGAAGGGTAGCGAGGCTCCGCCTCGAGACCGACGCGAGTCGCGTGGTCTGTAATCGAAGTTCGTTGTCGGGGGCGGGGGGCCGGAGCCGGGGCGGGATCGGGGGCGGAGCCGGAGCCGGGACTGCGCGTCACGGCTGCTGATCTGAGTGGCGAGAGACGAGCTTCGTGAGCATGGCCAAGACAAGGTCGAGTAGCGCGTAACTCGCTTCGAGCTGATCACCGGTGAACATCTCTCGTGCCGAACAAGTCGACGGCAGCGACGCACTCCACCGCGGAACGCCGCGCGATG
>Ga0055451_10001306_pt1 | contig 10067 bp, 7 predicted proteins | sample China_Galinas_PW_3_FD_57745 | JGI IMG/M metagenome (GOLD analysis project Ga0055451, IMG submission 57745) | Wetland microbial communities from San Francisco Bay, California, USA, that impact long-term carbon sequestration - China_Galinas_PWB_D2 | ecosystem: Environmental > Aquatic > Marine >... | reverse complement strand
TACGAAATCGGCTGGATCACCAACATCACCGACTGGAAACAGGCCGAGCTTGGCAATGAATACGCCAGCGCCGTCAAACGGACCGCCCAGTGCCTGGCTGGCAAGGACGGCCGGACCCACATGACGCAATATCACGTACTGCCGGGCGATTCCCTGTCCGCGATTTCGCAGCGCGTCTACGGCAACACCACGGGCTGGAAAGCCATCTACGATGCTAACCGGGACCTGATCGGGCCAAATCCCGACACGGTACCGGCCGGCATCATACTGACCATTCCCTGAACGCCACACGCGGCAATCCGTGCGGCACCACACCTGCCGGAGCACGGTGCCCTGATCCGGCACGACGGACGGGACGGCAGGTTACTTTATTCGGGTGGCAGGGAGACTGGCGTGACCGATGACGTACTTGCCGGTCATACCGAAGGCGAGGTGATCAGTCCTGGGAGACCCATTTCAGGGCGGCCTGATCCTCGTTCGAATAGGTGTAACAGCCGTCCCAGTTGCTGCCCATGACGATGGCGGCGAGCCGGGGTTTTCCAGCCATGAATTTCACCTTGCCAAACGCCTCCAGCTTGACGTCCTGGATCTTGTGCTCGGCGATATAGGCCTTCCATTTCTCGTTGTCGGATTTTTCTATCAGCGCATTGGCGTTGGCCGCCGCCTTCAGGTTATCCAGCAGCTGGTAGTAATCGACTTCCACAACTTTTGCATGGGCCATTACCAAGCTCCCCGGTTCCGGTTGTCTGACTTCATCATATCCAGTACCCGTGCATCATCTTAATCCCTGCAGAGATGCTGTCCGGCGCCACCATGCTGCCATCGACGAACCAGTCCGCCAGCCTCCCCGTCCGATCAACCCCGCACAATATGATGATCGATGGTTACCTGTTGTTTTTATTCATCAAATTTTCATCCATGCAACCACACCCACCAACACGACCCAGGTGCATACGACGTTTTTAGCATATTTTTCTGTAGCTTACAATTAATGCCTAAACAGCATTCTGGAATGCTGCTGTAAGGTTATCGGGAAAAGCGCCCGCTCCTTTACCGCCAGCGGTCTGCAGCGCAGGTTCCGTCGTGCACTGGCACACATGCGACGGTCCTGGCAGCATGGCCCGGGACCGGGTCGCAGCGGTGAGAATCAGGGTGATTGCAGGATGTCCGCCAGGTTCGCCAGATCGTCCAGGATCGGGCCGATCGACCGGGCCGGGATGTAACGCTGCCTGCCGTTCGGGAAATAACAGCGGATATAACGGTTATCCACGCGCAATCGTGCCACCTGGCGTCCCCAGCGTTTCCTGAACTGTGCGGCGAACTGTGCGAGTTTGTCCGATGCGGCCAAACGTTCGGATACGCTGTCGCCGGCGTAACGGGTGGGGAAAAAATCGTTCAGTTCCGCGGACCGGAACGTGATTTCCCGGAGCGCTCCGTGCTCCACGGAACGCTCACGTTCCGTGTCCAGTTCAATATTACTCTCCGTTCCCATGTCGAGCTGCACCATGGCACCATCGTCGGGCAACACGCGCACGGCATAGCCCCGGTACGTCCCGCTTATTTTCCCGATCTGGAAATCATACTTGGGCGCTTCCAGCGTCAGGCCCAGTTCCTTTGCGACGGCAGGAAATTCCGCGCGTGCCTTTTTCCACCCGGACCCGGTCAGGTCGAGGAAGAAGTATTCGGTGGCGAAGTAATAGGCCACGAGCAGGGCCACCACCAGCAGCAGGGTAAGGAAAATGTTGTTCATGGCGCAACGATCACCTTGGTCTGGCTGGGAGCGACCTGGACACCGGCCGGCATGTTGGCGCTCATGCCGTTGTGGCCGCTCATGGAAGTGAGCCGGATGCAGTCCTGCCCCTCGATCTTCACCTTGGTGGTACCCATCTTGTAGGTCAGCTTGCCCATGTTCATGCCGGACATGACGCCCTTGTTGACACCGGCCTCGTCGCCCATGGTCCGCGAGATCTCCGATTTCTTGGTCACCACCGGCTTGCCGGCAAACTTGACCTTGCTCGCCGTTTTCGAGGCCTGGTTGACCATGCCGGTATTCGGATACGGCACCGGGACCGGCGGCGCCGGTGGTGCGGGCGTCAGGCAAACATCCGGCATGGCGAAACAGGTGCCGGCTGCCGTCGTGGATGCGGGAAATATTGCGACCATATAACCTCCTTGCCTTGTCAGCCGATGTTGATGCGCTCACCGTCGATATCGAAGCTTTTCCCGGTCTTCAGGGAGGCGCGCTCCGCCTTCATCCGGAACGCACCGGCAACCAGGGTGCGCATGCGTCCGGCCCTGGTCTGGCTGAGTTCCTCGACCGTGGTAAAGCTCGTCCTGGCTCTCTGAATCAGGCTGTCCACGAGGGATTCCAGCCGGCCCCAGGCCAGCCGTGCCCGCGCAACACTGGAAACCAGCCGTTTGCCGCGATATTCAGCCTCATCCAGCTCGATCCTGCCCTGGCCGGAGCGGACATCGAGGCTGGGTGCCTGCAAGGTGGACCGGAACGGCCCCAGGCTGAACCGGGATGGTGCGGTTCCCGGCAGGGTGCCGGCGCTCAACTCCACCATGCTGCCCTGCAGGTGGATCCGGCCGCCGGCATTGAAGCGGATGTCGCCCCCGGGTGCACTGACATCGAGTGTACCGCGATTGACGATGATACGGGACCGGTCGTTGCCCGGATCATACTCGAAGATCAGTTCCCCGCGCCGGTCACGGACCTCCAGCAGACGGGCTCCATCCCGGTAGACCGTCGCGGCCCCGGCCCTGTCGTCTGGACCGCCTGCGCCGTCGCATTCCGCAGCGGGAGCCACCTTTTCCAGCAACAGGGTAATGTAGACGGCGCCGTCCCCGCCGCTCACGCACAACACGCGGTCGCCGACGCCGGGAGTGTCGGCGAGCCCGGCCGCCCTGGTGGCCAGGATTTCCCGGGATTCGTTCCGCCACGGAATATTGACCGTGTAGTACGGTGCACCGGCCAGGGACGTGGTTACGGTACCTGCACCGACGTAATCGCCAGGCAGCGTGTTCTTCAATATCGGTCTGATCTTTTCCATAACCTCACCTGTTATTCACTGGTCCGCGGTCTGGGTGGCACCCAGCTTTCCGCGAAGGCCAGATCCTCGTTGGTCTTTTCGAGCAGTTTCGTGTTGGCGCCACTCCAGTCGACGCCCGTGGTTTCCGCCATGTGGACGGTTGCCTGGGTCAGGTTAGCACCGGAAAATCGCGCCCCGGCAAACCGTCCGTGCGACAGATCGCTGTAGACCAGGCTGGCGTTGCTGAAATCGGCCTCTTCACAAGCGGCATCGCGGAATTCGGCCCGTTCGAGAATCGCGCTGCTGAAATCGGCACCCCTGGCCTGCACACCCGCAAAGCGGGCGCAGCGCAGGTCACTGCCGCCCAGCCTGGCGCGTTCCAGGTTCGCACCGCTGAAGTCGGCCGTATGACAGTTCGCACCCCGCAGCGAACTGCCGAGCAGGCTGGCCTCCTTGAGGGTGACCTGGAACAGGTTTGCCCGGTCCAGGCTTGCCAGACTGAGGTCACACCGACTCATGTCCGCATCGGGGAACTCGCAGCCGCCCAGATTCATGCCCCTGAAGTTGCATCCGGTCAGGTCACACAGCCGGAAGGAGGATTCCCGCACCTGCATCGCGGAGAAGTCGACGCCGGCCAGGCTCGTCTGCTCGACACGGGTATGCAGGAACACGGCCTTCCCGGTCGAGGCATCGTCCATCTCGCTGGAAACGATGACGGCATTCCGGAAGTTGGCACCGGACAGATCGGCCGCAACGAATGTGGCTCCTTCGATACCGGCACCGGAAAAATCCGCATTCTGCAGCCTGGCACCGGAGAAATCCGTCCCTGCCAGGTGGCAACCCCGGAAGCAGGCGCCCTGCAGGTCCGCACCGCTGAAATCACAATCCGCAAGATCCCTGTCGGACAGATCGATACCGGCCAGTTTGCAGTTCTGGAACGATGTTTCGTCAAGCCCGGCCTGGGACAACACCACACCTGTCAGGTCCGATTCGACAAAGGAGGCACCGCCCAGGTCACGGGTGGAGAAATCCAGTCCGTGCAGATCGCACCGGATGAACTGGCACTGTCGCAGGTTCCCGGGCAAGGATTGCTGTCCGGACAGGTCCACGGATTCGAAAATGACACCCTCGAATACCGCGCCACCGAAGTTCACGTGATCCAGGCGGGTGCTGCGAAATTCCGTCGCCTGCAACCGTGCGCCGGAGAAATCCGTCCCGTCCAGCACGCAGCCCTCGAACACGGCTCCACGCAGGTCGCTCCTGGCCAGAGTGGCCTCGCCCACATCGCAATCCCGGAACCTCGTATCCGTACAGGCGGCCTCTTCCAGCACCGCCCCGTGCAGGTCGGTCCCTTCGAAGTCGGCCTCCGCCAGGAGCGCATGACGGAGCGATGCCTGGCGCAGCGCGGAACGGCCCATGCAGTAACCATGCACGCCGGAGTCTTCCAGCAACCCGGCAGTCGCCTCGTCCAGTTCGAGATCGGACAGCGGGACCTCGACGGGAGCGTCGGGATGTGCCGGCGCCAGACCGCAACGGAAAGAAACTCCGGCCAGATTGGCGTGATCCAGATCCGCACCGTCACAACTGCAGTTGTTGAATATGGTCCCGGACAGATCCGCCCCCTGCAGGCCGCAACGTTCCAGCACACACCGGTCCAGCACGGCGGATGACACGCTTGCACCCTTCAGGATTGCACCGGTCAGATCACAGCCGTCGAAGGCTGCATTGGACAGGGCACGTCCGGACAGCTCCATCCCGGCAAGCGGCGCACCGGAAATGTGGACGCCCTCCTGCTCCATGGCCGATGCCAGGAATGTCACCAGCTCATCGAAGGTCGTGACGACGGCCATTGCGCTTACCTGACCTTGCCGAGCTTGGTCATGTTCAGGTTGGCCTGCGCAAAGTCGGCGTTGTTGATCCCGGCATCCAGAAACTCCGCGGCATACAGATTGGCGCCCCGCAGGTTCGTGCCGTCCAGCAGCGCCTTTTCCAGGGTAGCCTCGAACAGGTTGGCGTAGGCCAGGCTGGTGTTCACCAGGCGGGCCTTCGCCAACCTGGCATTCCTGAGATCGGCATATTCCAGTCTTGCCTCGCCGAGGTCACACGCAATCAGGTTCACGTCATGCATGTCCGCGCAGGAAAAATCCGCCTGGACACAGCGCGCACCCTCGAAATTCGCACCTTCGAGCTGGCACCAGGCGAACGAGGTGCCGGAAAAATCACACTGGTCCGAGGCGCGTGCGCCGGTCATGTCGGCTCGACTGAAGCTGCTGTGCAGGGCCGTTGCCTTGTCCAGCCTGACATCCCGCAGCAGCGCCTCCGTCATGATGACGAGGTTGAGATCCGCTTCCTCGAACGAGGCCCCGCTCAGGACCGAACGGCAGAAATGGCTGCCACGCAGACTGGCCTTGCTGAAGTCCGCGCCACTGGCCTGCGCGTTGTCAAAATTCACGGACTGCGCTGCGCAGGATTCAAGGATCGCTTCTTCCAGTATGGCACCTTCCAGGTTTGCGCCGGACAGCCTTGCTCCCGTCAGGTCCGCGACCCGCAGGTTTGCGCCCTGCAGATTCACCTGGGTGAGGTCGGCGCCTGCCAGACTTGCGCCACCCAGGTCCGCCGTGGCAAAACTGCACTGTCGCAGGTCCAGTCCGGACAGGTCGGCCTCACGCAGGTCGACCCCGCTGAAATCGATGCCGGCGAGGTCCAGCCCGGTCAGGTCTTCCTGCAGGAAACTGTCCCTGGCGAGGACCCGCGCCTGCACCTGGTCGCGGGTCTGCGGGTTCTCCTCGTGGCTCTCGATTCCCAGCGCAGCCAGCAGTTCCGCCTCCCTCTTCTTATCCCCGTCCGACGGTTCCGGCAGCTTGTCCGGATCCAGCCCGGCATCCCTGATTGCACGGTTTACCTCCGCCTCGGCACCAACCAGCAATGCTTCCGTGTCAGTCGTGTCGTCAGCTGCCGGCACCACGTTGCCCACGGGTTCCGGTTCTTCTTCCTCCAGTTCCTGTGCCAGCTCCGCCTTGCGCCGGTTCAGCAGCGCGTAACATTCGTCCACCTCCATGGAAGCGCCATCGAGCGCCTCGGCGGTCACCAGGATATCCTGGATATCCTCCATCTCCTCGGAATCCGTGCGTGACCAGCCACGCCAGACCAGCACCAGTTGTTCCGCGTCCATGTCGACCCAGAGGGTGTCCAGGTTCATGCGGATTTCCTGGAACGACTTGCCGATCGACGCATCGCTGGAATGCGTACGGGTGAAGCAGCGCACCCTGACACCCGGCAGGCTGGTCCGGTAGTCCGGAACTTCGGGATGCATGTTGGTAATCTGCAGTTTTTCATTGCCGGCCAGGTAGCCATCCAGCTGCAGGGACGGGGGCGCGGCGTTGAAATAGGTGGGATCAAAATCGTCGGGAAACCACGGCCATTTCTGCTCCAGCCAGCGCTTGTTATAGGTACCCAGCTTCTGCCCGCGAAACTGCCAGCCGGCGTTGAGAGGTCCGAACCCCGCAGGCGGGGGCTTGTGATCCGGGTGCGTGATCCGCAGTGCCGGGTCCTCGATATTGGGCAGCGGCCAGGCCGTGGTCCCGTCTGCCTGGTCCCGCTTGCCGAAACCCTTCCCCACCGGGTTCTGCTCGAAGCCGGTGCCTCCAAAACTGTTCTCGTAGCGCAGCTCCAGGCGCGTGAAGGGAACCGGCGGCGTCACGCCGGTCATCCCGGCCCTGCGTTGCCACATCCGGTCACCCGTGACAACCAGGTCCCTGGCCCGCTCATTGACGGCAAAGCGTACCGGACAGGAGGTCACCGGGGTCGCGGCGGGCGCGTGCACGTGACCGACCATGCAAAGGTCCGCACGCCGCTTGAAATACACGAAATCGGACGGGTAGCGGATATTGCCCGTCTGGTCCTCGTCATCGGGATAATATTCGTCGCCAGTCGGATAGGGCTGGTCCTCAGCCTGCCGGGAGAGCGCCCCGGGAACCAGCCGGAAACAGCCCTTGACGACATAGGTTGCGCTGTAGCCGGGGAATCCCAACCTGCCGCTGAAAACGGCAAACTGGAAATCCGTGCAATTGATTATCTCCAAACCCGAACTCCCGGCAGTTTCCTGTTCGCCAGAACGGCCGCGGATACCGTACTACCTGTACCGTACCCTGCACTAGCCAATTTTTATGGTTTGTCCGTTGATCGTGGCCTCGCCTTGCGACTTGATCTTCAGGCCACCGGAACCGGCGCGCATTTTTATACCCCCGCTTTTCGCGGTAATGCTTACCTCGCTGTCACCCGACAAACCCATCTTCGTCTTGGTCTGGGCAACGATATCGGCATCTTTCCTGATATTGATCATGGAGTCGCCGGACTCCAGCAGCATCTCGTCCGGCATCATGTTGAGTCTGGTGGTATTGTCGACGCTTTGATGGATGAAGTTCTTCGCCTTGACATCCATGTGCTTGTCGAGAATATGTTCCACGATCTTGTCCTTGAACACCTTCTTATCCTTGTTTGACGATATGTCCAACGCCATCGAGAAGGATGTCTTCATGCCGACGAACGTATCGAGTGTGGTGGCCAGCTGCGAGGAGTGCTTCGCCCCGACAAATATCTCGCTGGTGAAGTCCAGCACCTTTGCCTCGAAACTGCCGGTAACGTGCTTGTGCTCTTTCCCGTTGACCCAGGTCTTCTTGTCGCTATCCGTCGAAAAGACCAGGCTCTTTCCAAAGATGCAGTAGGACTCGTGGGTGGGCGAGCGCATCATGATCGTGCCGGCCTGGGCATCCATGATGATCTCGTTTCCGTAATGATCCCGGATCTGGATGCCCTCGTCGTTGTTCATGAGGATCTCGTTGCCGGAAGGCTGGGTGATGTGGATGATCGGGACGCTCGCACCGTCCAGGTTGATCTTGTTCTCGACGTGGTCGGTGATGACGCTGTTATCGATCGTGCCGGACCAGAGCTTGTCCGGCAGGTTGTCGGCATTGTAGACACGGCCGGTGATGAGCGGCTGGTCCGGGTCCCCCTCGAGGAAACTGATGATCACCTCGTGGCCGATGTGCGGCGGGAAATAACTCCCCCAGCCGGAACCGGCCGAGTTCTGCGCCACGCGCACCCAGCAGGCATTGCCCCCGGAATCCTGTCCCTCCCGGTCCCAGAAGAACTGCACCCTGACCCGGCCGTAACCATCCGGGTCCGGCCCGGCATCGATGACGACCGCGGTCTGCGGCCCCTGGACGACCGGTTTCGGGGTCACCCGGGACGGCCGGAACGGCGTCTTGCCGTCGATCACCGTGAACTGACACTCGAAGCCCGCGTCACCGCCCGCCTGGAGCGATTGCGCGATATCGTAGGCCGTCTGGATGACCAGGTATTCCTTGTTCTGATCCTTGCGCGGGTACTTCTCGAGCTTGAACAGGCCACCGGCGGCCATGGTACTCAGGTCGGTCACACCTTCCGCCTGGGTATGCCGGACGTGCAGTTCCTGGATGCGGATGTCGGCATACTCGCCCTTCGTACCCTCGAACCGTCCCGCGTACTCACCGGGATAGTCATAGATCTCGTATTCCGACCCGGCGTGATTTTCCTGTTTCTGCTCGCGGACCCGGAGCACGGCCTTGGGGCGCTTGTAGTCATAGTCGTTGGATGCGAAGGCGCCCGGCTGCACTTCGGCGTGCACCGACCAGTGGGTGACGTCTCCCCGGACGCCGGACTCCTTCGTGTAATAGATCAACGCCTCTTCCCGGATCTTCTTGTGGGCACTGCCGGAATCCGCCAGCACCAGGGTATGCTTGCCATCCTCGTGCTTGAAATAGTAATAGATCCCTTCCTCTTCCATGAGCCGGCTGATGAAGTTGAAGTCGGTTTCCCGGTATTGCACGCAGTATGACCAGGGTTTGTGGGATTCATTCAGCTTGTCTTCCACGTCGGGGAAGCCGCGTTCACTCAAAATCGCCTTGATGATGTCCGGCACGGATTCATCCTGGAAAATGCGGCAGTCCGAAGTACGCGTGAGGAACCATAGCCAGGGCCGCAGGGTAAGCCGGTACGCCGCCCCCTCCGTCGGGAGCTGATCGCCGAGGCTGAAGGAGCTGACGATACCGTTGAAATACCGCATCTCCCCACCACCGGTATCGAAGTGGAGCGTCACGTTCTGGCCGAGAATGTCGTCGATGTGGAGTTCCGGGTTCTCACATGTCACATCGAGATCGAACTGGAACAGTCTTCCCAGTCCCTCATGGCCCTTCATCTGCGAGACAAGCAACTTGTCCTTGAGTGGCGTTTTCAGATCGAGGGCATACTTGGCGGCGCTCATGGCATGTTCCTTTCCTGGAGATCAGGACGAAGCGTTCATTATTACTATTCAAGCATATTCTCAATGCATTCTTGTTCCCGGCGCACGGGCGTGCAAACGCACGCCCCGCCCGGGATAATTCTTTGATGATTATAGGCTAACAGGCCGGATAATGAAGCAGTATTCTCCTCGCAACCCGGCGTGTGCACGCCCCGGCGGGGAAACATTCCCGGTCCCCGTTGAACGCGCTGCCCGCTGCCCGTAGCGGATCGTGGGCGCCGGCACGTAAGCCCGCGGCCTGTTCCGGATCAGCCGAAGTCATAGGCAAACTGGCCGTCACGCACCGTGACATGGACGCTGGCGGGCAGGTTGCCCTCCATCATCCTGGTCAGGAATTCCTGGCTGATTTCCGGCAGGACCGTGTTGGTCAGAATTGAATCGATCATGCGGCCACCGCTTTCCAGCTCGGTGCAACGTTCGGCGATCAGCCGGATCACGTCGTCATCGTAGCTGAACGGGATACCGTGGTTCACCCGGATACGCTGCTCGATCCGGCCCAGTTGCAGGCGGGCAATCGCCGCAATCATCTCGTCACTGAGCGGATAGTACGGGATCACCACGAGGCGCCCCAGCAGGGCCGGCGGGAAGACCTTCAGCAGCGGCTCGCGCAATGCCTTGGAGATACCCTCCGGGTCCGGCATCAGCTCGGGGTCCTTGCACAGGTTGGTGATCAGGTCGGTACCGGCGTTCGTCGT
>Ga0055451_10001305_pt1 | contig 10073 bp, 5 predicted proteins | sample China_Galinas_PW_3_FD_57745 | JGI IMG/M metagenome (GOLD analysis project Ga0055451, IMG submission 57745) | Wetland microbial communities from San Francisco Bay, California, USA, that impact long-term carbon sequestration - China_Galinas_PWB_D2 | ecosystem: Environmental > Aquatic > Marine >... | reverse complement strand
TGATCGACGGCCAGCCCGGCAAGAAGATGATCGTGACCGACGTCGAGATCGAGGGCAACCAGAAGACAGCGACGGCCGTGATCCGGGCGAAGATCGATATCCAGAAGGGTCAACTGTTCAATGGAGACAAGGAGGACGAGGCGCGCCGCAAGCTGCAGGAGACCGGTTTCTTCTCGAAGATCGACATCGTCCACGAGCCGGCCGGAGAGGGGATGATCAAGATCGTGTTCAAGCTCACTGAACGAGAGACGGGCTCGGTCGAGATCGAGTTCCCCGGGTGGGGCTCGTACGAGAAGCTCCACGGATTGATCCGGTTGTCCGAACGCAACATCTTCGGAACCGGCTTCGGGGCAAGCGCCCTCGCCAGGCTCAGCACGAAGGGCTACAGGTACCAACTCGGGATCCAGGACCCGGCGCTATTCAGCACCAAAGCCAGGTTCGACGTGTCAGGCGAGTTCCAACGGCGAGAGCGGCCTTCGTACGTCGACCGTTACTTCCAGACGACGACGGCTGTTTCGTACCCGCTCGCCAGACGAGTGGTCTCGCGACTCGGGTATCGATTCAACACCCGTATCGACGCCCGAGCCGAGGTCAGCGACCCAGCAGCGCTGCTGACCGATTTCAACATGGGCAGCGTGTTCCTCGAGCTGAGCCAGGACAAGCGCGACAACCCGATCGTGGCCCGCACCGGGCATCGCGAGCACGTCGGGATCGAAGTCGTCGACGACGTCCTCGGCGGCGACGTCAACTTCGTGCGCATGAGCGGTCGCGTCTCGGCCTACTCGTTGCTTACGGAGGCTGTCGGGCTCGCGGTCAACGCGGAAACCGGTGTCATCTTTCCAGGTGACGGAACCGGGACCGTCCCCGTCCAGGAGCGGTGGTTCAACGGCGGCGAGAACACGGTCCGCAGCTACCGGCAGGATCAACTCGGGCCGAAGGACGCGTTTGGCCAGCCGACCGGCGGCGAGTTCCGCAACATCTTCAACCTCGAGTTCCGGATCCAACCCGATCCAAAACGCTCGCCGTTCTCCCTCGCGATCTTCGGCGACGCGGGCAACGTCGGCTTCGACGTCAAGGACTACGGGTTCCGCGACATGGGCTACGCAATCGGAACGGGTCTGCGCGCCGGCCCGGTGCGGCTCGACTTTGGCTACAACCCGCACAGGAAGCCGGGCGACGACGTATGGGTGATCCACTTCAGTATCGGCCAGGCGTTCTAGAGGATCTGTGCCCGCGCCCCTGCCCGGCTTGATCCAGCACCCAGCATGAACCACCAACGGCACGTGAAGAGATCCTGTACCCCCTACAGCCAATGCTGGTAGGCATAACATCAACTGCGTATCCTCCTTGGCCGTGGGAGGTCGCAAGCGCATCATCGTCGTCGCCAACCGTCTGCCAATCCAACGCGGGCGAAGGGAGGGTGAGACGCGTTGGGTCACGAGCCCGGGTGGGCTGGTGAGCGCCCTGACGCCGATACTCCAGAAAGCCGACGGACACTGGGTGGGCTGGCACGGAACCTCCGGTCGAGCCCGGATTCCCACGGAACACGATGGCATCAACCTGACGTCGGTGGAACTGTCACCGGACGAGGTCGAGGGCTTCTACCACGGGTTTTCCAATCGCACGATCTGGCCGCTCTACCACGACGCCGTGCGCCCGCCGGAATTCCACCGGAGCTGGTGGTGGGTGTACGTCGAGGCCAACAGGCGATTCGCCGAAGCGGTTGCCGAGGTTGCATCGCCGACCGATCTGATCTGGGTTCAGGACTACCATCTCCACCTGGTTCCGGCGTTCCTGCGCGAGATCCTGCCGCGGGCCAAGATCGGCTTCTTCCTGCACATCCCGTTTCCGCCGACCGAGCTGTTCGCTCAGTTGCCCTGGCGGCGGCAACTGCTCGAAGGCACGCTCGGTGCCGACCTCGTCGGGTTCCAGACCCGCTATGGAGGGCAGAACTTTTCGCGCACCGCGCGGCGGTACGCCGACGCCAAAGGGACCACGAGTGTTCTCGAATGGGACTCGCGAAAGGTCGAAGTCGAACCGTTCCCGATCTCGATCGATTCCCACCGGTTCGCCGAGCTCGCGAACCGACCCGACATCCAGGCCAAGGCAAAGAAGATCCGCGAGCAGTTCGGCGGTGAGCGGAAGATGATCCTCGGCGTCGACCGGCTCGACTATACGAAGGGCATCGATATCCGACTCCGGGCGTTCCAAACGGTGCTCGAACGCTCGAAGTCGGCTGCCGATCGGTTCGTGTTCGTGCAGGTAGCGGTGCCTTCGCGGGAGCGCGTCCCCGAATACGAGGCCCTGCGGACTCGAATCGAACAGCTCGTGGGCCATATCAACGGCACTTGGGGCGAGCCTGATCGCATTCCCGTTCACTATCTCTACAGAAGCCTGGGCCAAGAGCAGCTGGCCGCCTACTACCTGGCAGCCGACATCATGTGCGTGACTCCGTTCCGCGACGGTATGAACCTCGTGGCCAAGGAGTACGTGGCAATGCGCAACGATCGTTCAGGCGCGCTCGTGTTGAGCGAATTCGCCGGTGCGGCCGCAGAGTTGCGCGGAGCGATCCTCGTCAACCCTCACGATATCGATGGTCTCGCACGTGCGCTCGAGTACGCCGTGGAGTTGTCCGATACTGAACTCAGACGTCGGATGGCTGCGATGCGTCGCATCATCCGCAAGCATGACGTTTACGTTTGGGCCAACAACTTCATCCGACACCTCTCGACGTGACTGACCCTCGGACCGACCGCGCCGCACTCGAGCAATACACAAGCTACGACGAGATCCTCGAGTCCCTGAGGAACCTCGCGACGAGCCCGCATCTCCTCGTAGCGACGGACTATGACGGAACGCTCGCGCCGATCGTATCCGATCCGATGGCCGCACATCCCTGCCGGGAGTCGCTCGTCGCGTTGCAGTCGCTCGCGAACATGCCAAACACCGACGTCGCGATCATCTCCGGACGCGGGCTGAGCGATCTCTCGAAGCTGATCGGCACGCCCGACAAGATCCACGTCGTCGGCAGTCATGGCAGCGAGTTCGACGCAGGGTTCGCCGCGTCACTCAGCCCCGAGCTTCGGCGGCTGAAACGGCGCATCCTCGATGCACTGCGATTCGCCGCGGGCATGGGTGATGGCCTGTACGTCGAGGACAAGCCCGCGAGCGCCGCGTTCCACTACAGGAGCGCCGACCCCGGGGTTGCGAAAGCCGCCCTGGCCCAGATTCACGCCGGCCCGCTCGAATGGCCGGGGGTCTACATCAAGCACGGCAAGATGGTCGTCGAGCTCGGCGTCATCCCGACCGACAAGGGAAGCGCGCTGAGCGCGCTCCGCCATCGTGTCGGTGCGACCGCGGTCTTGTTCCTCGGTGACGATGTCACCGACGAGGACGCGTTCGCGACGCTGCGTGGACCGGACATCGGCGTAAAGGTCGGACCGGGGACGACGAGTGCACGTTTCCGCGTCGCGGACACCGAGTTCGTCTCGCGGGTCCTGGCTGCGCTCTGCGAGTTGCGCAGCGAGTGGCTGCTCGGCTCGCATGCTGTGCCGATCCAAGACCACAGCCTGTTGAGCGATCTGCGCACGATCGCGCTGGTCGACCCCTGTGGACGCGTATCGTGGTTTTGCGCCCCCCGGCTCGATGCTCCGGCGCTGTTCGCCGAGCTCGTCGGGGGACCGACAGCCGGCTACTTCTCGATTCAAGCGACCCGAAACTCGACACCGGAGGCCCAGGAGTACCTCGAGGACTCGATGATCCTCCGGACGCATTGGGACGGGTTCACGGTCACCGACTTCCTCGACTGTTCGATGCAGCGTCCGTTCCAGCGGGCGGGGCGTACCGACCTCGTGCGGATGCTCGAAGGCCGCGGACGCGTGCGCATCGAGTTCGCACCGCGGCTCGACTTCGGTCGCTCGCCGACACAGGTCCTGCCCGTCGAGGGAGGTCTGGTCGTCACGGGATCGTTCGAACCTGTCGTCCTCAGCGCGCCGGGCGTCGCCTGGGAGATCACCCGCGAAGGAATACACCAGACCGCCCGCGCCGAGATCGACCTGGACGGAGAGCTCGTGCTGCAGTTGCGGTTCGGCACGGGCAGTGTCAACCCCGGCGCGAACTCGACACACGAGATTCGCGATCTCTCGCAGCACTATTGGCTTCGCTGGTCCGAGTCGCTCGTCCTGCCTCCGATCGAGCCCGAGCTCATCAAGCGCAGCGCGCTCGTGCTCAAGTCTCTGTGTTACGGACCTACCGGGGCGATCTCGGCCGCCGCAACGACGAGCCTCCCCGAGGAGCTCGGTGGGATTCGCAACTGGGACTACCGCTATTGCTGGCTCCGCGACGGCGCGATGTCGGCGGATGCGCTCGTGCGCCTCGGCAGCATGGCCGAGGCGATGCGGTTCCTCGACTGGGTCCTCGGCGTCGTCGACGACTTGCCGAGCCCCGAACGCCTCCGCCCCTTGTATCAGGTCACAGGTCAAGATCTCGGTCCCGAGGCCGAGATCGCGGACCTGGCAGGCTACGCCGGCAGTCGTCCCGTCCGGATCGGCAACGCTGCGGCGACACAGGTGCAGCTCGACGTATTCGGACCGATCGTCGAGCTGATCGATCTGTTGTCACAGCGGAGCGCACCGCTTTCGATGGAACACTGGCGCCTGACCGAGGCTTTCGCCGGCGCGGTCGCGCATCGCTGGCGAGAGCCCGATCACGGAATCTGGGAGATCCGCGGACTGCCGCGCCATCACGTCCACTCGAAGGTGATGTGCTGGCTGACGATCGATCGCGCGAACAAGTTCGCCAACGCGTTCTTCGGCAAGCCGCGCCCGGAGTGGACCGAGCTGGCCCAGGAGATCGCGAGCGACATCCTGCAAAGCGGTTGGAAGCCGGGACTGGGCGCGTTCACGTCCGCCTACGACGGCAACGACCTCGACGCGGCGGCGCTGTTCGTCGGGCTCAGCGGGATGCTTGAGCCGGACGATGCCCGCTTCGTCACGACGATCGACGCCGTCAACCGCGAGCTACGCAACGGACCGACGGTCTATCGCTACCGAGGAGACGACGGCCTACCGGGCCGCGAGGGGGGCTTCCACCTGTGCACCGCGTGGCTGATCGAGGCGCTGGTACTCGTTGGCCGCCACGCGGAGGCACGCGAGCTGTTCGCGGAGTTCTGCACGCTGGTGGGTCCGACCGGCCTGATGAGCGAGGAGTACTGCCCCGAGACCGGCCGAGCGCTCGGCAACTTCCCTCAGGCCTACTCGCATCTCGGGCTGATTCGCTCCGCGTTGCGGCTGTCGTCGCACTGAGGCGCGCCCGGCCGGGGTGCTACCGCCCCTGAGGAATGTCTCTGACACACTCCTCAGGGGCAGGCGGGATGGGGCGAAAGCCCGGCTTGCTTTTGCGAACCGTTCGCTATAAGACTTGCCGTTATGACGAATCGTTCGCAACAAGGAGCCCGATGAACGCCTGCCCGATCCTTCTCCTCGCCACCTCTCTCGCGCTCGCACCGGGAGCGCAAGCCCAGGACTCAAAGGTAGATACGAAAAGACAGGACGACCTGCTGACCGGCTCCGGAGGCCGTCGGAAGGCGACCGGGCAGGACCAGCAATCCGAGCCCTACCTGCAGCGCGACGAGACCGGCGCCGGACGACCGAGGCTGACGGGCGAAGGCCTGTTCGGGACCGTGAGCGAGGGCGAGACGAGCATCAGGCTCGGCGGCTACTTCGACTTCGAATACCGCGACGAAGAGGGTCAGAACCGCCGGTTCCGGTTCCACCGGCTCGTGCCATTGATCGAGGCCCGCGTGTCCGACCGCGTGAGCTTCCAGACCGAGATCGAGATCGAGGACGGCAACGAGGTCGACGTCGAGTTCGCCCACCTCGACTTCCTGCTGACCGACGAGATTTCGCTGCGCGGGGGCGTGATCCTGCTGCCTCAGGGCAAGCTCAACCTCGTCCACGACTCGCCGATCCAGGAGCTCACCGACAGGCCGCTCGTCACGACGCTCGTGATCCCGACGACGCTGCGCGACGGCGGCTTCGGGTTGCACGGGAGCGCCAGCCTCGGCGATGGCGAGAAGACCCCGACCTTCGACGCGATCGATTACGAGCTCTATCTGCATTCGGGCTATCGCGGTCAGGACGGGGCCGGCAACTACCTGATCGATCGCAGCAACGGCCTTCGCAACGCCCGCCCACACCGCAAGCTGACCTCGCTGAGCTCCTACGAAGACAACAACAACAGCATTGCGGTGACGGGTCGCGTCAGCACCCGGCGTCCCGGCTTCGAGCTCGGGCTGTCCGGCTACCACGGCAAGTGGGACGACCAGGGCGAGCTCGACCTGACGATGGGAATGGTCGACCTCGAGTTCTCTCCGGGCACGTTGCGTTCGCTTGAGGACACCCTGTTCGCCAATTGGCGGTTTCTATTCGAGGGTGCCCTCGGCGACATCGAGACCGATAGCGCGGCACAGGCCGCCGGAGTTCCCGATGGTGTCGGTGGTTGGTATGCACAATGGGGCTGGCGTTTGGATCCGCCGTCGTTTCTCACGAGCGGCGACAGGCCGCTGTTCGAGGATGCGGGTGGAATCACCCTGTTGGCTCGCTTCGGGCGTGTCGATCTAGATGGTGCGCGGTACGAGCGCACGGTCGTCGGCTTCAACCTGCGGCCGAACGCCGACCGCACGGTGTTGAAGTTCGAGTACCAGTGGAACACCCAAGGCGGCCTGGCCACCGGTCCCGATCACACGGCGTTCGTCGCCTCGATCGCGACGTACTTCTGATCGGCGGCTACGGAATCGCTCATTCGAGCCATGACCACCCAACCACGATACCAATGGCGGCTGATGTCCCTGGCCTGGCCGGGGCTCCTGTCGCTGCTGCCCGCGGCGGTCGGAACCTCCGAGGTGTTCCTGACGCGCGAGCAGGCTCTGAAGCGGGCGTTTCCCGAGGCGCACTCGTTCCTCGAGATGCGTCACGTCCTGAGCAAGTCGGAGAAGAAGCAGCTTCAGAAGCGGCTGCACCGCCGGCTGCCCGAGCGTGGATACCTGGCCTACCTCGCACGCGACGCCCAGGGCAATCCGATCGGGCTCGCGATCGTGACCGCCGAGGTCGGCAAGACCGAGCCGTTCTTCCTGCTCCTGGCGATCGACCTCGAGGGAGCGATTCTCGACATCGAGCTGCTCGAATACCGCGAACCGCGCGGCGACGAGATCCGGCGGCGCAGCTATCTCGATCGCTACGAGGACGTCAACATGTCGAACGTCCGCAAGAAGCTCAATCGCATCCCCGTGATCCCCGGCGCGACGCTGTCGTGCAACGCGGTCAAGCGGGCCGTGCGCAAGACGCTGGTCCTGCACGCGCTCTACGTGCGGGAGGGCAAGGGCAAGACGACGGCCGAGAAGCTCGAACAGCGGTTCGAAGCCGGGAAGGCGCGAGAAGTCACACCGAAGCCCAAGCCCGACAAGATCGGGCGCGCGTCGATCGGCGTGCCCGCTATGGGAGACGTCGCGCGCATCGAGCTCCTGACGGAGGTCGCCCCTGAAGCGTTCGAGCCCGCGCTCGCGGCCTTGCGTCGCATCGAGGACGACCTGTCGTTGTTCCGGCCGCAGTCCGCGACGTGCCGGGCCAACGCCCTCGCAATCGCACAGAGCCTCGACCTGTCGCCGTGGCCGATGGTCGCCGAGATCTTGGCCCGCGCGTTCGTGATGGCCGAGCGGACCGGCGGCTCGTTCTCTCCGGTGCCGTCGCAGGCCGACCCGCGGGCGGCGTTCCACCTCGATGGCGAGATACTGACTCGCGTCGGTCCCGGCGACCTCGATCCCGGAGGGTTCGGCAAGGGACTCGCGGCCGATGTCATGGCCGAGATCCTCGACGCGTCCGGACTGCCGTGGACCCTGGCCGGCTTCCGCAGCTCGTTCTGCGTTCGCGGAGACGACGGAGTCGTCGGTGTCGCGACGAGCGGATCGAAGCTGCGTGGTGGACACATCCGGGACCCACGCACCTGCGCGTGCGTGGTGCGGGAGCACGACGCCGTGGCGACGGCGACCTCGGCGTTCGAAGCCGAGTGTCTGAGCACGGCGCGGTTCGTCACGGGCACATGAGGTACTACACGGGCTCGGGCTTCCGGCTCGCGCGGCTTCCGCACGGCTTGCGGTTGATTCTGACGCTGTACCTGCTGATCACGCTGCTCGGGTTCTGGGTCGCCGGCGGCAAGTACGTCGTACGCGGTCTGCTCGGGCCCGACGGGATCGCGAAGTACTACCTCGGCGAGGCAACCGGCGGCGATGCGCTGCTCACCGGGTCCACGACCAAGGGCGTCGGCTTCCTGATCGACGTGACTCACCCCCACCTGTTCACGGTGCCGCTCGTCCTGCTCGTGCTGTGCCACCTCGTGCAGCTGTGCGAGCGGTCGCAACGACTCAAGAACGTGCTCTACCTGATGTCGTTCGGTGGACTGTTCTTGACGTTCGGCTTGCCGTGGGTCATGCGGTTCGCACCCTGGGCGGGCATCGGAATCAGCATCGGCGGCTCCGCGTTGCTGCTGTCAGGCTCGATCATGTGCGTGCTGCCCCTGCGCGACCTGTGGCGCAGGCTGCCGGCGAAGGACAAGACCCGGGCTGACGGGTAGGTGCTAGCTCCGCTAGCTAAGCTAGGCAGCGATGAGGTTCACAGACTGGTCAGGTTTCTCAGCGACGGCTCCCGGATCCCCCCCCCCCTGACAGTGCTCTCGGAGCCGGGGGCGGGAGTCGGAGCCGGGGGCGGAGCCGGAGCCGGGGGTTGGGCAAGCTACCGGCCGAGACCCGCCGCCGCCGACCGGATCATGCCCATCGCGTCCTCCGGGAAGAGTCCCAACCACACGGTCAGGAACGCGAGCGCCATCAGGCAGACGCCGAGGGCCGCGCCTCTCGGGGCTTCGAAGTGCGCGTCTTCCTCGGGTTTCAAGAACAGCGCCTTGGCCATCCGGAAGTAGTAGAACAGCGAGATCACCGAGTTGACGACCGCGATGCCGACTAACCAGATGTAGCCGTTCTTCAGCGCTTCGACGAACAGGTAGTACTTGGCGACGAATCCGGCCGTCGGCGGCAGGCCGACGAGCGACACGAGAAACACGACGAGCGCCCCACAGACCCACGGCGCCTTCCAACCGAGCCCCGTGATGTCGTCGATCTCCTCGGAGCCGGTCCGGTTGGCGAGATAGATCACGACACCGAACGCGCCGAAGTTCATCAGCAGGTAGGCGACGAGATAGAACATCACGGTCGGGTAGCCGGACGCGAGCGCGAGGATGCCCATCATCATGTAGCCGGCGTGGGCGATCGACGAGTACGCCAGCATGCGCTTGAGGTTCTGCTGGCGCAGCGCGGCGAGGTTGCCGTACGTCATCGTCAGCGCGGAGAGGAACGCGAGGAGTTGCATCAGCGCCACGTTCCAGGCCCCCTCGTCCGCGATACCGGAGAGGAACCGGATCGTGATACCGAAGCCGGCTGCCTTGCTGCCGACCGACAGGAATGCGGTCGTCGGCGTAGGCGAGCCGTCGTAGACATCGGGCGTCCAGAAGTGGAACGGCACGATCGACAGCTTGTAGAGGAACCCGCCGACCGTCGCGAGCAGGGCGAGGGCCAACACGGCCTTCTGGGAGCCTTCCATCGCCGCGCCCTCGATGAACTTCCAGATCGCCGGAAGCTCGAAGCTCCCGCTCAGCGCGTAGAGCAACGAGAACCCGAACAGCATCAGGCCCGAAGCCATCGAGCCGTAGATGATGTACTTGAGGCTGGCCTCGGCCGAGCGGCGATCGCCCTTGATCATGCCCGACTGCAGGTACGAGCACAGCGACAGGACCTCGAGCGACACGAAGATGAACAGCAGGTTGTTCGTCGCGACGAGGAACATGCCTCCGAGGTGGGCGCAGATCAGGCAGCTCAGGAACTCGCCCATCCCACGACCGGTCTCGCCGCTCTGCATCGGCCGGTAGAAGATCGTGAGCAGCGTGCTGATCAGGAGGCTCACGAGCAGCAGCCCGCGGAACACGTAGGCGAACTTGTCGACGGTCACGAGCCCGCCCCAGGCGGTCACGGC
>Ga0055451_10001302_pt1 | contig 10088 bp, 9 predicted proteins | sample China_Galinas_PW_3_FD_57745 | JGI IMG/M metagenome (GOLD analysis project Ga0055451, IMG submission 57745) | Wetland microbial communities from San Francisco Bay, California, USA, that impact long-term carbon sequestration - China_Galinas_PWB_D2 | ecosystem: Environmental > Aquatic > Marine >... | reverse complement strand
CCAGCTCCTCCCGTTTTTTGGCAAGATCGCCATCAGGACCAAAATATTTGGCCTGGAGATCCTTCACGGAATTTTCCTTGCTCACGATCTCATCTTCCCTCTTTTTCTTCATCTCGTCGGTCAGCAATACGCGTTCCGACTGGTAGGTCTTATACATTTTCTCGATCTCTTCGTACTGAGCTGCAACCTCAGCCTCCCAGTCCTCCGAGATCTTGTCCAGTTGCGTCTGGGCTGCACTGTATGATGGAATATTCTTCAGAATATAATCGGTGTCGACAAATGCAAATTTCTGTGCCAGGGCGCTGCCTGCGAACAGGGTAAGTGCCAGTGCTGATATCATTAATTTTTTCATGTTTATAAGGTTTATGGATCTCTTTCTGTTCATTCTGTTATATGTGCTATGTCAAACACCGTACCAAAATAGAAAATCTCTTTCAATTAAAATTGCTGACCGATGGTAAAGTGGAACTGTGAGCCGCTGGCCCCGGGGTGATCCGGATAGGGATCAAATCCATATCCCCAGTCGATCCCAAGCAATCCAAACATGGGCAGGAAGGCCCTGATGCCAACCCCGGCCGCACGCTTGGCCTCAAATGGATTGAACTGATCGATACTGTACCAGGCGTTACCCCCTTCCAGAAAGGTCAGAACAAAGATAGTGGCAGACGGATTGAGCGATACCGGGTAGCGCAATTCCAGCGTATACTTGGTATAGACGTTCCCTGATTTGTTCCCGTACGCATCTTTGGGGGTCAGGCTCCTGTTGGGATAGCCACGCTGTGCGATGACCTCCCGCCCGTAAAGGTTGTAACCCGAAAGACCGTCTCCTCCCACATCAAATCCCTCGAAGGGTGATGGGCCGATATCGTTGTTGTAGTGTCCCAGGTAACCGAACTGCATCCGGGTCATCAGCACCAGGTCGCCCAGCATCTGGTGATACCAGTCGGCCTTGAACCACCAGCGGTGGTACTCAACCCACTTGTACTTCTGATCATCCGGGAGACTGGCATAATCACGTCCCGGGTTGAACAGTGAATACGGGGGTGTGAGCTGCAGGCTCAGGCTCAGGTTCGATCCCTGCCTGGGATAGATGATCTGGTCCTGCGAATTCCTTCCGATGGTGGTGGTGAAACTGAAGTTATTGAACTGTCCGTTTTTCACCAGGAAGAGCCCGGGATATTCCTTTACTTTATAGCGCTGGTAGGAGACCGCGTTGTACAGCGTAAAAAAGTCATCGGGCCAGGATAGTCTTTTCCCCAGTCCGATGGAGGTCCCGATGACGGAGTAGTATTCATCCGGGATATCATTCTTATTACCTCCGTATATGAAGGCATAAGGATTGCGATTCATCTTGGAGTAGTAACCCGAAAGGGAGAAGGAGTTGGGTTTCCTGCCTCCGAACCAGGGCTCCACAAAGGAGAAGTTGTAGGACTGGTACACCCTGCCGTTGGTCTGTGCCCTTACCGAAAAGGTCTGTCCGTCGCCCGAAGGCACCGGCCGCCAGGCTTTGGGCTGAAAGATCCGGCTGGCCGCAAAATTGGAAAAACGGATCCCGACGGTACCCACCAGCATGCCGCCGCCATATCCGCCGGAGACCTCCAGCTGGTCGGTGGCGCGTTCCACCAGTTTGTACTCAATGTCCACAGTACCATCCGCCTGGTTGGGAATGGGATTGGGTTCAATCTGTTCAGGGTCGAAGTGTCCCAGGTTGGCCAGCTCCCTCACCGTACGGATCAGTTCCGCCTTGCTGAACTTATCGCCCGGCAGCGTGCGGATCTCCCTGCGCACCACATGCTCGTTGGTCCGGTCGTTACCCGTGATGATCACTTTATTGATAGTGGCAATCTCACCTTCGTAGATCCGCATCTCGAAATCGATGGTGTCGTCATCAACGCTCGTCTCCACCGGGGTTATCGAGGAAAAGAGATACCCGTTGTTAAGGTAAACCCCGTTGACCGCATCCTCATCCATCAGGAGCCTTTCGTCCAGCACGGTCTGGTCAAACACATCGCCCTTCTCTATCCCAAGGACCGCACTCAGAAACTCTGAGGGATACTTGGTGTTTCCCACCCAGGTGATATCTCCAAAATAGTATTTGTCCCCCTCCTCCATATTGAGGTAGAGGTTCAGCCGTTTATCCGATCCCGGTACAAAAGCCACCGAATCGGAGAGGATCTTGGCATCCCGGTAACCATTTTCATTGTAAAAGGCCACCAGCTTCTTCTTATCATCCTTAAAAGATTGCGATACCAGCTTGGAGGCCTTGAAGAAATTAATATTGACCTTCTTGGTATCCTTCATCTTGCGGCGCAGCACCACAGGTTTGAACGCGGTCACACCATTGAAAAAGATCTCATCGATCTTCACGCGGTCATTTTTATGGACCTGTATCTCCATCTGCACCATGTTCACACGGAGGGTGTCATCGGACAGGATGATCTGTGCATCGGCATTAAGGAATCCCTTCTCGATAAAGTGTTCACGGATGATCCTTTTGGTATTGTCCATGATATCATCGGTCACCTGCTGTCCGTTCCGCAGGTTGATCTTCTCCATGATGTCCTGGGTCTCAGATTTACCAATACCGGTGATTTCAAGGTGCGACAACCTGGGACGCTCTGTCAGGTATATATCGATCCAGACACTGTCGTTGCGGATCTGCGAAGCCGAGATCATGGCATCTCCAAAGAGTCCCTGGCTCCAGAATTTCTTCAGCACATCGGTCACCTTGTCACCCGGGAGGGTGATGGTGCTGCCCACCTTCAAACCGGAAAGGCTTACCAGTACTTCTTTCTGGATAAATTCGATGCCACTGACAGTAACATCTGCAATGATATACTCCTTCGGGTTTGAGTAGTCCATCACCGCGAGCGTATCATGGCCCATTTGCTGCTGGGCCCATACCCGCTGAGTCGCCAAACCTGAAAAGAAGATCAGGAGCGTTAAAAATAGAAAAGTCCGTTGTCTCATTCCTGCAATAATAATCCTCGTGTTAATTTTTCAACAAAGCCCCGGATTTTTTACTCACCTTACCGAATCGTCGCTCCCGTCGTTGAAAATCGATAATGGCTTCGTAAAAATGCTCCTTGCGATAGTCGGGCCACAATACCGGTGAAAAGTAAAGTTCCGTATACGCAAGTTGCCAGAGCAAAAAATTGCTGATCCTCCTCTCTCCGCTGGTCCTGATAAGCAACTCCGGGTCGGGCATGAACGATGTGGCCAGGTAAGATTCCACAATCGCGGAATCGACCTGCTCAGGATCCAGTCTCCCGGATACGGCATCGGCCATCATTTTTTTGACCGCATCGATGATCTCCCACCGGCCGCTGTAACTCAGGCCGAGGACCAGGGTCAGTCCCTTGTTTTCCGACAGGAATTTAACCGATTGCATCAGTTGCTTATGTACGCTTCTTGGAAGATCAGACACATTTCCAATCACTAGCAGGCGGACATTATTTTCGTTTAGCTTATTGGTCTCATTGGTAATGGTGCGGGTAAGCAGGGCCATCAGGCCGTCAATTTCAGTACGGGGACGGTTCCAGTTCTCGGTTGAAAAGGCGTACAGGGTCAGATACTCAATACCCAGCTCCCCCGCAGCTTCAACCACCTGGCGTACAGATTCCACGCCGTTGCGGTGTCCGAAAATGCGCTCAACACCCTTCTTCTCCGCCCAGCGTCCGTTGCCATCCATGATCACCGCCACATGCCTGGGAAGCGTGTTCCGGTCTATCTGTTCCTTCAGATTCATCCTTAATTTCGTCCCTTGCTTTCTAATTCCTCATTTACTTAATAGCCCCTCTCTTTTCCAGGATCGACTCCCTGCTATCGTGTGGTTTGACAAACCACCTGTCACTTTTGTTGTTCCTGCTGTTGCTGTTCATCCTGTAGGACTTCTCCGCGTATGCAGGGCACTCGTTGATCACATTAAATATCTTATAGGTGAGGAAAATACCGGTAAACATATACCAGTCGTTGTTCCCCACCGGGGTTTGCACCGTCTCGCCCCCCGGATTGGTGACCCCGTCGATCAGGTCGGTGAATGTCTTTCGCATGCTCACCTCGACCCCCCCGCTGAGCCTTTTCCCCAGGTTGACCTTTGCTCCTGCCCCAAAAGGCAGGTACAAGTGCGATTTCGCCTCGCCCAGCCGGTCTATGCTATACCCCAGTCCGGCCGTCACATAAGGCGTATATCTCGTTTTCATGGAGCCCGTTTTATAGGGCCACCAGTTGAATTCGAAATCAGTGCCCAAATCTACGAAACTTGAGTGGAATTCCGCTCCTGTTCCGCCTAAAATCTCACCTGAAGCGGCCAGATCATAAAAAACCGCATGAAAACGAAGGGCGTGCCGCATGTCGAAATTGTAGCGTAAAATGGGGCCGATGGCCGGGGGAAGGAAGTCGGTCTGGGGCACGGAGGGGTTGATATCGCCAAGGTACCAGGGCACCGCGGTCATAAACCCTATATCGCTTTTACGCTGCCCCGAGGCAGGATGAGCAAAACCCAGAAGTGTGATGATTATTGGCAGGAGTACCCCGCAATGCCGCATGAATCCTTTATCTGTAAAGCTTTTTGAGAACGGGCCTTCCGTTCTTATCGTTCCTGATCTTGTAAACTGCCTTAACACTGACTGTATAGTATGAATCATTATATTGGGAGTACGAGGAGGCATATCCATCTAACTGGTCCGAAAGGGAAAAACTGTATCCTAACTCAAGTCCAATGCTCCAGCGGGGATCAAGATCAAACTTTGCTCCTGCTCCCACGGGGAAAACGAGGGAGTAGACCAGATTATTGTTGTAGCCGGGATTGCTGAGCGGCTCCTCACCGTTATTGGCCAGGTCCTGCACATGTGATTTGGAGAGGATCCCGGATGCCCCTCCATAAAGATAGAGGAAGAGCTTGTTGTAATCATTGACCATCCCCCTACGGTTGTACATCCCGCTCATGAAAATATTCTCCCGGGTCCCCAGGATATAGTACTCTCCCCTGATCCCGTGTACAAAGGCATTGGTGGTGAATGAGTAATAGCGGCCGTGACTGCTGCCGGGCTCATCCTTTCCTCCGTACATGTACCAGCCCAGGTCCATGGCAACGGCTACGTTCTGCCTGATCATAAACCGGGGATTGAGCCCTACACTGGGGCGGAAACCATTGACCATATTGGCAATGGGCTTATCGGCCAGGCCTATATCACCATGGAAGGCGACCCCCGCCACATACAGATCCAACTCGTACCGGCGCAGTTTCCAGCGCTGACCAAAACCATCGATAGAAGTAAACAGAAGAATCGTGATGATCGGGAGCCAGAGTTTGTTCTTCATGGTCAGGTGATTCGGATACAAATATAAAAATAGTAAATATTTTTAATTACGCTTATCTGCACCCCACATTAACTTGTTCCGGAGTGTACTGTAAAAGCTGATATTCTCGATACGTATCATCTTCATGGTGTAATCTGCCTTGCGGATGACCACCGTGGAGTCCACGTCCAGATCGATGGTATGGGAATCGATGGCCAGCTGGAACTGGGGATCCCTTGTATCGACCGACATCTGCAATACAGCGGTGTCGGGAAGCACCAGCGGCCGGACGGTCAGGTTATGCGGCGCGATGGGTGACAGTACAAAGGTATTGGTTTCGGGAACCACTATGGGGCCTCCCACACTCAGGTTATAGGCTGTGGAACCGGTGGGTGTGGAGAGCAGCAACCCGTCTGCCCAGTAGGCGCTTAAAAATTCATCATTCACCTTCACATGCATGGTGATCAGCGATCCGGAGGTTTTGTATATCCTCACCTCATTCAGCGCCACCGACCAGGCATCCAGGTCCACTCCCGGGACGTCCACCTTCAGCAACATGCGCTCTTCGATATCGAAATTTCCGCTGAAGACACTCTCCAGCGATTCTGTCATATTCTCCTGGGAGATATAGGAGAGGAACCCCAGGCGCCCGATATTGACCCCCAGCACCGGGATCCCGCTGTCCCGGACAATCCTGACCGTCTCCAGGAAGGTCCCGTCGCCACCCAGTGAAAAGAGAAAGTCGATCTTCCCCGGAAGATCCTCATAACTGTTAAATTGTCCCGCTATCCCGGGCCTGAGCCCGGCTTTCTCCTGCATGAATTCAAAGAGGGGCGCGTAGACCCATACTTCCACGTTAAGCAGGCTGAACTTGCTGAACATCTCCGCAACGTTTTCGCGGGCATATGAAGGAAAGTTCCTTCCAAAAACGGCAACTTGCATTGTCAGGTATTGAGGTATTTCAAAAAGCCATCGAACCGCTCCTGGTAAAACTCATCCAGGTCTTCACTGTTCAGGTGCGACGAAACAACCGAGTAGTTGTAACGGTTCAGTGTCTCCAGTATCGAGGTCAGATCGGTCAGGTTGATCTTCAGGGTCACCCTGAGCCGCGAATTGTCATCCGACGCAGCCACGTAGAGGCTGAGGATCCTGCCGTTGTTGCTCTCAACGATCTGGGAGATCTCGCTGAGAGAGTACTCATGCTGCAGCATCTCCAGCTCGATGATCCCGCCCGGCTGCTGCATGGCCGACAGATGTGCAAATTTCCTGGTCAGGTCCTCCTGGGTGATCACCCCCAGGTACTGCTTCTCCCGGTTCAGCACCGGTACGAGCGTCAGTTCCATTCGCGACATCAGCTCAATCACCTCGTAGATGTGCTGTTCCTCCTTCACGTAAGGTCTCTGAAGGGAAAGATTGTGGTTGCCCACCGGCTCATCCGGATCGTTCAGGTCAAAAATATCCGAGTCGGAGATGAGCCCCAGGAACTCCCTGTGGTTCACAATGGGCAGGTGTTTCACCCGGAACACCTCCATCCAGGAGAGTGCGCTGGTGCCGGTATCCGACGTTTTCAGTGCGGTCACTACATCCGATATGAGTTCTCGTGCGAGCATGGAACGATAAACTTACTGGTTTAACGCATATAATACAAATAATGTTCCAAAGGTATGATTTAAGTAATCCTGTCAGTAAAAATCAGAGGTTGAGTTTATTCCGGATCGTGTTGAGCAGGAGCTCTATGGCCACCTCGTTCCGTCCGCCCTGGGGTACGATCACATCGGCCACCCTCTTGGAGGGCTCGATAAACTGCAGGTGCATGGGTTTGACGGTCTTCTCGTACCGCTCCAGCACCTGTTGCACGCTCCTGCCCCGTTCCTCCATATCCCGCCGGATCACCCTTCCCAGCCGGTCATCTGCATCGGCATCCACAAACACCTTCAGATCGATCAGGTCCACCAGGGGCCGGTGGGTGTAGATCAGGATCCCCTCCACGATCACCACATCCCGGGGTTCCACGGTGACTGTTTCATCCAACCGGGTACAGGTCAGGTAGCTGTACCTCGGTTGCTGCACACTGTGACCCTCCTTCAACAAACGGATATGCTCCACCAGCAGGTCAAATTCCAGCGAGTCGGGATGGTCGAAGTTGATCTGCTGGCGCTCCTCCAAAGGAAGGTGACCGCTGTCCCAGTAGTAAGAGTCCTGCGGAACCAGTGCCACATGACCGGCCGGAATGCTCTCCATGATCTTATTGACCACTGTTGTCTTACCGGAACCGGTGCCGCCGGCGATACCAATGATAAACATGGGCGTTTGTCAGGATTGTTAGGATACAGTTTTTTCTATGACTACTAACTTACTAACTTTCTGATTAAATTTGCACAGCATTCAACCAGAATCGTATGACACAGCTCACATTATATCCCCTGAGGTTCAAGCCCATCCTGAAAGATAAGATCTGGGGAGGACCCAAATTGCAGGATGTACTGGGTAAACGTGCATCGGGAAAGGCGGGTGAGAGCTGGGAGATCTCGGGAGTGCAGGGCGATATCTCAGAGGTGCGGAACGGGTTCCTAGCGGGCAACAGCCTGCAGGAGCTGGCCGAAGTCTATATGGGCGACCTGGTGGGAGACACCATTTTCGAGCGCTTCGGCGCGGAGTTCCCGCTGCTGATCAAGTTTATTGATGCCGCCGATTTCCTGAGCGTGCAGGTGCATCCGGACGATGAACTGGCGAGGGAGCGACACAACTCCTTCGGGAAGACCGAGATGTGGTATATCCTGGAGTCGGATGGCGGAGAGCTGATTGCCGGCTTCAACCGTCCGCTGGACAGGGAGCAGTACCTGCAGCACTTCAACGGTGGCACACTGAAAGAGATCCTGAATCACGAGAAGGTAGCGCAGGGCGATATCTATTTTATGCCGGCAGGGAGAGTCCATGCCATCGGGCCCGGGGTGCTGCTGGCCGAGATCCAGCAAACCTCCGATGTGACCTACCGGATCTATGACTGGGACCGCAAAGATGACCAGGGAAACGCACGCGAGCTTCACACGGAACTGGCCCTGGATGCCATCGATTTCGAATTCCAGCCCGGCTACAAAACACCCTGCACGCCCCTTCTGAACAGCACGGTCACAGCCGTGGACTGCCCCTATTTCACCACCGGGTTGATCCAACTGGATAAACCCGTGGAGAAGGACTTCAACCTGATCGACTCGTTCGTCATCTATATTTGTGCTGAAGGAGCCGCAGGGATCACCTACCAGGGGGGAGGGGTCGAACTGATCAAAAAAGGAGAGACCCTCCTGATCCCCGCCGAACTGAAAAACCTGGCCATCATACCCACCGAACCCACCACCCTGCTGGAGGTTTATATCAAATAACCGGATGAAAATCACGAAAGCAGAATTTATTACAAGCAATACCGACGTGGCGCTATGCCCGCATGAGGCCCTTCCCGAATACGCCTTTATCGGGCGGTCCAATGTGGGGAAATCCTCCCTGATCAATATGCTGGTGGAGCGGAAAAAACTGGCCAAAACCTCCTCCACACCGGGAAAGACCAGACTGATCAACCACTTCAGGATCAACGACCAGTGGTTCCTGGCCGACCTGCCGGGGTATGGTTATGCAAAAGTTTCCAAAAAGGAGCGGAAGGGCTTTGACACCATGATCGAACAGTATGCCAGCCGCAGAACCAACCTGGTCTGCTTCCTTGTCCTGATCGATGCCCGGCTCCCACCCCAGCAGATCGACCTGGATTTTATGGAGTGGCTGGGCGACAGCAACCTGCCCTTCGTGATCGTATTCACCAAGGTGGATAAGATCAACCAGGCAGGGAAATCCAAAAACCTGGGATTGCTGAAAGAGGAGCTGTCGCAGCACTGGGAGGAGCTGCCCCTGATCTTTGAAACCAGCGCGGTGAAAGGGACCGGCAGGGATGAGGTGATGCGGTTTATTGATGAAACCAACAGGAAACTGGGCGTGTAGATCAGATTCCCGGGATGGTCAGATATCCAAAAAGTAACGTATGGTTTTGATCAGCAGATCGGGCTGTTCGACATGCACCCAGTGCCCGGCCCCGGGGATCGTAACAAACTCGGCTGCAGGGAATATTTCCCTGATCGCCTGGTGGTCCGTTACCCTGATGTATTCCGAGTCACCCCCGGAAATGAAAAGTGCCGGAAAACCCGTGATCCCGCCCCGGGCCGCAATGGCCTCCCTGTCCATTCCCGCAAAGATCGCCTCCATGTTGTTGGAGATCGCCTCCAGGTTGATCCGCCATTCGAACGTTCCATCGGATTTGCGCCGAAGGCTTTTCAATAAAAAACTGCGGACCCGTTCAGAACCTATAGATTCAGCCAGCGCCCGGTCCGCCTCCTCCCTGGACTCAATCTTCGACAGGTCGAGTTTCAACATGGCATCGATCAAATTGGTGTGGTTGGGCGCCGTCCGTGAGGCCAGTGCCAGGTTGTGGTAAGATTTAGGTGCAATATCGACCGATATGAGTGCTTGCACTTTTTCGGGCCAGGCTTCGGCAAAACTCATCACGGTCTTCCCGCCCATGGAGTGCCCGATGAGCACAGCCTTTTTGATGTCCTGGCTCTCCATGAACTCGCGCAGGTCCTCCCTCATGGCCGGATAATCATGAATATCGGAGTGGGGTGACCGCCCGTGGTTCCGCTGATCCACCACATAGACCTCGAAACGGTCGGCCAGGTCCCTGGCAATGGATATCCAGTTATCGGACGCGCCGTAAAGACCGTGCACAATAATTAATGGCGGTCCCG
>Ga0055451_10001300_pt1 | contig 10094 bp, 9 predicted proteins | sample China_Galinas_PW_3_FD_57745 | JGI IMG/M metagenome (GOLD analysis project Ga0055451, IMG submission 57745) | Wetland microbial communities from San Francisco Bay, California, USA, that impact long-term carbon sequestration - China_Galinas_PWB_D2 | ecosystem: Environmental > Aquatic > Marine >... | reverse complement strand
TCGCACCGGAGATCGCCGCGGCGAGCAGGGCGTCGGCGCCCAGCAGGAGCAGGGCCAGCAGCGGCGGGAGCCCCACGCCGCTGGCCAGGGCGACCAGCAGCTCCGCGCTGGCGAGCACGATTCCCGCGCAGGCTCCGGCGACGGGCCACTCCCCGGGACGCGGACGCGGGGGCAGCAGATAGCGGGGCGCCGAAGCGGCGCTCATCGCTCTCCGGAGTGCGCGGCCGTCCGGGTGGGCTCCCGGGTCTCGCCGGGATCCCTCACCTGGTTGCACTCGAGCCAGCGCAACACGTCATCGCGTCGGTAGCGGAGGCTCGAGTTCGGACCCTCGCCGAGGCGGAAGGCCGGGAAGGCGCCGGCGCGGACCAGCTCCCAGAGCTTGGTCCGACCGATCTGGAGCAGATCGAGGACCTGGGCGGTGGTCAGGAGCTCGCGCTCAGACACCTCGCGCGCCCTCCTCGTCGTCGTCGGTGGGGTCTCCGTACGCGTAGCGGGAGTACGCGTCGTAGTAGTAGTAGCGGCGGAACGAGCCGGCGCTCACCTCGTTGAACACGACGCCGGCGACGTCGCGGAGCTCGGAGAGCGAGCGCACCACGGCGTCGCGGGGCGTGGAGTCCGCGCGCACGACGAAGAGCACCATGTCGGCCATCTTGCGCAGGATCCTGGTGTCGACCACCGGGAGCAGGGGCGGCGAGTCGATCATGATGACGTCGTAGGAGCGGCGGGCCTCCTGGAGCAGGTCGAGGAACGCCGTGTCCGTCAGCAGGGTGAGCGGGTTCTTCACCGACGGACCCGCCGGGAGCACCGTGAGCCGCGGAATCTTGGAGTTGAGCGCGCACTCGGAGAGCCGCGCCTTGCCCATCAGGATGTTGGAGAGTCCCTTCCGGCGGCTCACCTGTACCAGGCGGTGCACCTTGGGTCGCCGCAGGTCGCCGTCGATCACCAGCACGCGCTTGTTGAGATCCGACGACAGGGTGAGGGCGAGGTTCATGCACGTGAGCGTCTTGCCGTCGCCCCGGGCCGCGCTGGTGACCATCACCACCCGGCAGTTCTCCGCCTCGAGGAACGACGGCAGGAAGCCGCGGTACTGCTCCGCCGGAGCGGATTCGGGCGCCGTGTGGACGACGAGCTTCGGATCGAGATCCTCCGGCGGCGGCTCCTCGTAGATCTGGTCGTTGTCGATCCTGGGAATCGAGGCCACCACCGGGAGGCCGAGGGCCCGACTGAGCCGCTGGACCGAGCGGAACGCGGGGTTGCGGAACTCGGCGATGCCGATGGCCAGGATCATCACCGCGAGGCCGAGCCCGAATCCCCCGGGAACGATCAGGCGGATGTCGGGCCAGGACGGCTCGCTCGGAGCGCGGGCGGGCTGGAGCACCTTGAAGCGCTCGCCCTGCTGGGCCTGCTCGAGGTTGCGAGCCAGCGCGGCCTCGTACTTCTTCGAGAGCAGCTCGCGGTAGGTCTCGGTGAGGTTGTCGTAGTCCCGGGTGAGCTCGCGCAGCTCCTGCTCGCGCCGGGGGGTCTCGTCGACGCGGTCCTGGAGATTCTCGACCCGCTCGCGGATGTGGGCCTCCTGGCGCTGGCGCGCGTCGAGATCCATGGTGGCGTTGTCGATCTGGGAGTGGATCGCCGCCAGGGCGGGATTCGAGGCGAGGGCGGGATCGGGCCGGCTCGGCGGAGGATCGGGCGCGTTGCGCAGCTCCTCCTCGAGATCGGCGATCTCGGCGCGCAGGCGCTTCACGCTCGGGTGCTCGTCGGTGTAGATCCGCTCGGCCTGACGCAGCTCGGCCCGGGACGCCGCGAGGCTGGCGCTCAGCGCGCCGGGCTGGTTCTCCCCGGGCGCGAGCTGGCTGCGGGCGGTCTCGAGCTGTCGCCGCAGCAGGGCGATGCGCTGGCTCGTCGCCTCCTGCGCCTCGAGGTTGGTCGAGAGCTCCAGATTCAGCCGGTCGAGCTCGCGCAGGTTGGTGTCGAGCTGCGAGGGCAGGGATCCCATGCGTTCGAAGCGGAACTCGCGGATCTTCTCCTCCTGGGTCGCCACCTCCTCGCGCAGGCGCACCAGCTCGCGATCCAGGAAGTCGGCGGTCGCCGAGGCCTGGGCGGCGCGATCCTTGAGGTTCTCGGAGATGAACAGCGCCGACATCTCGCGCACGACGTCGGCCGCCACCTCCGGATCGCCGGAGGAGAAGGCGATCTCGAAGACCGGAACCGAGGAGTTGCCGCCGCCGATCACCACCTCGAGATTGCTGCGGATCCGGTTCATCAGGGCTTCGCGATTGGCGGCGCCGGTGGGATCGATCCGCTCCGGACCGACCGCGTCGATCAGCTGATTCAGGTTCGCGTAGCTCGTCACCCGCTGTTGGAGCGTGTTGAGCCGCTGCTCGATCTGGAGCGTGACCGTGCTCTGGACGTAGGACTCGGGGACCCGCTGGGGCTCGACCAGGATGGTCGTGTTGGCGGTGTAGGTCGGCGGAAGGACGAAGTAGACCGCGATCCCCAGGAGGAGGCCGACGCTGGCGCCGAGGATCAGCCACCACCTCCGTCGTTCGAGGATCTCGATCACGTCCTCGATCGCGAAGCCGCTCGGGGGGGCGGCGCCCGTGCCCGGATGGAGATCGCTCATGTCCTGGATTCGCTCGAGGGCTGGGGGTCGCTCATGGGGTCGGTCGCTCGCTCTCTGGAGCGCATGGGGGTGGGACTCGCCCGGCTCCAGAGGATAGTAGCCGTTTCAACTCGAAAGGTGACGAACGAATCCGAACGACTTCGACAGCTCAGGCCGCCGCCACCTCGTAGACCGGCAGGCGCTCGGCACGTTCGAGGTCTCCGAGCACGCGACCCAGGGGAGCGAAGCGGAAGCGCTGGAGCAGGCTGCGCAGGCGGCCCTCGGTGCGGCCGAGGTTGTAGTAGTGGTTGATCCGCACCCGCAGGCTGGTGTCCTGGCGGGGCTGCTCCGGATCGACCTCCCAGGGATGCACGTAGAGCACCGTGGGCTCGCCCGCCGCCACGAGCCTGGAGAAGGCCCAGCGGAAGACCGGAGCGGGCAGGAAGCGCAGATACGCGCCGCCGGCCAGGGGCAGGTTCAGGGGGCCCGCCTGGAGCGTCGTCATGGGGAACTCGCGGATCGCGGTGCCGTTGCCGAGGGAGAGGGTCACCGGGTGGCGTGCGAAGTCCGGGATGCCGTAGCGGGGGTGCCGGATCGGGAAGATCGACGAGTCGAAGTGGAAGCCCTCCTCGACGAGGACCGAGAGCGCCCAGAGCGAGCTGCGGGTGATCGAGTAGCTCGGGGCGCGGTAGCCCCGCACCGAGATCCCGGTGGCGTCCTCGATCGCGCTGCGGGCGCGACGCAGGTCGGCGCGAAAGCGCTCGGGACCGAGGTCGTAGACGAGCTCGTGGCCGTATCCGTGGCAGGCGATCTCGTGACCGCGCTCGGCGATCTCGCGAACCAGCGCCGGCTGGCGCTCCGCCACCCAGCCCAGCACGAAGAAGGTGGCGGTGTTGCCGGTCTCGTCGAAGGCGTCGAGGAGCCGGCCCGTGGCGTCGACCACCCGCGAGGGCAGGGCGTCCCAGCAGCCGCGTTCGATCAGGTGCTCGAAGTTCGAGACCTGGAAGTATTCCTCCAGGTCGACGGTCAGGGCGTTCAGGGTCACATCAGACCCCGTGGAAGAGCACCACCGTCTTCGCGGTCTTCCAGAGGATGAGCAGATCCATCGGGATCGACCGGTACTTCATGTAGTAGAAGTCGAGGGCGAGCTTCTCTTCGAAGCCCTCCATCTCGTTCACGTACCCGTGTCGAATCTGTGCCCATCCAGTGAGCCCCGGCTTGAGTGCGGATCGCGCCCGGAAGTAAGGGTATCGCTCGGTCAGGGTCTCCACGAACTCGGGACGCTCGGGTCGCGGACCGACCAGACTCATCTCCCCCACGAGCACGTTCCAGAGCTGGGGAAGCTCGTCGAGCCGGGTCTTGCGCAGCCAGCGGCCCACCCGGGTGACGCGGTCGTCCTTGGTCCGGGCGAAGACCGCGCCGGTCGTGGCTTCCGCATCGGTGCGCATGGAGCGGAGCTTCAGCACGAAGAAGCGTCGATTGTTCTGGCCCACGCGCTCCTGGCGGTAGAAGATCGGCCCCTCGCTATCGAGGCGGATCGCCAGGGCGGCCAGGGCCAGCATCGGGGCCGCCAGGACCAGTCCCAGCGAAGAGGCCACGACGTCGAGGATCCGCTTCGCCGCCGTCGAGGCGGGTCCCATGCGGAAGCCGTCGGAGAAGATCAGATAGCTCTCGCGGAGGTCGCGCAGGTAGATGCGGCCCGTGACCCGCTCGTAGAACGAGACCCCGGACTCGACCCGGCACCCGCGCAGCTTGGCGGCGAGGAGGGACTCCTTGGGGAAGTGCTCCTCGCGGCTCTTCGACGCCACCACGATGCAGCGGATCTTCGCCGGATCCAGGATCTTCTCGATCTGGTGGACCTTGCCGAGCACCGGGAAGCCCTCGAACTCGGTGCCCTGTTCACCCGGCTCGTCGGAGAGGAAGCCCACCATCTCGACGCCGAGGCTCGCCCGTTCGCGCAGCGCCTGGGCGATGGCGCGACCGAGGTCGCTGGTTCCGATCACGAGCACCCGGCGCCCGAGCCGGGGGATCGCGAGCACCATGCGGAAGAGCAGCCGGCCGGCGAGGAGCAGACCGAAGTAGAGACCCGCGACGTGGGCGAGCAGCTCGGTCGTGCCCTCGGGCACCTGGAGGGCGAAGTAGGTGACGAGGGCCAGGCCGAAGGCCATGCCCATCATTCCGACGAGGCAGGCGAAGGTGCGCCGGCCGCTGCCGAGCACGACGAGCTGATAGGCGTCGCAGTAGAAGAGGCACACCAGACTGAGGATGGTGCCGACGGCGGTCAGGATCGCGTAGTGGGTTCCATCGAAGGGCGGCGCGAGCGCGTACCAGCTCAGAACCGCAGCGCCGATGAAGCACAGCGAATCGAGGGCCACCGCCAGGGCGACCCGACCGATGAAGAGATTCCGCAGGTAGTTCGGCATGGACTCGGACGCTCGTTCCTCAACGCGCTTCGACGAATGCCGCAGTGCGTCGATTCGATTTTCAGGCCAGATCCCAGTTCGCGTTGCGCTTGGGGGCTCGGTCCCATGGCATCGAACGCGATCCGAGGGTGAGTGCCTCGAACGACCGGATGGGTGTCAGAATCCCTGTGTGTTCTTCACAACGTGGAAGGTTCCTGGCCCTGGAATCGACCCCCCAATATTAGTGCGCAATTCTGCGCCGCAGCTATAGAAAATCCTCGCAAATGCGGACCGAAGGCCTTGAATTTGCGCTTGGTTCGGCGCGGTCCCAAACGGGGTCTCTCCAGCGCGGTGCCCTCGGGGAAGGCGCGAGGGCGCCAATTCCCGAGAAGTATCGCGCGGGTGGCGGGGGGACTTGCACATGGGTGCGGGCCCCCGGGCCGAGTCCGTCCGCGTCGGAGTCCCGCCGGGCGGCGGGTCAGGGAGCGGCGGCGGCTCCCGCCAGGCTGGTTCCGAATCCGAGCAGCGGCTGGAACGGGAACAGCAAGGCCTGGATCGCGTAGCCGAACTGCGCCCAGACGGTGGGCGGCACGTAGACGAGGTCGCCCGCGGCCAGCACGATGTCGGTTCGCAGGTCGCCGTCGGTGATCGCGTCGAGGTCGACCACGTACAACGCCGTCTCGCCGGCGCGGGTGCGGATCACCCGTACCTCGTCGGTGTTGCCGAACATCGTGGTGCCGCCGACGATGCCGATCGCCTCGGAGACCCGGGTCTCCTTGACCAGCGGGAAGGATCGGTTGCCCCGAACCTCACCGAGGACCGTCACCGCGGTGCTCTCCGCGGCCACGACCGACACGGTGACGGTGGCGCCGCGCTTGTAGACCGAGACCCGCTTCTCGACCTCGGCGGCGATCTCGTCGACGGTGTATCCCGACGCGCGGATGTCGCCCGCGAGATCGATCGAGATCATCCCGTCCGGACGCACGGTGACGGTGCGCTCGATCACGGGATCGGGCAGGATCGAGATGAGTAGATGGTCGGGAGCGCCGACGCGATAGAGACCCGGCGAGGGAGCCGCAGGCGGCGGCGCCAGCGTGGTGGAGCAGGCCGTCGCGGTCAGCAGCGCGAGCGCGAGCAGCGTGAGCCATCCCGCGCTCGCCGCCGACCGAGCCGTGAGCCCATGGATGGAGGCGAGCGCGAGTCTGCGATGCGCCCGACGAGCCGTTCGAGCCAGACGCGGTTGAATCGAATCCCGATCGACGAACCCAGACATGATCCCTCCCTCCCAGGAAGTCGCGCCCTTCATCGGCGCGACGGTTGGCGGTCTTGAAACCGTCTCTACCTCAGATCCGAGGCGCGAGCCTCCGATATATTCGCGCTAGATGCGAGTCGAAGAAATCGAAGGGCCGGGCGCCGAGTGGGATGCCTTCGTGGCCGCCACTCCCGGCTCGAACCTGGGCCACGCGGCCGCCTGGGCCGCGGTGATGCGAGAGGCCTACGACCTCACCCCGCACTACCTCGCCGCGCGTGACGACACGGGGGCCCTGGCGGGTGTGCTCCCGCTGACCCGCTTTCGCGGGCTGCGCGGCGAGTGCGAGATGGTCTCGCTTCCCTTCCTCGACCGGGCGGGCCTGCTGGCCCGCGACCGGGAGGCGAGCGACGCGTTGCTCGCGGCGGCCCTGGACCACACCCGAGCGCAGGGGGCGCGCGCCCTCGAGCTTCGCCACGACGATCCCCGGCCGGGCGTCCCGGAAGGGCCGCCGGTGGATCGCGTGGACCTGGTGCTGGCCCTCGAGTCCGACGAGGAGGCCCAGTGGAAGGCCATCCGGGCCAAGGTCCGCAACCAGACCCGCAAGGCCTCCAAGGAAGGGCTGCACATCGCCGAGGGCGACGCCGCCTCACTGCTGGACGCGTTCTACCGGCCCTTCTGCGTGAACATGCGCGATCTCGGCTCCCCGGTGCACCGCCGCGCGCTCTTCGCCGCCGCGTCCCGACACTTCGGAGATTCACTCCGCTTCATCGTGGTCGAGGGCGACGGGGGACCGGTGGGAGGCCTCGTGGCCATCCACTACGGGGACACCGTCACCGTCCCGTGGGCCTCCACCCTGCGCGCCGAGCGCCGCCGCTGCCCCAACAACCTCATCTACTGGGAAGCACTGCGCTGGGCCGTCGGGCGGGGGGCCCGCGAGTTCGACTTCGGCCGCTCGCCGCGGGAGGGCGGCACCTGGCGCTTCAAGATCGGCTGGGGCGCCCGCGAGCGGCCGCTCACCTGGACCCGGCTCACCCCCGGCGGGTCGCTCCTGGCTCCCGCCGACCCGAAGGGCGGCGCCCTGATGAGTCGCGCGTCGCTCCTCTGGTCGAAGCTACCCGTGCCCGTCACCGCCGTCCTCGGTCCCCACCTCCGGGGCCGGATCTCGAACTAGGACGGTGGGCGAGGACGAAGTCCCGGGGCCGCCCGAGACGGAGCGGGCAGGGTCGGCTAGGGCGAGTCGTCGCCGAGACGGAACACGAACCGGGTGTGACCGATCTCGATCTCGTCCCCGGGGTTCAGCTCGGCCGAGCGGATCCGCTTGCCGTTGACCTTCGTGCTGTTGGTCGACTGCAGGTCTTCGATCGTGTAGGTCCCGGTCTCGGGGTCGAAGCAGATGATCGCGTGCTCCCGGCTGATGGACTCGTCGAGGAGCGTCACATCGGTGCTCGGATTGCGCCCGATGATCGTCTCCTCCTGGACGAGCGGGTAGCGCGTCCCCCGGAATCCACCGTTGCAGATCACCAGGGCGCCCGAAGGCTGGGCGCCTGCCAGCGTGGTCATCGATTCCCTCCGGATCCGACCCCACGAGTCATCGGCGCCCTCGCGAGGGTCCTTGAGGCGAACGCTCGGGCTGCCGGGGGTCCCCCGGGGCCGGGCTCCTAGAGCCGGCGGTGCTCGAGGGCGGGAAGGCTGGCGCGGACGCGTTCCAGGGCCTCGAGGTCGCACTCGGCGATCGCGACCCCGGGCTGGTCCGGCGCGCGGGCCAGGACGAGGCCCCAGGGGTCGACGATCAGCGAGCGTCCGTGGCTGGCGCGATCCGCGCTGTGCTGCCCCCACTGGGCCGGCGCGAGGACGAAGGCCTGGTTCTCGATGGCCCGGGCCCGGAGCAGGACCTCCCAGTGGTCCTTGCCGGTCTCCCGGGCGAAGGCGCTCGGAACCGTGATCCAACGGACGTCCTGGTCCGCCATCGCGCGGTACAGCTCGGGGAAGCGCAGGTCGTAGCAGACCGAGAGACCCACGGCCCCGATCGGGGTGCGGGCGACCACCACCTCGCGGCCCGGCGCGACGGTCTTCGACTCGGTGAAGACGCCGCCCCCCGAAGCGCGCAGATCGACGTCGAAGAGGTGGATCTTGCGGTACACCGCCTCGATGCCGCCCTCGGGCCCGAGCAGCACGCTCGTGTTGTAGACGCGAGAATCGCCCTCGATCGCCTCGTGGAAGGTTCCGCCGAGAATGCGCACCGCGTGGGCGCGGGCCATCTCGCGCAGGGTCGAGACGATCTCGCCCTCGAGGGACTGGGCGCACTCGGGGGGGAGCCCCTCGCGCCGCATGTAGGCGAAGCACTCGGGCAGCGCGATCCACTCGGCGCCCTGGGACGCGGCGTCGGCGACGAAGCGTCGGGCGTCCGCGAGGTTCGCCGCCAGGTCGGCGGTCGAACGCATCTGGACGACGGCGACGCGCACCCGGCTCCGCCCCGCGCCGGCTAGCGGAAGTCGGACGGATTCACGCCGGTGCGGCGAATCACGTCGTAGAAGTCCTTGCGGTCCTTCTTGGCCAGACGCGCGGCGCGCGAGATGTTGCCGCCGCAGCGCCGGAGCAGGCCCACGACGTAGCGCGTCTCGAACGCGCGCTTGGCCTCCTTGAACGAGGGCACGGCGTCGACGTCCACGGACAGCAGCAGGGCCTCGGCGGAGATGGCGCCGTCGCCCGCCAGGCGAACCGCCTGGCGGATGCGCTCGCCGAGCTCGCGCACGTTCCCCGGCCAGGCCTCGGCCACGAGCGCCGCCCGGGCATCCGAGGTGAAGCCCACCGGCTGCACGCCCTCTTCGTCGGCGGCCAGGCGCAGGAAGTAGGCGGCCAGGGGAAGGACGTCCTCGCGCCGCTCCGCCAGCGACGGGACGTCGACCTGGTGGGTCGGGGCATCGCCGAAGAGCGCGCGATCGGAGGAATCCGCCGCGGTGGCGAACACCCGCGCGCGCAGCGGCTGGACCGCGCCGTCGCCCTCGCGCTTGAAGCGTCCTTCGATGCAGGCCCTGGCGAGGGTCCGGGTCACCGTCTCCGGCAGGCGTTCGATGTGGGACACCACGAAGGTGCCGCCGGCCGCCCGGGCGAGTCCTCCGGCGAACTCGTCGGGAAGCAGCGGGTGCACGTTCTCCGAGCAGCCGAAGATCTCGCGCGCCGCGAGGGCATCGGAAACCGCGCCCGCGGCCACGACGACACAGGGCCCCCCCGCCCGCGCGCTCCAGGCGTGGATCGCCCGGGCGATGTGCTGCTTTCCGCTGCCTGCGGGGCCGGAGACGAGCACCGGCCGATCGGTTCTCGCGGCGACCTTGGCGCGCTCGACCACGTCCTGCATGGCGCGGCCGGCGCCCACGATGCGGTCGCTGCCGCGGCGCCCGGTCGGTTGCTCGCTGGCAAAGACCGAATCGATCGTCGAGACATCCTCGCTCATGTCAGCTCAGCCCCCGTTTCCTGGGTTCCTGCTGTCGTTCCCGCTGCACCGCCCGTCCTGCATGCTGCTGTCCCTGTCACCGTGGATCCCTCGAGCGCGGCTACGACCGTTGGCCTTGGCTCCCGGCTGCAACGCGCGGCCACAACGCCCCTGACGAGCCTCCAGAGCGCTCGATGAACTTCGGTTTCCCGACGAATTCCAACCTATTGCGTGACGGGGCTGCATGTCAAACGAAAAGCGCGGTGGGCTCCCCTCGTGACCCCGTGCACGCGCGGTCCGAAGGCCCCATCATACAGCCCCAAAGGGGGGATATGTACACCACGGATCCGGGAATCGAAGGGCAGGGCGCTCGGATCCGGAGGCTCCCCGATGCCCTGGTGGACCAGATCG
>Ga0055451_10001297_pt1 | contig 10102 bp, 5 predicted proteins | sample China_Galinas_PW_3_FD_57745 | JGI IMG/M metagenome (GOLD analysis project Ga0055451, IMG submission 57745) | Wetland microbial communities from San Francisco Bay, California, USA, that impact long-term carbon sequestration - China_Galinas_PWB_D2 | ecosystem: Environmental > Aquatic > Marine >... | reverse complement strand
TACCTGGTCGTGCCAGAACCGCAGCTTGTCGACACCGAGCAGGCGGGCCGCCGGTACAGTGATCGCCGGGTGGAAGATCACATCGTGCAACAGCGGGTCGACCATCCATCCACCGAGGCAGTGGAAGACCACCTCGCCGGGACGCTCGGTCCAGGCCTGCTCGACTTCGTAGAGACGCGGTTCGAGCACGGCGGCGTTCTCGATCAGCCAGTCGATCCGCGCAGCGAGCTCGCGACACTGCTCGGCGGCGAAGACCGGCAGGCCCGCGACGAAGCCGTCCTTCTCGAACCGAGCTCGCTGCGCGTCGGTCGGTGCCCAGCGGCGACCGTCGTCGCCGGGAGCAAGCCGCGGGAACGTCTCGGTGACCGGCGCGTGGTCGCGATGGAGAGAGAGCGAGGGTTGTCTCCTAGGGCAAAACGTGCATCGTATCGCGTGCTGGCAGCCGGGGAATCCCGATCCCCCGGGGCACCACGCGATCGCCCGATGGACCCCCGTTTTTGAGGTCGTGCCGATGCATGAATCGCTTCCCGTCGAGCAGCTGCGCTGGAGATGCGATCCGGACAGCCTGGGCTTCGAGACGACCGCCGACGTCGAGCCGACGACCGGTGTCGTCGGGCAGACTTCTGCGGTGGACGCGCTGCGCTTCGGGCTCGAGTGCGATGCTCCGGGGCAGAACGTGTTCGTGCGCGGGCTGCACGGCACCGGCAGGATGACGCTCGTCGGCCGTCTGCTCGACGAGCTCCGTCCGAGCTGCCGGTCGAAGTACGATCGCTGCTACGTGCACCGCTTCTCCGATCCCGACCGACCGCGATTGATCACGCTCCCGCCGGGGAAGGCGCGTGTGTTCCGCCGTGCGGTCAGCGAGCTCGTCGACTTCATTCGGGACAGTCTCGGTGAGGCGCTCGAAGCCGAGCCGGTGCGTGCGCGCCGGCAGGCGCTCGTGCAACGCGAGGAGTCTCAGGTTCGCGAGCTCATGCATCCGTTCGAGGAGGCGTTGGCCGCCGCCGGTCTCGCCCTGGTTTCGGTTCAGATCGGCGAGATCGTCCAGCCGACGATCTACCCGGTGATCGACGGCAACCCGGTGCCGCCCGAAGAGTTCGAAAACCAGCGACGCAAGGGCAAGATCTCGGACGAGCAGTTCAAAGCCTACGAGACCGGACGGACGCGCTTCCTCGAGCAGCTCGAAGAGATCGCGTCCAAGATCCGCGTGATTCACAGGAAGAGCGCGGAAGAGATCCGCCGCATCTACGAGGAGACGGTGCGCCTGCTGCTGTCGGAGTTCGGCCACTCGATCCTCGAGCTCGTGCCGAGCAAGGAGATCGAGAAGTTCCTCGAGGAGCTGATCGACGACGTCGTCGAGCGTGGGCCGCCGGTCAAGGGCAAGAACCGTCTGCGCTACTACGAAGTCAACATCGTGCAGGAGCACGACTCGACGAGCGATTGTCCGATCGTCATCGAGAACACGCCGTCGCTGACCAATCTCCTCGGATCGATCGAGCGCGAGTGGGGGCCGGCCGGGCCGATGCCGAGCGACTATCGGATGATCCGGGGCGGCTCGATCCTGCGCGCCGACGGTGGCTATCTCGTCCTCGATGCGCGCGACCTGATCAGCGAGCCCGGTGCGTGGCGCGTGCTCGTGCGCACGCTGCGCAGCGGCAAGCTCGAGATCGTCCCGCCCGAGTTCCGAGGTCTGGGTTGGCAACCGACGCTCAAGCCGGAGCCGATTCCGGTCAAGGTCCGCGTGATCCTGCTCGGCGATTCGCAGATCTACTATCTGCTCGACGGCGTCGATCCCGACTTCGGGCATCTGTTCAAGGTGCTCTCGGACTTCGAGACGGTGATCCCGCGTGATGCGGACGGCCTGCGCGGCTACGCGGGCGTCCTGGCGCGGATCGGCAAGGACGAGTCGCTGCACCCGTTCGACAAGAACGCTGTCGCCGCGCTCGCCGAGCACGGGGCACGGATCGCCTCGATGAAGGGCAAGTTGACCGCGAGGTTCGCGCGCATCGCCGACATCGCGCGCGAAGCCTCGTTCCTGGCCGGCAAGGACCATCGCAACGTCGTGACCGGGGATGACGTGCTCGAGACGGTCCGGCGGACGCGGTGTCGCGGCGACCTGCCGTCACGCCGGTTCCAGGAGCTGATTCGCGAGGGCACGATCCGGATCCAGACCAGCGGTGTGGAGATCGGCCAGATCAACGGGCTCGCGGTCATGAGCGCCGGTCCGCTGACGTATGGATTCCCGGCGCGCATCACCGCGACGATCGGAGCGGGCAACGCCGGGATCATCGACATCGAGGGCCGGTCGTCGTTGTCCGGTTCGATTCACACGAAGGGATTCCACATCCTCGGCGGCCTGCTTCGCCACTTGCTGCGCGCCGAGCACGCGCTCGCGTTCAGCGCCTCGCTGGCGTTCGAGCAGAGCTATGGCGGGATCGACGGCGACTCGGCGTCGGGCGCCGAGATCTGCTGCCTGCTCAGCGCGCTGACGGCCATCCCGATCCATCAGGGAATCGCGATGACGGGAGCGATCGACCAGCATGGGCACATCCAGGCGATCGGCGGCGTCAACGAGAAGATCGAGGGGTTCTTCGACGCGTGCTGCGGCCAGGGGCTGGACGGCAACCAGGGAGTCGTGATCCCGACGTCGAACTCCGGCGAGCTGATGCTGCGGCACGACGTGGTCGCCGCGTGCGCCGAAGGCAGGTTCCACATCTGGGCCGTGCCGCACGTGACCGACGCCCTCGAGGTCCTGACCGGCGTCGAGGCCGGCAAGCCGGACGAGGACGGCCTGTATCCCGAAGGAACCCTGCTGCGCATCGCCGTCGAGAAGGCACAGGACTACTGGGCGAGAACGCTGCAGACTCCCCACTACGTCTACGAGGAAGCCGACGAAGAGCAGGCGGAGGGCAGCGAGGGGCCGCAGCCGCCGGGCGTGCCCCCGCCCGCACCGCCGTCCGTACCGCCGCCCGCGCAGTGACGCCCAGCCGGGGCGGCGAGGGCCGGCCCGGGCGTGAAGTTATTCTTGCGCGGCCCCTAAGCCTAAGCCTAAGGAATGTCTCTGACACATTCCTTAGGGCCAGCCGCGAAGCTCGGCACCTCGAGCACCTGGGCCTTGTATTCGATCAGCTGCTTGGGCTCGAACTTCGACAATCGTGCGAGGAAGTTGTCGGGAAACGTCTGCAGTCGCGTGTTGTATTCCGTGACGGCGTCGTTGTACCCGCCGCGCATCAGCGCGACCTCGTTGTCGCAGAAGATCAGCTTCTGCATCAGCTGGCCGACGACCTCGTCCGCCTGGAGCTCCGGGTAGTTCTCGCGCAGGCCGACGAACGCGGTCGTGAACGACTGCTCGGCCGCGAGAAAGCCCGACAACGCGCGCGGGTCGGCGATCGCGCCGCCGCGATAGCTCTCGCGCATCGCGGACAGCTTCTCGAGCACCTGCTTCTCGTGCCTCAGGTAGCGCTTGACCGTCTGTTCCAGGTTGGGGATGAGGTCGTGGCGCTTCTTCAACGAGACGTCGATGTTGGCCCAGGCGCGGTCCGCTCGCTGCTTCAGGAAGATCAGGTCGTTAAAGTGCATGACGAGCATGATCAGCAGCATGTAGACCGGCGCGACGAGGGCGGCCATCAGGTAGTCCACCGGCGAGAACGCGCCCGCCTGACCGAACAGGAACAGCGCGGCCAGCAACAGAGCGCTGAACCCGAGGTTGAGCCACAGCATGCCGGCGATCGCCTTGCGATGCATGACCTCCGCTTCGCTCAGGTTGCTGACGATGAACGGGTTCCGGTCGTTGCCGCGCTCCAGCACGAGTGATGCGCCCGTCACGGTGTCGATTCCGGCCTGCGCCAGGACATAGAGCATGTCGCCGGTCTCGATCCGCCACTCCTGGTACAGCCAGTTGCCGCGGCGCCTGCTCGTGAAATGCTTCGTGATGACTTCGGCGCCTCGGGGGTCGATCCGGATCGTGCCTTCGTCGTCCTTGATGTCGAAGGGGGCGCACTCGGTCTCGTCCGTGCGCACGACCCAAGACGTGTTCTTGCCGCGTCGAACCCGCTCCTTGACGACATAGCGGTAGTGCAGGCAGTTGGCTCCCGATACCGGTCCCGACAACGCTCGGCTGTCGGGCCCCGTCAGCGCGACGCCCTTGACCTCGGACAGACCGAAGGCGACGCCGGCGGTCTTGGACGTCGGGATGCCTTCGATGTAGCGCTTGAACCGGATCGTGCGGAAGCCGAGCCACGAGAACACGCTGACGCCGACGACCCCGAGCAGCAGTGCGACCCAAGCGAACCCGCCGCCGAGATGCGCCGGGACGAACGCGGCGTCGAGCTTCGACGCCTTGGCCTGGACGCTCGGCGGCAGTGGAATCGGCGTCGGGGCCGGGAGTCCCCAGAGCCCGGCGAAGGTGCTCTCGGGAAACACGGTCTGCTGCCTGGCCAGCCGCCGGGTTGCGACGGCGAGCTGCGTGCGGATGCCGTCGATGCGCGCGCGCTGCCTGGGCGAGAGGCTGGCATAGCGCTCGTCCGAGTCGAGGTCGCCGAGTTTCGCCCAATCGCCCGACCAATCGATTGCAGCATCGGCCAGCACGTCTCCGACCGCGTTGACCGCCTGCATGTCGTGGTCGAACAGCTGCGAGTGTGCGCTGTGGAGATCGTCCGACATCATGCTGACGCCGTACCGGCACAGCGTTCCGGTCAGCACGACGGTCAAGACGCTCAGGAAGACCAGGATGCGATGGATCTTGAGCAGCCAGCACGCCGCCAGGACCGCGAACGCGAACGCGACCATGCCCGCCCAGCCCATGAACAGCGAAGCCGTCGCGATGTCGGTGCGCTCCTCGGCTTCGCTGTACTTCGAGATCAACGGGGTGTACCCGCGCTCCTCGGGGAAGCCGACGACATAGCCGGTATCGCCTTCGCGGACGACGCCGAACAGCAGCACCTTGTCCCCTGGATCGATGCGCCACTCCGTGTAGCGCATGCTGCCGGCCTGGCGCCGGAACGACTGTGGAATGCTGAAGTCGGTGCCCTTGCGCGGCGCGACCTCGATCGTCCCGGTCTCGTCTCGGAGCCGAAACCCGACGACGTTGGATCGATCCTCGACCGTGTCCCAGGTCGTCTTGCCGTCGGAGTCGCGCCGCTCCTTCTCGACGAGATAGCGGAAGTAGACGCACCTGTGCCCCGACTTCGGTCCGGTCAGCGTCCGCGATGCGACGACGGCGCCGCGAAGGTTGACCTTGCCCGGCAGCACGGCGCGGACCTCGGACGGCGGGATGCGTTCGAGCTCACGTGTTCGCCGAATCGCGTCGAAGCTCGAGGAGTTGAGCACGAACCCCGCCACACCGCAGACCACCAGCATGAGGACCCGGAGCACGATCGACAGAATCGGTTTGATGGATTGCCACATCATTGCCTGGAAGCTCCATCGACCGGTATCAGTGCGAAACTGGCGACGTTCTCGACGTTCTACCCCTCGTCGAGCCAGCGAAAACCGAGCCTGTCGGGAGTCACCGACAGCGGGCTCTCCGGAAGGTCCGCGTCGGGATCGGCGAAATTGTAGCCGATCGGCGCGATGTCGTTCGGGAAGTGCGGATGGAACATCGCCGCGAGGTACTGGGCCTGTCCACGCCCGGGTCCGATCTCGAACTGTCCCCCCGAGTACATCGAGATGTCGTTGGCCGCGCAGTAGTCGTAAGTGTCGAACAAACGCTCGACCGTACCGAATCGCGACGGTTTCATGTTGAGCATCGATGGGAGCACGGTCTGGGCCTCGATGTCGGCAACCGAGTGGATCGGTGCGTCCCAGGTCACGCGCTCCATGTGCGGAGCCAGGATCGATTCGGTGCTCGAGTCGATGCACGGATCTTCCAGCCAGGCTTGCGGGAACGCGTCGACGATTCGCTGATACAGCACGGGGTCGGCGGGCTGGTCGACCGGGGTCCCGTGGTACTGGCCCTTGAAGTCCAGGATCTCGACGTCTCCTGTCGAGGCGAGCATCGCGATCAGCGCGTCGTCCCACTCGCTCGTCGGGTCGAGCTTGAACTTCAGGTCCGGAAAGCTGTGCAGGAGGCGATCGATCGGCGTGATCTCGGGCGGGCTGCCGAGGTTCAACGACACGACGAAGTGCAACGGGCTCGGCTTGCGCGCGATCGCTTCGGCGAGGCTCATCTCCGACTGGCGCAGCGCGAGATCGAGGGCGGCGCTCTCCAGGGCCCAGCGCCGGTAGTTGCGTGACTGTTCGCGCGTCGGGCCGGTCGGGAACAGCTCGAGACCGGCGAGGTTCGCACTGAAGCTCGCCAGCGTGAACGAGCCCCGCAGTGGCAGCTCGCGACCGGAACGGATCCACTCGTCGTGATCCTGGGGCTCGTAGGTGACGTCCTCGCCGAGCCCGAGCGCGGGCTGCCGGCGCGGGCCGGGGCCGCGCAGCTCGACGATCGTGGTCACCCGGGTCATCGCCGGGGACAGGTCGACGTGCATCGGCCGCAGTCGGTAGTCATCGATCTGCACGGGCAGATCGGCCACGCTCGAGAACGTTCGCCGCATCGCGCAGATTGTGGGGACCGGTCCGCGCGTCGCAAGCACCGGATCACGAATCTGCGCCGGCGGTCGCAGCCGGCTGGAACTCGCTTTCGCGCACACGGTGTTGCATAGTTGCACGTGCTCGGCTCCGCGCTGCCACAGTCCGCCTGCGTTCGTTCCCGGCGGTGCAGGCGAGTCGTGAACAAGGCCGATAGACTCGGCACGGAACAACGCCTATCGGGAGATCCAAGTCGAACCTCTCTACCTCCTGACACTGGTCCTCGCCGTTGGCGTCGGGGCGCAGTGGTTGGCTGCACGGTTGCGTCTGCCGGCGATCCTCCTGCTGCTCGCAGGCGGGCTTCTGCTCGGTCCGATCGGCCCGGGTGAGGGATTGTTCCGCCCCGAGGAGCTGTTCGGCAGCGACCTGCTGCAAACGTTCATCGAGCTGGCCGTAGCGATCATCCTGTTCGAGGGTGGTCTGTCGTTGCATCTCAACGAGGCGCGGTTCGTCGGTCCGACGCTGTGGCGACTGATCCTGTCGGGGTTGTTCCTGGGGTTCTCGCTGACGACGTTCATGGCGATGACCGTGGCCGAGCTCGACCTCGCGACGTCGGCGTTGCTCGGCGGGATCCTGGTCGTCACCGGCCCGACCGTGATCATCCCGATGCTCCGTGGTGCCAGGATCAAGTTGCGCCCGGCGACGTTGCTCAAGTGGGAGGGCATCGTCAACGACCCGCTCGGCGTGTTCATGGCCTACCTCGTCGTCCAATCCTCGGCGCTGGCCTATGGCGAGTCGACGGGGTTTGCGACGCAGATCTTCGCGCTGATCGGGATGGCTCTGGTTGCGACCATGATCGGGATCTCGGCCGGGGTCTTGCTCGGTTGGATCCTCGAGCGCGGCGGAATCCCCGAGCACTTGAAGAGCCCGGTCATCCTCGCGTCGGTCGTGGTCGTGTTCGCCGCCGGCCAGACACTCGGTCACGAGACCGAGAACGGGCTGCTCTCGGTCACCGCCATGGGGTTGGTCCTGGCCAACGTCGAGCACGCGAGCATCGAGGACATTCGCCGGTTCAAGGAGCAGGTCTCGACGCTCCTGATCTCGCTGTTGTTCATCGTCCTGTCGGCGCGGCTCGAACCGTCACAGATCGAAGGTCTCGACCTCCGGACCGGGCTGTTCGTCGCGAGTGTGATCTTCGTCGTCCGACCGGTCGTGACCCTCGTCGCGACATACGGCACCGAGCTGCCGTGGAGCGAGCGGATTCTGATCGGCTGGATCGCGCCGCGCGGGATCGTCGCCGCCGCCGTCGCCGGCGCCGTGCCGGCCGGGTTCATCGAGAACAACCCGGACGCCAACAAGCTGCTGCCGATCATCTTCGGCGTGATCGTGAGCACCGTGGTTCTCCACGGCCTGTCGATCCGCCCGCTGGCCCGGCGTCTGGGGCTCGCGGCCTCCCAGGCGAACGGGATCCTGATCGTCGGAGCGTCCGAGTGGGGAGTTGCTCTGGGCCAGGCGCTGGCCAAGGCCGGAGCGTTCGTCGTGCTCGCCGATACGCGCTACCGCCGGGTGTCACGCGCGCGGATGGAGGGGCTCGATGTCCACTTCGGCGACGTGTTGTCCGAAGAGAGCGATTTCGAGCTGCCGCTCGAACGGGTCTCGTGGGTCCTGTCGGCGACCGACGACGATGCCTACAACTCTCTCGTCTGTCTGCATTTCGGCCCGATGTTCAGCCGCGAGCGCGTCTTGCAGCTGACGTCGGTCAGCAGGTCCAAGGACAGCGCCGTGCACATGCAGGGCCGGTCGCCGTGGGGGGAGGAGGGCAGCTACCGCCAGATCACGCGGCGCTACTGGAAGGAGGGCACGAACTTCAAGGTCACGGCGATCAGCGAGAATTTCGGCTTCGAAGACCTCAAGGAACAACACCCGGACGCCCTGTTCCTGTTCGCGCTCCACGACGGGCAGATCCGCGTGCTCGAGGCCGACAAGGCGCCGCAGGCCGGGTCGAAGGTGGTGTACCTGACGTAGCGGGAGTCTGCTTGTGTTTCGCGGGCCTTGAGCCGATGCCGGGACGCCAGTACGGTAGCAAGATGCGGTGTTCGCTCACGGCTTCGGTTGCGCTCGCCCTGCTGGTCGCGTTCGGCGTCGCGCATGCCAAGCCCGATCCAGACCCGTTCGGCCAGCGCCTGACCGGCTTGCGCAACGAGCTGGCCAGGCAGCAGGCCGAGCTGGCGCGCTGGGCGTTCGCGCAGGACCTGTTTCGCGAGTACGGCAACCTCGCCCGAGAGGTTCTGAGGTATCGGCCCCACGACGGAATCGGCGGGCTCGAGGCCAAGCTCAAGAAGCTCGATCAGGCCAGCTTCACCCGTCGCTACCGAAACGCGGTGCGCAAGTCCAGCCGCGCGTTCCAGAGGCGGCTCTACCGGATGTCGAAGCCCATGGCCAAGCGGCTCGTGGCGTTGGCGAAAGAAGCCGACAAGGCCGGCGACAGCGAGGTCGCCGAGTCGTGCTTCCTGTTCGCCTATCGGGTCGACAGCCGCAACAAGGACGCATCCCGTGCGCTTCGCAAGCGCGACTACGACTTGATCTTCAACTATGGAGCGCTGCCGAAACCCGAGAAGGAGGCGGCCCGCAAGATCCTCGAGCGGCTGGGCGGCAATTTCCTGCGCGAGAAGGACCTCGAGAACGAGCTCGAGACCTGGACCGACGCCTGGGGCCTCAAGACACGCAACTACAGGTTCGTGACCAACGCTCCCCACATGACGGTGTTCCAGTTCGCGGAGTGCTGCGAGGATCTGCACGATGCGTGGGAACAGATCATGCGCGAGTCCGAGATCAAGGTCCGGAAGCTGCGCAAGCGGGTGTCGGTGTGGTTCTTCGACTCGCCGATCACGTTCCAGACGATCCTGAGGACGCTCGACTGGAACCCGCCGAACGGCGTGCTCGGCTACTACTCACCGGTCCAGAAGATCGGCTTCTTCTACGACGACCCGGGGTTCTACCGCGGCAATGTGCAGAAGCTGTTCGAGACGTTCTGGCACGAGGGAACCCATCAGCTCCTGCACGAGGTAGCGTTCCCCGCGAAGCTCGATCCCGGCGGCTACCTCTGCGTCAAGGCGCCGGACAAGGGCGACAGCGCCAAGTACCCGATGCCCTGGATCGAGGAGGGGTTCTGCCTCTACATGGAGCTCCTGCAGATCCGACACCGGAACGGAAAACGGAGCTTCACGTTCGGCCAGGTGATCGACGACGACCTTGCCCGCGGACTGCGCGCGCTGAAGGGAGGCAAGCTGATTCCGGTCGAGCGGTTCGTGCACATGACGCGCAAGGCGTGGAACGCCTACGAGCTCGGATACTCTCACGCGGCTCTCCTGATGCACTATCTGATGGAGGGCGACCGCAGGCGCTATCGCAAGCAAGTCTTCACCTTGCTCGCGCGGCAGATCACGCAGGGTGGGCTGCGCAAGCAGACGATGTTCGAGATGCTCGGTGTGAAGCCCGACGAGCTGACCAGGGCCTACACGGCCCACGCCAGGCGGATTGTCGCGGAGCTCCCGTTCCGGCAATACGAACGCAAGGACAACTAGAT
>Ga0055451_10001296_pt1 | contig 10103 bp, 10 predicted proteins | sample China_Galinas_PW_3_FD_57745 | JGI IMG/M metagenome (GOLD analysis project Ga0055451, IMG submission 57745) | Wetland microbial communities from San Francisco Bay, California, USA, that impact long-term carbon sequestration - China_Galinas_PWB_D2 | ecosystem: Environmental > Aquatic > Marine >... | reverse complement strand
GATTCATCCCGCTCCCTGCGCATCGGTACGCGGAAACCGTTCGCAAGCAGTTGCCAGTCGTCGAGATCGATCTCCTTCCCCCCCACGGGTCGCAGCGTAATTTGCAGCCGCAGCGTGCTCGCATCGACCAGTCGTGAGCCACCCGCCTGCTCCGTGGCATCACCGAGCAACGGCCAGAACTCGCCTGCGAAATCAACATCGAGACGGCAGCCAGCGAACTCGACATCGCCGACATGCCGCCAGTGGTCGGTACACAGCCGCGCGGTGATCGGCGCACCGAGACCGAAGCCGGCCGCAACGAGGTCGTCGAACACCGCGCGCAGGTCGCGCAACTGGTAGTACGGCAGCGCGAAACAGTCGTGCAGCTCGTTGCCCCAGTCGATCAACGGCTGGTGCGTATCCCGCATGGCAAGCATCGCCGCGATCGCACGCAGCAGTGCCGCGATCGCGGCCGCGGATTCGGCATCCATCGCCATGCGAAACGCGCGGAATTCGACCAGGCCGAGACGGCCGCGACCGGGCAGGTACGGATTCCAGAGCTTCTCGATATTGATCTCGCTGCGATGCGCATTGCCCGAGGTGTCGACCATGAACGGACTCAGGCTCTTCCAGATAAACTCCGGTTGCGGCGCAGCAGTCGCATTCAGGTGTCGCAGTGTGACCTTCAGTTCGCTGAAGGATTCGCGCACGTTTTCGTCGCTGCGCGGCGACTGGCTGTAGCTGCCGACGTACTCCGGTGCGAACCAGTACGACAGCGACGGGTGGTGATTCAGGTAAGCCACGAGGTGTGACAGCAGATGCGGCGACACGAAAAAAGGGCTCCGCTCCGGTCTGGGACCACCGAGCGTGAACTGGCCACCACCGCCACTTTCCGAAATATTGCCGTTGTAGTTCAGCCGGTACGGCGCCAGTCCTGCGTGCCGGGCGATCGTATAAAGTGTGCGGCTGAACGCGAGAAATTCCCCCACCGTGGCCGCGGGTGCGGCGTTGACCTCGACCACCGCCGGATCGGGCGTCAGCGTCATCCAGGCGACGCTCGCATCCACCGGTGGCGGGAAGCCGCGCCACACCAGGCGAGTTACACCGCTTGCGCGCGCTGCGCTTGCGACCCGGCGCAGAAACGCGCGGAACAGACCGACATCGCCAAAGCCGGGCAGCTCGATACACGGCTGCAGGCTGTCATCCGGGCCGGTCGGTGCACATCCGATCGCGACCAGGTAGCTGCCTTCTGCAGCGAGATCGTCGACTATACCCTCGGGTGGAATCGCGCGTGACTGCACCGGCACCCGCGCAAAACGACGATCAGCGGCCGGGTCCGTCATCGGAGGTTGCGAATCCGTTCTGAACAGCACGCGCAGCCTGGAGTCGCGGTTATCATCGCCTGCAGCGTGAAAGCCCGCGGCGGTCCAGCCGTCGCGATCGAGCGCATGCGTGAGCGCACGCCAGAACCTCTCGAGTTCGGCGGCGTCACACGCACAGGCCGTGTCGAGCGGATCCTGTGGCAATCCGTCCGCGAGCGCAACACCGTCGCGGCGCCGGTACAGACCCAGGCTCCAGCGCGGCCGGGGCTCATTGGCGTACTGGCGTCCGAACGTGCGCAGAATGATCGCGCCCGGACTGGTTTCGCACAGGCGCTTGATAATACGGCACGCGTAGGCCTGCTTGGCTGCGCCGAGCGCCTCGCAGAGCCATTCTTGCGCTTCAGAGAACCGGTTCGTGAACGTGGGTTCGGCACCGACCCAGATGTCCAGGCCACCGGCCGCGACCGCATCATCATGCGCACGAATCGCTGCGTCGAAGCTGTCGTTGCAGGACTTCACGGCCGCAGTGTTTATCAAATTCCTGCCGCTGTCAAAATGCATGCGTATATTACCGGAACTGCAACTTGAGCGGCGTCGTCAACGAGTGGCCGGGGTTGCTATAATATCGGAACCATGCGCGAGATCCAGATCCATCACCTGACCCGCTACAGCTATGCGGAAACCGTAAACCTGCTGCCGCACACGCTGCACCTGCGGCCGCGCGACGGGCACGACATCCGCGTACAGTCATCCCGACTCGTGATCACACCGATGTTCGAAATCGACTGGAAGCGCGATGTGTACGGCAACTCGGTCGCACTGGCGCGCTTCCTGGAGACCGCCGCTGAACTGTCGATCACCAGCGACATCGTGGTCGAGAACTACATCACCACCACGCCGGACTTCGCGATTGAGGATTACGCGCGTTCCTTCCCGTTCGACTACGACCCGGCGGAGCGTATCGATCTCGCCCCGTACCAGGCCCTGAACTTCCCGCAGGACAAGCAGGCGCTGAAAGACTGGCTCGCAGACAATTGCAACCCGGCGACCAGAACCGACACGATCGGGATGCTGACCGCGCTGAACGCGCATATCGCGGACACGTTCGAATACATCATTCGCGAAGAACCCGGCGTGCAGTCACCCGTGCAAACACTGGCCTGGGGCAAGGGCTCGTGCCGTGACTTCGCGACGCTGTTCATTGAAGCCTGCAGGATATGCGGACTCGCAAGCCGCTTCATCAGCGGCTACGTGCTGAACGATGCAGTACCGGATGGCCATACCGCGACCCACGCGTGGGCCGAGGTGTACCTGCCGGGCTCCGGCTGGCGCGGTTTCGACCCGACCGGCGGCCAGTACGTCAGCAGCGATCACATTGCGGTCGCGGTGCACCGCCACCCGGAAGCGATACCGCCGGTTGCGGGCTCGTTCATAGGCACGCAGGACGCGAACCCGAATCTGTATGTGGAAGTGCGCGTCGCACCTGTTGCGTCCTGACCTGCCGAACAACCGGGGCAGCACGTCATGCCGCGGCCGGGGTGGCACGGGCCCGGGCCATGCTTGTCTTCAGGTTCTGCTCGATTGCTGCCATTTCGATCGGCCCGGGCCCGCGTCCGGCGGCGGCATTCGCACTGACCGCGCACAGCCCGTGGCACAGCCCGAGCGCGCGCAACGGGCTGCCTCCGGCATGCCAGTCATCCCGGCCGAAACGATGGGGCCGGACACCAGGGACGTTCGCCATCCCCGGCGGCGGCGCCTGCCCGCCGGAGAGGTTCGCCATGCACGCCCAAAATGCTTACAATATGCGGCTCAAGGTCACCTGACGGACCCCGTTTCTTTGATCCACCACGAACTCTGCCCATGAATCACCTCCTGCCTCTCCCCCTCTGGGTCCATGAATACTTGGCCGATACCATTTCTTTTGTTGTGAGTACCGGTCTTGTCGCCGGTTACTACCTGTTTCTGCGCCGGCAGGCCGTGGTCGACCCGACGTATTCGATTCATTCCGTAAACGCCATTGCCCGCAGGCTCTGGGTCGAGAACGTAATGACCAACAGCGGGTTCGAGCTGGTGGCGGTACAGAGCATGCGTAATTTCATCATGGTGTGTATCGCGATGGCCTCTACGGCTTCGGTGCTCATCATCGGCACCCTCACCTTGTCGGGCCAGGCTCAGAACATCACGCGCAGCTGGCACATGCTCACTCTGCTCGGCTCGCATTCCGCGGGCTTGTGGATATTCAAGGTGCTGCTCCTGCTGGTGGATTTCATCGTCGCTTTCTTTTCCTACGCGATGGCAATGCGCCTCGCGACCCACGTGCTGTTCATGTTCAATGTGCCGCAATCCGCCTACTGTAAATACGATGAACTGAAGCCCGCCTGCGTGAGCAACCGCCTGATTCGGGCCGGCAACTTCATCACCGTCGGCATGCGGGCGTTTCTGTTCGCCGTGCCCATGGTGTTCTGGTTGTTCGGACCGCTGTTCCTGTTTTTCTCCACCGTGGGGCTCGTGATCACCCTGTATCGTCTCGATCGCAGCGAGACGGCGGACAGCCTGTTGTTTCTGCGCGTGTCAACGGGTGATATTGCCGACGTGTAGCAGTGCGGGTGTCAGCGAAAGATCGGGTCAGACACCATGGATCCGCCGCAATACCGGCGTATCATCCCGCTGTCGTGATGGCCTGCGCCAGGATGGCACGGACCCGGTCCATGCCCGTCTTCAGGTTCTGCTCGATTTCCGCCATTTCGATCGGGCCGGGCCCGCGTCCGGCGGCGGCATTCGCACTGACCGCACACACCCCGTAGCACAGCCCGAGCTCGCGCGCGAGCGCCGCCTCCGGCATGCCGGTCATCCCGACCAGGTCGCAGCCGTCCCGTTCCATGCGATCGATCTCCGCGGCGGTTTCCAGGCGTGGCCCCTGGGTGGCCCCGTAGGTGCCCGCCGTACGGACCTCCACGCCGGCCTGCTGTGCGCTGCGGATCAGCAGTTCCCGCAGCTCACGGCAGTAGGGTTCGGTGAAATCGACATGCGTCACTGCGCTGAGGTCGGATTCGAAAAAGGTGTGCGAACGTGACCAGGTATAGTCGATGAGCTGGTCCGGAATCACCACGCCGGCCGGCGCAATCCCCGCATCAACACTGCCTACCGCACACACCGCGATGATGCGCTGGATGCCCGCCTGCTGCAGCGCCCACAGGTTGGCACGGTAATTCACCATGTGGGGAGGGATGGTGTGACCATAGCCGTGCCGGGCCAGGAAGATCACCTCCCTGCCATGCAGGATGCCATAGGTCAGCGCACCGGAGGGTTCGCCGTACGGGGTATGCATGACCTCGCGGCGTTCGATCTGCAGGTCGTCCAGCCGGGTCAGTCCGGTACCGCCGATGATCGCCAGTGTTGCCATGGGGTGTCCTGTGAAAGTGCCGGGAGGTGCGGGAATCGCGCGCGTCAGGGTCAGTGATCGCCGCCCAGCGCGTAGATGCCGTTCAGGTTGCGCAGGTAGCCCTTGTAGTCCATGCCGAAGCCGAACACGTAGCGGTCGTCGACCTCGAGACCGACGAAGTCCGCCTCGACCGCGGGTGCGCGGCCCGCGAGCCGCTTGCGGATCAGTACCGCGGTGTAGACCCGTTCCGCACCCTGTGCGCGGCAGTAGCGGATCACGTCCGCCAGCGTGTTGCCTTCATCGAGGATGTCATCCACCACCAGGACGGTGCGGCCGTGCAGGGATATCCCCGGCTCGGACACCCATTCAACCTCCCGTCCGCTGGTTTCGCCGCGGTAGCGCGTGGCATGCAGATAGTCGCTTTCCAGCGGAAACGCGAGCCGTGTCATGAGATGCCCGGTCGGAATGATGCCGCCGGTCAGCACGCACAGCACGACCGGCAGCCGGTCCGCCATGGCCGCCGTGATCGCCTGTGCCATCCGGTCCAGTGCCGCGTGGATCGCGTCCGGCCCGTGCAGCTCGACGGCCTCGGCACGGATCCGTTTCAGCGCCGCCTGTGTCAGTGCCATACTCCTGGTTCCTCGCATTCCCCTGCAGCCGGCTGCGGGAGGTGTCTGCGCAACGCCATGCCGCGCTGGCAACAAACCCGGGACCGGCATTATTGCAGATCCAGTTCCGGTGTCTCCTCATAGCCGCGCACGGCGGCAACCGCCTGCTCCCAGCGCGGATCGCGGTGCAGCGATTCCCAGTCGACCGCATGCCGGCCGTGCATGCGCGCCAGCCGCATTCCGAGCACCGGGTCGACGGGGTCGCGCAGTGCCTCCACGACCTGCACGGCCGCATCCCGGTCGTTGCAGACCAGCACCATATCACAGCCCGCCTCGAGCGCGGCATGGGCACGTGCATCGGGTTCCCCCGCGCCGGCCGCGCCGCCCATGCTGAGGTCGTCACTGAACACCAGCCCCTGGAAACCCAGTTGTCCGCGCAGGATGGCGCGGATCCAGCGGGCGGAAAAACCGGCCGCCTGTGCATCCACCCCGGGATAGGCCACGTGTGCCATCATCACCGCGGCCAGCCCCGCGTCGATCATGCGCCGGAACGGCACCAGGTCCCATTGTTCGAGGTCCGCCAGGCTGCGCTCGTCCACCGGCAGGTCGACGTGCGAGTCGGCCAGCACCGCGCCGTGGCCGGGGAAATGCTTGCCGGTGGCCGCCATGCCGGCCTCGTGCATGCCGGCCTGATAGGCCACCGCGAGTTCGGCAACCACCTCCGGGCGCTGGTGCAGGGCGCGGTTGCCGATCACGCCGGAGACCCCGTGATCGAGATCCAGCACCGGCGCAAAACTGATATCCACGTCCAGCGCACGCAACTCGGTCGCCATCAGCCACCCGGTCACCCGGGCGAGGTGCCGCGCCCGCGCCCCGTCCTGGTCGTGGATGCGTCCCAGGCACGCCACCGGCGGCAAGCGTGTGAACCCCTCGCGAAAGCGTTGCACGCGCCCGCCTTCCTGATCGACGGCAACGATCAGGTGCGGATCGCGCAGCGAGTGCATGGCGCGGACGAGTGCACGCAGCTGGCGCGGTGACTCGTAGTTGCGGGTAAACAGGATCACGCCGCCGGTGGCCGGGTGGGACAGCACTTCCCGGTCCTCGGCGCACAGCTCGCAACCGGCGATATCCAGCATGACGGGTCCCAGTGTCACTCGTTGCTCCCTTTCTCCGTTACCGGCCGACGCTCCAGGCGGTCGCGCAGGCGGTCTCCCAGCAGGTTCACGGCCAGTACCACGGCCAGGATCGACAGCCCGGGCGCCAGTACCATGTGGGGTGCGACCAGCATGTAGCGGGTACCGTCCCGGATCATCGCCCCCCAGGAGGCCGCCGGTGGCTGCACCCCGAGTCCCAGGAAGGACAGGCCAGCCTCGGCGATCACGACCGAGGCCACCCCGAACGTGGCCTCGACGATCAGGGCACCGGACATCAGGGGCAACAGGTGGTGGCGCAGGGTATACCACTGGCTGCTGCCCAGTGCCCGGGCGGCCTGGATGTGCTCGCGCTGCTTGAGAGAGAGCACCTGGGCCCGCGCCAGCCGCGCATAGCCTACCCAGCCCACGACCGTCAGCGCAATGACCACGTTGTCGATACCGGGTCCGAGCAACCCGGCCAGGGCGATCGCCAGCAGGATGCCGGGAAAGGCCAGGAACAGATCGATCACCTGCGTGACCAGGCGGTCCCACCAGCCGCCACGGAAGGCGCACACGGTACCGGCCAGCGTGCCCACGCACAGCGACAGGCCCACCACCCAGGCGGCCACCAGAAACGACGTGCGTGCCCCGACCAGCAGGCGCGCACCGATGTCGCGGCCGAGGTCGTCGTAGCCGAACACGGCGTACCGGGTTGGTGTACCCAGCAGGTGCTCGAGGTGGATCGTGTCGGGACGGACCGGCAGCCACGGGCCCAGCAGCGCCAGCAGTGCCCACAACAGCAGGAGCCCGCCCGCCAGCCGGGTCGTCATCCCGCCGGCCCACCCAGCCGGATGCGGGGATCGACCCAGGCGTAGACGAGATCGGTACACAGGTTGACCAGCACGTAGGCCAGGCTGATGACGAGCACGCAGCCCTGCACCACCGGGTAGTCGCGGGACTGGATCGCCTCGATGGTCAGCAGACCGATGCCGGGCCAGGAGAACACCGTTTCCGTCACCACGGCGCCGGCCAGCAACGCTCCCAGTTGCAGGCCCAGCAGCGTGATCACCGGCAACAGGGCATTGCGCAGGGCGTGGTGCAGGATGATGCGCGCCGGCGGCAGGCCCTTGGCGCGCGCGGTGCGCAGGTAGTCCTCGTGCAGCACGTCGAGCATGCTGCTGCGTACCATGCGCGAGAGCACGGCGGTCAGGCCGGTGGACAGGGTGAGTGCCGGCAGGATCACGGATGCGGGCCCGCTCCTGCCACTCACCGGCAACCAGCCCAGCCCGAGCGAGAACAGCAGGATCAGCAGTGGCCCGAGCCAGAAATTGGGGATGGAGATACCCAGCAGCGACACGCCCATCGATGCCCGGTCCCAGCCACGGTTGCGGTGCAGGGCCGCCAGCACTCCCAGCGGCACCGCCAGCACCAGGGTGAAACCCAGCGTGACGAGGGCGAGCAGCCCGGTCGCGGGCAGGCGTTCCAGCAGCAGACGCGTGACCGGCAGCTGCCGGTGTATGGAAGTGCCCAGGTCGAGGTGTAGCAGGCCACCGAGATAGTGCAGGTATTGCAGTGGCAACGGCTGCTGCAGCCCCAGCGCAAGCCGCAGGGCGGCCCGGTCCGCCTGGCTGGCGGATTCACCCAGCATGACTTCCACCGGATCGCCCGGCACCAGGTGGATAAACAGGAACACGATACTCACCACGCCCAGGACGGCCAGCAGGGCGCCCAGCAGGCGCTGTGCGAGATAGCTGTGCATGGCCGGAGAGTACCGCAAACCGGCCGCGTCCTGCAGCAGGCAGGAACCTGCAGCACGCTGCCAGTCCGGCTATACTGGCGTGCACCGCAGTGGCGGTGATGATGACTCCCCTGCACACCGGCGTGGAACGACAGGCTTGATGACGCAACCGATCCGCTACGTTCAAATCTGGTCCGGCTGGCTGCGCGCGACGCACTGGCTGATCGCCTGTGGTGTGGTGTTCGAGCTGCTCAGTGCGTGGGCCCGGGCGCAGGAATCCACGGACCCGGCCTTCTGGCACGACTGGCACAGCATGATCGGGCAGCTCGTGGCGCTGGCCGTATTGCTGCGCAGCGTGCTGCTGTTCCTGCCCGGCAGTTCGCACTGGCGCTCCCTGCTGCCGAAACGCGGCCAGTGGACCGCGATCCGGCAAACCCTCCTGTTCTACCTCAGCCTGGCGCGCGTCCCCCTGCCGGCCTGGTATGCGCACAACCCGCTCTGGGCACCGCTCTACCTGCTGGTGCTGCTGGCGCTGCTCGGGAGCGTGGCCAGCGGGTTTGCCCACGACCTGCCCTGGCAGCTGGCAGGTATCCGCCCGGCCGCCCTGCACGCCGTGCTCGGCAACGGGCTGGCCGGGTTCTGCGTGGTGCACGTCCTCGCCGCGGCACTGCACGACTGGAAGGGAGACGGCGCCCTGATTTCCGCCCTGTTCAGCGGCAAGCGCTATTTTCACATCCAGCCCGTGCAATTCCTGCAAAACCCGATGGAGCCCGGGGGACAGTCCGTGGAGGTCCCGCTGAACCCGACCCGCCCCCGCACGCCGGACCCGGCGCAGCAACGCTGAGCCGCGGGGACGCACCCGCCTGCCCCTTGCGGCCGGCCGCATTCCCTGACAAGCTGGGAAGGCCATGCGCAGCTCCCTTGTCATTCCGCTGCTGTTCATCCTGCTGGCCGGCGCGAGCACCGTTGCAGCCGCACCGCCGGTAATTCCACACCTGAAGGAACTGGACCATCCCGTCACGGGCTGTTTCCTGGTCGCGCAGCGCGGGCAGTACGGGCCGTATTTCGCCAGGAGTGTCGTGTACCTGGTGGAACACAACGCCCATGGCAGCATTGGCCTGATCATCAACCAGCCGCTGGGGAAACGGGTGGCGGACGTGTTACCGGACCTGCAGCACGCCGAGGCCGGCACCTACCCGCTCTGGTTTGGCGGCCCGCTCAGTCTGCACATCATGGTGCTGCTGTTCCGCGGTCAGTATCAGACCGATCTGGCCCTGCCGATCCGCGACGGCGTCTATGCCAGCAGCAACCTGCGCATGCTGGATGCACTGGTCAAGGCACGCAAGCCGGCGAGTGAGCTGCGCATGTATGCCGGCCAGGCCGACTGGTCGCCGGGACAGCTGGAGCAGGAAGTGGCAGACCAGTCCTGGTACGTGGTGGCCGGCGATCCCGATGTCCTGTTCAATGCGGACTCCGGTCTGTGGCAACAGCTCATCAACCAGCTCGATCCGCCGGGCATCGTCGCGCAACGCTGACGGCCGGTCCCTACACCGCCAGCTCCCCCAGGGGCGCTTCCTGGATCAGGACGCGGGTTCCCACGGTTACCCAGTCAAACAACGCAATGACGTCGGCATTGCGCATCTTGATGCAGCCATGCGAAGACGGCACGCCCATGGGATCCTCGTCCGGACAACCGTGGATATAGATGTAGCGGCGCATGGTATCGACCGGGCCCAGGCGGTTGCGGCCGGGTTCCAGTCCGCTCAGCCAGAGGATCCGGGTCAGGATCCAGTCCCGGTCCGGGGCGGCCGCCCGCAGGGCCGGGGTGTAGATTTCCCCGCTCGGGCGCCGTGCGACAAAGACCGTGTTCAGTGCGCAACCCGCGCCGATACGCGCACGCACCCGGTGCCAGCCCCGCGGCGTGCACTCGCTGTGCTGCCG
>Ga0055451_10001295_pt1 | contig 10103 bp, 9 predicted proteins | sample China_Galinas_PW_3_FD_57745 | JGI IMG/M metagenome (GOLD analysis project Ga0055451, IMG submission 57745) | Wetland microbial communities from San Francisco Bay, California, USA, that impact long-term carbon sequestration - China_Galinas_PWB_D2 | ecosystem: Environmental > Aquatic > Marine >... | reverse complement strand
TTTTTTACTGTTATTTCAATCAGATAATGCTGGTATTGGCAGGAACCGGCCTGAGGCCGTACGCTGCTTCAGCCAACACTCTTCAATAACAGTCACCTGTCTTTATTATTATTGGGCGTCATCGAGTGTTTTCAATATGTTATCTAACATATTTTTATCATCACCATCAAACCATTTTGTCCCCTCAGGCTCGGAGCGCAGCCAGGTCAACTGCCGTTTAGCCAGTTGCCGGGTCGCGGTAATACCCTGCTGGACGGCGGTTTCCAGCGGGATCTCCCCGGCCAGGTGGGCCCAGAGCTGGCGATAGCCGACCGCACGCATCGACGGCAGATCGGTATGCAGGTCAGAACGTCGGTACAGCCTTTCGACCTCGGCAAGGAATCCCCTGGCCATCATCGCATGAAAGCGCCGTTCTATTCGCTGATGCAGGACCGCACGTTCCGCCGGCGCCACGACCAGGCGGATAATCCGGTACGGCAGCGGTTGTGTTCTTCCCTGCAGGGCCGACAACGGGGTACCCGTCATCTCGAAGACCTCCAGGGCGCGCAGGATACGTTGCGGATCATTGGGGTGAATACGCTGTCCCGCCAGCGGATCCACAGCCAACAGGCGCTGATGCATCGCCGCCCAGCCCTGTGTCTGTGCCTGTGATTCAAGCGCCTGCCGCAACGACGCATCCGCCGTCGGCAATGTACTCAAGCCATTGGCCAGGGCGCGAAAATACAACATCGTGCCTCCGACCAGCAACGGCGTGTGCCCCCGGGCCAGGATCTCATCGATCTCGGCACAGGCATCGGTGCGGAAACGGGCGGCCGAATACGTCTCGGACGGGTCACACAGGTCAATCAGCCGGTGAGGGGCCTGTGCCAGAACCTCACGATCCGGTTTAGCGGTGCCGATATTCATATCCCGATAGACCAGCGCGGAGTCGACACTGATAATATCGCAGTCGCGTCGGGCGGTCAGTTCAACGGCGATATCGGTTTTGCCCGCCCCGGTCGGCCCCATCAGAAATACTACCGTTGACGGCCCGTTCCGTGCCTGCGCTGATCTATGTCCCATCAATAATCACCCCGCATGGTCCGAAACCGTCCGCCGCTGCCGGTATTCAGCGCATGCAGACGCCCTTTTTCAAAACTAAAGAAAATTTGTTCTATTTTACAACGGTTTCGGGTTAAAATAGCGCTCATTTTTTCAGTGCCGTAGAGAAAGGGACGATAACATCGAACAGTCACGCCCAATCGGCCCCGGGGACGCTACGGTAACCGGCTCAGCTTCACCCCACAGTACGGTTTTAAACAGGCCTCTGCGGCCAGGTGATCGCAGCGCATAACGGACGTGGCGGCATCGGGATTTATTCCCGGGCTGGATAATAAACCTGTGCTTTTTTTGGCATTACTATAGTTAACTAAATAGATAGAGTAATCACATGACAGACCTGACGCATTACAGAAACATCGGTATCTTTGCCCACGTGGATGCCGGCAAGACTACTACCACCGAACGCATCCTGAAACTGACCGGCAAGATTCACAAGATTGGCGAGGTACATGACGGTGCCGCCACGACCGATTTTATGGAGCAGGAGCAGGAACGCGGCATCACGATTCAATCGGCGGCAACGACCTGCTTCTGGAAGGATCACCGTTTCAATATTATCGATACCCCCGGACACGTAGACTTTACCATCGAGGTCTACCGCTCACTGAAGGTCCTCGATGGCGGCGTCGGTGTTTTCTGCGGTTCCGGTGGTGTCGAACCCCAGTCCGAAACCAACTGGCGCTATGCCAATGATGCCGAGGTCTCACGTATCATCTACGTCAACAAGCTCGACCGCATGGGCGCGGATTTTTACCGTGTGGTCAAACAGGTCAAGGATGTCCTCGGCGCCAATCCTCTGGTGATGACGTTGCCGATCGGCATCGAAGATGATTTCAAGGGCGTCATAGACCTGCTGACGCAAAAGGCCTGGATCTGGGATGACTCCGGTGACCCGTTGAATTACGAGATCATCGACATCCCGGATGAATACAAGGGTAAAGCCTCCGAGTACCGTGAGATGCTGATCGAGACCGCCGTGGAAGTGGATGACGACCTGATGGAGCAATACCTCGAGGGTGAGGAGCCGTCCGTCGAAGATCTCAAACGCTGCATCCGCAAGGGTACGATCAATCTTGATTTTTTCCCGACCTACTGCGGCTCATCGTTCAAGAACAAGGGCGTCCAGCTGGTACTGGATGCCGTCGTTGACTACCTGCCCTGCCCTACCGAGGTCAAGCCGCAGCCTGAGATCGACCTGGAAGGTAACCCGACAGGAGAATACGCCATCGTCGACCCGGAAAAACCGTTGCGGGCACTGGCATTCAAGATCATGGATGATCGTTTTGGTGCTTTAACCTTCATCCGCATCTACACCGGCAAGCTGGAAAAAGGTTCCAATGTGCTTAACACCTTTACCGGCAAGACCGAACGTATCGGACGTATAGTCGAGATGCATGCCGACTCGCGCGAGGAGTTGAATAGCGCCCAGGCCGGTGACATCGTCGCCATCGTCGGCATGAAGAATGTCCAGACCGGACACACCCTGTGTGATCCGAAATTCCCGGCCACACTGGAACCGATGGTGTTCCCGGATCCGGTAATCTCCATCGCCATCGCACCGAAGGACAAGGCGGCTTCCGAGAAACTCGGTATTGCACTGGGCAAGATGATCCAGGAAGACCCGTCATTTCGCGTTGAAACCGACGAAGACAGTGGTGAAACCATCATCAAAGGCATGGGCGAGCTGCACCTGGACATCAAGGTCGATATCCTCCGCCGCACCCACGGGGTTGACGTTAACGTTGGTAAACCACAGGTCGCCTATCGCGAGACCATTACCCAACGCGTTGAAGACACCTACACCCACAAAAAGCAGACCGGTGGTTCCGGTCAGTTTGCCAAGATCGACTTTGTCGTCGAACCCAGCGAGCCCGGCAGCGGTTTCGAGTTCGAATCCAAAGTCACTGGTGGTAACGTTCCACGTGAATTCTGGCCCGCCGTCGAAAAGGGATTCAAACTCAGCACCGAACACGGTGTCCTGGCCGGTTTCCCGTGCCTGGACTTCAAGGTGACATTGATGGATGGTGCCTTCCATGCCGTCGACTCATCGGCCATCGCCTATGAAATCGCCGCCAAGGCCGCCTACCGCGAGACCATGCCCAAGGCCGGGCCGCAATTACTGGAACCGATCATGAAGGTCGATGTCTTCACCCCGGAAGATCATGTCGGTGATGTCATCGGCGACCTTAACCGCCGTCGCGGCATGATCAAATCCCAGGAGGCCGGAGTGACCGGTGTTCGCATCAAGGCTGATTGCCCTTTGAGCGAGATGTTCGGTTACATCGGTGACCTGCGCACGATGACCTCGGGCCGCGGCCAGTTCTCAATGGAATTCTCTCACTATACGGCCTGTCCGAAGAATGTCGCCGATGAGGTGATCAAGGAAGTGCAGGAACGCAACAGTAAAAAATAGTCTCTACGCCGTCAGTCTGCCGGGCGGTTTTTGCATGCCCGGCAGACACACACCTGCAACACGCGATCGCCGTTCATCAGGACGAGTTCCTCCTGTCGGCCGGTTTTAATGATCGTCACGCACCAGTCGCACAGCCCACACACCGCCGATATTGCCCATGTAATGCCGACCATTCAGCAGATGTATCAGCATTGCACCATCGCTATAGTCGGGATCACGCCGCGATGACCAGTAACCGGTAACGGGTGAATCAGGAAAGGCACGGCTGTTAATCGCCGGATCATCACAGCGTTGCTCCACTATGGTCGACAATTCCTTCAGGTCAGGCAGGCGCCAGTCGCGATAACCGGCAAATCCGCCCGCAGCATTAAATTCACTGACAGCTTCCATGGCACCGGCAAAGGTATAGCCCAGGTGATTAAAGGCGCAGCGTTCGTCACGCCATTGCTGGCCCAGCGCACAACGCATCCACATCAGGCCGCTGAAGCTGTCTTTAACCGTACCGTCCTTGTTCATGATGAAAATATCATCAGGACTTGTCGCCTCACGACTGATATCACATTGTTGCGCGTACAGTGACTCACCCGTCAGCATGAACACCAGGATCAACAAACGTTTTTTCATAGGTCTCTCTGTGTTATCGGTCTGCAGTGTTGCAGCGAGATATATCATCGATGTGCCGTCCGGCACAGAATACCCTATCATATTATTGTCTGCGTTAATTGCATTCGCTTATGCAGTAATATCGGCGTTATCATAGACGGGATTCCGGCCGCCGGCCGGAAGGCCTTTGCTGAATCATACAGGGACAACAGGCATGAGATTACCCGGCATCATCACAGCAACACTCCTGTTCATGGCCAATCCCGGCTACAGCCATGCGGCCGAAGACGCCACCGACATCATGCGCGAAAGCGATGCGATCAAGCGGGTTGACGACGAGATTGCCAGGCTGACCTTCCACTTCATTGCCGCAGACGAGACTGACAAACAGGTTATCTACACTATGGTGTGGAAAAATATGTCCGGCAAACAGGGTTATGATAACAAGGCGATGTTTTTCACTGAAAGCCCGCTGGACAGGAAGGGCGTCGCCTATCTGGGCTGGTTGCGGGATAAAGACAGCGACGAGGCCGATGATGAATGGATCTACCTGCCTGAACTGCGCATGACCCGCCGTCTCGTCCCGCACAAGCAGGGACACAAGCAGAATGATGATGAATTCGGCCGCTCACTCCTGGATCGTTACAATCTTGACCCGCGTCCGTCACGGCTCGATGAGCACCGACTGGTGGGTGAAAAAACCTATGATGGACAACCGCACTATCTGATCAGCAGCACCCCACGACATGGACAGGGACTACAGGATCCTGCCGATCAGGGGGACGCTGCCACGGTCGCCAGGCGTCTCAACTGGGTGAACAAAAACACCCTGCGCATCAGCCGTATACAATCCTTTGACGCCGATGACAGGGAACTGCTCGATATCAAATTCCACTGGATCGAGATCGATGGCTACTGGTTGTGGCAGCGCGTTGAGGCCACTGACCCCGCGACCCGGGAACAAACCGTACTTGAGATCAGCGATATCAAAATCAATAACAGGCTCAATGATCGGGCCTTCAGCAAAAGAAACCTGGAACAGGGTGTCAGTCGCTTCAACTAGGCACCCCATTCCGGTCCCTGGACCATTACAATGACCGGCCTGATATACCTTGACAGTGTCAGTCAGCCATTATCAGAAGCGATGGTTGATACCTGCCGACACCGATGATGTGGCAGTCAACTGTTCTCCGTTCATATACTGGTAGACCGGGACCTGCACCAGGCAGTAGACCTGCGAATTCGACATGAATTCATAGCTGATACCCGGAGTCAACGAAATAATGCGCCCGCCGCTGCTGTCATCACCGGCTTCGGTTAATGACGCTGCATCGCGAGAGTCGACATGCTTCCACTGGGCATTAAGCTGCAACAGGGCACTGGCATGATGACTGAGCGCATAACGCGTGCCACCATCGATATTGACCTGGTTGCCGGGACGATACTCATCGTCTGCCCGTACCGATGCCTGGACCGTCCCCTGGGCGAACCAGTTCCAGTCACTGCCGGGGGTGGAGCGGTGCCACATCAGCCCCAGGATCAAATCGGTACTGCCGTTTCCGGGCTGTAATGCGACCTCTTCAGGCAAAAGTCCGCTCTGCTTGATGGTGAAATCCTTCTTGCCGGTATTCAGCTTGACCCCGAATTTCACTCCCGCACCGGTGTTGTCGCTTTCATCCTGATCCCAGTGAAAACGGCCGACCAGCTTGATGTCTCCCAGGGCATCGGCGTGAAAACTTTCATAACCGGCAGGTGTAGAACCGACATAGGATCCGAGATTGTGGTCATGATCCCTGATGATGTAGGGCAGACTCAGCATCGCACCCCAGTGACTATCACGTGTATAGTTTAACGTCGCGGTGATGGCCCTGTTGTAGGTGCCGAGATTCTCGACCTCTCCACTGGAAGTGGTATCGGCGTCGATCCGTCGGCTGCCGGATCTCAGGACATCGGCATGGCTATAGGTGTAACTCATATCCGCACTCCAGCCGGGACGACTGGCGCCGTGCTCATCCCAGTTGGTATTGATCGCACAGACGGTGCTACCGCAACTGGCCTGTGTCACCGCGCAAAACAACATCCCCGACAAACCGATAACGATACTTATAATAATATTCTTCATCCCGCCTCCCGCTTGGCTTCATGTCGACAGGATAGTAACCGGGAATACCGGAGTGCGGAATGTGACAATTTGTCGCACCTATAAATGATCGGGCGTGACTGACGCGCCTGCTATCTATCACGATCACGGATAACTCATGCCTCTCACTGACATACCTGGCCGTTTTGCCCTGCTGTTCATCGCGGCGCTGGCGACTTATCTCAGTTTACCGAATCTATCTTGCCCATGGCTGAAAACCGGATTCAATGCTAAGGTATCGCTCATGTTCAAACCCTGAATCACGGCATCGCAGCGCCCTTTGTTGTCAGCGGCCGGACGGGATCATGGTAGAGAATGACATTTGAAGATTCGCAACAGCCCGACACACTACGGTCTTGTTTCCAGGTTTTTGCACTGGCTGCTGGCAGCGGCGATTTTGACCCTGATCCCTATCGGCTGGTACCTGACACAGCTGAACAATGAATCCGTCAGATACTGGCGCTTGCTGGAATTGCATGAAACAGTGGGCCTGTGCGTATTGATCTTGTTCCTGATCAAGCTGGGCTGGAGGTTTATCAGCCCCAACCCTGACGCGGTACCCGACCTCGCGCGATGGGAACGGGTCCTGGCACGCGTTGTCCATAGCTTCTTTCTTTGCGCCTTCGCCCTGTTACCGGTCAGCGGTTACATTTACATCGCCTCCGGCAACGATCCCATCGAATTATACCGGCTGATCACATTACCCGCGCTACCGTCCCTGACAAAATCGACATCGGAATTCATCTACACCGTTCATAGTTATACAGCCTATACCTGCGCTACCCTGGTACTGGTGCATATCATTGCCGCGCTCAAACACCACTTTGCGGATGGAAACACAGTACTCAAACGGATGCTGTACTAAGTAATGGGTGTCAATCCGGCAGGAGTACAAGCAGTGCACAGACACGCATTACGATGGCGCGTTCTCCCGCTTACTTCGCCACTGGCCGGCGTTGTAATTTTCGTTGCAGGGTGCGGCGGTGCATCCCCAGGGCACGGGCGGTTGCGGAGATATTGCCGTCATTCTCCTTCAGCACCTTCTGGATGTGTTCCCATTCCAGGCGATTCACCGACAGTGGCTGATGGGTGACGGTGACACTGGCGTCACCGGCCTGCCTGGAAAAGGCGGCAACCACCTCATCGGCATCCGCCGGCTTGGCCAGGTAATGTGTCGCCCCGAGTTTCACCGCCTCGACGGCCGTGGCGATACTTGCATAGCCGGTGATGACGACGATGCGGGTATTGTCATCCAGCCCGACTAGATATTTTACCAGTTCGAGACCGGACTTGCCGGGCATGTTCAGGTCCACCACCGCATACTCTGGAGGATACTCCGCGCATAGATCCATGGCCTCATCAACATCATGTGCAATCCGGACTACAAACCCGCGTTTGACCAGCGCCTGGCCCATAACCCTGGAAAAAACCTCGTCATCATCCGCCAGTAACAGGCTGGGTAAATCCGCCTCTTGTTCGTCGCCTACAGGATTCATGCGCCAACCTCCAGGGCTGACAACGGCAGACGCATATGAACCTGGGCACCCCGGCCGGAGCAGTTACTGACCTCAAGCGAGCCGTGGAAACGTTCCAGTACCGCCCGTGCCAGAAAAAGACCGAGACCATGACCATCTTTTTTGGTAGTAAAAAACGGTGTACCGGCATTACCGAGAACGGCATCACTGAAACCCGGTCCGTCATCCCGTACCGCGATTTGCATTTGCTCCACATCCCAACGGGCTTCGATCTCGATTTGGTCAAGCGCAACTTCAGCGGCATTATTCAGGATATTGATGATGGCCTGGGTCAGGGTCTTGTCGGCCAGTATATACGGGGCCGGGTTCGGTCCGTGCATGTCCAGCATCACCGGCGTCCGGGGACTCAGAGCTTGCCACTGGTCCAGTACCGCATGCAGATAATCGTCGACCGCCACCCCACACCCACCTTCTCCGCGTGCCTGCCCGGTGGAAGCGGAAATATCTGAAATAATGGTTTTGCAGCGCTCGATCTGGCTACGAAAAATATCGGCCTTTTCTACCACCTCCGGATCATTCGCATGTTCGATTCTAAGCTCATGAGCCAGCACCGCCATCGTCGCCAGAGGGGTCCCCAGTTCATGGGCGGCACCTGTTGCCAGCGTTCCCAGCGCCACCAGGTGCTGATCGTGCAATGCCCGCTCCCGCACCTGTGCCAGTGCTCTATCGCGTTCACGCAGACTGGTGGCCATGCGCACGACAAAAAACACCACCAATCCGGCACTCAATAAAAAACTGAACCACATCCCCAGTACATGCAGGCCGAATTCACTACCCGAGGATGTTATCTGCGCCATTGGTAATGGGCGGTAAAAGAATATCAGCGCCGAATAGCAACCGACTGTTAACACCGCCATGATCCAGGTATAGACCTTAGGCAGTATCGAGGCTGCGATCACCAGCGGCAACAGGAACAATGAAACAAACGGATTGGTGTAACCACCTGAAAAATACAGTAATGCGGCCAGCACCACGGTATCCAGTGCCAGTTGCAGTGCAAACTCGGGCACCGAGACCGGGTGCCGAAATCCGGGCCTGGCCCAGGCCAGGATATTGATAATGGTATGCAGGATGATCACCGTCAACATCGCCGTGACCGGCAGATCCATATGCAACACCCTGATGGCCACTGCTAGAACAAGCAACTCACAGACAATAGCGATACTGCGTAATAACAGCAGACGCTTCAGATTAAGGGTCGCCGTGCTATCGGTGGATCTTTTCAGCTCAAACATTCAGCATTCTCATAAACATCGTCAATCCGGACGGGGCGCCTTTGCTAAAAGAAGGTATCGTTCCTGAAACGACAAACCCTGCCCTGCAATCCGGTATCGCCGTGTCAATAACGTGCCTGATCCAGTTTATTACTACTGCCGGACGAAACAACGGCGATACAAACACCCTGCAAACAGCCGCAATCATGAACTGACATTAAACATATGGTTATTTCCGGTCACCGGACAGTCTACCTTAAATTGCCGGAATAATTTATAATAACAGCTGTATCTGTAGATGGTTTTAGTTTTATCCCGACCCGGCACCCGGTCTTGCACAAACCCGAAGGTGCGGGGAATGTTCATGTAACCAGGGAGCATAATCATGCCAAAGACTTACAGAGAATTACCCAGCAGAACCCTCAATCGCAATATCTCCTATTGCCAGCCACAGGACATACGCAGCAAGGTCACGGTCAGCGATGCGGCAAAGCTGGTGATGACGGATTTTCGCAGGGTCAAGGCGATCACGACCCAGCTCGGCACCTCTATAGCAGATTGTAATGCACAGATGATGGCAAACAATGTGCGCCTGTTACTGGTAACCGACAATCAACGTAATATCCACGGCATCATTACCGCCGTGGATATCCTTGGCGAAAAACCTCTCCTGTATATGCAGAAAACGGGTAACAGCCGCGACGAGGTCGAGGTCAAGGATATCATGACCCCGACATCGGAACTGGAAGCCTTGAGATATGAGGATGTCATCAATGCCCGTGTCGGCGACATCGTCGAGACAATGATTAATTGCGGCAGACAACATGCGATAGTCACCTGTGGCAGTGAAGCGGCAGGCGACGTCATGATTTGCGGCATGTTCTCGACCACCCAGATCGGCAAACAACTGGGCGCACCGATCGAGCCGGCGGATATCGCCAAGTCCTTTGCCGAACTTGAAAAAGCGATTGTCGCCTGACCAGGACTGTACGTTATCAACATCAGGCAGAAAGCATACCGGGTTACCACCTGGATACGGCGCTGGTCTAAACCTGATACAGAGTCAGGGGGTTGTGTACATGCCCGTGTTTTTCAGT
>Ga0055451_10001293_pt1 | contig 10105 bp, 6 predicted proteins | sample China_Galinas_PW_3_FD_57745 | JGI IMG/M metagenome (GOLD analysis project Ga0055451, IMG submission 57745) | Wetland microbial communities from San Francisco Bay, California, USA, that impact long-term carbon sequestration - China_Galinas_PWB_D2 | ecosystem: Environmental > Aquatic > Marine >... | reverse complement strand
ACTCGCGATCGGATTTACGGTCGTTGTGGGAGCCTACGCTGTCGGAGCCGTTTCCGGCGGAGCTTTCAATCCGGCGGTTGCCGTAGGAATAACGGTAATGGGTCTCTCCGCCGTGAGTAATATATGGATATTCCTTGTGGCTAATTTCATAGGCGGCGCTGTCGCTGCCCTTGTGTTTAATGCGCTGAATCCGGACGATAGATAAGTTCTGGTTTTCCTGATATAGAAATATTGCACAGACTTTGTTAAGATTGATACTCGTGGGTACCGCAGGAGTGATCTTTATTACCTCTCAGTAAGTTTCAGTGAATCAATATATTCACTCTGCTCCTCATTATCCCAATGATTTGTTTTAACATTTGATTAGTCGTCGGCAAATCAGTTACGAGAATAAAACGGGTATGGGTTGATGCAGGATATTATTACGGACATATACGAATATTTATTATCTCTTTTCTCGGGTCTTTTGCCTGATTTTGACTCTCATAAAATCGAATCCATCGTAATCCCGGTTGTTGCCTCTATATTCACAACCATTCTTACAATTGCCGTTTTTCTTATATTGCGCTACATCATAAGGAAAGTCAGGACCGGTGTGCCGAACTGGAGAATATCGAAATTATTGGCCCTGAAATACCACAATCTCCAAATCATTTCACGTGAGCAATCAGTGAGTATAGTTCTAAAGTTATACAATCTTCTGGCATTGCTCATTTACCTCCTTTTACTGTACTTCTATCTGAATTTTTTGTTTTTCTTGTTCCCCGCGACAAAAGGTCTTGCTACCGACTTGTTCAAATACGCTACGAACGCGGTTGGTTACGTGGTGGGGGGAATCGTAGCTTACCTCCCGAATCTCATAATACTGTTCATTATTTTCATAATCGCGAAGTATGTAATGCGTTTTTTCAAGGTGCTTTTTAAGGGCATCGAAAGCGGGAATCTTAAAATCTCGGGTTTTGACCGTGAATGGGCTTCCCCGACCTACACTTTGGTACGTATCTTGGTGATAGCCTTTACCTTGATCATGATGTTCCCCTATCTGCCGGGAAGCGGTTCTCCGGCGTTTCAAGGCGTATCGATATTCCTGGGAGTCCTGTTTTCTCTCGGCGGAAGCGGAACGGTCGCCAATCTGATTTCAGGCGTTGTGCTCACTTACACGAGGGCTTTCAAAGTCGGCGACAGGATAAGCGTCTCGGGGACGACCGGGGACGTGGTCAATAAATCGCTCTTCGTAACCAGAATAATGACGACCAAGAACAGGATCGTGTCCATACCCAATTCGCTGCTGCTCAACGATCACATCACGAATTACACATCGCTGGAAAGTGAAAAAGGGTTGATACTGGAAACAGCGGTTACGATCGGATACGACGTTCCCTTCGAGGATGTCGAAAACTGTCTCATCGAGGCGGCGCTCTCGACTGACGGAGTTGAAAAAGATCCGAAGCCCTTTGTTCTTCAGACAGCGCTCCAGGATTATTACGTCAGTTATGAATTGAACGTTTACTGCCGCGATTCGAAAGCGATGAACCGTGTATACAGCGACCTGCATCGGAATATTCAGCTCAAGTTCCATCAGGCGGGCATCGAAATTGCCTCCCCCGGGATCACCGCAATCAGAGACGGCAACAGGGTAAACATTCCGGAAAAGTTCGTTTCAAAAGATTACGAGCCGCCCGCGTTCAGACTATTACAGTTGCCATTCGAGAATTTACTCAATAAGAAAAAGGACTGATCTTCATCGCTGAATCAAACACTTTAACCGGAGAATATTGTGACACCATATTTGATTTATTCTTCAAATTTATTCTCGGGGCTAGATATCTCAAAGGGATATTGCAGAACTCTCCCGCGAGTTAAATATGTTGCATATATGGTGTAAAATTTCTGGAGATTATCTAACTGTTTAAGGAGGATTGCCATGGATTCCCCGCATGTGTTCCACTTACTTTCCACAAAACCGCAGGACGTCACAAAGTACGGAACCAGAACGTCCGCCGATATCTCGAATTTTCCCGCGCTCCGGGGAATGGCGTTCTACAGGCTGCTGTTGAACGAAAAGGCCGTGAGGGAGCCTCATTGGCACCCGAACGCAGACGAGCTTGCATATTGTCTCAGAGGACAGGGTATCGTCACCGTATTCGGCAACTACGGCGAAAGGGAGACCTTCGGCATATCCGAGGGAGAGATGTTTTATGTCCCTTCGGGTTATCTGCATCACATAGAGAATATGGGCAAAGGGGACATGGAGCTTGTTCTCGCTTTCTCTCATGAGAAGCCGGAGGACTTCGGTATATCGGCCTCCGCGGGATGCATGTCGGACGCTGTCCTTGGCAACACTTGGGGGCTTAAAGCCAAGAATTTCTCGCGTATCAAAAGGTCGCCCCGGAATATCCTCATAGGAAAGAAAAAGTCTGTGGGTAAAGCACCTGAATACGCGTACTTTCAGAGCCGATACAAGTTCAACGTGGAAGGGGCGAATCCTCTTCTCGGCGGCTCCGGCGGCTCGGCGATTGTGGCAAGGAAGAACGTGTGGCCTGTGCTCGAGAACCTTTCCATGTATTCACTCCGCATAACCAATCAGGGTATGAGGGAGCCGCACTGGCACCCTCAGACAGCAGAGCTGGGATACGTGAACAGAGGGAGAGCCAGAATGACAATACTCAGCCCCGGTGGAGAAGTTGATACTTATCTGTTAAATAAGGGGGATGTGTACTTTGTTCCAAGGGGATACCCGCACCATATTGAGAATGTGGGTAAGGAAGAGCTCCACTTTCTGGTATTCTTCGACAGGGACACCCCCGGCGATATAGGATTCTCAGCCGGTATTAGGGCATACTCGAACGAAGCGCTCGGCGCGACTTTCAACACAGACCCGGCCGTTTTCGAAAAGCTTCCCGATTATCATGAGGACCTGCTTATTGTTTCCCGTGTAAACCCCGTCGACAAGTAATTTACAGATGATGCGGGCTATACGCAGGAATAAAGTGAGTAGTATCAGCAAACACAATTTAAATTCTTGCCAATGTATTGTAACAGCCTGTTATTACGTAATATTTTGTCAAATGTAGGGTCGGATTTGTTATTGTTCGTTTTGGAATAAGCTGTAAGCAGTTAAACTATTAATAACAAGCAGCTGAATTCTTAAGAAATTTAGCCTCAAACGTCCTACCGGACAGCGTTTTAAAAACAGCTAACACAGAAAAGGAGGTGTGCTAATGATACAGGTTAGATATAAGAAGTTTAATTGCAGTTGCGGTGCGGAGCTAGAGGCGCCACAAAACCCGTTGTACGACGCTGAGTCAATACACACCGTAGACATAAAGTGCCACAACTGTGAAGAAACGTATTTTTACAATTTCAAAGAGAACAAATTCTTAGAAGATTTGTAATCTACTCTGCTTTGAAATCGCATGGATCCGGTTAGTCTCAATCGGATCCTGACGCATGGGCCGGACAAGTCAATCGGGCGGGAAATTTAGAATTAAAGAATCACTCAACTTGCGCTGTTTGCAAAAATTTCACTTATATAGGTTTTAAACTTCTCCACCTTAAAAGGTTTTACTATATACGGGTTGTCTACGTGGTTCAGGAATTCCATAGTCTCGTAACTGGGATCGCCCGTTATGAACATGACCCTGTCTGCTAGCTCCGGATAAGACTTTGCGATCTCCTTGTATAAAGTCATTCCGCTGACCTCCGGCATTCTGATGTCACATATTATCAGGTCATATTGGTTTGATTTAATATGGTCAAGCGCAATTCTTCCGTTCGTGGCTACGTCGACAATGTTATCCTCTTCCTCGAGAACGGCTTTAATGAGCCCTGTCACCACTTCCTCATCATCAACTATAAGCACTCTTTTGGCGTGAACAGCGTTCACATCGGAGACTATTTGCCTTCCAATTTCTGCATGTGCGAACTGACCCTCCTGCATAACCGGCAGTTCTATAATAAATATAGTTCCTCCGTCCTGGTTGTTTGAGACATGAATTACTCCGCCGTGTTCCTGTATGATCGAGTAGGCTACGAATAGGCCCAAACCCGTCCCTTTCCCCGGCTCCTTTGTGGTGAAAAACGGATCAAATACTTTGCCCAGAATTTCTTTTGATATCCCGGGGCCGTTATCCGTGAATACTATTTCTATCGTGTCTTTATTTTTGAGCCTGGTTTTTATTCCCAGATTTCCCTTCTGCTCTGATTCGATCAATGCTTCTTCGGCGTTCAGGATGATATTGGTAAACACCTGCTGTATCTGATGTACATCTACCATTGTTTTAGGCAGGTCGGGATCGAGATCTTTCTCTATTTCTATATTTGCGAGCTTGAGCTGATATTCCCTGAACTCGAGAGACTTTTCCAATAGATTATTGATATCTTCGTAAGTTCTGACGGGTACGTATTTTCTCGAGAACGACAGAAGCTTGTCGATTATTTTGAATACCCGTTGGGCCGAGTTATGTATTATTTCCAGGGATTTCTTTTGCTTATCATCAAGATCTTTCTGTGCGAGCAGCCTTTGAGAATAACCGATAATCGGCGTGAGGGGATTGTTGATTTCGTGCGCGATGCTCGATATCAGCTGACCTATGGATGCGAGTTTTTCTGACTGAATCAGCTGCTCCTGTTTCCTTTTTAGCTCTTCGATCATCTTGGCTTTTGCTATAGCGATCGCAAATTGATCACCCAGGGTATATAGAAAGCGCATCTCTCTCTCGCTGAATTTTCGTTCCTTGTAGCTAAGAAACCAGATTACCCCGATTGCTTCGGACCCAGAGATTATAGGAATTCCCAGCAGGCTGTGATGCCCCAGGGCTCTGCCCGCGGCGCCTATATCCTTATCTTTCTGAGCATCCTCGATATTAATTGTTTGCCTGCTGTTTATGACTTTCCATGTTATACCCTTGGGATAAGGAATCCTGCTCGCCTTGTTTAAGTATTCTTCAGGCAGGTTCCTGTATGTCTCAAGCACGGCCTCATTCTTCTCATCGTCCACAAGATAAATCATCGCCATATCTATGTTTTCCAATTCCATTAAAGTATCGAGGGCGATTTCGTAAACTTCCTCGAGGTCTATAAACTTATTGACGGCTTCCATTAGCTTATTGAGCGCCGTCAATTCATACTCTGCTGAAATCCTGTCCGTTACATCCTCCACCGTAGCGATTACGAATTGAGTGCCTTCCTTGCCGGGCTGGACAAGAGAAACATTCAGCCAACCATGGATCAACTTGCCGTCTTTTCGGTAATAGCGCTTATGCATCTGATAGTGTCGGATTTTTCCCGCAATGAGGCTTTGGAATTGCTCCCAGTCTTTGGATGCATCTTCGGGGTGTGTAAACTCCGTGAAAACCATTTCCTTCAGTTCGTCTATGCTGTAACCGAGCAAGGTCTCCAGAGTAGGGTTTGCTGTAATGGGCCGACCGTCTAAGTCCACGAGCGCGATTCCTATCGCGGCGTTTTCAAACATCGCGCGGAAAAGTGTTTCACTTTTTGCGAGAGCCTCTCTGGCTTCCACCCTTTCCGTAATATCTCTTGTAATTACGACACCCCTAATCTCACCGTCGGTTGTGAGGTACGGGTTACCGGTGCACTCAAGCCAGCGATAATCCCCGTTTTTATCCCTAGCCCTGAACGTGGCCTGTTCTGTGGTCATATTCGCGACTGCTTTCTGAAACACGCTCAATGCGTTTGAGAGATCGTCTGGGTGAATGTAATCGAATACATTCGAATTCATCAGCTCCGATTGTGAATAACCGGTAAGTTCCTCACAGGGCGGGTTCACGTACAAGATCCTGCCCGTCGAATCAATCTCGTATATCAGCTCATAGCTGTTTTCGAGTATGGTTTTGTATTTCTTGTCGCTTGCAATGACCGCTTCTTCGTTTTTTCTGCTTCGAGTAATATCCCTGACTATCAGCACCGCACCCCTGTACTTATTTGTTTTGCCGGGTACCGGTACGCATTTTCCGGATATGAAACGCTTCGAGCCGTTTCGTGAAATAAGCAATGTGCCCTTTGAGAGTTCTACGGGTTCTCCGGTTTTCATTGCGATTGACGGGGGGTTCTCGCAGAGATTGTTTTCGTGATAGTCGATAAGGCGAACAACATCGCCGAGTGTCTTTCCAACCGCTTCTTCACAGGTCCATCCCGTAAGTATTTCTGCTGTGTTATTGAGCAGCGTTATATTACTTTTCTCGTTCAGGACGATAACGCCGTCATCCGTATTTTGGAGAATGACCGAAAACTCGGACAGCATCTTGCTCAGCTCTTTATTTTCGTTATGATGCATTGAGAGCTTTGCCTGGTGGTCGTTTTTTTCGGTTGTTGTTTTCTCTTCGAATTTATCTTCCCGCTTCATGAATACTTAATCCTGTAATAGTGCTGTTATGAATGAAATATTAACCTCATAAGTAATATTAACGCTTATTTCGGATATTTGTGGGAAAACATCCTCTCACTTTGCGACTTCAAACAAATGTTAGGATTCAGCAGGGGCCGGAATCGATGACATACATCTCCTGCAAGCCTAAAATTCTCGTCTTATTAACTGCAAATCCCTCTATTCCCGGACTCTGCCAGAGGGAAATGCCAATTAAGCGGTACTTTCTGACTAAATCTCATCCGGGGTTCGGGTTGTAGAGGAATCCGGGGATTGAATATATAATTGCCGAAAATAACGGCGAATCAGACACACTTATAGTCATGTCCGCAAATTCCGTAGATCATCTGCTCAAGATTCTCAAAGACAACAGTCCCGGTCCGGGGAAGCCAATCGGTCAGCTGCGGGCCGACTTTGAAAAGTTCTACCTGGAATTCCGTTCCGATCAGGATAATAAGATTAATGAGTTTCGTATAAACAACATTCCCTCCTTCTGGATCGAAGCACCCGGAGCGGCAAAGGACCAAGTTATTCTGTTCTTTCATGGAGGCGGATTCACAATCGGTTCGACCAGGGACCACGCCGACTTGTGCGGAAGGCTGTCGGCTGCAGCAGGCGCGAAAGTGTTGAGCATCGATTACAGGCTCGCTCCGGAGCATGTTTTCCCCGCGGCTCTGGAGGACTGTGTCGCCTCTTACAACTGGCTCCTTAACGAAGGATACATGCCTTCGGATATTGTCCCGACGGGCATCTCCGCGGGCGGCAACCTCGTCCTGGCCATGCTCCTTCATTTGAGAGACAGCGGATCTTCCTTACCGTCCTCGGCCTGCTGTATGTCGCCCGCCGTGGACATGCTGTTTCAGGGGAATTCCGTTACGACGAACGCCGGAAAGGACTGGATATCCAGGGAGAGACTCGATTCCCTGTGCACTATTTATCTCTCGGAGACTGATCCGAAAGAGCCTCTGGTTTCTCCGCTATACGGGGACCTCCGGGGCTTTCCGCCTCTGATGATTCAAGTAGGGAGCCGTGAGCTCCTTCTCGATGATAACCGCGGCTTTGTGGACAGGGCTAGGTCCGAAGGCGTCGACGTTACTTTCGAGATCTGGGATGAAATGATACACTGCTGGCAGATATTCGCGAGTGTATTGAAGGAAGGGCAAGAAGCGGTCGAAAGTATGGGCGGATACATAAGAAGTGAGCTTAATTTATCTCAGTAGAAAAGACATCGGCATAACTTTAACTGAGTTTCACCTCTTATAGACGGTTTGTAAGCAACGGGACGGTTGGTTCTATAACAATCACATTCTTACTTCTTACTTTAAACTAATTCTAAATTCCGGAGGATCAGCCTAGAAAAATTTGACTGATTAAACCTTTGTTCTGCCAACATCTGTTTTGCCAAATCCGCACTGTGGGGACTCAACTTTAATGGGTTCTTATGTCACACTTAATAATAGAAATGGCACAAACAAAAGTAGTATCGTTAGACGGCTCCTACGGTGAGGGAGGCGGGCAGATAGTAAGAACAGCAACTGCCTGTTCAGCTATAACAGGCACTCCGTGCCGGATTTCAAACATACGCCTGAATCGCACGAATCCGGGATTGAGACATCAACATGTGATCGGTCTCCGGGCGCTCTCACGGCTGTGTGATGCGACCCTCGCGGGTGATGAGATCGGATCGACAGAGATTTCATTTTATCCCGGCAGCATAAAAGCCGCTTCTTTAGAAGTCGGCATCAAGACAGCGGGAAGCATAACGCTGGCACTTCAGACTCTGCTTCTCCCTGCTTTCTTCGCACCGGGTAAAGTGCGTATAGACTTTCACGGGGGCGCGACAGATACCTTTTTTTCTCCTACCATCGACTATCACAGGTTTGTTTTTTCGCGAATACTAGAAAGGCTGGGTCTTGGTACCAATATGAATATTGTCAGGCGCGGCTTTTATCCGAAAGGAGGTGCGGAGATGGAAGTTGGGATATTGCCGGCCAAGGCTTCGAGCTGGAAACCCGACGGACGGGGTACTCTACACAAGGTGATTATCATGTCGGGAGCGTCTGAAATTCTTCGGCGCAGGCGTGTGGCTGAGAGGCAGGCGGAAGCTGCGGGAGCGAAATTAAAGTGTTACTTTAATTTCGAGGTTGAGGTCAATATCGAATATTTCCCGGCAGTATCGGCAGGCAGCACTATATGTATTGCAGCCGACTTTGAACACACTACAATAGGTGTAGATGGCTTGGGCAGGCGCGGAAAGATGGCTGAAGCTGTGGGAGAGGAAGCGGCGGACGCATTCATGACGGAGTACGATACCGGTGCCTGTCTGGACGTGCACGCAGGTGATCAGATACTGCCTTTTCTCTCGTTTGCCGAAGGCAAGTCGGAATTCACGGTTTCGAAAATACACAAGCACACGACGACAAATATGTGGGTAATCGGCCATTTTACCGGCAAAAAGATACAGATCGAATCAGTTGGCACAAAAAGTTCGGTACTAATAGAATGAACGTGATTGTTGTAATTTGGTAGAGTATATAAGATCATACAAAAGAGGGGACGAAGAATGTCTACAGAAAGATCTGAATCGGTATTCCCGAGAATGGTCGAGCTCAGGAGGGCGATACACAGGCATCCTGAGCTGGCATTCGAGGAAGTGGAAACCGCCAAGGTAATTATGGGTGAGCTTGAGCGGCTCGGCATACCTTACGAATACGGCGGTAAAGGCGGCGCCGTAATCGGAAGAATAGAAAAAGGTGGTCAAAACTCCCCAACCGTGGCGCTCAGAGCCGAGCTCGACGCATTGCCCGTCACCGAGAATACAGGCCTGCCTTTTGCGTCCGAGATTCCCGGAAAGATGCACGCCTGCGGTCACGACGGTCACATGTCGATGGTACTGGGGGCAGCCGCGTTACTTAAGGAACGTCCGCCTGACGGAAATGTTTTATTCGTGTTTCAGCCTGCGGAAGAAAGGGGAGGCGGTGCAAGAGTTGTAATGCAGTCTGGAGCGCTCAGAGGCGTGAGCGCGATTTTTGCCGGTCATGTTTCGCACTATTACCGGGTTGGGGAAATAATGATCAGTCCCGGCGCCGTGAGCGCGCATTCCGACCGATTTACTATCAGGATTAAAGGCAGAGGGGGGCACGGCGCGCGTCCTCACGAGGCTATCGACGCGGTTGTTATTGCAGGAATGCTGATATCGAACATACAAACCCTCGTTTCACGCGAGACTAATCCCGTACACCCTTCAGTAATAACAATCGGAAGAGTAGAGGCCGGAACGGCCGCAAACGTAATAGCCGAAAACGCTCTGCTTGAGGGCACAATTCGTACGACTATGCCTGAAGTAAGGGAGCAGCTCTTAGGGGGCATAGAGCGTATGGCAAGGGCGCTCGGTGAGTGCCACAATGCGAGCGTCGGGGTGGAGTTCAGCGGCGGATATCCCTCAGTCGTGAATACGAGCAGGGAAACCGAGATTGCATACGGGGCTGCTCAAAAGGTGGTCGGAAAAACCGGGATCGTCGGACTCGAGCACCCGTACTTGGGTGCTGAGGATTTTTCCTTTTACCTGCAGGAGCTGCCCGGCTGTTATGTCCGCTTCGGAGCCAGAATTCAGGAGGATGAGTACATACCGCTCCACAGTCCGGAGTTCGATATAAACGAAGAGGTACTCAAGGTCGGAGCGTCGTTTTTCGATCAGGTGGTAAGGGATGCGCTTGAGGG
>Ga0055451_10001290_pt1 | contig 10126 bp, 1 predicted proteins | sample China_Galinas_PW_3_FD_57745 | JGI IMG/M metagenome (GOLD analysis project Ga0055451, IMG submission 57745) | Wetland microbial communities from San Francisco Bay, California, USA, that impact long-term carbon sequestration - China_Galinas_PWB_D2 | ecosystem: Environmental > Aquatic > Marine >... | reverse complement strand
ATGCCGAATATGTAAACAATCCTGAAAAAGAGGGACCCGATTACTATGAGAAAACGATTCAGAATGAGAAGCTGGGTAAAACATCTTACAGGTTTCTTGAGACCGACATGGATGGCGGGCTTCTGTTGCTGAAACGGGGCCAGGTAAACCTGATCCTGAAGGAGTATCCGGACAGTGTGGTGTACTTTTTCGATCCGGTTAATCCACAGGCTAAAATGGCCTACGTTATGCTGAGTTCAGCCATTAAAAATGAACACCTGGTCTATGAAACAGCCAGCATCAGTCCATTGACTCAAAGAGGGAACCGTTATATCGATTTTCTGATACCGGGACTGATGGTAATGGGAGTGATGAACTCGTTGCTCTGGGGAATCAGTTATGCACTGATTGAAATGCGCTCCAAGAAACTCATGAGACGAATGGTGGCCACTCCCATGAAAAGATCGGAGTTTCTGATCAGTTTTTTCGTTGCCCGGCTTTCGATAACCATTATAGAAGCAACGCTGTTGCTGTCATTTGCCTTCGTCTATTTTCATATTTCAATTCAGGGGAGCATACCTGCCATGATCCTGATATTCCTGGCCGGGAACATAGCATTCAGCGGAATCGCCATCCTGATTTCCTCCCGTACAGCCAATTCAAGGATCGGAACGGGATTGATCAACGTCATCACGTTGCCCATGACCATCCTTTCCGGCGTATTTTTCAGCTATCATAATTTCCCGGATAAAGTTATCCCTGTCATCCAGAAACTCCCCCTTACCATGATGGCTGATTCCATGCGAAGTGTATTCATCGAAGGTGCCGGTATCGCCCAGGTCAGCCTCAACGCATTGATCCTGAGCCTGCTTGGCATTATATGTTTTATCATTGGACTCAGGACCTTCAAATGGTATTAAGCATCTTAGGATAGATATCAAACCAAGTACAAAATCACGTACGTATACTTCTTAATTCCTCGTCTTGTATCATGATTCATGTGATCAAAGAAACCCGGTCTGTACGCCACGAGCCGGGATGCTATTTGTTAAATATAAGTTATAGCACGGTTTTGCCGAACCGAAAGATGATGTATTTGTTTAAGGTTAGGTACAAATCCAGCCTATGAAACTTCAGTTGAGCTTCATAATATTGTTCGGTTTAACTGAGATCTGTAGTGGTCAGGCAGATACATCACTTAAGCTTCATCTTACAAAAGAGAATCTTCGGACTTTAGAGGAGGTTCAACTAAAAAATGATTCCACAGGACACGCTGAAGCAGAAGAGGAACAATTCATGAACTTCAATCCTGTCATAACTTTTAAAGAAGCAAAGAACATTTTAACGATTAACAAAGATTTAGAAGATCTGTCACAGGTTACAATATTCACGGTATACCAATCAGACAATGGCTCAGCAGCCAAAGGATTATGGGGAATTTATAGTGAGGAATCAAGTATAACCTTAACAACCAGGCAAATAGCTTTTTCAGAGAAGACGTTAAGCTATGATGGAGGGAGTATAAAAACGCCCATACTCAATACCTATATACAATCTTACGGATTAAATAATATACAAAGTAATCCGCTTGAACCTCAGGTAATTGTTGGGGCATGTTCAGCCAGTGAATCAGATGCCTTCAAAGGCAATATCGCAGAGATTATGGTATATGATAAAGTGCTCAGTGGGAAAGAACGTCAGGTAATTGAGACCAGTCTGGCATTAAAATATGGGATTACCCTGAATAATATCAAAGATTATATTTCCTCAGATGAAAAAGGAATATACAGTGTGAATGAAAATGTCGGGTACACAAATCGTATTTTCGGAATTGGTAGAGACGATAGCACCGGATTCTACCAAAAACAATCTCACAGCACCGAAGAATCTTCAATGATAACCATAGGACTTGGAAAGATAACCAGGTCGAATATGGAAAATAATATAGAACTGCCCAACGAAAATTTTTTGATCCTGGGAGACAATAATTTAGATCCGGAAATTTTCGGTACAGGTGGATCAATTACCACTATACCCACAATGGCCCGCCATTGGAAAATACAGGCAACCGGAGATGAAGCATCAGAAATAAAGACTACCGTACAGCTGGATATTTCAAATGCTTTTAAGGCATTGGAAATGGATGAAAGTGACTATTTAATGGCTATTGATCGTAGCGGAATGGGAAATTTTCTTCCTGAAAACACCAAATATATTGAAGCCTCGAGTTCAGAAGAAAACATACTTTCATTTGAAAGCATACAATGGGATACCGATACCTCGGGAAGTGATGTTTTTACTTTTGCCTTGAAAAAAGACCTGGAAGCTACTCTTACCGAAGCAGAAGCTGTGAATTGCATATTTGGCGATAAAGGCAAATTGTACTTCGATGTAAAGGGAGGTGTTCCACCCTACAATTATCAATTGTTGGCGAACGCTGCCATAAAGGATGAATGGAAAAGCACAGATACTAAATATCCCGAACAGTATATAGATAATCTATCGCCGGATATCTACATGCTAAAGGTAACCGATGGCGCAGGAGCTCAAACTGAGGTTCAGTATAGCTTAGATGCTCCAACTCCTATATCGGTCGATTTAGGTGAAGACAGACAATTTCAATTGGATACAAAGGAGATCCTGTTGGATGCCACGATTATATCTGATGAGGAGATTGCCTATGAATGGTCTTCAGATAATGGTTTTTTTAGTGATCAGCCTTCAATTACGGTTACCCTGCCGGGAAGATATAGTGTAAATGCTATTTCCAGTAATGGGTGTATAGCATCTGATAGTATTGAAATTGAAGATAATAACGTAAAATTTTTTAGTTTATTCCCGAATCCATCCAAAGATGGGAATTATAAGATTCAGGTCGGACTTAAAGAAAAACAGAGCATTCAAATAGGTGTTTTTGATATGACGGGAAGATTGATTTACAATATGAGTGGAAAGGGGCAATCTTCATATAATATGCCTGGTCAACCCATACCTTCACCCGGGTTATACAATGTTGTGCTCCAGGCTGCGGATATGAAATTATCGCGCAAGCTTGTAGTTGAATAAAACCACTACTTGAAATTAGGTAACTCTTTTAAAAACTTAAGTCTGATACCAAAAAAGACATATCCGATTCTATTTTTTTCACTGGTCTTTCTGGTTTGCCTGGGCAATGGATCGGCCTCAGAAAACAGAAATGGCCCTATCGGCAATAACTCTCCGGCAGAACGGTATTACACATCCTCACTTATAGAGGGATTTATAGGTATGTCTGAGCACAGTCCTTTTGACAATCCGTCGGACAATGTATTTACTGTAAATATAGAAACATTGCCATTGGAAAATGAAGAGGTATGGCTGACCTATGAACTTTACGGAATAAGCAATTTTACTGGAATCTCACGAAGTATTAACGATCAACTTTCAACTGGAGGCTACTATGCAACACAATCCAACTCCTGGCAGATCCAAAAGGAGCAACTTAAAAACAACTGGATCAAAAAGGGAGATAATATCATTCGTTTTACTCTCCCCGAGAAGGCAGCTTATAATTACAGAATCCGAAATTTAGGGATCCATATTAATAAAACTGGCAAGTCCGGTGGATCCATAATTATAAATCAACCAATATCAAAGGAATATATTAATGATCAAGGGTATATAAATGGTTTTGTAGAGGGCCGGAACAGCGAGCAGGCAGTCATATTTGTTGATGGTAAAAGAGTTGACAACTATTCATCTGAGTTTGAAGCATTAATACCAAGGAATAGCCAAAAAGATGTCTGGAATGCTACAATCAAAGTAATTTATCCTGACGGTGAGATCATTGAAAAAAAGGTCACCTTCAGCAAGCCGATCCAGGCGAGTTATTATAACGAAATTGCTGAAAAGCCCTTAAAGAATGAAATAGGACATTATTTACCAGATGAAGATTTTCAACTGCAGTTGGATCAGGCGTCTATTTCTATTGGGAAATATGCATTGGAAAGCCCTGAGGATATTTCAATAATCCCTTTGAGAGACATTGATCTTCCTGCTATGGATCCCGGTTTGGTGAACGTAACCAAAAATCATAACGGTTATCGTTTCTTGCCTCACGGAACCCAATTTAATTACGATGCAATTATCTCCTTGCAGTACGATCCTGATAAACTGCCCGATGGTTACACGGAAGAAGATATCAGAACATACTACTTTGATGAAGGGACCAAACATTGGGTTGCCTTGAAAAGGAAAGGGACCGATGGAACAAGTAATCAGATCAGATCATACACATCCCATTTTACTGATATGATTAATGGAATTCTTATTGTCCCTGAGTCTCCGGAAACATACGGTTTTATTCCAACCTCCACCAAAAATTTAACGCTTGCAGACCCTGCAACGGCAGTAAATACCATTGAGCCTCCACAGGTTACCAATATGGGAACTGCTAATCTGGTTTATCCGATCATATTGCCTGTGGGACGTCAGGGGATACAACCTGATCTGAGTATTCAGTACGGTAGTGATGGTGACAATGGCTGGCTTGGGTTAGGGTGGAATCTTCAACTATCTTCTATTACAGTGGAAACCCGCTGGGGAGTACCACGTTATCTTGAGGACGAAGAATCGGAAACCTATATTTTAAATGGTGAACAGCTTTGGCCTTTGGCACACAGGGGCGAGCTGGTATCGAGAACCTCCGAAAAGCGATTTTATCCTCGTGTGGAAGGGGTGTTCAGTAAAATAATCCGTCATGGTGATGACCCGTCAAATTACTGGTGGGAAGTAACGGATAAATCGGGGGTTCGGTATTCTTACGGAGGAACGGTAAATGAAGGGATAACAGGCAGCTCTGTACTGACTGATAGTGAAGGAAACATCGCACATTGGGCCCTGACAGAAATTCGCGATCTGAACGATAATTTTGTTAAATATGAATATCAGAAACAACAGGATTATGGCGTCAGAAATGGTAAAGTGGAAGGTTACAATATTTATATCAAGAATATTACCTATACAGGTCATGGGAATGACCCCGGAAAATATAAGGTTGTTTTCACAAGAGACAGGGATCTGAACGAAGAACCAAGAAAAGATATCACAATTACCGGTCTTTATGGATTCAAGAAGGTAACCGCGGACCTGTTGCGTAAAATAGAGATCTTTTTTAAAGACCAGACTGTTCGCAGTTATGAGCTTATATACAAAGAGGGAGCATTTTTTAAAACCTTACTGAATAAAATAACTGAGTATGATGCTTCAGGAAATGAATTCACCCATCACGAGTTCGAATATTATAACGATGTAAATTCAGGTGGAGAATATGAGCCTTATTTAAACGAGACATACTGGGAAAATGAAGCAGATAATATCGCTGGTAATGATGAAAATTTAGAACTGGTCAATAAGATCTCTATGTTAGGGGCGGGCAGGTCGGTCGGGGGCGGTGCCGGAATGTCCGTAACAGTGGGACCATTTGACGGAAACCTGATTACGAAAGGTCAAACCGCCGGGTCCAGAGTTGGTTTCAATTCATATCGAAATGACGGCGTACTGGCATTTGTTGATATTAATGGAGACGGTCTTGATGATAAAATATTTAAAGGCAGAAATAATTCCAGACTTTATTTTCGTCCGAATACATCAGACAAAGAGGGTAATATTTCTTTTGGGGATCCTGTCCAGATTATAGGGATCTCTGATTTTAACATTGGATGGAGCACAAGCGGAAGTACTGGTATTGAAGCCACTTTTGTTGCGCATATTGCAGCAGAAAATTCTCTGACCACAGATGTGACCAATACTTATTTTGCCGATGTCAATGGTGATAAATTAATCGACGTGGTTAAAAAGGGAACCGTATATTTTAACCATATCGTTGACGGAGTTCCAACCTTCACAAAATCAAGTTCTTCAACGCCAAGTCCAATATATACTTCCGGAAATATTGACCCTGATATCGTAGAACCTCCGGATCAGGAGGAAATAGACAAAACCATAGATCAAAACCCTTTACATGATGTAGTAAAGATCTGGGAAGCTCCTTACAAAGGAAGTATTAATATAGATGCTCCGGTGGCACTTTTGGAACCTGTTGAAAATTCCATAACCGAAAGTGAAGACGGGGTAAAAGTTTCGATTCAACATAAGGGTACGGTACTCTGGAGCAAAACCATTCCACCTGACGATTTTACGGAAACCATCCCAACCGGAATTTCATCAATTGCAGTGAATTCTGGAGACAGGATCTATTTTAGGGTGCAATCCATAAATAACGGTTCAAACGATCAGGTATTGTGGAAACCGATCATCAGTTATTCAGAACATTCTCCGGATTTGAAGGACGCCAATGAGCTTCCCATATATCAATTCAATGCGTATGATGATTTTCTGATTTCCGCTCAAACCTACACCGGGATGCCTCTGGATGGGACGATCAATATTGAAGGAACCTTTTCCAAACCTAAAACCTCTGACGACATTCAATTAGAAATAGTTAAAGAAACCTATGGTAAAATTGAGGTCAGCACTTTTGAAGTAACAGAATCTCCGAGTCTCGCTGAAAATTGCATAATAGGCCTTAATGGTACTGAGTATAAGGTAGCAACCGTCAGGGGAACGCTTGGTGAAGTGGCAATCAAACTAAATACAGGAATTAATAAAATCCCCGGCTATTCATCTACGGTATCGGGAAATAAGGTAACGGTCATTTCTTATTCCCCTAAAGATGAGATCGATGCCAGCTTCAGTGCCTTTCTGGCAATTGGAATGAAGGTGAAGGTAACAACCACCGCACAGGGGGCGAATGGAATAACACAAATAATTCATCGGCAGGACTTTGACTGGGAGGATGCTTATACAGACCTTGATGTCAGTATTAATGAATTATCTGTTAATGAGATGGATAAATTGTATTTTAGATTAAAGGCTGATTCAAAAATTGCATGGCCAGAAATTAAATGGGCCCCGAGGGTTTATTATACATCGTCTGCAGACCCGGACGTTGAACAGGTAATCGACGATAATGGAAATCCATTTCTGGAATTTTCCCCGGTCATAGAGCATCAAATGTACAATAAGAGCATCAGCCCTACAGGAATCTGGTCTGCAGAAAAAGCCGATACCATTATGGTTTCTCTGGATCTTCCCAATTCCATCATCCTCAATTCAGATGATCCAGGAGCAGATTTTGCCGAAAAGGATGTAATATTTACGATTAAGAAGTCCGATGAACTGGTATACAAAGAAACAAGAAGTGTAACGTTTCATCAAATTCCTTTCGGTGTTATCCGTGGCATTTCGGTGGAGTTCCCGGAAGATTTTTCAACCGTTAAACTGTTGGTTGGAGAAAACGATCAGCTCTTTTTTGACCTTCAATTAAAAAACACCAAGGTTGCTCAGGCCCTAAAATCCACAGAGGCAGATATATCGATCCATAATAATGTTGCAACTACAGGTGTGGGCATACATACCTATCGTGGAGGAGATCCAATTTTTGGGAGTATGTACCGGGGCTGGGGCCAGTTTGCTTATAACGGCAACAGGGAAAGAGCTGATAAACCTATTGACGAAAAGAAATTAAAATTCGATGATTCATGGTCCAATACCAATGAGGTTAATCTGGATGGTTCTGAAGACCCCGAGGAGATAATGAACAAATACAATTCGACAGGAGGTTCTGACCAATCCAAAACCATATTCATCTATATGTACCCCGTAGTAGAAGATCAATTGTACATGGGTTTCGATGATCTTACCTACGTCAAGAAAGATATCATTAGCTCATCCAGGATGGGTAGGGATGATATCGAACCAGTTACGCCTTTAACCGATGGATCAATCGGAGATATTGAGGAATCTGGAGCAAGGGCAATAAGAAAAGTAAATGTAACGGTTAATTCAAGCATACAGGCAGGAATCCAGCCCATAGTTCCTAACCTTGGATATGGAGCCAGCAATCAATTGTATGACTATATGGACATGAATGGTGATACTTACCCCGATATAGTCTCTCCCATAAGAATTCAATACACACTGCCTACCGGGGAACTGGATTCAAAATCAACACTTCAGGCCAATCTTTTGGAGACCACGGTACATGGCACCCTTGGCCTTAATGGAGGTGGCGAATTGATCAGGTCAAATAGATTTACAGCCACAGAAACAGGCGCGGGAGCCAAATCCAAAAAAGATAATGACAGTCACGGTAACAGAGCGAGTAAAACAGCAGTAAAGGTGGCTGCTGCCGGGACTTTAGGTATTACAGGAAGCGTCAATATCGATGCAACGGGATTTGCCTTTATGGATATCAATAATGATGGTCTTCCGGATAAAGTGTCTGCCACAGGAATGGTAGCCTTGAATCTGGGGTACAAATTCAGTCTGCCGGAATCATGGGGTTTCGTGGGAATCAATTCCGGACAGACCTTAAACCTGGGTGGCGGATTGGCCATCAATATCGGTTATGGTAGTATCGAAGCCGGTGTAGGAATATCAAAAAGCTGGAATGCTCCAAGGTTTGATCTGCTCGATGTAAACGGTGATGGACTTTTAGACAGGGTAATCGATGCAGATGCCGTTTTATTATTAGACAATAATGGTAACCCATTGGAGATTGAAGCCATCGAAGATTTAAATCTTGCATTGTTTCAAGATCTTAAAATATTCAAGGATTTTCAATTGCCTGAAGTTTCAGAATTCATTAACAATCTGGTGGTACGCATCAATACAGGCAACAGTTTCTCAGAGCCAATGGTTTGGAAAGGGGCAAAAAAGATAAGGGGTGATGAAACCCTCGGATCTTCAGTCAACGGTGCATTTACTGCATGTATTCCGATTTTTGTGCCTCCTGACCCAATACCGGTTGCTGAAGTGTGTTTTAATCCGGATGCAGATGCAAGTATTGCTTTTAGTAAAAGTGCTTACCAGATCTCTGATATAGATGGTGACGGTTTCCCGGATATTTTAGAATCTGACAAGGAAAATGAACTTAAAATCAAGCGCTCCTCCATTGGGCGTACCAATTTATTAAAAGAGGTCAGGCGGCCTCTTGGAGCTTCATTTGTACTTGATTATAAGCAGGCAGGGAACACCTACGACCTGCCCATGAATATCTGGACACTTGCACAAGTAAAATTATATGATGGTTTTGATGGTGACGGAGTGGATACAACCCTGACCAGATTTGTGTATGAAGAAGGCGTTTACAATAGGAATGAAAGAGAATTCTATGGTTTTGGGACGGTAAGAACCAACCAATATGACACACAGGAAGGAGAGGAATTATACAGGTCAATAGTACAGGAATTTAAGAATGATAACTATTATGAAAAAGGACTAATGTCCAGAATGGTCGTTCAGGATTCCTCTGAAAATCTATTCGATGAAACCCTTAATACTTATGAGTTGCGGGACATCCTTACCGGAGAAGCACAAACAAACTATAACAATGATGACGGGGCTTCTTTCCCGGCTTTGATAGAAACCAAAGAACAATTCTATGAAGGAGAGGCAACTGCGCAAAAAAGCATCCGGATGGACTTCGACTATGACCTTTTTGGAAATGTAATAAGCTACACAGATTTTGGAGATTCTGGTAACGATGATGATTTCATCACCTCTATAGGTTATCATAGCGTTCCTTCTTCCTATATAATGGATGTGCCAAAAAGCACTCAGGTAGCCGGAAATGGAAACACCTATAGAAAACGGTCATCAGAAATAGATGAAAGTACAGGTAAAATAACCCAGATAAAAAAACAGCTTGAAAATGGAGATGAGGCCATTTTCGACATGAAATACGATGACTTTGGAAACCTGGTCAAAATTACACACCCTGAGAATTCCAGGGATGAACGCTTTTTCTACGAATACCAGTACGACCCCGAAGTTCAGACCTATATACTGTCTACTTCGGACGCCTACGGTTATAATTCCACCGCTGAATATGATTATCGATTTGGAAAACTTCTGTTGAACAACGATCAGAATGGTCAACAGGTACGATACGAAATCGATGATTTGGGACGTACAACTACTATTACAGGGCCTTTTGAACTGGCCAAAAGCCTGCCATACACCATTGCGTTTGATTATGATACTGATGCCGATGTGCCCTGGGCCAGGGCTAAACATTACGATCAACAGCATCCCGGTAATGACA
>Ga0055451_10001289_pt1 | contig 10127 bp, 8 predicted proteins | sample China_Galinas_PW_3_FD_57745 | JGI IMG/M metagenome (GOLD analysis project Ga0055451, IMG submission 57745) | Wetland microbial communities from San Francisco Bay, California, USA, that impact long-term carbon sequestration - China_Galinas_PWB_D2 | ecosystem: Environmental > Aquatic > Marine >... | reverse complement strand
GGCGGGTCAGTCGCGCGAAGTCGCCGGTGGCCAAGGGACTCCCGGTCAGGGTTCTGTCGAGCCGCCCGCGAAAAAAAACCCGCCGCTGCCGGTCTGGTGGACCTGCATCGTGCAGCGTGCCAACACCCCGGCGAGCCGGGCCGCGTTCCACGCGCTCGTCGCCCACCTCGAAGCGCACGGCGTCCACGCGAAGTGGTTCGCCTCGAACCAGTCGAGGACCATGCTCGGCGTCTACGTCGGGATCCCGAACAAGGACGAGTCCAGGCAGTTCTTCGAGCGCCTGTTCGCGCTTCCGGCGCCGCCCAAGAGCGCGGTCACGTTCGATTTCGCGAGCCTGCGCAACGAGAACCTGCAGATCTACCACTACGATCCCAACGACGAGAAGCGCTGACGTTCCGCTCGGGACGGCAGGTTGCTTTCGGGGCTCGTCCTTGCCTGGGCGCGGCCCTACGGTATGATCTTCGCCCTTTTGCGCCCCGGGCCTCCCCGGGACTTCCGTTGTCCCTGAACGAGTTCGAGTCATGTCCATCCATCGCAGCTTGAAGGCCTCAGGCGCCCTCCGGCGTTCACGCAACGTGCTGCGTCGCGTCGAGCGGCTCGAGAAGCTCAAGGAGCAGGCCCGGTGGAGCGAGGAAGACTCGGTCTTCGGACTGCCCAAGGTCCGCACGCAGTTCAAGACGGCCAACCCGAAGAAGAAGAAGAAGGCCGAAGAGGCCGCCGCGGCCGAGACCACGGAAGCCGAAGCGTCGGAGTCCTGATCGCCGGGATCCGGGGCTCGGATCCGGGGGTCGGATCTGGGGCTCGGATCTGGGGCTCGGATCTCGGACGTTTGCGTACGGGTTGCGCGAGACGCAGTGCGAACCACGACGCGCCCTGCGCAGTTGACTTGACCACAGACGGACCGCCGGGGATCCTGGCGTCGAGAGGCAGACCCGATGACACGTACGCTCGCACGCCGGATGCAGTCCATCGAAGGCAGCGGGGTTCGAAAGATGTTCGAGCTCGTCGCGACGATGGAGGAACCGATCAACCTGTCCATCGGGCAGGCCGACTACGACGCTCCGGACGCCGTCAAGGAAGCCGCCATCAAGGCCATTCGCGACGGGCACAACCGCTACACGGTCACCCAGGGATTGCCCGAGCTCAACACGAAGACCCTCGACACGCTCGAAGCCGACTACGGCATCCGCCCGCAGGCCGTGTTGATGACCTCGGGGGTCTCGGGCGGCCTCCTGCTGTCGGCGCTCGCCCTGCTGGATCCCGGTGACAAGGTGCTCCTGTCCGACCCGTACTTCGTGATGTACACGAACGTGCTCGAGCTCGTCGGCGCCGAGCCCGTGTTCTTCGATCTGTATCCCAAGGAGCCGGGTGGCGGGTGGCGTCCCGATGTCGACCAGATCGCCGAGCTCGTCGACGAGCGGACCAAGGCGATCCTGATCAACACTCCGGGCAACCCGACCGGCGGCGTGTTCGACGCCGACGAGCTGGCCGCGATCACGAGGATTGCCGAGAAGCACGGCACGTGGATCCTGTCCGACGAGATCTACTCGCACTTCGTCTACGACGGGCCGTTCCACTCGGTGATCTCGTCGATGGCCGACTACGAGCGTACGATCGTCCTCGGCGGGTTCTCGAAGACCTACGGTATCCCCGGTTGGCGGGTCGGCTTCGCCGTGGGTCCGTCGGAGGTCATCGACGCGATGAAGCTCCTGCAGCAGTACACCTTCGTCTGCTGTCCGGCGCCGCTGCAGTACGGGGCGCTCGCCGCGCTGTCGCTCGACATGTCCGAGCAACGCGAGGCCTACCGGAAAAAGCGCGATCTCGTCGCCGAGATGTTGGGGGGCAGCGACGGCAAGGGGCCGTTCGACGTCGTCCCCAGCCAGGGCTCGTTCTACTCGTTCCCGGCCTACCCGGCCGGCATGCCCGAGCAGCGGTTCATCGAGGCGTGCCTCGAGCGCAAGATCCTCGTCGTGCCCGGCTCGGCGTTCTCGAGCCGTGCGACGCACTTTCGGCTCTCGTTCGCGGCGAGCGACGACACGCTGCGCGAGGGGCTCTCGGGCCTGCGCGAGATCGCGGAGCGCTAGTGCGCCAGTGCCCGGCTCCGCGGACGCGCCGCTGATCGAGGTCTTCGTCTCGATTCAGGGCGAGGGTGCGTGGATCGGCCGGACCATGGTGTTCGTGCGAACCGCCGTGTGTCCGTTGCGCTGCACGTACTGCGACACGGTCGAGAGCTACGAGGCTCCGAAGCGGGCCGTGATCCGCGACTTCCGCGACCGGATCGTCGGGCATCTCGACAACCCCGTGACCGCCGAGGTGGTCGACGACAGCCTCGCGCCGGAGCTCCTCGACGGCGTCGCGCACGTGTCCTTGACCGGCGGCGAGCCGCTGCTCTATCCGGAGTTCGCTCGCGAGCTGTTCGCCCGGCTCAAGGCGCGCGGGCTCATGACCCACCTCGAAACCGCGGCGCTTTCGGGCACGGCGCTCGCGACCGTCGCGCCCGAGCTCGACCACCTCTCGATGGACTGGAAGCTGCCGGGGACGATCGGACGGGACGTCGGCGACCAGCACGTCGCGTGCCTCGAGGTCGGCGCGGGGGCCTCGTGCGAGATCACGGTCAAGGTCGTGTTGACCGCCGGGTTCGACGAGGACGAGCTGGCCGACGCGCTCGATCGGCTCGCGAGGTTCCGGGGACGCACGCTCGTCGTGCTCCAGCCGGTCACGCCGTGCCTCCGCGAGACGGAGCCGCTCGCGCGCGAACGCCTGCTCGCGGCCTGCGACGAGGCCCGGATCCGCGGGCTCCGCTACTGCGTGCTGCCGCAGATGCACAAACATCTCGGCGTTCGGTGAACGCGGCCACGGCTCACCCTCGACCGCGGCCGGCATTCATTTACGATGTTCCGCCTTTCGGCTAGGCAATCCCCATGGTCCTCCCGAGTGTCGCAATCATCGGCCGTCCGAACGTCGGCAAGTCGTCGCTGCTGAACGCAGTCGCCGGCAGGCGTGTGTCGATCGTCGAGCCGACGGCCGGTGTGACGCGTGACCGGGTCTCGATCTTCGCGCAGTGGAACGGCCGGCGCTTCGAGCTCGTCGACACCGGCGGGCTCGGGCTGGTCGACGAGGCGATGCTCAAGGCGCACGTGACCTCCCAGATCGAGGTCGCGATGCACGAGGCCGACGTCGTCGTGTTCGTCGTCGACGCGAAAGACGGGCTGACCCACATCGATACCGACGTCGCGCGGCAGGTACGAAAGCTCGACAAGCCGGTCGTCCTCGTCGCCAACAAGGTCGAGTCGCGGCGTGACGAGTTCGAGGCCGAGGCCATGCACCGGTTCGGCTTCGGCGAGCCGCTGTTCGTGTCGGCGCTCGAGGGCACCGGCATCAGCGACCTCCTCGACGCGGTCGTCGCCAGGCTGCCGGCCGCCGACGAAGACGCGATGCTCGAGGGCACCAAGCTCGCGATCGTGGGCAAGCGCAACTCGGGCAAGTCGACGCTGGTCAACCTGTTGGCCGGCGCCGACCGCGTGATCGTGTCCGAGATCCCGGGCACGACGCGGGACGCCGTCGACGTGCCGTTCGAGCACGGCGGGAAGCGCTGGATCGCGATCGATACCGCGGGCCTGCGCAAGAAGTCGCGCGTGCAGGACGCGATCGAGCTGTTCTCGCTCGCGCGCGCGGAACAGAGCATCCGGCGCGCGGACGTCGTTCTGCTGATGTTCGACATGACGCGGACGCTGAGCCAGGTCGACAAGAAGCTGTCCGGCTTCGTGCTGCAGCACTTCAAGCCGTGCATCATCGTCGGCAACAAGCTCGATCTCGCCGAGGCCGAAGGCAAGACGGGGGCCGACTGGGAGGACTACATCCGCCAGGAGCTCAAGGGGCTGTCGTTCTGTCCGATGACGTTCATGAGCGCCAAGGACGACAAAGGCATCGACCGCTGCCTCGCGCTCGCAGAAGGGCTCTACGAGCAGGCCGACCACAAGGTGTCGACCGGAGAGTTGAACCGCGTGCTGCAGCTCGCGAAGCAACGCCGTGCGCCGCGCGACCACGGGCGCATGCCGAAGCTGTTCTACGCGACGCAGATCGACGTCCACCCGCCGACGATCCTCGTGTTCGTCAACCATCCCCGTGAGTTCACAGGCGCCTACGATCGCTACCTGCAGAATCAGCTGCGCAAGGCGTTCGCGTGGAAACAGATCCCGATCCGGCTCGTGTATCGCAGGCGCGAGAAGGTCGAGCTTCCCCCTGAGTAGAGGACAGGTTCGATGTCGTTGAAATGCGGAATCGTCGGCATGCCCAACTGCGGCAAGTCCACGATCTTCAATGCCCTGACCGGCGCCGGCGCCGAAGCGGCGAGCTTTCCGTTCAGCACGGTGCAACCCAACGTCGGCGTCGTGCCCGTGCCCGACGACCGGCTCGAGCGCATCCATGCGTGGGTCGAGACCAAGAAGGTCGTCGCGGCCGAGCTCACGGTCGTCGACATCGCGGGCCTGCCGAAGGGCGCGAGCCGCGGCGAAGGGCTCGGGAACAAGTTCCTCGGGCACATCAAGGAAGTCGATGCGCTCCTGCACGTCGTCCGGTTCTTCCCGGCCCCGGGCCAGGAGGGCGACGGCATCGACCCGCTCGCCGAGATCGAGGTCGTCGAGACCGAGCTCGCGCTCGCGGACCTCGAGACCGTCGAGCGCAACCTGGAGCGTGTGACGAAGCGCGCGCGCACGGGCGACAAGCAGATGGTCGAGTGTCGCGAGCTGTTCGCGAAGATCAGGGACGCGCTGGCCGAAGGCAGGCAGGCCCGGTCGATGGACCTGAGCGCGCACGAGCAGGAGCTGCTCAAGCCGTTGTTCCTGCTCACGACCAAGCCCGTGCTGTTCGTCGCCAACATCCCCGACGGCGAGCTGTCGGCCGAGGTCCAGAGCCTGCTGCAACAGACCGAAGCGCGCGCGCACGAGCAGGGCTGCGAGTTCCTGACGCTGATGGGCCGGTTCGAAGCCGAGCTCGTCGAGCTGCCCGAGGACGAGCGGCGCGAGTTCCTCGCCGACGCCGGCCTCGAGCGCTCCGGGCTCGAGCGGTTGATCCGGACCTCGTATCACCTGCTCGGCCTGCGAACGTTCTTCACGGCCGGTCCGAAGGAGATCAAGGCCTGGACGTTCCACGACGGGGACCGCGGGCCGCAGGCGGCCGGCGTGATCCACACCGACTTCGAGAAGAAGTTCATCCGCGCGCAGATCTACGGGCTCGAAGAGCTCGAGGAGCATCACACCGAGGCCGCGATCAAGGCGGCCGGGAAGCTCAGGGTCGAGGGCAAGGACTACCTCATGCAGGACGGCGACATCGCTCACTTCCTGATCGGCTGAGCGGGAACCGTTTGTAAGTTTGTCTTCGCAGGCCGACGAACTGTCGAGACGACGGTCCACGATGGGGTATCGTTGCAGCTCGACGGCCATGCGTCCCTCGATCCTCATCGCTGTGCTCGGTTTCTTGTCCGCGCCGCTGCTCGGCCAGGACAACGCGTTGCGCAAGCAACGCCTGACGGTGATGGAACCGTTCGTGCGCAAGTGGTGCGCGAAGTGTCACAGCGGCAACGAGCCGGAGGCCGATCTCGATCTCGTTGCCGTGTTCGGCAAGCCGATCGCCGGGGAGCAGGCACTCGCAACGATCATCGATGTCGAGGACCTCCTGAAGGCCGGGGAGATGCCGCCGGAGGACGCGCCGAAGCCGCCGAAGGCCGACGTCGCGCGCGTGCGCACCTGGCTCGGACACACGCTGGACGCCGCGGCCCGCAACGTGGATCCGGGGCGCGTGACGATGCGCCGTCTCAGCCGGTTCGAGTATCGCAATTCGATTCGCGACCTGTTCGGCGTCACCGAGGACGTGACCAAGGGGTTCCCGGTCGACGACCTCGGCTACGGGTTCGACAACATCGGCGACGCGCTGTCGATGTCCGCGCTCCGGCTCGAGAAGTACGCCGCGGCAGCCCGGCGCGTGTCCGAGCTCGCGATCGTTGCCGAAGATCCCGACCACCCGCCGAAGCGGCTCTACGACCTCGAGGACATCGCCGGTGCGAGCAAACGGCTGCGTGTCGTCAATGGGTACGTCGTGTTCATTTCGCGCGCTACCGTCGCGATCCCGACTGCGCTCCCGAGGGCTGGGCGGTATCGTGTCGTCGTTCGCGCTTACGGCCAGCAGGCCGGAAACGAGCCGGTCAAGATCGGCGTGCGCGTCGACAACAACCGGCGCTGGACGATCGAGGTCCGGAACGAACGCGACCATCCGGGCACGTTCGCGCGTGACCTCGTTCTGCCCGGTGGCACGGTCGAGCTCGCGTTCGAGTTCCTCAACGACTACTACAAGCCGGCAAAGAACGGCAGGCACGGGGAGGATCGCAACCTCTGGATCGACTTCGTGAAAGTGATCGGACCGATCGATCCGCCGGTCCTGCCGGCTTCGCACAAGTGGATCTTCGTAGGCGACCGGCCGCGCGCGAAGCCTGCCGAGCGTGCCCGGCCGCTACTCTCGCGCCTGATGCGCCGGGCTTGGCGGCGGCCCGTGAAACGGTCCGAGGTCGCACGGCTGACCAAGCTCGTAGAGGCCGCGGTCGGTGCCGGCGATACGTTCGAGCAGGGGATGCAGCTGGCGCTCTCGGCCGTGCTCGTCTCGCCCAACTTCCTCTACCGGATCGAACCAGCGTCGAAACACGCATCCGGCATCGAGCTGCTGGGCGACTACGAAATGGCCTCGCGGTTGTCGTTCTTCCTGTGGAGCAGCGTTCCCGATCCACGACTGCTCGACCTCGCCGAGCGCGGGTTCCTGTCCGACCCGGCGTTTTTGATGGCCGAAGCGAAGCGCATGCTGGCGGACCCGCGCGCCGACGCTCTGGCCGACAACTTCGCCGTGCAGTGGCTCGAGCTGCGCATGCTCGAGGACGCGATGCCCGATCCCGATCGCTTTCCGGCCTGGTCGCCCGAACTGCGGGACGCGATGCTACGGGAGTCGACGCTGTTCTTTCGCTCGGTGCTGCGCGAGAAGCGGAGTGTGTTCACGCTGATCGATGCCGACTACACGTTCGTCAACGAGCGGCTGGCGCGCCATTACGGGTTCTCGGGTGTCACCGGTGACGAGTTCCGCCGGGTCGAACTGAAGGCGCCCAGGCGCGGTGGTGTCATCACGCAAGCCAGCGTGCAGACGGTCACGTCCAATCCGACCCGGACTTCGCCGGTCAAGCGCGGCAAGTGGATCCTCGAGAACGTCCTCGACGCTGCGACACCGCCACCGCCGCCCGGTGTCAGCGCCTTCCCCGACGGCGTCGACGTCAGCGTCGCCGCGACCTTGCGCGAGCAGCTCGCCGTGCACCGGGAGAAGGCGAGCTGCGCCGTGTGTCACAACCGCATGGACCCGCTCGGCCTCGCGCTCGAGAACTACGACGCGATCGGGCGGTGGCGTGACTCGGACAACGGTCATCCGATCGACGCCTCGGGTCAGCTGCCCAGCGGCGTTGCGCTCGACGGGCCCGCGTCGCTCAAGAAGGTGCTGCGCCGCGGCGACGGCTTCGTGCGCTGCCTCACGAAGAAGTTGTTCCTCTACGCAATCGGACGCGAGATCACGACCGCCGACGAGCTGGCAATCGATCGACTCGTGCGTTCGCTTCCCAAGTCGCCGACGCTCGAGGATATGATCCTCGGTGTCATCGGGCTCGATGCGTTCCGCAAGCGTCGTGCCCGGGGCTGATCCGAATCGATCGATACGACCATGGCCAACGTCATCAAGAAGCTGAGTCTGTCACGCCGCACCTTCCTGCGTGGGAGCTCCGCAGCGATTGCGCTGCCGTGGCTCGACGCGATGGTGCCGGCGCTCGGGCGAGCACCGAAGGGACCGATCCGCAGCGTGTTCGTCTTCGCACCGAACGGTCAGAAGATGGACGACTGGACCCCGAAGGACGAAGGCCGAACGTGGTCGATGACCGCGCTGCTGAAGCCGCTCGAGAGCTTGCGCGCACACTTCGACGTGCTGTCGAGTCTCGCAATCGACGCAGGCAGACCGCACGGCGACGGACCCGGGGATCATGCTCGCGCGGCGTCGACCTACCTGACCTGCATGCACCCGCGGAAGACCGGCGGCGCGGACATCCACGTCGGCGTGTCGATCGACCAGGTGATCGCTGCCCACGTCGGCAAGCACACGCGCTTCCCGAGTCTCGAGCTCGGTACCGAGGGCGGTCGCAAGGGCGGGGTCTGCGACTCGGGCTACAGCTGCGCCTACAGCAACAACATCTCGTGGCGAGCTCCCTCGGCCCCCGTCGCCAAGGAGACGAGGCCGCGGGCCGTGTTCGGGCGTCTGTTCGGCACGAGCTCCTCCGATCCGTCGTCGTTCGACCCGAAGGCCGAAGAGCGGCGCCGGCGGCAGGCCCAGAGCGTGCTCGACTCCGCATGGGCCGACGCCAAGCGTCTGCGCGGCAAGCTCGGGGGGAGCGACCGCGCGAAGCTCGACGACTACCTCGCGTCGATTCGCGAGGTCGAGCAACGAACCCGGAAGCTACGCGAAGAGACACACAGCGCCGACATCCCCCGCGACTTCTTCGACCACGGCGACGGCAGCCGGTTCAAGGACCGCCTGCGCCTGTTCTACGACCTGATCGCTCTCGCGCTGCAGACCGATTCGACGCGGACCGTGACGTTCATGCTCGGCCGGGCCGGGAGCTCGCGCAGCTACCGGTTCCTCGGCGTGCCCGAAGGTCATCACTATCTGTCGCACCACGGCGGCAACCCAGCCAAGCTGGCCAAGATCAAGAAGATCAACCGATTCCACGTCGAGCAATTCGCGCGCTTCCTCACGCGGCTCGCGAAGATCGAGGACGGCGACAGCAACCTGCTGCATCGCTCGATGATCGTCTACGGCTCGGGCATCGGCGACGGCAATCGCCACGACCACATGGACGTTCCCGTGCTGCTCGCCGGGCACGCCAACGGTCGCATCGCGACCGGCAAGCACGTGCGCTACGCGCGACACACGCCGATGGCCAACCTCTACCTCAGGATGCTCGAAGCCCTCGACATCGAGACGGGGAAGTTCGCCGACAGCACCGGTCCGCTCGCGATCTGAGTCGCGCCTCTGGGGCTCGTGTCAGCGGGCCTTGGCGAGCTCGTCCTGGAACCAGTCCAAGAGGCCCTGCCCCTCGAAGCCCTCGGCCAGCTGCTCGGCCCGGGCGATGGAGTTGGCCTGATCGTCGAGCCGGCCGAGGTCGCGACACGCGGCCGCGCGCGCAAGGTGGACGAACGCCTCGTCGACCTTCTCCTCGCCGTCGGCGTCCGCGATCGTACGAAGCGCGCGCTCGGCGAACGTCCGTGCGTCCGCGTGTCGCCCGAGCCGGTTGTGAACGAGGGCGAGCAGATAGTCGGCGCGTTCGTCGTTGACCCAGTTGCCGACCTTGAGCCAGTAGGTCCGAGCTGCGTGTGCAGCGCGCTCCATCAGAGCATCGGTGACTTCGCTGCGCTGCGCCGCGTTCAGGATCTCCGACGCGATGTTGTTCGACACGATCGCGAACGAACGCTCGGCGCTGTGACCTTCGGGCAGCGCATCGGAGCGGGTCATCTGCTCGTCGTACATTTGGGCGGCCTTCTGCCAGTCTCCTGCGAGGCCGTGGCCGAGCGCGACGAGCAGGCCGACGCGGACTCGCTGCGCGGGATCGTCGGCGAGCCTCGCGAGCGCGTCCTCGGCGCCGGGTTCGTTGCCGGCCAGCGTGCGGGCGACGGCGACGTGGACGTACGGCGCGGTGCCCGGCTCGTCACCCGCGCGTTGCAAGGCAGCCTCGCACAGCCGTTCGGCGTCCTCGCGGCGACCGAGATGGTCGCCGACGACGTGATTGACGAGGTGCATGAACTTCGCCGCGCCTTCTCCATCGGTGACGAGCTCCACGCCCGACTCGAGGCGCTCGGCCACCTCGGCGGTCTTGTTCGGGTGATCTGCCCAAGCTTGCTGGATCAATGTGTCGAGGTTCATGGCGGGCCACGGTAGGGGCTCGCGCAGGCGCGGTCAATCGTGTCCGTTTCCGCCCACTCGCGGTGGGCTCTTGCCAATGTCACCCTCATCCACTGAGATCTAGGCATGAAGCACCGCGCAGCCACATGCTTCGTCGT
>Ga0055451_10001288_pt1 | contig 10131 bp, 6 predicted proteins | sample China_Galinas_PW_3_FD_57745 | JGI IMG/M metagenome (GOLD analysis project Ga0055451, IMG submission 57745) | Wetland microbial communities from San Francisco Bay, California, USA, that impact long-term carbon sequestration - China_Galinas_PWB_D2 | ecosystem: Environmental > Aquatic > Marine >... | reverse complement strand
GGTGAAGGACTCGGCAAGCCGCATCCGCGCTCGTTCGAGCTCGTCGAGCAACACTTCGGCGTTCCCGGTCACAGCTGCGCCTACATCGGCGATAACCCGCGCAAGGACTTCGCCGGCGCCAAGCCCCGCGGGTGGACGACGGTCCGCGTCCGCCGGGCCGGCGGGTTACACTTCGACGCGCCGAGCAAACCCGACGTCGACCGCGAGATCCTTGACCTGACCGAGCTCGCGGCCTGCCTGGAGCTCGTCACATGACCCGCGTCTATCTGTCACCGCCCGACGTCGGCCCCGACGAGCGCCGCATGTTGCTCGAAGCGCTCGACTCGGGCTGGGTCGCTCCACTCGGTCCGGCGGTCGACGGCTTCGAGACCGACCTCGCCAGTATCTCGCAACGCGCGGGCGCATGCGCTCTGTCGAGCGGAACCGCGGGGCTGCACCTCGCGCTCGTGATCCTCGGTGTCGGTCGCGGCGACCGCGTCGTGGTCTCGTCGCTGACGTTCGCCGCATCGGCCAACGCGGTTGAGTACGTCGGCGCCGAGCCAGTGTTCGTCGACAGCGAAGCATCGAGCTGGAACATGGACCCGGAGCTGTTGGCCGAGGAGCTCGAAGAGTCGCAGCGCGACAATCGCCTGCCCAAGGCCGTGATCGCGGTCGACCTGTACGGGCAGTGCGCGAACTACGCCCGGGTCGCGGCGATCTGCGAACAGTTCGAAGTCCCTCTGATCGAGGATGCGGCCGAGTCGCTCGGCGCGAGCTTCCAAGGACGCCCCGCGGGCAGCTTCGGAGACTTCGCGGTGTTCTCGTTCAACGGCAACAAGATCATCACGACGAGCGGGGGCGGCGCGCTCGTGTCCGACAACCGCAGCTGGCTCGACAAGGCCCGGTCCCTGGCGACGCAGGCACGCGATCCCGCGCCCCACTACGAACACTCGTGCCTGGGCTTCAACTACCGCATGAGCAATCTGCTGGCCGCGGTCGGACGCGCGCAGCTTACGAGCCTCGAACACCGTGTCGAACGCCGGCGCGCCAACAACCGCGCCTATCGCAACGCGCTCGACGACATCCAGGGCATCGGCTTCATGCCCGAAGCAGACGGCTGCCGCTCGACGTTCTGGCTGACCGCGATCACCATCGGCCCCGAGTCGGGCACGTCGAGCACCGAGATCCGCGAGGCTCTCGAGCTGCTCGACATCGAATCGCGACCGATTTGGAAGCCGATGCACCTGCAGCCGTACTACCAAGGCTGCGAGATGCGCGGCGGGCGCGTGTCCGAACACCTGTTCGCGACCGGCCTGTGTCTGCCGAGCGGCTCGAACCTCGAGGTCTCCGCGCGCGACCGCGTCTGCGAGACGATTCGAAAGCTCGCAGGCCGACCATGAGCGGTGCGCCGATGATCGTGTTCAGCGGTGTCGACGGGGCCGGCAAGTCGACGCAGATCGAGGCGCTGGAAGCCGAGCTCTCGGCTCATGGACACAGGGCCGCCCGCTGCTGGGCGCGCGGCGGATACACGCCCTTGTTCAGCCTTCTCAAACACATCCTACGCCGGACGCCGGGCGCCAGGCTGCCCGGTCCCGGACATGGCCCCGAACGCGAACGCGCGATGAAGCGGGGCTGGGTCCGGCGCCTGTGGCTGACGCTCGCGATGCTCGACCTGATGGTCGTCTACTGTGTACGGCTGCGCTGGTGGCGTTGGCTGGGCCGCGTCGTCATCTGCGATCGCTACCTGGACGACACGTGGCTGGACTTCTCGCTCGAGTTCCCGCAGGAGAACATCGAGCGCTCGTGGCTCTGGCGGCTGTTGCGCCGGCTCGCGCCGAAGCCGGACGTGACGTTCCTGATGCTGCTGCCCGTCGCGGAATCGATGCGGCGCTGCAAGGCCAAGGGCGAGCCGTTCACGGACACCGAACCGCGGTTTCGCGAGCGTCTCGCCCACTACACGGCGATGTCCGACCACCCCGGGTTCGTCGTGATCGACGCATCCTTGCCGATCGCTCACATCGCGAGCACGATTCGTGCAAGAGTAGCTGCGTTGATCACCCCCATCCGCGCGCCAGCCGAGGAGCATCCGCGTGCGCATTAGCCTGCTGGAGAAGCGAGAACCATTCGGTGAGCTCTTGTGCCGCACGCTCGTCGCGTTCCTCGACAAGCGCGGCATGACCGGGCACTCGGCGCTGTGGCACCGGAAGCCCCCGATCCTCCACGGCCGCGGGACGCGCTCGGGGATCCAACGCTGGCTGTGCAACCCCTACCTCAACGCGATCTTCCTGGCGGACACCGATCGCAAGAACCTCGAGCCGCTCGTACGCGAGCTGTCGGGCAGCCCGACCGCCTGGCGCCGCCCGCTACAACGCCTGTTCGCCGCCGTGGCGAGCTCCAGGCTGACCGCGCGGCTGCTCGCGCGCTCGTACCTCGATGTCGTCCCGGGGATTCCGGGCTCGCAAGACTGGGTGCTCGTCGGCGGCAACCACAAGCTGCGCATTCTCGACCGGCCCGCCGGACGGTCTTGGGTCATCGTCAAGCACGGGCGACCGGTTTCGCAGCTGGCCTCCGAGATCCAAGCGCGCAAGCTCGCGAGCGCACACGGCGTTCTGATTCCCGAAGTGCTCGAAACCGGCGCAGACGGTTCGTACCTCGCCGAGCGCTACGTCTGCGGGACCCCGTTGAATCGGCTGCCCGATGCGAGCGCGCGCCGCCGAGGGGTCACCGAAGTCGGCGAAGCACTGACCGGATTCTCGAACACGACACGAACCGCGACATCGCTCGCCGCGTATCTCGACACGCTGCCCCTTCCCGATACCGAGCTCGTCGCGAACCTTCGCAGTCGGCTCGAACCCGGGACGGCGCTCTTGCTGTCGCGAGCCCACGGCGACTTCCAAGACGCGAACATCTTGTCCGCTGGTGATCGCACGTGGCTGATCGACTGGGAGTACGCGGGGATCCGCCAGCACGGCTACGACGCGCTCGTCTACGCGTTGCGGACCCGGTTCCCGCGCGGCCTCTCCGACAGGTTCCGGACGTTCGTCGGCAGCGATCCCGACGACCTCCTGCGCCTCTGGAACAACCCGCTGTGGGGAAGCGCGATCGGGCGGCGGATCTCGGTCGACCTGCTCGCGCTCGAGGAGCTCGCGCTCGGCGCGATCGAGTCCTCGCTCGGCGACGCCGGCAAGCGCGATCCCAAGCGAGAACTGCTCGAGCTGGAGCTTCACGACTGGCTCCGGCGGTAAGCCTGCCGAGCCCGGCTCAGCGTGGAGAGACGATGCGACCGTCGACGATCGTGGCCTCGACCCGGAGCTCGTCGAGCTCCCCGGCCGGAGTCGTAAGAGGATCGCGCGAGAGCACGACGAGATCCGCGAGATAACCCGGCGCGACCCGGCCGAGCGAATCCTCGTCGAAGCCCGCGAACGCCGCGTTCGCGGTCATGCACCGCAGGGCCTCGGCCACCGTGATCTTCTGTTCGGGAACCCAGCCGCCCGGGTGTTTGCCGTCGAGGGACGCGCGCGTAACTGCCGCGGCCAATGTCTGGACCGGGTCGAGCGGCGCGACGAACCAATCGGTTCCGAACGCGAGCCCGGCACCGCTGTCGAGCAACGACCGGAACGCGTAAGTCGTCCGGCTCCGAACCTCGCCGAGTCGGCGTTCGGCCCAACGACCGTCGTCGATGGCGTGGTAGGGCTGCATCGACGCGATCACGCCGAGCTCGGCGAACCGCGGGATGTCCTCGACCGTCAGGTGCTGCGCGTGCTCGATGCGCTGCCGGCGATCGCGAGGCCCGTTGATCCGGGCGATCTCGGCGAACATGTCGAGGACCTCGCGGTTGGCCCGATCCCCGATCGCGTGCACACACGCCTGCAGGCCCGCGCGATCGGCTTCGAGCAGGCCCTCGCGGAACCCGTCACGGTCCTCGAACGACGCGTCCCGGAGCCCCTTGTTGCCGGGCTCGTCCGTGAACGCCTCGAACATGAACGCCGTGCCGGCCCCGAGCGAACCATCGGCGAACGCCTTCACGCCCTGCACCCGCACCATGTCACTCGCATGCGGGCGTTCGGCGATCGCCTGGCTGCGGGCGCTGAGCGGGAAGTAGAAGCGGATACGCATCGTGAGCTGCCCGCGCCGCTCGAGCTCACGATAGACCTCGAGGTCGTGCGTCCCACCCATGTCGTGGACCATCGTCACGCCGTTTCTCGCAGCGAGGGCCATGGCCTCGTGCGCCGCTCGCAGCCGGGCCTCGAGGTCGGGCTCTGGGATCTTGGCCAGGACGAGCTCCATCGCCGAGTCCTTGAGCACACCGGTCGGCTTTCCCGTAGCGGGGTCGCGCACGATGACACCGCCCACTGGCGACTTCGTGTTCTCGTCGACACCCGCGCGCGCGAGCGCCGCGCTGTTGGCGAACGCGATGTGCCCGTCGGTCCGGCGAACGAACACGGGGTGGTCGGGGACCTTCGGGTCGATGTTGCTCCGGCGCGGGTACTGGTGTCCCGGCCAGGCCTCGTGGTCCCAGCCTCCGCCGAGGATCCAGGTTCCCGGCGGCACACGGGCCGCCGCGACAGCGAGCCGATCCCCGAACTCGTCCTCGCTCGCGGTGTCGTGCAGATCGGGCCCGAGTAGCTCGAACCCACCGGTCAAAAAATGCACATGGGCGTCGATGAAGCCGGGCACGATGCACTTGTCGTCGAACCGGAGCACGCGCGTACTCGGCCCGGCGGTCGCCTCGATCGACTCCGGGTTGCCGACGGCCGTGATGCGGTCGCCGGTGATGGCGACAGCGCGAGCGTCGGACGCGTCCGGGGTCAGCACGTGGGCGGCGACGAGAATCAGGTCGGGCGGGGTTTCGAGGTCCATGGGCTGACAACCTGAGAAGAAGGCGAAGCCGACGAGTATCGCGTGGCGGATCACGGGGAGAGTTCTATCAGCCGACGCGACGCGACGCACCCGGTCGGGTGAAACGAATCGCGAATGGGTCCGCCCCCCTCGCCGTACGCAACGCGCCCCCCGGTTCCGCAGGGGCACCGGGGGGCGCTGGGACGCGCCGCGTGGCGCGTCGCTCGTATCACTGGGATCAGCTCACTTCTGACCGATCAGCCAGTGGTTGCCGTTCGTCATGCCGTATGTGGCGTTGGTCAGGTCGAAGACCGCACCCTGCCAGAACAGGTTCACGTCGGCAAACGCCTTGTCGTTCGGAATCGGTATCGTCGCCGAGCCGTTGCCGTTCGGCACCGAGAGGACCAGCGGGAACGGAGGCGCGAGCAGCAGGTCGCCGAACGGCGTCGTGACCGGAGTCGCGAGCTTGGCCAGCGACATGAACAGGACACCCGCCTGCGCGCCGGGGATGTTGGCGGCCATCGTCAGCTTGGTCGAGTTGCCGAAGTACGGCTGCCCTTCGGCCAGGAGCGTCGGGACGATCGTGTTGCCGACGACGTAGACTTCGACGCGAGCCAGCGAGCCGGTCGAGGGGTAGACCGTGCCGGTACCGTTGCTGCCGACGAGCGCCGACTGATAGTAGAGACGGTTCAGCTCGATGGGCATGCCGACGACCGTGGTCTTGTAGCTGCCGGCGCCGTACGAGTTGCGCATCGTCGTGTTGTTCAGCATGTGGCAAGCGCCCAGGACGCCGATCCAGGTGTCCTTCTGGACGATGATGGGCTTCGGCGGCGTGATCTTGCTCGTGACCGGGTTGTTGGTCGAGAAGAACAGGGTCTCGTTCGCGGTGATCGTCGTCGCGCCCGAGGGCTTGGACTTGAACGCGATGAGCCAGACCGACTGGTGGGTCTGCGGCGTCGTGTAGTCATTCGGCACGTTGAAGCCGGTGATGACGATCGTCGTGGGCACCTGGAAGTAGAAGCCGCGCGTCGCGGCGGCGCTGTAGGTGCTCGAGTGCGGCGGCAGGCCGATCGGGGCCGGAATCGGCGTGTTGGTCGAGCCTGCGCCGAAGTCCTCGGTCATCGCGACCGGGAACGGGTTGACGACGATGAAGTCCTTCTTCGTCAGCGTCGACGGCTTGTGCGTCGCATCGGTCGTCGTCAGCGTGATGCTGAACTTGTTGTCATATCCGGTGCCGGTGAAGGTCCAGGTCGGGTTCGGAACCGTGGAGTCGATCTTGTTGTCGCCGTCGAAGTCCCAGGCCCAGGACGTGACACCGCCCTTGTCCGAGGTGAAGGTCTTGTCCGTGAACTGGACCTTCAGGGGGCTCTTCCCTTGCCGGGGTGTCGCGTCGAAGTTGGTATAGAGACCCTGCGCAGGGATGTAGTCGATCGCGCAGACGATCCCGTAGTTGTTGCCGAAGGTGCCGGTCGTGGCGGTCGCGCTGCCGGTGTTGTACACGCGCGAGCACTTGTACGCCGAACCCGAGCACGCATCCGAGCGGAACGTCGTGCCGGTCAGGCCGTTGATCTGCACGTCGATGAGCAGGTCACCCCCCGCGGGATCGTACAGGAAGTTGTTCTGGAACGGGACGTCGATGTAGTAGTTCGGGCGCGGCGTGCCGCTGGGCCCGTTCGGCTTGACGGTGATGTTGCCCGAGTAGACCTTGGTCATGTCCTTGCCGTGGTTGGCGGCGAAGGTCGTCGACAGCGCCGAGTAATCGGCGGTCGCGGTCGACATCGTGACCGTGGCGTTGGTGAACGTGCCACCGGCCCACGTGTTCGTGCCGCCGTCGGCTCGGATCCGGAGACGCTGAATGATGATCGGCCCGGGCGCGGGGATGTGGCTCGAGTCGTAGCAGTGTTGGACACGTATCGTCGTCGTGCCCCAGGGGTAGATGTTGTTCGAGTTACCCTCTGTCGTTGCGGCGCTCGCGGGCAGCACTTGTGTGGTCTGTGCCGCGACCGCCGAGGCCAGCCCGAGGGCCAGGGTGGAAAAGAGTAGAGGACGCATTGGACTCCTTGAAGGGATTGCAGTTAGGAGGCACGCGAGACGTGTCGAAACGACACGTCCGAAGCAAAAGCGGTGCACGCAAAAACGGCAGAGATGTCCGCGCGCACCGATGTCCAGACTAACCGCCGCTGCAACCCTCCCAGACCGGTACACGAATTTGGTGCACCCTTGGGACGACTCGGAACACGCAATCCGGACTGCGATGCACTCCCTGCTCCCAGAGGTTCCGCTCACAGCGCGGCCACAGCCGCGGATCGCGGGTCTCGAGCCCTGTGTGCCACTCGACTGCGACCCGCGACGGGCTCTGTCCAGGAAACGACGGTACGTGATGACGCGAAGCGCCTCGCTAGCGGACGCGATCGCTGTGGACGTTGGTGAGTCGCCAGTGGCCGACCGGGTCCTGGAGGTCGTCGATCACGAGCGCCTGCGACACGATGTGCATGCCGCGGAGCCGAGCATCGTTCGGGACGAGGTAGGTCGACGTCGCCTTGCCGATCGCGGGGTGGATCACTCGAATCGGAGCGATGACCAGATTCGCGACGTCGAGGCCGAACGTGCCGAACGGTGTCTCGCGCTTCTTCTCGGCCGTCGACAGGAACGGAACGACGAGCGTGAAGCGCGTCGCGTAACCCGGTGTGGCGTAGTAGTCGATCGTGTAGTCGTGCCCGAGCTTCACCAGCTGCGGCGTGTGGATCTGCCGGTGGAGGTTCAGATACAAGTCGTGGGCCGCGTCGAAGTTGGCGAACACGAGGTCGGGATCACCATCGCCGTCGACGTCGCAGACTCGCACGGCGGTCGTCGGCGAGTGCTCGACCGGAAACCGGTGCTTGGCGTCCGAGAACCGAGCCTTGCCGTCGTTCAGGAACACCTTGTTCTGCATGCCTTCACCGACGTTGTTGTTGGCGAAGACGAGGTCCGGGTCGCCATCGCGATCGAGATCCCCGAACGCCGCATCCGACGACAACCCCACGCCGGGAAGCGCCGACGCCGTTACGTCAGTGAACTTGGCCTTTCCGTCGTTCAACAGGAGCCGTGTGTTCCCGCTGAAGACGACGTCGAGATCCCCGTCTCCGTCAGCGTCCCCGAGCGTGACGCTCCAGTACGTTCCCTTGCCTTCCGGAAGACTCGATGACGTGGCATCCGTGAAACGGGCCTTGCCATCGTTGAGGAACACCCGGTTTCGGCCGGTCTCGGTCGCCTTCGCCAGCACGACGTCGAGGTCGCCATCACCGTCGAGGTCGCCGACCGCGATCCCGGTGGTCGCCCCGGGACTCGACGGAAACGCCGACGAGCTCGCGTCGCTGAACCTGCCGTGTCCGTCGTTGAGATAGAGTCGGTCGGGTTCGCCTGCATTGCCGCAGATCAGATCGATGTCGCCGTCACCGTCCAGGTCGTCCATCGCAGCGGACCCGGTGGGCACGCTTCGGGGGGGAAGACTCGACTTCGTCGCGTTGGTGAACCGGCCTTTGCCATCATTCAGGTACAGCTGGTTTTGCTCGTTCGGCTGCGTCTCTCCTGTGTTTGCAGCGAACAAGTCGAGATCCCCGTCGCCATCGACGTCTGCCAGGATCACGCACGCCGTGGAATTCGGATCGTCGGGTACGGCCGACTCGGTGATCTCGACGAAGCTCCCCTTCCCGTCGTTCTCGAACAACCGGTTCCGCCACCGCGAGCCGAACACGAGGTCGAGATCCCCGTCACCGTCCACGTCCCCGACGTCCATGGCGAAGGCGGAACCGTATGTCAGAGGCAGCTGGAGCGCGGTCGCATCGGTGAACTGGCCCTTTCCATCGTTGATCAGGATCCTGTCCTGCCCGCCGAACCTCGTGAAGTTCCCCCGCAGGCCACTCCCTAAGACCAGGTCCAACGCACCGTCGGCATCCACGTCGACGAGCACGACCGCTTCGGTGAACGTCACAAGGCGACCGAGCCTCGTCGAGGTCTCGTCGGTGAACCGCCCTTTTCCATCGTTCATGAGCACGCGATCCTGGCTCACCCGCGCCTGATGCTCGGCCTTCAAGTCGTTGCCGAACACCAGGTCCAGATCGCCATCACGGTCCACATCCCCGAGCGCGATCGAAGTCGTGTTGTCGTGATCGGCCGGTAGACTCGAGGTCGCATCGCTGAAAGTCCCTTTGCCGTCGTTCAGATACAGGCGATTGCGCTGGCCCGTGTCGTCATGGTTGCCGACCACCAGATCCAGGTCGCCGTCACCATCGACATCCCCGAGCGCCACCGCGTAGGTCGTGTCTCGGTCACTCGGGAGCGACTGCGAACTCTCGACGAAGCGGCCCCGTCCATCGTTGATGTAGATCCGGTTCTCACTCGTCACTTCGTCCAAGTTGCCGACAACGAGGTCGAGGTCGTGATCCCCGTCCACGTCGCCAACGGCCAGGGAACGCGTGGCGTCCTTTCGGGAAGGGAGTCGGTCCTTGGTCGCGTCGACGAACCTGCCCTTGCCGTCGTTCAGGTAGAGGCCGTTTTGGTCCCCCCGCCCGAATCGCGACAGACCGCCGCCGTTGCCCGTCAACAGATCCGCGTCTCCATCCCCGTCGATGTCGGCCACGACAACGGCGTCCGTGATCGCCCAACGGCTCGGGAGACGCGTCGCCGAGACGTCCGTGAACTTCCCCCGCCCGTCGTTGAAGTAGATCAGGTTCCGCGAATAGGTGCCGAGGAACAGGTCGAGGTCTCGGTCCCCGTCGAGGTCCGCAAGCGCGACCGCGGTCGTTGGCACGAGTGACGCCGGCAGCTGGTCCGTCGCGTCCGAAAACACGCCCGCGCCGTCGTTCAGATAGAGCCTGGCCTGCCCTGCCTCGGCGCAGACGAGGTCGGCATCGCCATCGCCGTCGACATCCCCCGCGGCAACCGCTGTCGTCCAGCCGTTGTGCGGCGGAAGCGCGTGCTTTCCCAACGCCAGGAACTGCTTCTGGCCGTAGGCGAGGGGAGCGACAACGAAGAGAACGACGGCGGTCAGGAGCCTGGTCACGACAATGGTCCCGAGCACTGAAGAATAGGGGAAGGGACCGAGCGCCGCACGGGGCAGGAGGCGCACCGGGACGCGATGCTCGTGCAAGAGCCGTGCCCGCCCTCGGCGGGTTCACGGTCTGCCCCGAGCCCCTCGCCGCACAGCATCGCGCGGCCAGCAACCTGGCTTCTGGTCGCACTCCGTTTCGGGGCCGGAACGCGAGAGCAACGACTTCGGAACCGGCGCCAGCGGTGTCGCGAACACGAACCTGCTTGTAGTCATTGAAACAGCAG
>Ga0055451_10001287_pt1 | contig 10137 bp, 11 predicted proteins | sample China_Galinas_PW_3_FD_57745 | JGI IMG/M metagenome (GOLD analysis project Ga0055451, IMG submission 57745) | Wetland microbial communities from San Francisco Bay, California, USA, that impact long-term carbon sequestration - China_Galinas_PWB_D2 | ecosystem: Environmental > Aquatic > Marine >... | reverse complement strand
CTCCTGAAGTTCGAGCACACACCGACCGCAACCTGGGACCTGGTCCTCGGAACGACCGGCGGCTCTCTCGGCGAGACGGCGGGCCTGGTCATCCTGGTGTGCGGCCTCTATCTCGCGCTGCGCCGGCATCTCCAATGGCGTATTCCCGCCGCCATTTTCGCGACCACTGCGCTGCTCGCGGCCGCCTTCCACGGGCTCGATCCCGCCCGCTATCCGGGTCCTCTCTTCACGCTCTTCTCCGGCGGCCTGATGCTCGGCGCCGTGTACATGGCGACCGACATGGCGACGTCGCCCGTCACGCACCGCGGCTGCTGGATCTTCGGCGCCGGGATCGGCGTACTCGTGATCGTGATTCGCTTCTGGGGCGGCCTGTCGGAGGGCGTGATGTACGCCATCCTGCTGATGAACGCGCTCGTTCCGTTCATCAACCGCGCGACGCAGCCGCGCCTGTTCGGCACGCCGGCCGTCCGCGGGAAGTCGTGAGCGGCATCGACGCGAGCCCGGGCCGGCCGCTGCCGGCGGACGCGCCGGCGCCGGCGTCCGCGCTGCGGATGATCGTCGGCCTCGGGGTCGCGGGCGCGGTCGCAGGGCTGCTGATCGTCGGCGTCTTCGAGGCCACGTTCGAGACGATCGCCGCGCACAAGGCCGAGGTCCTGCGCCGCGCGGTGGCCGAGGTGCTGCAGGGGCCGGCGCGCTACGAGACGCACTACGTGGTGGATGGACGCGTCGTGGACGAACGGCCGGCCGGCGGGTCCGAAGAGGACGCGCTGCCGATCCACGTCGGCTTCGACGCCGACGGGCGGGTGACCGGCGTCGCGGTCGCGGCGGCCGGGGCGGGCTTCCAGGACGTCATCACCTTGCTCTACGGCTTCGATCCGACGACCGCCCGGCTGCTGGGCATGAAGGTGCTCGAGAGCCGTGAGACGCCGGGGCTCGGGGACCGGATCGAGAAGGACCCGGCGTTCGTCGCGCAGTTCGCCGGCGCGCGGCCACCGCTCGTCGTCGTCAAGCGGCCGACGGGCGCGGACGGCGAGATCGACGCGATCTCGGGAGCCACGATCTCCTCGCGCGCAGTGGTCCGGATGATCGACCGCTCGCTCGACCGCGTGCGGCCGGTCGTCGAGGATTCCTTCGCGGAGAGCGCGCCGTGAGGGAGACGACGCCGCGGGAGGACGCTCTGCGCGGCATGTGGCGCGAGAATCCGGTACTCGTCCAGATGCTCGGGCTCTGCCCGGCCCTGGCCGTCACGAACAACGTCGAGAACAGCCTCGCGATGGGGCTCGCGACGCTCTTCGTGCTGTGCGGCTCGAGCCTGCTCGTCTCGCTCGGCCGGCACTTCATCCCGGGCGAGATCCGCATCTCGGTTTACATCCTGATCATCGCGACGTTCGTCACCGTGGCGGACTTCACCCTCGAGGCGCTGGTGCCCGAGATTCACAAGGCGCTCGGCGCATTCATCGCACTGATCGTGGTCAACTGCATGATCCTCGGGCGGCAGGAGGCGTTCGCCTCGAAGCACTCCGTGGGTCGGGCGCTGCTCGATGCGGTGGGCACCGGCGTCGGGTTCTCCGTCGCGCTCGTGATGTTGGGCGCGGTGCGCGAGGTGCTCGGCAGCGGCAAGCTCCTGGGCTTCCCGCTCTTCGGGCCTTCCTACGAGCCGTGGGTCGTCATGATCCTCCCGCCCGGTGGCTTCCTGACGCTCGGCGTGCTGCTGCTCGGTCTCGCGTGGTGGCAGGAGCGGCGGGCGCGACGCGCCAAGGCGCGCGACGGCGGGGGGCTGCGGCCGGAGGCGATCGCGGCCGCCGGCATCGCGCTCGCCGACTCCGCGAGTTCCGGGCGTCCCGGGCGCGGGCCGGGAGAGGAGCGATGATCGAGCTGGTCTGGATCTTCCTCTCTGCGATGGTGATCAACAACTTCACCCTGGCGCTCTTCCTCGGGCTCTGTCCCTTCATGGGTGTGTCCGCGCGCGTCGAGACGGCGCTGCGCATGGGCGCCGCCAACATCTTCGTGCTCGTGCTGACGTCGCTGGCGGTGTCGTTCCTGAACGCCTTCGTGCTGGCGAAGGCGCCCTATCTGCGGATCATCTCGTTCATCGTCGTGATCGCGTCCCTCGTGCAGGTGGTCGAGACGGTCATCAAGAAGGTGAGCCCGGTCCTCTTCCGCGAGCTCGGGATCTACCTGCCCTTGATCACCACGAACTGCGCGATCCTCGGGCTCGCCATCTTCCAGACGAACCGCGACTACGACCTCCTCGAAGGTCTTGCCTTCGCGCTCGGCGCGGGCTGCGGACTGACCCTGGCGCTGGTGCTGATGGCGTCGATCCGCGAGGAGACCGAGCTGGCGGACGTGCCCACGGTCGCCCGGGGCATGGGCCTCGTGCTGATCATCGCGGCCAGCCTTTCCCTCGCCTTCATGGGCTTCGCCGGCCTGCTGAGCGCAACGTGATGGAGATCGTCGCCCCGCTGCTGCTGGCCGTGCTCTTCGTCGTGTTCGGCCTCTCGCAACGCGGCCGCAGCGGCTGCGACGCCTGCACGGACGGCTGCCGTGGCAGACCCGGCTGCCCACAGCACCGGGACGCTCCGCGCCGCTAGCAGGGTGCTGAAGGATGGGGGTCGAGGAGCGGTCGGGAGGGACCCGTCGCCTGCCTCGAAGTTGGAAGTCGATCATGACCTTCGCGGACTTCGGATCGGCGACGACGCCGAGCGCTTCGATCACCTCGTCGAAGGGCATCCGGTGGGTGATCATGCTCGCCGCCCACTCGCGAATGCCGGGCAGCGCGGCGACGACGTCGGGCATCTCGGTCGGGTAGCCCATGGAGGCCGTGATCGTGATCTCATTGATGCGCACTCCAGCGAGATTGATCTCTGTGGGCTGCATGTAGGCGGCCGTCGCCCCCGGGCGACGAGCCGGAGCGCGATGCCGATCCCGCTCGCGCCGCGGACGCAGACGACGTCCTCATCGCCCGGCTTCGGCGGATCCTTCCTGTCGAGGCGGACGTCGTTCACGTCGTGGATGTCGAGGATGCGGACGGGGCACTCCTCCTACGAGTGCGGGATCGCTGTTCGACGCGCGGCGAGCCTCAGCTCCTCGGCGGGGTAGAGGAGGTCGACGGCATCTGGAGCACCTCGATCACGGTGCCCTCGCGTTCGAGGTAGGCGAAGCGGATCGCGCCTCCGGACAGCTCGTGGGACCAGATGGTCTCGAAGCCGCGGCGTGCGGCGCGCTCGACCACCGGGTCGAGATCGGGAACGACGCAGCGCACGTGGTGCTGGCCCTCTCCGTGCTCTTCGAGGAATTGCCTGTGGGGGCTGTCGCCCGAGACCACCTCGATCAGCTCGATCTCGATCCCGCCCGAGCGCCCGAAGCCGAGCTTGAGCGTCACGTCGGTCGGGCGGCCCTTGTAGTGCGCACCCTCGAGCGTGACCTCCAGGACCTGGAACGCGCCGAAGAGCGGCTCGAAGCGCTCGAGGGCGCGGTCGACGTCCTTCACCACGTAGGACACCTGGTCGATCGGGGGAAGGCCGAGCTCTCCCGCAGCGCTCTCACTCATGTCGGGCTCTCTCTACTCCGTCGCGGGGAAGGGTCAGAACAGGCTCGCCATGTCACCGCCGTCGACGGTGATGGTGTCGCCGGTGTGGAAGCGAGCCGCATCGCTCATGAGGTACACGACGATGCCGCCGAGATCGTCGGGCTCTCCGATGCGGCCGAGCGGGGCCTTCGCCCCCAGCTCCTGGATCACCGGAAGGTCCCCCGGGACCATCCCGCTCGCGATGAGCCCGGCGCAGACCATGTTGGCGCGGATGCCCAGCGAGCCGTACTCGACGGCGATGCTCTTGATCATCGCGGCGACCGCGCTCTTGGCGGCGGCGTAGTGTGCGCCCGCCGGTGCGGCCTGGAAGATCGACAGGCTGCCGGTGGCGATCAGCGAGCCGGGCGGACCGCCGGCCTCCACTCGGGCCACCATGTGCCGCACGCCCTCGCGCAGGGTGAAGAACGCGCCGTGCTGGGCGACGCGGATCAGGTCGTTGTAGTGCTCGAACGACATGTCCTTGAACGCGCAGGGAGACACGAAGCCCGCGTTGGCGATCACGCAGTCGAGCTGCCCCATCTCCTCGATGGCCCGCTCGAACCCCCGGACCTGCGCCTCCTCGTCGGCCACGTCGACCGAGTCGGTGAGCACGCGGCCGCCGTGTTCGGCGAGCTTCTTGTGCGCCTCCTCGTTGCGGTCGGTCCGGCGCCCCCAGATCACCACGTCGCCGCCCTGGCTCGCGATCGCCTCGGCATAGCCGAGGCCGATGCCCGAGTTGGCGCCGGTGATCAGCGCCACCTTCCCGCGGATGTCGAAGAGGTTTCCGCTCATTGCTTCTCGTCCTCCAGTCCCAGTGCCTTGCGCGTCTCGGCGAGGCGTCCGCGAAGCCACTGGACCTCGCTGAAGTTCTCGGCGCCGGATCGCTCGAGGAGCAGCTCGAGCGCACCCACCCGGACCTCCAGTGCGTCCGCTTCCGCAGGCGCCTCCGACAGCACCATGTCGGTGAGATGGAGCGCCTCGACGGGACGACCTGCGTCCGAATGCTCCCGCGCGCGCCGGACCAGCGCCTCGGCGCCGGCCAGCGCGACCAGGTCCGGGTACACGGCCTCCTGCGGCACCGGGTAGAGCTCGGTCGTGGATCGGTAGTGGAACCAGCCGGCGTACTCCTCGAAGATCGCGCGCACGCACCAGCTCGTCTTTCCGTGGCCCTGCCCGACCGCCAGCTCGTCGGGCAGCCGAAGCTCGCGCATCAGCTCGAACACGTCCTTGCCCGAGTTCATCCCTTCGACGGTGCGATCGTGCAGCCACTGGGTGGCGTCGCGGACGCGCGCGAGCCCGGCCTGGATCTGGTCGCGCCCGCGGATCGGGTCGCCGTGGCCCGTCACCAGCAGCTCCGGGTCGAGCTCGCGCACGCGATCGAGCGACTCGAGGAAGCGCAGCGCCGAGCGGATCTTGTCGCCGCGGATCGTGTAGAGGTTGGGGAGGTGGCCGAAGATCGGTCCGAAGAGGTTGCCCGTGAAGACGATCCGCTCCTCCGGCAGCCAGACCACGAGCGAGTCGGTGGTCTCTCCGCCAGGCGTCGCGACCAGCTCGAAGCGGCGCCCGCCCAGCTCGAAGGCGTGGCGGTCCTCGAAGAGCATGTCGGGAACCGGGTCCGGCGGCGACTTGGGGATGGCGCCGCCGCTTCCGATCACGTTGCTCCAGAGCACCTGCGTACGCCGTCCGTAGAACGCCTCGAGCCTGTTCCAATAGCCGCGCACCTCGGGATAGTTCGCCTGGGCGATGATCTTCGTGTCGCTGCCGGCGAGCACGGCCGCGCCGCCGATGTGGTCCGCATGCCCCTGGGTGAAGATCAGGAAGTTCACGGGCGCGCTTCGCACCGCGGCGAAGCGCCGCTCGTTGACCTGGCTCTGGAAGTGGATTCCCGAGTTCACGAGTACGTCGCCCGCGTCGCTGGTGACCAGGTAGGCGTTCGAGATGCCCGGCGAGACGTAGATGCCCGGGGCGATCTCCGAAGCAGAGCTCGCCGCGTCGCCGCCGCCGATCAGCCGGGCGAGATCGGTCTCGCGCTCCGCCATCCTCAGGCCTCCCTCGCCTTCGGGTACGTCTCGAGATACTCGCCGAAGAGGGGAGCGACCTCCTCCTCGGCCCACCCGAAGTCGTCGAGCGAGTAGCTCGGCCGGCCCGCCTGACGCTCGTTGTCGCGCCCCATCCACGCGCGCATCGCCTCTTCGATCTCGGGCGTGAGGTCGTGGCCGAGCCAGTCGTAGATGCCCGCCATTCCGGCGATCGGATCCTTCAGGAGCTCGGCGCAGTAGACGTCGAGGATCCGGTCCTCCGGAAGGCTCTTTCGCAGGCGCATCGGGCGGTTCGCGTGCTCGGCGATCTGGTGGGGGTAGACGTCGTGGATGAATTCCTCGTCCACGTGCCCGAGCGCCACCCTGTGTCCCATCGAGATCGTGGTGCCCAGCGAGGCGAGTGCCTCGTAGGGGTTGCGGTGGGTCCAGATGAAGCGCGCGTCTGGGAAGGCCTCGAGCGCCCATCGGAAGTGGAGCGAGTGAGAGGGCATCTTGAGGACCCAGCGCCCGGGCGCCTGCGACTGCAGCACCCGCATGACCTTCTTCTGGTAGTCGTACGCGGAGCTCATGTCGCAGTCGAGCAGGTAGTCCGCGTACGCCCGGCTGGCCAGGCGCGCCTCCCAGCTGAGCGCCTTGAAGTCCTGGGCCTGAACGAAGATGCACTCCGTCGGGCCGTCGGCCCACTCCCAGTGGGGCACCGCGAAGGGGATGTTGGGAAGGATCTTCTCCTGAATCGCCTTCTTGGCAACGCAGCGCGGATCGGTGCGGAGCGTCGCGGTCGTCGGTGGAGGCACCGAATCGACCGCTTCCCAGTTGAGGAGCGAGCGCCAACGCGGATCGCAGTCGAGCAGACAGCTCAGGATGGTGGTGCCCGTGCGCGGCATGCCCATCACGATGACCGGAACGTCGAGCGGCGCGTCGCCGAGCTCGGGGTGCTGGCGCAGGTAGTCTGCGACGCGCAGGCGGTTCGCGAGCGCCGCGATCATCTCGTCCCGCAGCGCATTCGCGATCGTCTCGCGCTCGGGCCGCGCGTCGATCTCCGCGACGATCAGCTCGAGCGGCTCGCGGAACGAATCGTCATCGAACTCCTCGAGGCCCGTGCGTTTCCGAGCCGCGCGGATCAACTCTTCGATGTTCACGGATTCGCCTCCCTGCGGCTCGTTCGCGTCATGCTCTGCCATGTGTCCGATCCCTCTCACCGGCAGGGCCGGCCGCCTCCGCCGACCGACCGCGTCCTCGCTGTGCTGGAGGCGGTGGCCGCCGATCCGTCTCGGCGCTGTGCCCTGAACCAGCTCGTGACCCACGCGGGGCTGACGAAGTCGACGTGCCCGGGGATCGTCACTGCCCTCGTCGAGCGCGGCTGCCTCTCCACAGGGGGGGCGCGCGGTGCGCGACGCGGCCCGCGCCATCGCCGCGGAGGTCGGCGGCGTCGACCTCCGGCGATCCGGTCGCCCGCGCCGCTCCCGCCGCGGCGGGTAGAGGCCGAGGGTTCGGCGGAGCGAGCGCCCCGCGGATCGCACGCATCCGCGCGGCGCAGGCTTGGATTTCTCCGTTGGGGGCGTCTAGCATCCTGGTCCGATTATGCACTCTCTGGGTCGGATTGTGGACTCGCGATGCTGCGCGCCGCGCAGCCGGGTCGAGGCCATCGAAGCTCCGCGCGCCCTCCGGCGTGGCTCCCCGTGATCGGCTCCGGCGCGAACGGGGACCGTCGACGAGCTCGCATGCCGCTCCCGATCCCGACGACGATCGGCGCCGCCCTGCTCGGCCCGAGCCGGCCCTGAGGACCGCTCTTGCGTTTCTCCCTCGAGCTGCCGACCCCGCACGCCGGTCGTCCCGACGAGTTCGTGACGGCGGACGCGATCCACGAAATCACCCTGGCGGCGGCTCGCGCCGGCTTCTCGGCGGTGAACGTCACGGATCATCCGGCTCCCGACGCCCGCTGGCTGGACCAGGGCGGACACCACGCGCTCGACCCCTTCGTCGCGTTGTCGTTTGCGGCGGCCGCCGACCCCGACATCCTGCTCCAGACCAACATCTACGTGGCCGCCTACCGCAACCCCTTCCTGGGCGCGAAGCTCGTGCATTCCCTGGACGTGCTCTCGGGCGGTCGACTCCTCCTGGGTGTCGCGGCCGGTTACCTGAAGCCCGAGTTCGCCGCCCTCGGCGTCGACTTCGAGCGGCGAGAGGCCCTGCTCGACCAGGCCCTCGACGTGCTCGATGCCGTCTGCCGCGGGGGGGATGTCGCGCTGGAGGGCCCCGGCTTCCGCGCGCGAGGGGTGCGGTTCCGACCCATTCCGCCGCGCGGCGCGCGGCCCCCCGTCTGGGTCGGGGGCAACAGCCGAGCCGCCATGCGGCGCGCCGCCCGCTACGAGGGGTGGGCCCCCTTCCACACCGCTGGCTTCGCTCGCGCCACGCGGACGGCCGCCATGGAGCGCACCGACGACCTCGAGGCAGCCATCGCGCACGTCCGCGCGCTGGCGGCCGAGCGCGAGCGGGAGGAGCCGTTCGACGTGTGCTGGTCCGAGGCCCTGTCGGGGACCGGAACCCGCTCCCCGGACCAGCGGTGCGACCGGGCCGTCGAGCTCGAGGAAGCGGGGGTGACGTGGATGACCGTCACCCTCGCGGCCGATTCGCGAGCCGGGCTGCTCGAGCAGGTCGACGCCTTCGGGCGCGAGGTCATCGGGGAGCTCTCGAGCTCCTGACCCCGATCGCGGGCTGCGTCGCGAGCGGGCGGGGGATCCGACTCGCACGGCACGCCGGGAGGGACTCGCGAGCCCGCTTCGTGTCTCCCTCGAGCCGGTCCCCGGGCCGCGATCCAGAACATTGACAGACAATAAACTAGCTCTACGATGGCCTGTGCGGTGCCCGGCGAGCCGCCGATCACGAGCGCCGCCCCCGACCGACGGGGGCCGATCGCCCCCAATCGAGGACCACCATGTCACTGCGAGAAGACTACTCCGGCCCCTTCGACCCCGACCTCACCCTCGCCGACTTCTCCCGGTCGTTCCTGGCCAGCCTCGGCTACGAGTACCTGCTGATCGGCCACCTGCTCGACCGCGTCGGGCAGCCGCTCGCGGGCATGGAGGCTGGAGCCGACGGGTTCGTGCGCTCCGCCATCGAGGAGTGGATGGGGGCGAGTCCGATCTACTCGAAGCGCATGCAGCGCATGATGAACTTCGAAGGCGACGACGTCGGGACGGTCTTCAAGAACCTCCAGCTCGAGGTCGGCTCGCCGCAGCAGTTCATGGACTTCCAGTTCCGGCTCGACTCGCCGCAATACGGTGAGTTCTGGCTGTGTCACTGCGGAGCCCTGCTCGACATCGAGAAGACGGGCAGCCAGAAGACCGTGAAGCTCATGTGCCACGACATCGAGGATCCCACCTTCGACGCGACGGCGGCCGCGACGAACCCGCGGATGGTCATGCGCCCGGTCCACCGCCCGCCGCGCATCGACGGCGAGGTGCTGGGCATTTCCGGGAACGGCGCGAACCGCTGGCCGCACTGCCGCTGGGCCGTCTACATCGCCGAGGAGAACCAGCCCTACGAGCAGCATCCGAACCTCGAGATCGTCGGGAAGTCGAAGCTCGCGAGCGTTCCCGTCGTGCTTCCGGAGAAGGACGCCGAGCCGGGGGGCTGGCAGGACTACTCGGGCCCCTTCGATCCCGGCTGTCAGCTGCAGGACTTCTCGCACCGCGCGCTCGTCGGGCTGAATCAGGAGTGGGCCGTGCAGGCGCTCCTGCTCATGCACTCGTACATGCTGAGCCAGGCGAACCACTTCGGCGCGGAGAAGGCCCAGGAGCTGGGCAGGCGGATGTGGATCGGCCACGCAGCGGTCGCCGTCGAGCGCCTCCAGAAATTCCTCGGGATCGAGGGCTCCGACATCGAGACCGTCGCGAAGATCCTGCAGCTGCATCCGCACTTCCAGCCGAGGAGCTACGTCGACCTTCGCGTCTCCGTCACCGGCCCCCGCACCGCGCGCGTCGAGATCGGCGATTGTCCGGCGCTGCAGGAGGAGACGGACCTCACCTGGTTCCGCCAGCTCGGCCGCGAGCCGCACCCGGCGATCGTCGCACTGGTCCAGCACGTGAATCCGCGCGCTCGCGTCCGGGCCGCCGACCCGGGCGCCGCGCGTCTCGCGTGGGAGATCGAGATCGATCCGAACGCCGAGCCCGTCGAAGAGCCGCAGGAGCTTCGGCTCGCCCGAATGAGTGGCGGCATGACCTTCCGGTTCGAGCAGCGACGTCTGCTCCGAGCGTAGTCGCCGCCGGACCCATGCCCCGAAACGCCGTCAAGCCTGCGTCGGACGACCGCGCTCCGACCGGGAAGCGGGATCGCACCCGGCGACGCGTGCTCCGAGCCGCCGCCGCCTGCATCGCCGAGAAGGGCGTTGCGGGGGCCACGGCTGCGGAGATCGCACGCCGCTGTGACCTGTCCTGGGGCGTCATCCAGTATCACTTCGGCGATCGGGTGGGGCTCTTCCTCGCGCTGCTCGAGAGCAGCGCCGAATCGCTCGCGCGCGCATTCGCCGAT
>Ga0055451_10001285_pt1 | contig 10140 bp, 7 predicted proteins | sample China_Galinas_PW_3_FD_57745 | JGI IMG/M metagenome (GOLD analysis project Ga0055451, IMG submission 57745) | Wetland microbial communities from San Francisco Bay, California, USA, that impact long-term carbon sequestration - China_Galinas_PWB_D2 | ecosystem: Environmental > Aquatic > Marine >... | reverse complement strand
GTGCACACCTGGCTACCATTAGCGCACACGGAGGCGCCCACCGCGGGCAGCGTGATTCTGGCCGGCGTTCTGCTGAAACTCGGCACGTACGGTTTCTGCCGGTTGAGCATTCCCATCCTGCCGGCGGCGAGCTACGAGTTCGCCCCGATCGTGGGTGTGTTGGCGATCATCGGGATCATTTATACGGCGCTCGCCGCCTGGGTGCAGGTAGACGTCAAGAAGTTGGTCGCGTACTCATCCGTCTCCCACCTCGGCTTTTGCATGCTCGGACTGTTCAGCCTGAAGGTGGTCGGCGTCAACGGGGCGGTGCTCTACATGGTGAACCATGGGCTGTCGACGGGCGCGTTGTTCCTCGTGATCGGCTGCATGTACGAACGCTACCACACGCGCGACATCCACAAGATTGGTGGATTGGCGAAGCCCATGCCCTGGATGGCGTTTTTCCTGGTCTTTTTTACGTTGAGCAGTATCGGTCTGCCCGGATTGAACGGCTTTGTCGGTGAACTGCTGGTGCTGGTGGGCACGGCCAGTTCCGGCTTGACCATGGACAATCGAGCGGCCGGTCCGCTCGGGTATGGCTATGTCATACCCGCGGCGTTGGGCATCATACTCGGCGCTGTCTATATGCTTTGGATGTGCCAGCGCGTGCTGTTCGGCCCCCTCAAAGAGCCGCCGAACACGCCGGATACATCCACCGGGCTGCGTAAGGACTTGACGAGGCGGGAGATCGCCATTCTGGCGCCCATCGCGGCGTGTTGCGTCGTGATCGGTGTTTATCCCAAGCCCATGCTCGATTCCATTGAAACGGCAACCAGGTATCACGTGCTATTGAAACCGCCGACGGCCCTCTACGCGGACACCGGTGCGGTCGAGGACGTGCGTGAAGTAGTCGTTGACGCCGATCCAGCGGGATCTGTGGGTAACGATCTTCTTTGGCCATATCCTGCGAGTGAGTTTGTAAACGCGACACCAATCGCCAGGCAGGTGGCTCAGCGCGATGAAGGAGGCACCGGACATGTCCACTGAGGTGCATTTCGCCCAGTTCATGCCGGAGCTTGTCCTGCTGATCGGTGCATGCACCACGTTGATCGTCGGCGCGACGAAAGCCTCGCGCGAGCGGACCTGGGTGTCCGGGTTGACGTTTCTGGTCGTGGGGCTGGCGCTTTTCGAGACGATACGGCGTGGTGCGCCGGAAGAAACATATGCAGCGTTCGGGCTGTCGATCACACCTCTGGCGTATTATACGCGGCTGATCACGCTGTCGGTGGGTTTGCTGATCGTGCTGGTCAATTGGCGGCAGCCCGTGGCGCTGGAGCGTGGCGAGTATATGGGACTCATCATGTTCTCGTTGCTCGGGCTCTTGATCACGGGTCTGGCCAACGACTGGCTGGTGCTGTTCTTCGCCATCGAATTGGTGAGTGTGCCGACCTACGTGTTGATCGCGCTGAGCCGTCTGAATAAGCGGGCGTCGGAAGCGTCGGTGAAGTATTTTTTCCTCGGGGCGCTGTCCGCCGCGATTCTCGCGTATGGATTGTCCTTCCTCTACGGCGTGTCGGGCACCACCACGATTCTCAATGTGGGTCCGGCCGGGGCGTTTTCCTACATGCCCGTCGGGCAGGACCTCGGTCCGCTGGCCTTGATTGGATTGCTACTGGTCATCGGCGGCCTGGCGTTCAAGGTGGCGGCGGTACCGTTTCACGTCTATGCGCCGGATGTGTACGAAGGGGCCGCTTCTCCCATCACCGGCATGCTGGGATTTGTCCCGAAGCTGGCCGGCTTTGTGGCACTGATAAAGGTGATGATCGCCCTCCGCTGGGATCTGCCCATCGAGGTGTGCTGGCTGCTCTGGGCGCTGGCAGCGCTCACCATGACGGTGGGCAACGTGTTGGCGCTGTTGCAGAGCAACGTCAAGCGGATGCTCGGTTATTCGAGCATCGCACACACCGGATACATGATGATTGCCCTGCTTGTCGGCCCTGTGGCGGGCAGGGGGCCCATGCACGACGGCGTGGCCGCACTTCTGTTCTACGTGGCCGTCTACGGTGCCATGAACCTCGGCGCTTTTGCTTTACTCGCCACGATGCAAAAAGGCGAGAATGATACAGAGACCCTCGACGACATTGCCGGCATCGCACGGCGTGCGCCGGCTGCGACTCTGGCGCTGGCCGTCTGCGTGTTCAGCCTGATGGGCTTCCCGCCGACCGCGGGTTTCCTCGGCAAGCTGTACGTCTTCAGCAGCGCCTTTTCGGTGCCATCCGGGCATGCATTTCACGGCCCGCTCATCGCACTGGCCGTCATCGGCGTGATCAACTCGGCGATCGCCGCGGCCTATTATCTTCGCATCGTCGGTGCGGCGTATATGAACACTGAAGTGGAGGTGTCGCGAAGCGTCGGAGGCGTGCCGGTCCGATTGGGGCTTGGTTTGTGTGCGTTACCGATACTCGTGCTCTTTGCCTGGCCCGCACCGCTCATGGAGAAGGCACGCTCTGCCAGCTACGCCATCGAGACGAACATTTTGCGGGACCTGAATCGCAGTCAGTCGACCTCGATTGCCACGCCGGGTGAGGACGTGCTACGGGATTCCGCGCTGCAATCGTCGAAACCCCCGGCGCCTTCGCCTCGATAGCGCATCTCCTGTATAATCACCGTTCATGTTCACGATACTCACACGAGCGCAGGTTCGCCGTGTCGATCAACTGGCCGTCGAGCGGTACGGCATTTCCGGTCCGGTCCTGATGGAGAACGCCGGGCGTAACGCCACGGAGATCATCCGCCGTGTGTATGGCGAGGTCGGTCGTGCCGTCATTTTTTGCGGTACCGGCAACAACGGCGGCGACGGTTGCGTCATGGCCCGCCATCTACACAACGCCGGATGGACCGTCTGGCTCATGATGACGGGCGAAGAAGATCGCATGACAGCGGATACACTGGGAAACTATCGCATCGTCAAGGCCATGCCGATCAACCCCGCCATCGCGGCAGATGCCGCAAATCAGCAGGCGTTCATACGCTCGATTCAGGGAGATGAAATCGTTATCGATGCCCTTCTCGGAACGGGATTTCACGGCGAGGTACGAAGCCCCACGGACGCGCTGATTGATGCTGTCAACGCGACACGCAAGCGGGCGGTGGTGGCCGTAGACGTGCCGTCAGGGCTGGATTGCGACACCGGAGAGCCGTCCAACGCCACCATACGTGCCGATCTGACGGTCACCTTCGTTGCCAACAAGCTAGGTTTTACGGCGGAAGCGGCGGCGCCGTACGTGGGTCGCGTGGAAGTGGCAGACATCGGCGCGCCGCGTGAACTGGTGGAAGAAATCGCCGGTACCGCCTCGTGACGATTCCTCCCAAACCGCGCGCCTACAATGGGGTAAGATGAAACCTCTCCCTCAGGACAGGCCGGATTCTATGAATAGGCATGGGTATGGGGGCGGTCGCGGCAGCACCCAAGGCTGCGCCCGTGATCGGGCCGGGCACCCCTCAAATCGACTATGCGCTTTCCTTACTCTGCTTATCTCCTTGCACGCGCTCCATTCGGGCGAGACTGCGAAAGCGCGAGGGCCGGCGCCGCCGGCGGCCCTACCCCCGGACGAAGCGTTGGCCGACGCTATTCTGGCGGAGTTGGGTGCCGGTTTTCGAATCTACGAGACGGATCATTTCACGATCGGCTACGACTGCTCCCTCGAACACCTGCTCCCTCTCGTGGGGCGTCTCGAAGGGACATTTGATGCCGTCTGGAGGTTTTCGACGAAGTTGGGATTCGACGCCGCTGTGCCGCCTACGCGCCTGCGTGTCCTGTTCTTCGAGAAACAGGACGATTACGCGAAGAAGGCGCGGGCGCTCGGTGTGGACCCCGTCGGCGCTGCCGGTTTCTACAGCCACACGGAAGACGTCTCCGTCTTCAGCAACACGATGACACGACCTGTGCTTCAGCAGGTCACGGGCCAGATTGAGCGGCTGGTCGAACAGGCGCGCCGATTGCGCCAAAATAAGCGCGGCGCGCGATCGGCGGACCGCCGCCGTGATCTAGGCCGGCAGATTGGCGCGTTACGTACGCAGCGGGATCAACTCGTCGAGCAGTTCAACAAATTGGTGATCCAGCATGAAGCGGCCCACCAGGTTTTTTTTCACATCGGCGTACACAACCCGCGAGGCGAGAATCCGCTTTGGCTGGCGGAAGGCTTGGCGTGCCAATTTGAGATTCCACAATCCCGAGGAGGCGGCAGGCTCTCGACCATTAATCACATGCGCCTGGCTGACTTTCGTGATGCATTGGGTGTACCGCGCCAGTCCAAACGGATGTCAGAAGAGGAGATGGGCTTGGCCATGGCGAGGCCGTCCTGGTTGCCCTTACGTGACCTCGTCGGGTCTCCCTCACGTTTTCACGAGGCAGGCGAACACGCCGCCGCCCGATACGGTCAGGCGTGGGCATTGGTTTATTACCTGAGCCGCAAACATGACCTCGCATTCACTTCCTTTCTGGCAAGTGTCGCTCGTCAGACTCCAGCACGGCAGGTGACGTCCGACGAACGGGTTGGGGCATTCGAATCCTCATTTGGCAACGTCGAGGAAGTCGAGCGAGAGTGGATCGCCTTCAGTCTGAGGCTACATGTCGATTGGAAGGCGGCCGGGCGCTAAGGCGAGCCGGGTCGGGGGGCATCGGCAGGCGAGAGCTTGCCCGTGACGCTTGTGGCATTGTACGGGCAAATCAACTTGCGGCGGGGGGTGCCCCATTCATTGCGAAGCAATGGGTGGGGGACGAGGACATCCGCCGTAGCGCGCCCGTCCCCCACCCTTCGCTGGCGCGAAGGATGGGGCACCCGCGCTGGCACTTGCATGTGGTGCTTGCGGTATTGCACGGGCAAACAAGTTTGCCCGTGCCACCCGACCGAGAATCTCTTCTTCACAGCCGCAACCATATAGTGGATATCGTCGTCGTCTGGTTTCTCCGCACATCTGCCGGTACAATCCGGCAGCACAGCACGATTGGCGCGGAACGCTGTCATGAACGTGATAATTGCGGGCGCGGGCGAGGTCGGCGGTCATGCGGCGGAGGTTCTTTCGGGGGCAGGTCACAGCGTTACGGTGATCGACCATTCCATCGAGCGCCTCCGTCACCTTGACGACACCCTCGATGTGCGCACGCTTGCGGGACATTGTGCCCACCTTGACGTCCTGCGGGCGGCCGGTGCGGAAAAGTGTGATCTCATTCTTGCGGCCACCCAGATCGACGAGGTCAACCTCCTGACGGCGTCGTTTGCGAAAGCGGTCGGTACGAAAAAAACCATTGTTCGCGTGCATCACACGGCCAACGTCTCCCTCCAGGGTTCGCCCTTCGCCGAAAGCCTCGGTATCGATCAACTGATATGTCCGGAGCAACTCACCGCGCTTACGATCGCGCGCACGCTCCGTAACCCCGGATCGATAGCGCTAGAGGAGTTCGGTCGTGGCAAATTGCTCATGCAGCGCTTCATCGTGGTCGAAGACGCGCCGGCTTCCGGGAAAGTCCTTGCAGAATTGACACTCCCTCCCAGCACGCGGTTGGCAACCGTGGACAACGAGCAGGGCTACACCCTCGCGGGTGCCAAAACCGTCGTCTCGGCGGGGGACTTTGTGACGCTTGTGGGGGAGGCGAACGCGTTTGACCAGGCGCGCATGCTCTTTACGACTGAAAAAATCGGGCGACAGCACGTAGCCGTCATGGGGGAAACGCCGACTGCGGTCTGGCTTTGTCGAGCCCTGAAGACGCGCTACTTTGCCGTGCGACTCTTCGTAGACGCTCACGATCGCGCGGAAGAACTGGCCGAGAAGCTCGGTCACATTACGGTTATTGAGGCCGATCCGACGGATTCATCGACCTTCGCGGAGGAACACCTGGAGAAGGTTGATTCGTTTATTGCGGTCACCGATGACGACGAGCGCAACATCCTCGCCTGCGCGCAGGCCAAGGCCATGGGCGTGGCGACAACGACGGCCGTCGTACAGCGCGCCAAATATCTGCACCTGTTCCCTCACGTCGGCATTGATCATGCGTTCAGTCCGCGTGCCGTGGCGGTGGCTGCGATTCAGCACCTCATCGACACAGGTACCGTGCGTGTGCTGGCCCACTTTGCGGACGGCATGGCCGCCGTCTACGAGGTGCGTCCCATAAAGCGCGCCAAGATTCTCGGTCATGAGTTGCGTAACATCCGCATGCCGGCGCATTCCATGATCGCCGCCATTCGTCGTGGCGAGGACGTGCAGGTTCCCGGCGCCGATGATCAGGTCGAACTCGGCGATGTCATTCTGGTCATCGGGCCCTGTGACGTGGACGACGATCTTCGAAAACTGTTTGGTGCCAAATGATTCTCGATTTCCGCGTCGTAAGCCATCTTCTCGGCCTTCTGATGCTGGTACTCAGCGCGCTGATACTGGCCGTGGGCGGGTTTGCGGGAATCGACTATCTTCTGGGCAACCAACCTGATACGGCGGACTTCAAGGCCTTGCTTCTGGCATCGTTCAGCGGTGCGGTTTTGGGTTTGACGCTGTTGTTTGCGGGGCGTCGTCCGGGTGAGTTCCTGGGGCAACGAGAGGCGTTACTGCTCGTCGCGCTCTCATGGCTCGTCGGCGCTGCGGTGAGTGCCTGGCCCTATCGCCTCTGGGCCGGAATGCGACCGGATGCCGCCGCGATGACGCACAGCTTCGACTCCTACGTCAACTGTTATTTCGAGAGCATTAGCGGTCTCACCACGACAGGAGCGACAATTCTGCCGGTCATCGCCACCGTACCGCGCAGCCTTCTGTTGTGGCGCGGGCTGACCCACTGGCTGGGCGGGCTCGGAATCGTCGTGCTGTTTGTGGCGGTCCTCCCTATTCTCGGCGTCGGAGGTCGCCGGGTCTATCGGATCGAGTCACCGGGACCTACACCCGAAGGCGTCCGGCCGCGCATTCAGGATGCGGCGCGCGCCCTTTGGATGATTTATGTAGGGCTGACGGTCGTAGAGGTGTTGGCGCTGAAGGTGGCCGGCATGACTTGGTTCGATTCCGTGTGCCACACGTTCGCCACCATGGCGACCGGCGGTTTCAGCACGCGGGACAGCAGTGTGGCCGGTTTCGATTCCACGCCGGTGCATCTGGTCATCATCGTCTTCATGGTGTTGGCGGGCGTGAACTTCTCGCTTTATCACCTGCTCTTGCAAAAAAAATGGCGCGCCGTGAGCAAGGACCCGGAATTGCGTGCTTACTTGCTGATCATCGCCGTGGCGACCGTCATTGTGACCGTCAGCCTCGCGAACAGCCGCGCGGCGATGGCTGACGGTCCGGTCGACGCCGGTCTCGCGATACGGGATGGACTGTTTCAGGTGGTCTCGATCCAGACCACCACGGGCTTCTGCACGGCGGATTTTGATACATGGGGCTTTGTCGCCAAGGCTACCCTGGTGGCATTAATGTTCGTGGGGGCGTCGGCCGGATCGACCGGCGGCGGCATCAAGGTCACACGGATCCTGATTGCTGTGAAAGTCGTGCTTGCGGAGATCGAGCACGTCTATCGCCGCAAGGTCGTGCGCACGGTGAAGATCGGCAAATCCGCGATCGACGCGGAGCTGAAGCTGAATACGCTGGTCTTCGTCATGAGTATCGCTGCGCTGTTCATGGTGGGCACGACCGCGCTGATGGTGCTGGAAGCCGATCAGAACATCGACATCACCACCGCGGCGACGGCGTCTGCGGCCACGCTCAACAATGTCGGCCCGGGTCTCGCCCGGGTCGGTGCGACGCGGAACTATGAGTGGTTTTCAAAGCCGAGCAAGATCGTGATGAGTATGCTGATGGTCCTCGGGCGCTTGGAGGTTTTCACCATCATCGCCCTGTTTACGCCGCGATTCTGGCGTACGCAGTAATCCGCGGGCACTGGACGATTGGCCCGCCCTGAAATAGCTTAGGGTGTGCCGATGGATCCGAATCGGCGAGCGGACGTGAACGCAAGGAGGAGCTGATGAAACTGTCCAGTCTGCGGAGATCGGACGTGCAGGCCACCGTGTCCTGCACGCTGTGCGTTCTCTCCCTTCTGCCGTGTGCCGGCGCCGTGGGGTTGGTCTTGCGCAACTACGAATGGGAACTCGGGCAGATTGTCTATGCGGGCAAAGGGCTGTATATGCCGGCCCTTCTCGCGTGTATTGCCTGTGCGGCCCTCCCTGCCGCACTAGCGTTTGCGCTGGGCTGGAGCAGCTCCGGGCATCGGCGTAACGACCGACCGGGGCGATCGTGGTTCGGCTTCTTCGTGGGCGGGCTGGTGGTGACGCTGTGTATCATCCTTGCCCTCGCGTTTTTCATGCTGCGGCTGAAGAATCCGGGTTAGAGCCTATCCCAGAAACTCCGTCTGGGTGCCACTGGCGGCTCGTCCGCCAGTGCCGGCCCGGGAGCGTCGCCCGATTGTGAGATAGGCGCTTCGCCGGATCGCAGCGGAAATGCCATCAGGTGGAAAAGGGGTTCTGTATGCCGACAAAGCAGACACGTGCGATGGACCGGAAGATCCTGCATGAGATGATGTCGATTCCTACGGCGCCTTTCGCGGAGCACCTGGTTATCGATTACGTGGTTCGTGCGCTTTCGCCGCTACCGAGTGTCACACGAACGCGTGACACGGCGGGTAATCTACTCGTCCATATCAAACAGGGCCGACGTCAAACGCGCCGTCCTGTTTGCATCACGGCCCATCTGGACCACCCCGGGTTTGTGGCCGACCGCATGACCAAGCGGGCTTTGCGCGCGTTTTGGCGCGGCGGCGTGCCGCCCGAGTATTTTGTGGGCACCGGGGTCAAGTTCTGGGTGGACGACCGATGGGTTAAGGGCAAGGTGCGTCACGTCAAGGTGGTGACCAAGAACGGTCGCAAGCGTGTGGAGACGGCCGACATCGACACGACGCACGAAGTGCCGCCGGGCTCGATCGGCATGTGGGATCTGCCCGACCCGCGCGAGCGCGGCGGGCGCATCTACGCCCGCGGCTGTGATGACATGGCCGGCGCTGCAGCCATGGTCTGCTGCATTCATCACCTCGTACGACGGCAGATTCCATGTGACACATACTTCCTGTTCACGCGTGCCGAGGAAGTGGGATTCGTCGGCGCGATCGCGGCCGCCAAGCTGGGAACCATCCCCAAGAAGTGCATCGTAGTCGCCATGGAGACGAGTTCGGAGTTGCCCCACGCCAAAATGGGCGACGGTCCCGTTCTTCGCGTGGGGGATCGTACCAGTGTCTTCACGCCGGCGGTGACTGCCTACTGGCAGGCGGTCGCGAACGATCTGGCGAGTCGTGACAAGAAGTTTGTCTTTCAGCGTAGACTCATGGATGGTGGGACGTGCGAGTCGTCCGCTTATTGCCAACTCGGCTATGAAGCGACGGGCATGTGCCTGGCGCTGGGCAATTATCACAACGTCGACATACGGCGGAAGAAAATCGCGCCGGAATACATCGACCTGGCGGATTTCGACAAAGTAGTGAAGTGGTTCGTCGAACTTGCGCGTGCCGTACGGCCCTACACCGCCCGGGACAAACCGCTTCTCAAAATCCTCGACGGAATTGAGCGCGATTATCGTACGCTAGTTCGAAAGACTGTGGCAGGACCGGCGTAGCCGGAAATGTTGCGACGTCCGCGGCCGCGATCAACCCACGCGCGCGGAATCGACGACCCCCTCGCCCGGCGGACTGCCGCTCATCAGGTTCGTTTCCAACCGCTGGTGTTGTTCCAGGTAGCGGCGTAATCCGAAGACTTCGTACGCATGACCGCGTGCAACTTCTCTTAGTTTTGGGTATTCCGACTGGTCGAGCAGCAATCGCGCCACCACACTGGCGATGCCGTCTTCGTGTTTCCGGTTGAAAAGCAGTCCGTTGACTCTGTTGGCAATGAGTTCGGCAGTCGCATATTCCGCCGATGCGATGACGGTAGTTTCCGCCGCCATCGCCCACGCGACAGCGGTGGTGGACGAGCTTCCATCGGGCACGACGACCAGCGCATCGGCGACGGCAATCAACGCCTCAAAAGCGACATCCGCAGGTGGGCGGATCACGATTCGGGTATCGAGTCCTACCTGATCCAACCGCGCGATCCGCCGCGCGCCGCGTGAAGAGCCGGGCACCGCGAGCCGAAAGCCCTCCCGTAC
>Ga0055451_10001283_pt1 | contig 10146 bp, 8 predicted proteins | sample China_Galinas_PW_3_FD_57745 | JGI IMG/M metagenome (GOLD analysis project Ga0055451, IMG submission 57745) | Wetland microbial communities from San Francisco Bay, California, USA, that impact long-term carbon sequestration - China_Galinas_PWB_D2 | ecosystem: Environmental > Aquatic > Marine >... | reverse complement strand
TTCACCAAGGGACATCAGAATGTCATTGAACGCGGGGTCAAGGTTTTCGGCCAGGTTATTGTGGCGGTAGCCCATAATACTTCCAAGAACACAGTATTCACGCTTGAGGAGAGAGTGGAAATACTGAACGAAATCTTCAAGGGCAGGGACGACGTTCAAGTGGATTATTTCGAAGGGCTTCTGGTTCAGTACGCAAAGAAGAAAGGGACTAATATAGTGCTTAGAGGCATGAGGACCGTATCGGATTTCGAGTATGAGCTTCAAATGGCTCTTGCTAATAAAACTCTCAGCGATGAACTGGAAACGGTGTTTATGGTTACCGACAGCGAATTTGCTCATGTAAGCTCATCGGTCATTAAAGAGGTCGTATCGCTGGGCGGTCCCGCAACTCACATGGTTCCCGAGGCGGTCGAAATTAAACTAAGAGAAAAACTATTAAGAAGGTAGGAGGAAATTTTTTACATGAAACTCTCTGCTCGCGCGAAAAGACTCCAGCCATCGGCAACACTCGCCATCACTGCGAAAGCGAAGGAGCTAAAGTCACAAGGCGTGGACGTTATAGGATTCGGCGCCGGTGAGCCCGATTTTGACAGCCCGGATTTCGTAAAAGAGGAAGCCGTAAGGGCAATCAATGCCGGACTGACGAAATACACCACAGTCGGCGGAATAGACGAGCTCAAGACAGCGATTATCGACAGAATAAAGGAAGATTACGGACTGGAGTACGAAAAATCCGAGATTATAGTCTCCGTCGGCGCCAAGCATACTCTCTATAACCTCACACAGGTTTTATTCGAAGAAGGCGACGAGGTGATTGTTCCAGCTCCGTACTGGGTGTCATATCCTGAGCAGATAACTCTTGCAGAGGCCACTCCAGTAATCCTGAACACGGGCGAAGACGACGGTTTCAAAATTACGCCCGAATCTCTGAAGGAACATATTACACCCAGCACGAGGGCTTTAATCCTCAATTACCCCTCAAACCCCACCGGTGCTACTTATAACGAAGATGAGTTGAGGGCGATCGTCGATGTGGCAATGGACGCGGAGCTCATAATAATATCGGACGAAATTTATGACAAGATTGTTTATGACGGCATAAAGCACACTCCCGTCGCCGCGCTTGGCGAGGACGTAAAGAAATCGACTATTCTTGTCAACGGCGTGTCAAAAACGTATTCAATGACCGGATGGAGAATTGGCTACGCAGCCGGCGACAAGGAAGTAATAAGCGCGATGAGCAAGCTGCAGGGGCAGTCCACCTCGAACCCGGTATCCATTTCGCAGTGGGCTTCAATCGCCGCGTTTAGCGGTCCGCAGAAAGTTATAGCCGACAGGACTAAAGAGTTCGAGAAGAGGAAGAACTATATAGTCGAAAGACTCAATTCCATTCCCGGAATAAAATGCTTTGACCCCCAGGGCGCTTTCTACGTGTTCCCGAACATATCCGCGTTCTACGGCAAGTCCTATAACGGCAAGGAAATACGAAGCTCGTTGGACTTTACCGCATTCCTGCTGGACGAAGCTAAAGTCGCCGTCGTGCCGGGCGGGTCATTCGGTTCGGACGACCATGTCAGGATATCCTATGCCACATCCATGGAAAACATCGTGAAGGGTATGGACAGGATTGCCGAAGCGGCGAAGAAACTAGCCTGAGCCGAAATTTCTACTCTATAAATACAATCATAAGGTTTGGAATCCGGCGGTAAAGCTGCGTGCCGAGCGGCGTTCCGGCATACTATAAGAATGCGGCGGATCAAGCTCGGCTTATCAATTTCGCTAACCGGTAATTATTCCGTACAGGGCAGGGAGTCTTTTCAGGGGATTGAGCTCTGGGTTTCAGGCGTCAACGATCACGGCGGTATCTTCGTACGTGAGTACGGAAAAAAGATCCCTATAGAGCTAATACATCATGATGATGAAAGCTCCGTACAAAAGTGCACGGCAAACACAGAAACTCTTATCAGAGAAGGAGTAGACATCCTTCTCGGCCCTTACTCAAGCTCGCTCGCGCTGGCCGCGGCGGAAGCGGCCGAGGAGCGCGGGATTACTCTCTGGAACCACGGGGGCTCGACCGATGACATAGAGGTAAGAGGATTTGACTGCGTCGTGAGCGCGATATCGCCGACAAAAAAATACTCTTCCGGCATCATCCAGCTTGTGAGAAACACTGACCCCTCTGCCTCGAAGATAGCCTCATTCTGCGCCCGCGACAGCGGTTTTTCAATGAACGTTGCGCGCGGATTAAAAGAGTGTGCCCTTGAGCGAGGAATTCAGGTAAGGGAGTTTAAATACGATTCCGGCGAGGGTGACTTCTCATCCTTACTGGATGAGGCGAAGGAATACGAGCCGGATTTGATCTTCGGTATGGGGCGTGCGCATGACGACATTTCTTTAGCGGGACAAATGATTGAAAAAGGCATGAAAGCAAAGGCGGCGGGGTTTATTGCTGCATCGATAAAACTGTTCAGAGACACTTATCCCGACGAATCGGAAGGTTTTGTATCTGCGAGCCAGTGGGAAAGCGGGATGACGGCCGAACCTGATACGGGACCCACTCCGCAGCAGTTTACGGAAAGATTCGCCGCGGCTTATGGAGTCAGTCCCGATTATGTCGCGGCTCAGGGATACAACATAGGGGTAATAATCGGGGAATGCATCAAGCGGACGGGATCGCTTGATGACAAGATGCTCAGAGAAGCTGCGATAAACCTGGATATCGAGACATTTTACGGCAGGTTCAGGACTGACGGGAAAGGCAACCAGACCGGTCATGAAATGGTCACGGTTCAGTGGCAGAAAGGAGGAAAAGCCATCGTTTATCCGGAGCGTTTTGCGACGGGGAACTTTATCTATCCCGCCGTGTTTAACTATTGAGGTTCATGACATCTCGACTTACGCACAATATTCTTTTACTTATTGATACTTATTCAATCCTGCCTGAAGTTCCTAAAGAAGTCGCGCAACGAATGCCGGATTAGCCCGAAAAAAGTACTCTGGAAATGGGTTAAGTGCTGTACACTTATTGCATGAGTGAAAACGAAGAAAAGATAATCGAAGCGAAAGAAATAATTGAGAGCTGTGCGTCGCTGACCGTTTTGACTGGCGCGGGAATCTCAGCCGAGAGCGGGGTTCCTACCTTCAGGGGGAAAGACGGGCTATGGCGGAATTTCAGATCGGAGCAGCTCGCCACGCCTGATGCCTTCTGGGATAATCCCAAGCTTGTATGGGAGTGGTATGACTGGAGAAGGGCTGCGATTAAAGAGGCGAAGCCTAATCCCGGACATTTCGCGCTTGCGGAGCTTGAAAGCCAGAAAAAGAGCATGACCCTTATCACTCAGAATATAGACGGACTTCATCAAATGGCCGGCAGCAAAAACATTCTTGAGATACACGGAAACATATGGCAGGTGAGGTGTACAAAGTGCGGAGATATAAAACAGAATCACAGGGTCCCGCTGGAAGAAATGCCTCCCAGGTGTGAGTTGTGCGGAGAAATAGGTCGTCCCAATGTTGTGTGGTTCGGGGAGATAATACCCATGGAAGTGATCGACAGCTCTCTTAAAGCCATAGAGGAGTGCGATGTAATGCTTATTGTCGGAACTTCGGGTGTTGTGGAGCCGGCGGCTTCACTCGGTCTTGTGGCCAAGCAGACAGGAAAGAAAGTAATCGAAATAAACCTGGAATCCACCACTAACTCTCCGTTATTTGACCTCACGTTGCTCGGAAAGTCGGGTGAAATAGTTCCGTTACTTTATACTTCACATAAGGTCTACAGCTGATTATCCGAATCTTCAGTTGCGTGCACTAGGTATTCCGGTTAGACGCAAGCCTGATGGCGACATTCATCGCCGCGATCATGCTTGAAGGATCCGCAGTGCCGCTCCACGCAATGTCAAAAGCCGTTCCGTGGTCGGGCGACGTCCTGATAATGGGGAGTCCGATCGTTACGTTGACCCCTTCATTAAACGATAGCATCTTGAACGGAATAAGGCCCTGATCGTGATACATGGCTATCACGGCGTCCCATTTCCCCCGGTTCGCGTAATAGAACAGCGTATCCGCGGGCAGCGGCCCCTCTGCGTTGATACCCTCTTTGACAGCCTCCGTAACAGCGGGCTTTATATCTGTAATTTCTTCATCCCCGAAGGCGCCAGACTCTCCGGCGTGGGGGTTGAGTCCGCAGACGACCAGCTTGGGCTCCGGTATATTGAACATTTCTCTCAGTGCCTTGTCAGTAATTTTGATCGTATTTAATACGCTGTCTTTTGTGATAAGCCCGGGGACTTCGGTTAAGGCCTTGTGTATAGTGACCAGAACCACCCTGAACGCTCCGCCTTCAAACATCATCACCGCATTTTCAGACTCCGTAAGCTCCTTTAACATTTCCGTGTGGCCGGGAAACCCCGAACCCGCCAGGTGAGTCGACTCCTTACTTATAGGTGCGGTTACCAAGGCGTCAATCTCGCCCGCGACGGCGGCTTTCACCGCTTCTGTAATGTAAGAGAGGCTCGCCTGACCCGCTTTCTTATCCACTTTGCCGGGGCTCAGATCATCCGCGTGGAAATTATCCGGGTCTTGAATATCAAAAGCTAAATCGAGCTTCGTGAGCTCTTTTGCAGATTCCAGTACGTCTGCGCTACCGAAGATGATAGGAGTGTACAGCCCTTCTGCTGCCGTTCGGCTGAGAGCCTTTAAAATAATTTCCGGGCCTATGCCGTTCGGGTCTCCCATAGTAATTCCTATCCTGGGCTTTTTCATATTTTATGCAGACTCCGTGCTCATTGCAAACGGGAAAATTACTCTAACTCAGAGTGCGTTTAAATTAAAGAGGCTATCGGCGTTAGCCGAGGTGATTTCAGCGAGTTCATCAAGCTTTACTCCCCTTACGTCCGCAATAGTCTCCGCTACGTGTTTGACATAGGCTGGCTCATTCTTCTTGCCTCTGTGGGGCACGGGAGCAAGGTAGGGCGAGTCGGTCTCGATCAAAATCCTGTCCCCGGGTATCTTCTTTGCCGCATCCCTGATCTCTTCTGATTTCTTGAATGTGGCGATCCCGGAAAACGAAATATAAAATCCCATGTCCAGGTAAATCTTTGCGGTGTCGTAATTTCCCGTAAAGCAGTGTATGACTCCTGTTCTGTCCGATACGTTCTCGGTCCTGAGCAGCTCCGTAAGGTCCTGGTCAGCGTCCCTTACGTGTATTACGAGTGGAAGCATCATACGCCGCGCAAGACCTATATGCTCTACAAGTGATTCTATCTGCGATTCCTTTTCGGAATTCATGTAAAAGTAATCGAGGCCGGTTTCCCCTATTGCCACTACTTCATGGTTTTTTGCGAGCTTCTCGAATTCCTCTATTATCTCACCTGTAGTGGTTTTTGCAGCGTGGGGATGAACGCCGACTGCCGCGTATATATTGTGATGCTTTTCCGTGATTTCGAGCGTGCTTTCCGCCGAGGGCAGGTCTGAAGATATGGAAATTATTCTGGTTACTCCGTTCTGTTCCGCCCTTGTTATAGCTCCTTCCGGGTCCTCGAGTGAGGTGAGGTGGGCGTGTGTATCAGTAAGCATTATTTCTTGGTTTTGTCCTTGATGAGCGATAAGGTATGGGCCGTTGGGTCGGATTTGTCCCCCAGCGTTTTCTGTCCGCTCTTTTCATTCAAGAGGTCCGTAAGCTCGCTCAGGAACTGATTTACATCCTTGAAGGATCTGTAGACCGACGCAAACCTTACGTAAGCTACCTCGTCGATTTCGTATAGTTTATTTATAACCCTTTCTCCGATTTCACTGCTGTCCACCTCGCGCTCTCCCCGCTCCTGAAGCTCTCGTTCGAAATCGGATACAAAGCTTTCTATGGCATCCATGCTTATAGGTCTTTTCTCGCAGGCCTTTATCATACCGGCTATGATTTTACTGCGGTCAAACGGCTCCCTGATTCCGCCTTTCTTTACTACCAGCATCTCGACTTCCTCTACCCTCTCATAAGTCGTAAAGCGGCTTTTGCAGTCAAGGCATTCCCTGCGCCTTCTTATAGCCGTGTCTTCCTTTGCTAGGCGGGAGTCTATAACCTTACTTTCGAGGCTTGTGCAAAAAGGACATTTCATTTATACGAGTCTGTGTCTGTAAACCGGGAACTGGCTGCACAGCTCCCTGACATCTCCCTTTATTCTATTTAGTACTTTTTCGTTACCCTGATTGTTAAGCGCTTCTTTGATTAGCGCGGCTATCGTTTCCATCTCTTTCTCTTTCATACCCCTCGTAGTGACGGCGGGGGTGCCGATTCTTATGCCGCTCGTGATGGCGGGCGGACGCGGGTCGAACGGGATCGCGTTCTTGTTTACCGTTATTCCGGCCTGTTCAAGAGTTTCCTCGGCAATCTTTCCGGTAAGCTCGGTTTCCCTCAGATCCAGAAGAACCAGGTGTGTGTCGGTGCCTCCTGAAACAAGCTTGAATCCCGTCTCCAAAAGACATTCCCCGAGCTTCCTTGAATTGTTGACAATCTGCTTCTGATAGTCCTTGAATTCAGGCTGGAGAGCTTCTTTGAATGCTACGGCCTTGGCCGCTATTACGTGCATGAGAGGGCCTCCCTGGGTTCCGGGGAATACTCTGCTGTTTACCTTCTTTGCATGCTCTTCCTTCATCATAGTCATACCGCCCCTGGGTCCTCGAAGCGTTTTGTGCGTGGTCGTCGTGACAAAATCACAGTGGGGAATCGGGTTTGAATACAGTCCCGCCACGACCAGTCCTGCCGGGTGGGCAATATCGGCCATTAGTAAGGCTCCGCACTCATCCGCTATTTCCCTGAATTTCGCAAAGTCTATATCTCTCGGATATGCGCTCCATCCAACGACGATCAGTTTCGGATTGTGTTCCCGGGCAAGCCTTCTTACCTCATCGTAGTCTATAAGGTTTGTATCTTCCGTTACACCGTAAGGAACTATATTATACAGTCTGCCTGAGAAATTTACCGGGCTTCCGTGTGTGAGGTGTCCGCCGTGAGCGAGATTCATGCCCAGTACCGTGTCGCCGGGTTCGACCGCGGCGAAATAAACGGCCATATTTGCCTGGGCGCCAGAATGGGGCTGGACATTGACAGCGTCGCATCCGAAGAGCTCCTTGGCCCTGTCTCTGGCAAGGTCCTCAACAATATCCACAAACTCGCACCCACCGTAGTACCGTTTTCCTGGAAGCCCTTCGGCGTATTTGTTTGTGAGTACAGAGCCCAAGGCCTCGAGCACAGCTTCGCTCACGTAATTTTCAGACGCAATAAGCTCCAGTTTGTATTCCTGACGCTCTACTTCAGCTTTTATAGCGCGCGCAACTTCCGGATCTACTGATTCGAGATTCGACATCTATTGTAACCCCCCTGATTTGAAGAAAAGCCTATCTAAGATTGCGCCGGTTGGCAAGCTCGGTCCAAGCGCCCTACCGCGATGAAACTGTATAGAGCCAATCCGGGGAGTTATGGTATCTCCAATTCTGTAACTTCCTGAAACAATTGGATAAATTATTTTTTGATTTCTCTCTCCAACCAATTGTATTTTTCATCTCAAACGGCTCCGACTCATCTTGTGAAATATTAGATGCACTAATCTTACGAGCACTTTATTCGGAGTATGATACTCCGGGATGGAGTGACGAGATTGCATGTACATACAGATTTTATTAAAATGTACTTAAACTACAATTTATACATCATTGCCGTAGATAGTATATTTCATGAACCTGGTTCGTGAACGGATTGTAGTCTTATCAGTATGTATTAAGAGGACGGGTAATGGGAAAATCAAAACGACCTACCGAGAAATTAAACGGCCAGGTCAAGGAATATTTGGCTCAGGAAAACTTAGAAGAACCCTTAGCTGACGTGAGCGGTGTTCATGAACACCGTGAGCAAGATAATACGGGCGCGGAAATGTTCTTCCGTGACCTTGCTCATACTGTGCCGGAAGTGGTCTTCAGCCTTTCCCATGACGGTAAGATCACTTACTTGAATCCGGCGTTTGAGGCCCTGACGGGCTGGAAACCGAAAGATCTGATCGGTAAAAGTTTTGAAGAGATAATGTGGACGGAACATAAGACCATATCCGCCCGGGATGTTCAGAAGATCCGGCAAGGCGAGATACTGCACCCGACAGAGATTTTCCTTTCTCATAAGAGAGGACGCAGGATAGCAGCCGAAATAACCGCCGTGCCCAAACTAGTGAAGGGAAAACTCCTCGGGGCGGTCGGAACTATGAGGGCGGCTGCTCGCAAGAAAAGCACTGAAGAATTGCTCGCTCAGCAGGAGAAGCGTATCAGGTCGCTTTATGAGATTTCTTCCGAACCCGGCATTGGTATCGAAGAACAGCTGATAGAGACTCTCAAGACCGGGACGGAAGTGTTGGGACTCGAGATTGGAATTATCGGTCATATAGTGGGAGATAATTACACCGTTATGCAGTGCCATGACCGGATCGGTAAGGTCACGCAGGGAATGGAGATAGATCTCGAGATGACATACTGCAAGATCACGATTGCCGAAGATAGGGTAGTCGCACTGCACCACGTCGGGAAATCCGTCTACAGTACCGAGCCGTGTTATAAACAATTTCAGCTTGAGACGTATATAGCAGTCCCCTTGCGAGCCAACGGAAAGGTGTTCGGCACACTTAACTTTTCCAGTCCCTATCCCAGGGAAAATCCTTTCACCGAGGCGGACAAGGATTTCATACGGCTCATGGGTCGCTGGGTAAGCACGATGATAGAGCGTAAGCAGGCCGAAAAAATGCTTAAAGAACAAGAGGAGTTCTACCGGACGCTCGTTGAAAACACGCACGATTTGATAGTTGAGACGAGCACCGACGGTGAGCTGCTGTACGTAAGCTCAAACCACGAGGAGATTTTAGGATACAAGCCCGAAGAGCTGCTGGGTGAAAATATATTTGATTTGATCTATCCGGATGATCGTCCCTCGGTTCTCTCGGAGTTCCTTCTGGCAGCGGAGGATCTTTCAACCGCGAGGTCGGTTTACAGATGCCGTCACAGGAACGGAGGATTGCGTTGGTTCGAGAGTACCGGCAGACCCTTCAGGACTACCTCGGGCGAAATAAGAATTATAATAGACTGCAGAGAGATAACGGAACGCATTAAAGCCGAAGAAGAGATCCAGAAATCGCTGAGTGAGAAAGAAGCCCTTCTTAAAGAGATACACCACAGGGTTAAAAATAATCTCCAGATAATATCCAGTCTTCTGAGCCTTCAGTCCGATTATGTCAAGGGCGGGGACTCGCTCAGACTCATACACGAATGCCAGAGCAGGATATTTGCGATTGCGTTGATACATGAGCGACTGTACCAGTCGGCCAATCTGAGAGATGTGAAAATGGCCGAGTATATTGAAGATTTAGCAGCCAAGCTGATGTGCGTTTACACGAAGGAAAAGCAGTCGATTGATGTAAATATCGACGCCGATGACATTGACGTAACTATCGATAGTGCGATTCCATGCGGATTAATTGTCAACGAGCTGTTCTCGAACTGCCTGAAGCATGCCTTCCCCGCTAACACCGGAAACGGGGAACATGGGGGGAAAGCCGGTTATATATCGGTCGGAGTTAAATCAGAACCTAAGGGACAGGTTGTCCTCACGGTAAAAGACAACGGTGTGGGATTCCCGGAGAGTCTGGATTTCAGAAAAACAGAATCGCTCGGACTACAGCTCGTATGCACTCTGGTAGAGCAGCTTAACGGGGCAATCGAGCTTGTCCGCGATAACGGAACGACGTTCAGTATAAAGTTTCCTCGTGGAAGGTAGCGAAGGAGTTTCCTTTCGGCGTCTAGATATTGATAGAAACCTCAAATGCGCCGATATTGACTTTAGCCGCAAGACCGTTCTTCCAGCATATGTCTCTTGCTTCACCTTGCATCTCTTTGGGGACGAGAAGGGAAAATTTAACGCCGAGCTCGGATAATTCCTTCCATTTGGGAACCCTTTCAGTATTAATGGTCTCCCGTGTTTCCACTTCGACTATCTGTATGACCTGACCGTAGTTGACTATTACCGCGTCCGGATATTTACCCTGATGCTCGCGGTTTTTTTCTTCGCCGGGATTAATGTGAACCTCGCTGTACTGGCGGGAGTACTTTTCGCGAATCTTCCTG
>Ga0055451_10001282_pt1 | contig 10150 bp, 7 predicted proteins | sample China_Galinas_PW_3_FD_57745 | JGI IMG/M metagenome (GOLD analysis project Ga0055451, IMG submission 57745) | Wetland microbial communities from San Francisco Bay, California, USA, that impact long-term carbon sequestration - China_Galinas_PWB_D2 | ecosystem: Environmental > Aquatic > Marine >... | reverse complement strand
TTTCCTGGCAAGGCGCGCGGACGCAAGCGAATCAGGAGATTCGCTGAGGGAGCGCAACGCCGCCAGGGGCGGCGAGGGCCGGCCCGGGCGTGAAGTTATTCTCGCACGGCCCCAAAGCTCAGCCGATGTGTCGCTACTGTCCGGACAGCAGCTCGTTCACCTTCGCCATGACCTGGAACGCATCCGCCACGTAGAGCACGTCCGCCTTGCCTTGCGCCCAGCCGCAGGCGGGGTCGAGGTTGATCGCACGGCGTTCGCGGATGAAGCGCCAGCCGACGACGTGGGGCTCCTCTCCGTGGCAGCAGGTCGAGAGTCCCTTCTTGTGGCGCGGCGTGGAGCCGGTCTGGCCGACCTGGTTCAGGTGGCTCATGAACGACATGACTTCGCCGCCCTCGCTGCTCTGGTCGACGAGTGACTTGCTGCTGCCGAGGGATGCGTGGGCGAGCTCGAGGAAGCCGAGCACCAGGCACTCGGCGTCCTTGATGTGAACCTGACCGTCGGCTTGCTTCTTGGTCCAACCGGCGCCGGCCACGAGCAGGGTCTGGGCGTCGGGGCGGATCGTCTGGGTCTGAGACGCAGCGGCTTGAAACCCCTCGACGCGCGTCCGGAGCTGATCGGCCGGTAGATCGACGTTTACCCGCTCGAGCTGTGCTCCGCCCGCCTCGCCTTTCCAGGCATCGTACGCCCCCGGGGCCACGAGCAGGAACCACGGACGCTGACTGCGACTCAACGTCGCGACCATGCGTTGCCGGTAGAACCACCGCTGCGCGCGCACGGTGTCACCCTCGGCAGTCACTTCGGTGACCTGCGTCTCCACGCGACCACCGAGCCGGCCGGCAACGCCGGGCAAGGTGCGGCACAATCGCGGCGTCGCCGGCGCGATGACGATCGTCGCCTCGGTCGCGTTGACGAGCGCCTCGGTCGCGGCCGCGTCGCTCGCATAGCGTGAAACCGCGAACTCCGGGCCGCTGACGCCCACGACCCGTTCGACCCCGCCGACGGCACCCGCGGCCCCCTCGACGTTCTCGCCGATCAAGCCAAGGACCAGACTTGCGCCGTCGAGCTCGCGCGTGAGATCCAGCGCTGCAGTCAGCGCTTCCAATGCTGCCTTCGGCAGAGAGCCGCTGGCGTCGGTGTGAGCCAGATAGAGAATGGTGTCCATCGTTCGTCGCCTCCTCAGCTCCGGAGCCAGTCCACGATCTCCCGCGCGATCTCGTCCGCTGAGGAGTCCTTGACGATCCGGGTCTCACGCCGCTGCTGCGGCACTTCGGCGGACAACCATGTGGTGCCCCCCGACTCGAGCGACACGGGCTTTGCACGAGCCAGCGCCGGCATGATCGTCCGCATGTTCTGCATGCCGATCTGCGGACTGTTGGGTGGTTCCGGGAGCTTGCCGGTCGCCCAGGCCGCGACTAGAGGCGGTCCCTCACAGACCGAGGCGAGGTAGCGCCCGCCCTCGACACGTTCGAGCACGCGCAGTGAGCCGTCTTCCTGCACGTGCAGCTCGTCGACGCCGAGGAACTGGTCGCGAATGCCGAGCCGTTCCCCGACCATCTGCAGCGTGACGCCCGCGTCACGCGAGGCCGAGGCGCAACCGCCGAACAGCAGCATCCGCGAGCGATCGAGGCCGTCGATGGACTCGATCGCGCTCGCGAGTGCATCCGCGACCAGAGCCGAATCGGTGAAGCCGCTGGCCGAGCCGTCGAGCGCGACGAGCTCGAACGGGACCTTCTGGGCGACTTGCATCATGAGCTGTTGCAGCCTGGCCTTCGGCCCGAGGCTGCACAGCCACAGCTTGCTGTCCGGACCACTGGCCGCGAGCTGCGCCGCCTCGAACAACGCGTGTCCCGCCCACGGATCCAGCACCGACGGCAACATCGCCTCGTTCTTCAATGCCGGCACGTCGGTGCCGAGCACGGGCTCCAATGTCTGCAGCGGGTCCGGTACGAGACTGCCGCACACGACGATGTGGAATCCTCCACTCATGAGTTCTCTCTCCAAGATCAGTTCTCTACCGAATGCAATCCACCGGCGCCCGCCCGCAAAGCGATCGCTCCCGTCTCGCGACCTGGCACGCGCGGCTCGGGACAACTCCACTGGCATGCGCCGCAGTGCACGCACTTCTCACGGTCGAAGTTCGGGACGCCGTCTTCGCCCGCAGTCAACGCCTGCCCCGAGCAGACGTGGATGCACTGCTTGGTCCCGCACACGGCGCAGATCGCCGGGGCGAGGAACACGACGTGATCCGCGTAGCCGGGCGCAGCCTGCACCTTGCCACCCATGAGCAGCGCGTCCTGATGCGAGACCAGCAGCTCGCCGTCGAACGGGATGCTCGGCCAGCCGGCGCGGTCCATAAGCGCATCGTGCAGCGGTCGCCTTCCCGCGCGCGCCTCTTGCTCGATCCGTTCGATCTCGGCCGCGGGGATCCTGCCCCGGTAGTGCTCGGCGAGACTCGGGGCGCGCGTCGGTCGCCGGCCGCGGCGCGCGTTGAGTCGGCCCCGCGTCAGACCGGTCAGCGCCATGCCGAGCAGCCCGCGCACGAAGCCGCGGTCGAAACCCGCCCGCGCCTTCGCGGCAATCTTGCTCTCGCGGTCGAGCGAGCTCGCGCGGCGGCGCGCCACGTAGGTCTTCGTGAGGTTCTCGCGGGTGAACGGCAGCTTCCCATCCAGCAGCTCGAGCACGCTCTCCGCGAGCTGCACGCCGGTCGTCCAGGCTTCGTCGACACCCGAGCCGGTCAAGACGTTGGTGCTACCCGAGCCCTCGCCGATCCTGGCAAAGCCATCGCCGCACAAGAACGGTTCCCCGTCCCGGCCGGACTCCTGCAAGGACTTGGCTCCCCACGACCGCAGCTTGCCGCCGGCCAGATGTCGCCACAGGTACGGGTGCTGCAACCAGTGCTGCAAGTAGCGGTAGCTCGCGCGCACCGGACTGGGAAGCGACGACGGCACGAAGATGCCGAGCGACGCGACGCCGGGCTCGTTGACATACAAGAAGCCGAAGATCTCCGGCTCGGGGTAGCCGAACGTATGTAGCACCGTGCCGGGCTCGAGCGCGCAGCCGTCGGGCAGGTCGACGACCATCTTCATGCCTACGGCCCAGTCACGGCGCTCGTTGCCTTCCGGCATCCCGAACCGCTCGTCGAGACGGCGCCCGACGGCGCCGACGGGCCCGTCGGCGACGACGGTCAGCGCAGCCTTGATGTCCATGCCGGGCAGGAACCCGGCAGCCGGCTCTCCAGCAGAGTCCGTGCCCTGGTCGAGGAGCCTCACGCCGACGACTGCGTTGCCTTCGACGAGAGGTTCGGCGACGGGAGTGCCCGGCCACAGTTGCACCTGACCTGCGGCCATGAGTTGGGAGGCCACCCACTGGTTGAACTGGCCGATGCCGAACACGAGCCCGCCGTCCTTGCGCAGGAACGACGGGACGAACGGCAGCTCCATCGCGTGGTGCTTGACGGGCAACACGAACCGAAGCCCGCGCAGCATCCGATCGGCGCTGCGCAGCACGAAGCTCCTTCGACTCGCGCCGATCGGGTCCTGCAGGTAGACGAGCTTCTCCTTGGTGACGGGCCGTGCCAGCGGGATCTGTTCGGGGTCGAGGTCAGGGAACGTTGCGCGGATACCGGTCGCGCGCGTCACGACGCCGGACACGCCGAAGCCGAGATCGTCGGCGCGCTCGTAGCACACGACCTGCGGCGGCAGACCCGGCATCGCAGCGCTCTCGAGCTCGCCGTTCGATGCCGCCAGTCCGCGCGAGAGTGTGGTCAAGAAGCCACCGCTCGCCGGGCCGAACCCTACACACGCGATGTCGACTTCGAGGCTGTCTCGTTTCGGGTCGGATTCCGACATGGCTCGCTTCTCCTGTCGGGAGTGATTGCAGGGAAACGCTCAGCTCGGGTAGTCGAGTGCCTCGGGGATCATCACCTCTGCGAGCGCGCGCGCGGCGTTGTCCTTGGCCAGGTGCGCCTCCGTCATGCAGCCGTCCAGCTTGCGGCGCAGCGCCTCGAACGCCTCCACGCCCTTGAACTGCACGCACGGTCCGGCCTTCGCTGGATGCGCCCCGTCCGCTTCGACGACGTCGCCGAAGTCGCGGGCGACGGCATCGATGCCCGGGATCACGCTCTCGAGCATCTCGAGGTCGTGCGCGTTATAGCACGACTCGCAGTTGTCCCAGCTCGGATGGCGCTGGTAGCCGAACACGAGCTCTGCGCAGATACGCCCGACTTCGCCCGCGGCGCGCGCGGAGTGCACGCGACACATGTCCGCGAAGAACTGCACGAAGCCCGGCAGGTTCTCGGCGAGCTCGGGGCGCTCCGCACCCTTCTCCTCGAGCTCCAGCACGTCGAGCATCTGATAGCGCGAGGCCAGGATCCAGCACAGCGCGTCGGCCATGACGAACGTCACGCCTTGCCGCTTGTCACGGTAGAGCGCTTCGCCGTTCGCGTCGGTGCCGGCTCGAAGGTACTCGAGAGTCCACAACCAGATCTGCATTGCGGTCCCGAGAGTGCACGCGCCCAGGCCGGGTTTCTTGCCGGCGATCTCGCGCTGCTCCCCGATCCAGTTCTCGAACTGGCGGAGGAACACGGGGTTCGTCATCGTCACGCTCAGCTGCCGGCGCTGGACGGCCTCGGGTCCCTCGTAGGTGGCCTCGAGCTGGGCGTCCATCCACTTCTGTCCGAGGAAGCCGGGGCAGTCCTCCGTGATGCCGTAGCCGCCGACGAGGCTGACGGCCTCGCGCATCATGTTTGCGCCGTGGCCCGTGTTCCACAGCTTGGTCGCCGGGCAGAGCACGTTGGCGAGCGAGTCATGGATGACGTACTGGACCAGTGGATCGGTCGCGATCTCCGGGTCACCCTTGGCTCGGCGGTCGAGATACGCGAGCGCCGAGTCCTGGATGTTGCGCAGCTCGCGCATCTCCGCGCGTCCGCCGGCGATGCCGAGCTCGGCGAAGATGCGGTCCTTCTCTTTCTCCAGCGGGTCGTACTCGTCGAACAGCCGCGCTGCCGCGAGCCCGAGTGACATGCTGGCCTCGCCGGTCGACCACACGTCGACGAGTCGGTGCAGCACGTCCTCTTTCTGCTGCAGCCCGAGGTCGTAGCGCGGCGTGCCGGGCTTGCCGGTCTCCCCGCCGCGGTAGCGCCGGCGCTGGTAGCGGACGATCGGCTCGACGGCGCTGAGGAGCTTGGCCGCGGTCATGACTCCGACCGGAACGCGCGTGCGTCGGAACACGGACTCGATCACTTGACCGTGGCTCTTGTTCGGAACGAGAACACCGTCTTCGACCGTGTAGCCTCCGACGATGCGACTGGCCGGGACCTTCAGGCTGAAGATCGGATCGCGCGTCGATGACAGCTGGTGCACGAGCTTCCTCGTGGGGGCGCCGCGATCGAAGACACCTTCGTCGTCCGCTTCGAGGATGACCATGAAGCTGCCGCGGATACGCTCGTCCGCGGACCCGTCCACGGCGGCTGTCACGATGTCGGCGAAGTCCATGTTGGTGATGAAGCGCCCGCGCTTGTCGATCTGCAGGATCGGTTCCTTACCGGCTTCCCACTCGACGATGCGGGCCTTGCCCGACAAGACGCCGGTGTCCACGCCGACGTAGGGCAGCGGCTCGGTCAAGGCGAATGCCGCGCGGCAGGGCTTGCTGCCGTCGGCCGGCACGGCACGAGACATGTAGGTCTGCTTCTGCTCGGGGGTGCCGTGCTCGTGGATGGGCGCGAGCCCGAGATGACCGGCGAGGCTGCAGGTCGCAGCGCCGCCGTCGACCCACGCCAGCTCGAACGCGGTCAAAGCCATGGCGAGGTTGTGAGGCCCCGCCAGGTAGCCGCCGTATTCCGGATCGGCGAACATCGACGTGATCCCGGCTTCATCAAAGACTTCGAGAAGCGAGTTCTTCTCGTCGGTCCAATCGTGCGAGTTCCGCGCGCCGCCCGCGACGAGCCGGGCTACCGGCCCGCGCGCGACGGCCCGGACCGACTGGACGACCATCTGCAGGTCGTAGCGGTCAGCGAAGCGCCACATGATCTGCCGCACGTCGTCCCCGGGAAGCGTACGCAGAGTGTGGAGCTGTTCATTGCCGATCGTCGCGCTCATGGGGAGCCTCCGTTGTGCCGGGATCAAGACGTCGTCTCATCGGAGCTTGATGGACTGACGACCCGTATTAACCGGGAGCAGGACGAGATCAGGTACGCAATTGGGCCCGGAATGCGGACAGAACTTGGCGCGTATTCATCTCGTAATTGCTGCTACTTCAGTCGGCGAATCGCTGCTGCGTCAGCGAGCGCTACAGGCCGAGCACGTGATACCCCGAATCGACGTGGATGATTTCGCCCGTGATCCCCGAGGACGCCGGCGATACGAGGAAGCGCGCAGTCGCCGCGATCTCGTCCATCGTCACGTTGCGTCGCAGCGGCGCGCGTTCCCTCACGTGATCCTCCATCAGGCTGAAGCCGGGGATCGCCATCGCGGCAGCAGTCTTGATGGGGCCGGCGGAGATCGCGTTGACGCGGATGCCGAGGTCTCCAAGGTCGTAGGCCAGGTAGCGGACGCTGGCTTCGAGGCTGGCTTTGGCTACACCCATGACGTTGTATTTGGGCACGACGCGCTCGCCACCGATGAACGTCATCGTGACGACCGCGCCGCCGTCGCGCATGAGCGGCGCGGCCTTGCGGCAGAGTTGCACGAGCGAATAGCTGCTGATCTCGTGGGCCAGCGTGAATCCTTCCCGGTTCGTGCCGAGGTAATCACGCTCGAGATCGCTGGCGTTCGCGAACGCCAGCGAATGCACGAGGAAATGCAGCGTGCCGAATGTCTCTTCTGCCGCTGCGAACAGCGCATCGACCTGTCTGTCCTCGGTGACGTCGCAGGGGACCACGAGAGAAGCGCCGACCTCCTCGGCCAGCTTGCGCACGTTCTTCTCGACGCGATCGCCCTGGTAGGTGAGCCCGAGCTCGGCACCGCCGTCGGAGAGTGCCTTGCTGATGCCCCACGCGATCGAGCGCGTATTGGCGACGCCGAGAACGATGCCCTTCTTGCCTTCGAGTGAGAACGAGTGGCTCAAGATCGACTCCTAGCGGTAGAAGACCCGGCGCCAAGTCTATCGCGGGCCAGATGCGGGAGACCTATCGGGCGCCGCCCCTGGCCAAAAACCGGAGAATTGTGGCCCCAGGCCCCGGTTCCCATCCGTGTTAGCATCGATGCGCACACCTCGCCCCTCCTTGCATGAACGACGTGACCAAGCTCCTGCACGCCATCGCCGCCGGCGATGCCAGCGCGTCCGAGGGGCTGATGCCGCTGATCTACGGCGAGTTGCACCGCCTGGCCACGCACTCGATGCGGGGACAGGCCGCGGATCACACGCTGCAGCCGACCGCCCTGATCCACGAGGCCTGGCTCAAGCTCGTGCATCTGCAGGATCCGGCTTGGACCGGGCGCAAGCACTTCCTGGGAGTCGCGGCCAAGGCGATGCGAGCGATCCTGATCGATCATGCGCGGGCTCGGTGCGCGGAAAAGCGGGGCGGTGGACGGCACCGCGTCGAGCTCGACGCCAACACGATCGCTGCCGACGAGAGCTCGTCGCTGCTCGAGTTGCATGCGGCGCTCGAACGCCTCGAACACATCGACGCCAAGCTCGCCCGCCTCGTCGAACTTCGGTTCTTCGGCGGGCTGACCGTCGAGGAGTCGGCCGAAGTCCTCGACGTTTCGCCGCGAACGGTCAAGCGCAGCTGGCGAACCGCAAAGGCCTGGCTGCTGCGCGAACTGGAGTCCGAGGGTAACGGTGACACCGACTGAGCGCTGGCAGCGCACGCGCGCGATCTTCGAACAAGCCTTGGACCTGCCGCCCGTGGCGCGTGCGGAGTTCGTGGCCGGCGCGTGCGGCAACGACGTCGAGATCCGGCGTCAGGTCGAGGAGCTGCTCGCTGCCGATGCATCGGACACGAGCACCCTGCCTGGAGACGACGAGACTCTTGGTTGGCTGCAGGCCCACATCGAGTCGATGCTCCGCGGCACGACGATCGGCTCGTGCCGCATCGTTCGCGTGCTCGGATCGGGCGGCATGGGGACGGTCTACGAGGCCGAGCAGGATCACCCCAGGCGCACGGTCGCGCTCAAGGTCATGCGCCCCGGAGTCGACGAGCAGTTGCACCTCGAGTACTTCCACCGTGAAGCCGAGCTCTTGGCGTCGCTGCGTCACCCGCACGTGGCCCAGGTCTACTCGGCCGGTGTGCACGAGGAGACTGTCGAAGGGCGCGCCGTCAGGATGGCGTACCTGGTCATGGAACCGGTCGAGGATGCCAAAGACATCGTGGCCTATGCCGAGAGTCACGGGCTAGGAACCCGCGCGCGAATCGATTTGCTCCTCGCCGTCGCGGATGCGCTGAGCCAGGCGCATCGCCGGGGCCTCGTCCATCGCGACGTCAAGCCGAGCAACCTCCTCGTCGACGGTCATGGCAACGTCAAGGTCATCGACTTCGGGATCGCACACATGATGGGAAGCGCCCCGGCCGACGGTGCAACCGCCGGCACGCTTCGTTACATGAGCCCCGAACAGCAGGCGGGCGCTGCCACGCCCGACATCCGCGCCGATGTCTACTCGTTGGGGATCGTTCTGGGCGAGCTGCTCACCGACGACGATTCGGAGATCGAGTGGATTCGCAAGAAGGCTACGTGTCCCGATCCCGAGGGCCGCTACGACAATGCCGGTGACTTCGCCCAGGATCTGCGCAAGCGGCTCGCCAACTTCCCGCTCGACGCTGTCCCGGCGAGTGCCGTGTATCGCGCGCGCAAGTTCGTCCGCCGGCACAGGCTGTTGGTTGCGGCGGCAGCGATCGCGGTGATCAGCGCGATCGCCGGTGTCGGCGGGCTCGCGGCCGGCTACGTGGAGGCAAGGGCCCAGCGCGAAGCCGCCGAGGCCAGGGCAGCCGAAGCAGAAGCCGTCGTCGAGTTCATCCAGAAGATGCTCGTCGCGGCCCAGCCGTGGCACGGTGGTGGAGAGGTCACCGTCCACGAGTTCCTCGAGCGCTCTGCGAAGAGCATCGATGCCGAGTTCGCGGACCAACCCGGCGTCGCCGCCGTGCTGCATCAGACCATCGGCTGGTCCTTCCGTGGTATCGGCAAACCCCTTGCTGCGGAGCCGAGCTTGACGCGCGCTGTGGAGTTGATGAAGACGCTCCCGACTTCGCGTCCGCGGCAGATCCTCGTCGCCGAACAGCGGCTCGCGCTCGTCATGAGCGAGTTGGGCAAGACCGCGGAAGCCGCGGACATGGTCGCGGATGTCGCCGAGCGGGCCGAACGCCTGCTCGGTCCCGATGACGACATTACACTCGCCGCGCTCGACTTGCGTGCGATCTGCCTCTCGACCCTCGGTCGTGCCGAGGAAGCGGCGGTGATCCTGAAACGCGTGATCGAAATCAGCGATCGTCGGTTCGGGGACAAGTCGAAGGCCTCGATGGCTCACCGCAACAACCTCGTCAGCGTCCTCGCTCGACTCGGTCGCTACAAAGAGGCCGCCGAGCAGGCTTCCCGGGTCGAGGACACGATGATCGAGTCATTCGGCCGCGCGCATCCCGACACGCTCGTGACCATGCAGAACCGCGCCGCGCTGCTCTACCTCACCAGGGACTACGTGCAATCCGAGGAGCTCACGCGCAAGGTCCTCGAGCACTGCGATGCCCGGCTCGGCGCCGAGAACACGCAGACGGTCCTGAGTCGCTACTGGCTCGGCGCGGCCCTGAACGGGCAAGAGCGGTTCGCGGACGCCCGCGCGATCCTCGAACCCCTGGTCCCGATCGTGCACAAGGTCCAGGGCACCGATCACAGCTATGCGCTCAAGACGGAGATCGAGCTCGCGAAGGCGCTCGCTGGCCAGGGCGAGCGGGCCGAGGCGATCCGGATCGCACGCGGCGTGGAGCAGCGCCTCGCAGGTCGCACCGATGTTTCGAGCAAGACGCTACGGAACGAGGTCAGCCGGCTCCTCGGCGGGCAGAAGCCTCGCGGGAAGTAGCGCCGGATCCAGCGAGTTTTCCTGGCCCCATACGCGGCCGGAATCCGTGTCGATGGCAACAGAACTTCCAACCGGCTCGAAACGAGGCAATTGCCATGCGACCCCAAGCCCTTCTCCCGCTCTTCGCCGCGCTGACTCCTTCCCT
>Ga0055451_10001276_pt1 | contig 10193 bp, 8 predicted proteins | sample China_Galinas_PW_3_FD_57745 | JGI IMG/M metagenome (GOLD analysis project Ga0055451, IMG submission 57745) | Wetland microbial communities from San Francisco Bay, California, USA, that impact long-term carbon sequestration - China_Galinas_PWB_D2 | ecosystem: Environmental > Aquatic > Marine >... | reverse complement strand
GGCCAGGATACTCGACGAGGGGCTTGAGCCCGTAAAACTTATCGAGAAGGTGCGCTCCCCGGGTGGCACAACGGCCGAGGGCCTTAAGGTGTTCGAGGAAAAGGGGCTTCAGGCGATAGTCTTCGAGGCGCTTGAGGCCGCCCGCGGGCGGGCAAAAGAGTTGTCGCAATAACTTTGGTTAAGAGCCAAATGTTAATATAGCAGTACGGTATTAACAGAGTAAGCTAAAGGGCGGGACAATGTTCGTTATGGGTAATTTTCTTCAGGCGGTCGCGGGTGTGCTCGATGTAATCCTGAGCATATACATGTGGATAATTATAATCGCGGCCCTCATAAGCTGGGTGAACCCCGACCCGTACAACCCGATAGTGAGGTTTTTGTACAGGGCGACCGAGCCCGTGCTGAGGCCGATAAGGCGCACCCTTGGCACTGCCATCGGCGGGCTGGACGTTTCACCCATAATAGCGATTCTCGTTATCTTGTTTCTGAGGATGTTCGTAATACGGTCCTTGATAGATATTGCCGCGAGGCTCAGATAAACGAAAGGAGAGGGCAATGAGAATAACGCCTCTTGACATTCAGCAAAAACAGTTCCCCGTGAAGTTCAGGGGCTTCGACATGGAAGAGGTCTATGCGTTCCTCGAGGTCGTGAGGGAGGAGATGGAGGAGATCCTGCGCGAAAACGCTTCCCTCAAGGAGACCATACGCAGGACAGAGGGCCAGGTCACCGAGTTCAGGGACATGGAGGCCACGATGCGCGAGACCCTCATCACCGCACAGCAGATGGTCGAGGAATACAAGACCAACGCGCGCAAGGAGGCCGAGCTCCTCATCAAGGACGCCGAGCTTAAGGCCGATTCCGCCATGAAGGAGGCCCAGGAGAGGGTGGTGAAGATCCACGAGGACATAGTGGACCTCAAGGGCATCAGGCGGCACTTCAAGGAAGAGGTCAGGAGGCTGATCGAGTCGCACCTGAAGATGCTCGAGTTCGACACCGAACGGGAAAGCGAAGAGCCGGGTGAAATACAACGCGATTAAGGGCGTGCAGGACATCCTTCCCCCGGACGTGTACGCATGGCAGAGGGTGGAGTCCGCGGCCGCGGAGATATTCGGAGCCTTCGGCTTTCAGGAGCTAAGGGCCCCGGTGATGGAGTTCACCGAAGTCTTCGTGCGCAGCATCGGGGAGACCTCGGACATTGTGGAGAAGGAGATGTACACCTTCGAGGACAAGGGCGGGAGGTCCATATCGCTGAGGCCCGAGGGGACGGCCCCCGTGGTGAGAAGCTACGTCCAGAACCACCTCTATAACCGCCCGGCCCCACAGAAGTTCTACTACACCGGTCCCATGTTCCGCTACGAGCGGCCACAGCGCGGAAGGCAAAGGCAGTTCTACCAGATTGGCGCGGAGGCCTTCGCAGACGCGGGCCCCGCAATAGACGCGGAGGTTATCTCGATGCTCAGGCATTTCCTTGTACGGATAGGCCTGGAGTCCCTGAGTTTCGAGATAAATTCCATCGGCTGCCCGGAGTGCCGTCCGGCGTACAGGGACGCGCTTAAGAACTTTCTGTCGGACAGGATAGAATCGTTCTGTCCCGACTGCAAGCGCCGCCTCGACTCAAACCCCTTAAGGATACTGGACTGCAAGGTGCCGGGCTGCAAGGAGATGCGCCGGGGCGCGCCTCTTGTGAGCGACCACCTCTGCGAAGGGTGCAGCTCTCACTTCGAGGAACTAAAGTCTCTGCTCGGCGATCTCGGCGTTCCGTTTTCGGTAAACCCAGAGATGGTTCGGGGCCTGGACTACTACACCAAGACAACGTTTGAGGTCACCTCCGAAAACCTGGGGGCCCAGAACGCCGTTGCCGCCGGAGGGCGCTATGACGGGCTCGTGGAGGAGTTCGGGGGGCCGAAGACGCCCGCCATAGGGTTTGCCATAGGGATGGAGAGGCTCGTGGCCCTCATAGGAGACGGGTCTGACAAAACGCCGACGCCGTTTCTCTTTATTACCGCCCTCGGCGATGAGGCCGCGAGGAAGGCATTGAAGATTGCCGACGGCCTGCGTGCCTCGGGCCTCTGGACCGAGACGGGCGCGCCCGGAAGCTCTATGCGCAGCCAGATGAAGCGAGCCGACAAGCTCGGCGCGGCATACGCGCTCTTCCTCGGGCAGGACGAACTCGATTCGGGAACCGCGGGCTGGAAGAAGCTCGACGACGGCACCGAGGGAAAGGTTAACTTGGGCGATGTTCACGATTTATTCATGAAGCTCGGAAGCGGAAGATGAATTCCGAGAAGAGTCTTATAAGACAAGCAGCACCGGGCCTTGGAATTACATTCACGATTGCGCTAATCGCACTGCTTACATCTTCGATGCACGCCTCCTTCGACTCGCTCGTCATCTCCGTGATATTCGGCATGCTCGTGGGCAACATGCTCGACGACAGGAGAATTTTTGATAAGGGCATAGACGTCGCCCTGAAGATATTCATACCTCTGGGCATCGCGCTCTACGGGTTTCAGTTAAGGATAGCCACAGTGAACACGGAGTTTTTCCCGGGCGTGCTCGCGGTCTTCGCGCTTATGTTCTCCGTGAGCTATTTCATATCGAGGGGGATTGGGCTCGATAAATCGCTGAGCATCCTTATCAGCACTGGACTTTCGGTCTGCGGCGCATCTGCAATAATCGTCCTTGCTCCCATAATAGGCGCGCGAAAGGAAGACACCTCGATATCGGTGCTCTCTGTCATGACGGTGGGCCTTACGGGGATGCTCGCCTACAAGGTCGTGGGCGGTATGAGCGGGATACACATGGTAGAGTTCGCGTTTCTCAGCGGAACCACGCTCCCGATGCTCGGACAGGTAAAGGTCGCGGCCGCGGCGATGGGGCCAGACAGCCTCGCACTCGCGCTGCAGTACAAGCTCGTGAGGATATCGGCCCTTGCTCTCGTGGCGGGGCTGGGGCTCGTGCTTTCCCGTGGCAAGAACAGGCAACGCGGGGTGCCATGGTTCATGGTGGCGTTTTTTGCCTTCGCCGTGGCAGTGAACGTCTTTCCCAAGGCGGCTGTCCTGGGAGATGCGCTAAAGCCGATAGGAAGCATGTCGCTTTCCACCGCACTTGCGGCCGTGGGTCTTTCGATTGACTTCGAATCCGTAACAGAAAAAGGCGTAAGTCCACTCCTTTCGGCCTTTCTGGCCTGGGGTATATTGGCGGTCGGGGTTTATCTTTTCTTAAGCGTGGTGATGCCGTGAGGAGCAAGCTCCCGTATAAATTTCTCACAGTGCTGTTGATATTCGCGGTCATACTCATAGTGCCGTACTCGCTCATCACTTACAGCAACTCGGCCAAGATGATCAAGAACATCGAGAAGATACAGCCCCTCACGACCGAACAGCACTCGGTACACGACAAGTATGTGGACGAACTCGCCGAGAACCTGATATCCATCTCGTTCTACGTATTCGTCATAGCCTTCATCCTCTCGCTGTTTTTCTCCCGCAGGATACTCATCCCGATAAGAAGGCTTCACGGCGCGGCAAAATCGATAAAGGAAGGCAACCTGGACGTGAAGATCGAGGTGTCCGCCGGAGAGGAGCTCGCTGAGGTCACCAAGGCTTTCAACGAGATGGTCAGCACCCTGAGGCAGAAGACGTCGGAGTTGATGAGGAAGGACCTCTACGTCAGCATGATGAAGGACCCCATCTGGGTTGCCGACGAGGACAACATCATAGTGGACATTAACCCGGCCTTCAAGGAGCTCTTCGGTTACGAACGCGACGAGGTGGTGGGCTCCTCCATATTCGACTTTCTCGACGAAGAGTCCGACAGGATAGTGCGCGACCAGCTCAGAGAGCGGGGCAAGGGCGGAAGATCGACCTATGAGGTCTCCATAATCTCCAAGGGTGACGGCCTCATCCCGGTGCTCATAAGCGGGGCGCCCCTCGTGGAAGGCGGCGAGATAGTGGGCAAGATAGGCATCATCAAGGACTTCAGAGCTGAGAAAGCCCTTCGTGACGCCCTCCGCGACGAGACGGACTTTACCGAGGCAATCATGCAGAGCATGACGGACGCCCTCCTCGTTATCGACAAGGACTACCGCATAGTGAAGGCCAACGTGGCCGCAGTGGCCAATATCGGAAGGGACATCGTGGGCGAGTACTGTTACGAGGCCCTGCATTCCCGTGCCGAGCGTTGCTACCTTCACGGCGAGGTCTGTCCGTCCATGTCGGTGTTCGAGAACGGCAAGAGTTACAAGACAATACATAACCATATGATGGGAGGCATCAACGTCATCCACGAGGTGAACGCGTACCCGGTTAAGGACAGGCACGGCGAGATAAAGTACGCCGTCGAGGTCCTGCGCGACATCACCGAGAGCAAAAAGCTCGATGACGAGATATCGCAGAAGAACAAGGAGCTCACCGTCCTGAACAGTATATCGAAGATACTGAGCCAGTCGCTGAGGGCCGAGGACATCTTGGATAACATCTTCCGTAAGGTCACTGGCTTTATGGACATGGACGGCGGCGGCGTCTACCTTATAGACGAATTCGGCAGGGCGCTTGAGAGCAAGTACCATAAAGGCCTGTCGGACGATTTCATGCGCACCATGGGAAGGCTGAAGCTCGGACAGGACCTCCCCGGAAAGGCCGCGCTCACGGGGCAGCCCGTGGTCATCGGCGACTTGTCGCAGTCCGAGGCCGGAAGCGGCTCGGTGCTCAGACACTCGGGTATAAGAGGTTACGCCTGCACACCCATAAGGGGTAAGGAAAAAACCCTCGGCGTATTCTATCTCTTCAGCTTCGAGCCGCACGCTTTCACGCCCGAGCAGGAGAGGATACTTAACTCCGTCAGCGAGATGATGGGCATCGCGCTTGAGAACGTCAGGCTCTACGAGCAGATGCGCAACCTCTACGAACTACAGCGTCTGCGCAGGGAGGACGAACAGAAGAACCTGTTGAGACTTACTTCCATGCTCTCGGCCACGCTCGACATGAGAAGCGTGCTCGAGGCGAGCCTAACGCTTTTCAAGGAGTCCGGCAAGGCGGACTTCGTCTGGCTGCTCGAGCCCGACGACGCCGGCAACCTGTTTGTGAAAGCAGCCTCCGAGGATGGTGTCTCCGACGGCTCGGTAGTATATGCGAGCGGACTTAAGACACTTGAGATGTCCGCCATAGAAGCGAAGGGGCCGGTGGTGCACTCAAGGCTCGACGACGATGCGCAATTCCACGTCGCCGAGGGGCTCAAGTCCTTCAATACGGCGTGCTCCATTCCCATATTCGTCGGCGACAGGGTGGTTGGCGCTCTGGGCCTGTACTACAAGATGCTCAAGGAGATAAAGGACGACGAGATACATTTCTTCAGCACCGTCGGCAGCATACTTGCCGTGGCCCTGGAGAGGGCGAAGCTCTATGAGGACGTCATCATGGAAAGGGGCATGGCATCCACCATCCTCGAGGGCATAGCCGACGGAGTCATGACGGTGGATATGTACGGCGCGATTATATCAATGAACCGGGCCGCCGCGGACCTCGTGGGCATGCAAGCGGGGGACACCGTTGGGAAGAAGTGCAGCGAGATCCTGGCGTACTCCGACGACAACGAAGAGCTCCGCATCAGAATGAAGGCCAGTCTCGAGACAGCCACGAAGGGTAACACCTCTTCAAGCGAGGCCGACCTCATCACGCCCGACGGAGAACGCATCCCCCTGATGTTCAAGAGCGCCCCCGTGAAGGACAACCATGGCGAGATAATAGGCGTCACATACTTGCTCAGGGACCTGAGCAGGGAAAAGCGCCTCGACATGCTCAAGACGGAGTTCGTCAAGGCCGTCTCGCACGAGTTCAGGACCCCGCTTGCCACGATGCTCGGCATGACCGAGATGCTGCTGGACGAGGATGTGAGCGGCGAGAAGGCAAAGGAATACCTCAATGCCATCCTCTCCGAAGGCGGGAGACTCTCGGCGCTCGTTGCGGACGTACTCGACGTGGCCAAGATAGAATCTGGCAAGGAGATATTCGCAGAGACCGAAATAAATTTCGAGTCGCTCGTAAAGAGTGTCGGGGATTCGTTTGAGCCGGTCATCAAGAAAAAGAAGCTCCATTTCGAAAAAACCCTCGGCAAGGGGTTGAAGGGCTACACCGGCGACGAGGCTAAGCTCAAGCAGATGCTGAGCATACTCGTGGACAACGCCACCACCTACTCAGACACCGGCAGCAAGGTGAGCCTGACCGTGCAGAAAGAGGGCGAAAAGGTTAAGATAGTTGTGCGTGACGAGGGCTGGGGCATCACCGATGAGGACCTCAAGCACGTGGGCGAGAAGTTCTACCGTGGCATTCACTCGGTGAAGACCACGGGTACCGGCCTCGGCCTGGCGATATCGAAGGACATCGCGAGAATGCATGGCGGGACATTGGACATAGAGAGCACAATAGGCAAGGGCACCACCGTCACCGTGGAACTGCCGCTTAGGAGGGAAGCATGAGCGACAAGGTTGTAGTTATCGATGACGAGCCGTTCATCCTGATGATGATCGAGGATAAGCTCAAGCGCGCCGGCATAGACGTTATCGCGCTCAAGGAGAGCGTCAGCGCTCTGGACGTAATCAGAAAGGAAAAGCCCGACCTCATCCTCATGGACTGGATGATGCCCGAGATAAGCGGCCTCGAGGTCTGCAAGGCCCTGAAGTCCGACGCCGAGCTGAAGGACATCCCCATCTTCATGCTCTCTGCGAAGGGGCAGGAAGAGGATATCAGGCGCGGCATGGAGGCGGGAGTGGCGAAGTACCTTACGAAGCCCTTCAGCCCGAAGGCCCTGCTTGAAGTCGTACACGAGGAGCTGGCGAAGAAGAAGTAACCGGGCTTTCCAAAGGCACGGGTTTTCAGCCTACCACGTGGAGCTTGCGCACCCTGAGCTTTACAGATAGCCCGTCCATGAGTGCCCTGCATTTTTCCACGTCCACGCCTTCCATCTCCACCACTGTGGCTTGAACGTCGGGTATGTGCTTCCTGGCCTCCCTTATGAAGCCAACCACTTCGTCGAAGGCGTTAGGGAACGCGGGAGCGCAGAGCTTGTCGTAGGTGGCTGAGTCCTGAGCGTCGAGGCTTATGGACATGCTGTCGACGAGCCCGGCGAGCTCTGGAAGGATGTTTCGCTTGTGTATGACGTTGCCGTGGCCGTTTGTGTTTATCCTCACGCGCCCGCCGTTCTTCTTTACCCAATCGGCCACTTCTTTTAAGACGTCGAGCCTTATTAGCGGCTCACCGTAGCCGCAGAAGACGATCTCCCGATAGTCTTTGGGGTCGCCGATGGACTTGATTATCTCCTTTGCCGTGGGCTCGCTGTCGAGCCTCAGGTGGTGGCCCTTTACGAAGTCCGAGCGGAACCTGACGCAGAAGGTGCACTTGTTGGTGCAGCGATTCGTGATGTTGAGGTACAGGCTGTCCCTTATCTTATAGGCGATGGAGCCGGTATCGGCCTCGCCGGGCAGGCCGAAGAGCCTCCGGGCGTTAAGCGTGGTTATCCGCGCCACGTCTTCAAGCGTTATGCCCCTGAGCCTCGCTATCTCCTGTGCCGTATGGACTATCAGCGCGGGCTCGTTGCGCTTCCCCCTGCGGGGAACGGGCGCGAGATAAGGGGCGTCGGTCTCGATGAGCAGGTAGTCGTCGGGTATCGCGCGGGCCACTTCCTTGAGCTCGTCGGCTTTCTTGAACGTTACGGGTCCCGCTATCGAGATATATAGGCCCATCTCCATTGCGGCCTCGGCCATCTCCATGTCGCCCGAGAAGCAGTGCATAACGCCCCGATTTATCCCGGAGGCCTTGAGAATTCCAAGAGTGTCCTTGTCGGCCTCGCGGCTGTGCACGATTGCGGGCAGTTTGGTCTCTATCGCGAGCGCAAGGTGCTGCTCGAAGACGCGCTTCTGCACGTCGCGCGGCGAGTGGTCGTAGTGGTAGTCCAGCCCAGTCTCGCCTATGGCGACCACCTTATCGCGACCCGCCCACTCGCGCAGTGTAGCGAGTGCATCGGGCGTGAAGTCCTTGGCGTCGTGTGGATGCACGCCCACGGAGCAGTAGATGTCGTCGTGGCTCTCGGCTATCTCGACCGCCTTCCTTGAGCCATCGAAGTCGGCGCCAACGGTAATCAGGGAGCCCACACCCGCTTCGTGCGCGCGCTTTATGACATCTTCGCGGTCCTGGTCGAACTGCTTCATATCGAGGTGGCAGTGGGTGTCGATTAACGAGAGGGTGTTTTTACGCACCGAACTTCTTAAGTCTCATCGAATTGGCGAGCGCAAGGGGCATCAGGTGTGTGGTGGGGAATATTCCGAGCTCCCCTTTCGTAAACTCCCTCTCGGAGAAACCCTGCACGAGCTGTCCGAGCACGTAGGGCGAATGCAGAAGAACAGGCACGGGGTGCCAGCTGTGGTTTTTAAGTACCGAGGGGGTCGAGTGGTCTCCGGTGATGATGAGCACGTCGGGCTTGAGGTCGAGTATCTCTGGAATGAACGAGTCCACCTCCGCTATCTTCTTGGCCTTGGCGTCGAAGTTGCCGTCCTCGCCGTAGGAGTCCACCTTCTTTATGTGCATGAAGAAGAAATCGTAATCGTTGTAATTGGCCTTGAGGTTGTCGAGCTCCTCCCTGATGTCGCCGTCTATGTCGTGCGCCTCCATGCCCACGAGCTTCGAGACCCCGCGGTACATGGGGTACGCCGCGATGGCGAGGGCCTTGAGGCCGTAGGCCTCCTCGAACGAGGGCATATCCGGCTTCTGCGATATCCCCCTCAGTAGAAGATGGTTGGCCTTCTCTTCGTCCTTGAGCAGGTCCGAGGCTTTGGCGACGAGCTTGTCAAGCACCTTTGCCACCTTCTCTCCGGTCTCGGTCTCCGGGGCCAGCGGTATGGGGGCGAGCCCCGTTTTCTGCGGGTCCGTGTCGTTGAGCGTGGCGGCTCCCGGCTCAAGCGGATAGGGGAACCTCAGAAGCACGGCGAAGCGGTGCTCCATGCCGGGCGCGAAGGTGATCTCTGCGTCGTCGATGTCCGCTATCTCTTTCTGGAGCATCTCGGTGAGCTTCCTGCTCTGGTCGGTCGGTATGCGGCCGGCCCTCCGGTCCACTATGATGCCGTCCTTCATGGTCGAGTAATTGCACCTGATGGCGACGTCCGTGCTCTTGACGGTGAGCCCCAGGCCGAGGGCCTCGAGAATGCCCCTGCCTATCTGGTATTCGATTGGGTTGTAACCGAAGAGCGCGAGGTGTCCGGGGCCGCTGCCGGGCGTGATGCCGCTTCCGACCGGGAGGTGAAGCCCGCAGGCCGATGCGCGCGCCAGGGCGTCGAGGTTCGGGGTGTCGCCGGCCTCGAGCTCGGTCCTGCCGTCGGGGCCGGGCAGGCTGCCCAGGCCGTCCATGACGAGCAGTATTATCTTCGTTGCGTTCTTTGTGACGAGACCTTTTAAAATATCCTGCATCTGAAACTATAACCCCCTGAAGCACTTATTTTCAAGGTGAATGCCGCGCGGCTTGTGCGCCCCGATTGTTGTGGTAGAATTAAAGAAAAAAGGAGCTTAAACAAGATACCTTCAGTTCTCGGTAACACCACAGGCCTCAAGCGCAGCGAGCTTCACGCGCTTGAGAGGACATATCGCAGAAAGGTACCGCCCCGGGACCTTGCCACTCCCGAACTCGCACGCCACATCCAGTCCCTCTCTCGCCAGACTGGAAGGCAGATAGGCGTGCTCGTGGCGCGCGACGGCACGGTTACGCACGTGATAGTGGGCGACGCCAAGGGCATCTTCATCCCCTCGCTCGAAAACTACCCGCTGGGCAAGCGGCCCCTGCGGGGGCTGAGGCTCATACACACGCACCTCTCGGGAGAGGAGCTGACGAGGGACGACCTCACCGACCTCGCGCTCCTGAGGCTCGACTTCATCGCCGCCATCGACGTAAACGACGACGCCCTTAACAAGGTGCGCGTGGCCCACCTCGGCCCAAACGGCATCGAGAAGTCCGTTCAGGACCTCCACGGCGGAGACTTCGAGTTCGACCACTTCGTACGCTCCGTGGAAGACGAGATGAACCGCTCACGTGTCTTCGACCAGTCGGACCCCAGGGAGCGGGCCATCCTCATAAGCGTCTCGAGCCGTCCGAGGTACGAGCTCGAGGATTCGGTAGAAGAGCTTAAGGAACTCGCGGCCTCAAGCGACGT
>Ga0055451_10001273_pt1 | contig 10207 bp, 8 predicted proteins | sample China_Galinas_PW_3_FD_57745 | JGI IMG/M metagenome (GOLD analysis project Ga0055451, IMG submission 57745) | Wetland microbial communities from San Francisco Bay, California, USA, that impact long-term carbon sequestration - China_Galinas_PWB_D2 | ecosystem: Environmental > Aquatic > Marine >... | reverse complement strand
CTTACGGGCTTACTGGCAGTTCTGGTCTTTATTCTATCGGGCTCAGGAGCCCCCAGGATTAATGAGGGGCTGGGCGACAAATGGTGGGCATGGGCAATACAGATACTCGTTTTTATATTGGCCTCTTCCGCTTTCGTCGCGCTTCTCAAACGAAACTACGGAATCGCCAGGGTCTGCGCAATCGGTCAGGTCTCGCTTATCATATGGGGCTGGGCGCTGGCACAGTACCCTTATCTCGTGGAGCCTAATGTGACAATATTCAATGCGGCGGCGCCGGCGAAGACCCAGAACTTTCTGCTGATAGCGCTTTTTCTGGGCGCCTTCCTGCTGCTGCCGTCTTTTTATTATCTGTTCAGGATATTCAGAAAGCTGTAGCGCAATGGCCCTCCACTCTCCCCAAGAACATCAAAGCTCCGAGCCGCAGAACTTACAATGTTTAGCGTCGGGGTCGTGCCCTTCCCTCGTACAGTCGGGGCACACCTGCGTTGTTACCGCCTTCCTGTGCTCATGCGCCAGCTCCGCCGATACGATTCCGGTCGGAACGGCGATAATGCTGTAGCCCAGAATCATTACGACCACGGCCAGAGTCTGTCCGATAGGTGTTTGTGGAGATATGTCCCCATACCCGACCGTGGTCAGTGTGACGATGGCCCAGTAGATACTGACGGGAATACTTGTGAATCCGTTCTTCCCGCCTTCGATTAAGTACATCATTGAGCCGAGAATGACTACAATCGTTATGATTGAAAACAGAAACACGATTATTTTCCTGCTGCTCGACTTTATAGCCCTCGCCAGGATATTGGCCTCTCCGACGTATTTCGCGAGCTTGAGCACACGGAAGATTCTGAGCACCCTCAATATTCTTATTACGAGGAGGAACCTCGTCCCGGGAAGGATTATGTCGAGATATGTAGGTATTACCGTAAGCAGGTCTACAACGCCGAAGAAGCTTACCGCATATTTAACCGGCTTTCTTGCGCTGATTAATCTCAGTATGTACTCGATGCTGAACAGGATGGTGAAAAACCACTCCAGTGCGTATAGAAAGCCGCCGTATCTCTCTCTGATAGACGCTACGCTGTCGAGCATCACAGCCAGCACGCTCACGATAATGCTGACTATCAGCACTTCGTCGAACAGCTTTCCGGCAGGGGTATCCGCCTCGAAAATAATTTCGTAAAGCTTTTCCTTCCAACTCCTGTTGTCACTATTATCGGACATGGATTTTCTCCCTTTGTGTATTATGGGAGAGACGGAATCACGTTTTTTCGTCTCGTTATACTATTTTCGAAGAATTAAACTCTGAGTCAACTAGGACAAGAGCATAGGCCGGGTTAAGAGTCACGAAGCTGGTAAGCGCACGGCTTACAGACATTAGACAGATAGAATGAATGGTTGTGGGAATTAAGTAAGGCCGGGAGTTCTCAGATATCGTACTTCTCGCGGAACCGTGTCATCTCGTCCCAAACGGCGTCCGCCAACTGCTCCTTCGTCACGCGGGAAAAGATTTTCCTGAGCACCCTCTTCTCGTCCTCGTCTATTTTCTTATCCTCGAGCGCGATCTTTTCGAGCATGTGCAGCTCTCCCTCACTGATCGTATCGTCGTTCGCGAACACCACTAGAAAGGAATATCCCATCAGCTGCTTAGCGCCGGATTTAGGGTCCATGTTCGTATCTCCTCCCTGAAATAATACATTTGGGTTGCGACATTATAAACACGGAATGTTAAGGGATTGTTAAATTGTAATATTCGACATGATCCGAAGTCAGGAGTCAACCCCGCACGCACGAAGGCACAGCCCTGTTGGTGATGCAAAAATTTAAAGAGACTGTAACAATCGCATTCCCCTGATATCATCTAAGAGAATCAGATCGCAATGCTATAGATCGCGTTTACAATCTAGATTGTCCGATTCATGAATTTTATTGAATATATAAAATTCGGGTGTTAGATTAGGATACGAAATTTGAAGATTTGAATTCTAAGAGCCTTGTTGAGGGGTTATAACCGGTGAGCGAAAATAGCGATAAAGCAGGTTTATTCAACGGGAAGGGAAAAGACGTACTCGTCATCCTAGGATTGATTATCATATTTTCGCTGCTCCTGGAACAAACCATAAGGTTTTACATTTTCGGCAGTGATTCATTCAGCTATCAGCAAATGAAGAGTATAAAATCAGCCGGACGCTCGGGATTCTTAAAAGAATCGGAGAATGATGAGATCGTTTATGAGCTTAAGCCCAATATCGATTCTGATTTAAAACTGGCGAGCGTAAAAACTAATTCCCTGGGCCTGAGGGATAAAGAATATTCCGTTCAAAAGCCGGAAAATACGTTCAGAGTCGCCGTCATAGGAGGATCATTTACATTCGGCTCCGGAGTAGAGATCGAGAACACCTACCATTCGCGTCTCGAAGACAGGCTAAATAATGAATCGGAGGACCTGCGGTATGAATTTATCAACTTCGGAGTAAGCGGGTATACGATGAGGAATAAGCTAGCCACTCTCAAGTATAAGGTTCTCGATTACAATCCCGACCTCGTTCTGTTTGTGCTGGACGGCTCGCAGTTCACCGATGAAGAGTACAGAAAGTTCGTTCCCAAACCCGTTAAGAACCATTTTTTTACGAGTTATGTGTATACCCTGATATCAAAAAACAAGATATTCAAATCCGTGGAAAAAAGAGCCTCGGAGTTCACTCAGGATCAGTTGGATCATCTGGACAATCTCAATCAAGCATTAACGGAGATAAGCGAAGTAAGTAAGGATAACAGTATTTCGATATGCATCGTTGTACTCGACCATGACTATCTACATTTGGAACTTGCAAATAAGATTGAGACGCTGGTAGAAAAGAATCATCTATATTTTGCAAACACGATCCCGGCATTTAAAGGCACAAACTTCAACGACTACACCATATATAGAGTGGATTTTCATCCGAATGCCAAAGCCAATAAGCTGTTCTCGGAATCGATTTACAATGACCTCGTGAAGCAGTCACTTTTGGATAAACCGCAGATTAGCAAAGCCTCGAACTAGATAGTTGTTATTTTTTGGGAAGAGAGTGGCTTCCCCCTGTAAGTAAAAGCGTTATCGGAGGGTGAATTTACATGGTGCCGAAGGCGGGAGTCGAACCCGCACGCCCGAAGGCACAGCCCCCTCAAGACTGCGTGTCTGCCAATTCCACCACTTCGGCACGTGGCTTACAGATGAGGAAGATATAAATTATCACAAGGCGGCCCAATATCAAGAGGCCCGGGCTCAATCATCAAGCCCCGAATTTCTGCAGTCTGCCTGCGTGCGCGAGTATCATCGTCATCAGGTCCACAGCCCTGAATGTGCCCAGCTCGCCCCTGAGGGATTGAGTCTCGCCGAACCCGTCGGTAACCCCTCCCCTGGCGTATTTCGAGCTTATGAGAATCGGCACGGGGTGCCAGCTATGAGACTTCATTGCCGCGGGTGTGGAATGGTCTCCCGTGACGACAATTACGTCCGGTTCGAGAGCCGTTATTTCCGGGACAAAGCTGTCGAACTCCTCAATCACCCCGACCTTGCCGTCGAAGTTCCCGTCCTCGCCGTAGCTGTCCGTCTTCTTCACGTGCATGTAAAAGAAATCATATTTATCGTAATCCCTCTTGAGCGTATCTATCTCGCTCTCGATTGTGGTATCCTCGACCTCGAGAACGTCCATCCCGACGAGCTTGGCGACGCCCCTGTACATCGGATATGTGGCTATGCAGGACGCATTCAAACCGTAGATTTTTTCATAAGAGGGGAGATTGGGATGAACGGCGAACCCCCGGAGCAGCATGTAGTTTGCGCTTTCCTCGTCCTTTATTACTTTTGCGACTTCGTTGATAAACTTTTCGACGACCTTTGCCACTTTCCTTGCATTGGGATTATTCCCTTTGGGTACAAGAGGACTCTTCCCCACCTGCTGCGGGTCGGTGTCGTGAATGTCGTCCCCTCCGGCGGGAATTGGCTTGGGGAATGTAAAGATAACGGCCACTCTGTGCTCCATTCCGGAAGTGACAGAAACCTTCACGTCGTCTATCTTCTTTATTTTCTCATTTATTCGGGACACTATCCTTATGTTCTCCGTCGTGGGTATGCGTCCCGCTCTCCTGTCAGTTACGTACGGAGTCGATCCCTCGTATCTGACCGTCGCGAAATTGCCCCTGATAGCGATGTCGTTAGGCGAGAGTTCCAGTCCGAGACCGAGAGCTTCGAGAACTCCGCGCCCTATCTCGTACTTGAGCGGGTCGTAGCCGAAGAGTCCCAGATGAGCCGCCCCGCTTCCGGGCGTGATGCCGAATGCGACCGGCATGTGCTGGCCGCACGCCCCCTTCCTGACAAGCTCGTCAAGATTCGGCGTGGACGCAGCTTCAAGCTCGGTCTTTCCGTTAATTGGAAGCCCTCCGAGCCCGTCCAGCACACACAGCACTATCTTCGTATCGTTCTTCTCAACTATCTTCTCTATAACGTCATGCATTTCTTCACCTCGAATTATGGTACTAACAATTTTCCCGTACTTTGCCGGGTAATCAAGTTTATGCTAATTCAGCTCAATTTCCATACCGTCGTACCCGGGAAAGACCGACGGAGGAAGCTCGGCGGAGAGCTTGTCATAATCAAGCTCATGCCCCATATGAGTGAATACGGTCATTTTTGGATTAATCTTCTCTGCGATCTCCACGGCCTGCTCGACACTGAAATGCGCCTTGTGCGGCCTGTACCTGAGTGCGCTTAACACGAGAAGGTCCAGGTCATTCAGCTTTTCCCACGATTCTTCGGGTATCCCGCTGCAGTCCGTGAGGTACGCCATATTCCCTATCCTGTAGCCCAGTATAGTCCAGTCGGCGTGGTAGACGTTCACCGGAATAATCTCTATACCGTGTACTTCGAACGGTGCGTCTATGACATTCAATTCGAGTTTTGGCTTACCCCCGGCAGATTTTGTACCGTCGAAAATGTACCTGAAGCTGTTTTCTATGTTGGAAATGGTCTGAGCGTTGCCGTAACACGGGATGACGCTCTTATTTACGAAGTTATATATCCTGAGCTCGTCTATTCCGTGCGTGTGATCGGCGTGAGAATGGGTGTAAAGCACGGCGTCCAGTCTGGTAATTCCATGCCTCAGTGCCTGCGACCTCAGATCGGTCGATGTATCTATCAATATGTTTTTTCCGTTTGTCTGTACCAGCGCCGAGCTTCTGGTTCTCTTGTTTTTGGGATTATCGGAAGTACATACCGGGCAGCTGCACCCGACTATAGGCACGCCCGTAGATGTGGCGCACCCGAGTATAGTCACCTTCATCATTAGAAATTTATCACAACCGCAAGCCTTTTCAAAAAAATAGACTACAAACCCTGGGATTCTCTGGTAAAATGTTAAAGTAAATTATAAAATACCATTTACAAATGACCACGAAACTAATATAATTAACTTAATCTCGTGACTAGAAAAACGGCAATTCAGGTCATCTTAGTCTCCATATTCGTATTCTTACCGGCTATACAGCAGTCCTACGCCCGGGATAAGGGCGAACAGCTCTATACCGAAACGTTTCAACTCTATAAAAGCCTGGCAAGCAACCCAAGTAAGGTAAATGACAAGAAAATTTGGGAAACTATAGCCAGGGCTTTCTACAGCATATACATAAACTACCCCGAAAGCTCGAAAGCGTCCGACTCTCTCTTCGTATCGGCAAAGATGTACGAGGAAATGGGTGAAAGGTTCGATTCTCAGTCCGATCTGAATATGGCGGTCGAGTATTCCAGGCTTTTCGTCAGAAGATATCCCGACAGCAACCTGGCCGACGACGCACAGCTGCGCGTGGCCAGAATCATAGAAAAGGAAAGCAAGGCAGACGCTTACCTCGAATACGAGAAGGTCGTGGAGAAATTCCCCAACGGGGACATGAAGACCATAGCGAACAACAAAGTTCAGGATTTATCGCCGTTTAAGCCGTCAAAGGCGCATAAAGAGCACGAATCCGCCCCGTCCGGCGGTGGAAAGCTTGTAAACGTCACCCAGATACGCCACTGGTCAACCGATACCTACACGAGGGTGGTAATACAGCTGGATAAGGAAACTCCGTTTAAATCCATGTTCTTAAAGGAAGATCCGGCAAACGGCAAACCGCCCCGACTGTTCGTGGATATATACGGATCGAAAGTGGACAAGAATCTCTATGTGGAGCCTTTATCGAAAGGACTACTGGAGAATATCAAGTTCGCGAGGAACACGCGGGACAAGGTCAGGGTCGTTCTTTATATCAACAGCTTCGACGACTACAAGGTCTTCGCTCTACAGGACCCCTTCAGGATCGTGATGGACATACAGGGTACGGGCGAAAAACCCGGCGACTACTACGCAAAGAAGGATACGGGGGATTATCAATATAAATCCCACCTTCCCGAGGACAACGTATCGAGCCTTTCGGAGGCGCTTGGTCTCAAGATCAGAACCGTGGTGATAGACGCGGGACACGGCGGGCACGACCCGGGAGCCATAGGCCCGTCCGGGCTTAAGGAAAAGGACATCACGCTAAAGGTGGCCAAGGCGCTTAAAGCTAAGCTCGACAGGGAAGGAAGACAGTTCGGTATTACAAAAGTGTATCTCACACGCAGCGACGACCGTTTTATCCCGCTTGAGGAAAGAACCGGGATAGCCAAGAAGTACGGCGCGGACCTGTTCATATCCATCCACTGTAACGCCGCTAGGGACAAAAGAGCCTACGGCACGGAGACTTATATACTCAGCTTTACTAATAACCAGCGGTCCCTGGCGGTCGCCGCGCGGGAAAACGCAACCACGGGCATATCAAGAAGTGAGATGGAAAACGTACTTAAAAAATATCTCCTTAGCTCCAAGATCGAGGAATCCGAGCGGTTCGCGGGCCACGTCCAGAGCTCTGTAATAAAGAGCCTTTCCGCAAATTATCAGCCGGTGAAAAACAAAGGCGTAAAAAAGGCTCCGTTTGTTGTACTGATAGGCGCTGATATCCCGAGCATACTCGTCGAGACAGCGTTCATTACCAACCCGAGAGACGAGAAAAGGCTTAAGAGCCAGGCATACATTAACGAGCTTGCAGACGGCATCTTCGCCGGTGTGAAGCGTTTCTCATCCGACGTGCAAACCGCCTCGATCCAGTAGTAACCCCTATCCGAACAGATATTTTCTCAGGCCGTAAAGGTCTTTTAAGCCCTTCACTTCCGTACTCAGCTCTGGAACGGCGTAGCATTTATAATCCGAGGTAAGCTCTTCTAGTTTGCCCGCCTCGGCGTCAATTACCTTCTTGTAGTTCTCGTAATTACTGATGAGCTTGTCTTTGAGCTGCTTCCCTCCCGGTAATTTAGCCCTGACCGGATTCCCGACCGCCGACGGATACCTTTCAGCGACGGTTCTGTTGACTACAATCGCTTCCGCGCTGTATCCGTCCGAATACAGCTCTTCCCGGAGGTCCAGAGTGTTTCCGAGGGCGGGCTCTTTCAGATTCGTGACCAGTATGAAAGACGTATCGTCCGATCCGAGCAAATCGTACGTTCTCTCGGCGCGTTCCTTTATGCCCTCGCTCACGGCCTCAAAATCCGAGAAGAACCGCCACATATCGTGAAGCACGTCCACGCCGACTATCTTTTGAATGAACTTGAGCGACATCGAGGTGAATACCCTCGTGAATCCGAAGCTCAGCTTGTCCATAAGGAAGAAGGATTTGAACCCCGCGGAATCGAGTATCGCGTTCATCCTGAGCGGCGCCCTCAAAAATGCGGAGAGGTGCTCCGAGGGCGGGGTATCAACGACGATGAGATCGTAATCCCCCTCTTCATAAGCGGATAACAGCGTCTCCATGGCCATATACTCGTGAGCGCCAGCTATGGAATCGGCTACGCTTTTGTAATAATCGTTTTCGAGTATCCGCTCGCTCTCTTCGCTTGAGCCTGCGACCTTCCTTATAAGCTCGTCGAATGTCTTCTTCACGTCGAGCACGCGAACGGTAAGCTCCCCGCTCCCGCCGTAACCGGCGTTTTGAAGGCGTCTCTTCGATATCTTCCCGCTCTCGCTTGCGGCAGAGATACCGAGCGACTGAGCCAGCCGCTTGGACGGGTCGACCGTCAGCGCAAGCGTCTTTTTACCCTTCTTAGCTCCCTCAAGCGCGATTATAGACGATATAGTTGTCTTCCCCACACCGCCCGAGCCGATGCAGACTACAACCTGTTTTTCTTCCAGAATATTATCGAGTCCGCTCATGAGTCCGGTGTCAATTGCTCCTTAATCTCCTCGGAAATATTTTTAAGATCAGCATGCGCGAGATTGTTCTTGAATATCCTCCTGACCGACAGCGCCCTGCCGCCTGAAACGGAACGAAGCTTCTTCATGTACTTCTTGGATATCGCCGACCTTTCAATCTGATCCATCGCGGTCTCGATCACGGCTCTGATCCCCGGCTCTTCCTGAATACCGGCCCCTCTGATAATCTCCTCCTCGCTTTTATTAAATTCACTTTCGTATACGTTGTTCACGACCGTGAACAGAACGTTAATCCCCATAGACTCAACAGATTCGATAAGCTCGATCGTCTCTCTCACGACCATGTCCTCGGGCGCGGCTACGACTACCACCGCGGTCTTCTCCGGGTCTTTGAGGAATCCCTCCACCCACTCGATATGCTCCCTCAGCGCACCCCCTCTCACCATACCCAGAACCTTCGAGGGAAGGTTGAGTATCGGTATCGCGTGCCCCGTGGACGGCGCGTCGAATATCACCTGATCGTATTCGCGTTTGCCGCCTCTGTTTCCCAGGTGCCAGACTTTTCCTATGGTAATCAGCTCCTTAAGACCCGGGGCTGCCTCGAAGAACGTCTGAAGCGTCTTGGATTTGAGTATGGTTGCGTAGACGGGGTACAGGGTCACGAAATGCTCGTGAATGTATTCCCTGAGTGCGGCGTTGGGCTCTATCGATACGGCCGATATGTTGTCGTCCAGCAACCGCTCTTTCTCGTTCACACCCGTCTCGTAGCCGAAGAAATAAGAGTCCTTTTCGACCTTCTCCAAGGTGGTGTATACGGGCTTTCTGCCGTGAGCGGAGTTTAAATAGGAAAGAGCCAGAGAAACGGCCGTCTTGCCTACCCCGCCCTTGCCCGTGACTACTATCAGTTTCTTCTCGAATAATTCACTTAGTTCCATGACATATTCAAACTTATGGGTGGATCTGTTTCAATTATGAACGAAAATAAAAGTCCGCGATATATCTAGTTATACTACCAGAATAGCGGATACAGAGTCGGCGCGACTCCGTGAAAATTCCTAAAAATCGTATTTTAAACATGTTATTATTCATCATTCCTGAGAGCGGTAAAGGACGCGGTAATGAGCAAAAACAGCGAAATAGCGGCAATCTTTGAAAACATCTCGGATATGCTGAGCGTACTCGACGAGAATCCGTTCAAGATCAGGGCGTATAAGAAAGCCGCGACAAATGTGCTGGAGCTCAGCGAAAGCATTGAGGAAACGGCCGGGCGCGAAGAGCTCACAGACATCCCGGGCGTAGGCAAGGACCTCGCCGACAAGATAGAAGAGTACCTCGAATCCGGCAAGATAAAGGAATACGAGAAGCTAAAGAAGAAGGTACCCATGGAAGTGATCGAGCTTCTGAGGATTCAGGGGCTCGGCCCCAAGACATTGTCTCTCCTGTTCAAAGACTTCGGCGTCAGGAATCTGGAAGACCTCGAGCGTGTGCTGAACGGGGAAAAGATACTCACGATCAAGGGCATGGGCGAGAAAAAGGTCGAAGACCTAAAGAGAGGAATCGAGATATTCAGAGGGAGTAAGGAGAGGACGCTCCTTGGAGAAGCGCTCCCACTGGGTGAAACCGTTGTCAAAGAAGTCGACGGGATACCCCGCACCGAGGGCACTGTAATAGCCGGCTCACTTCGGAGAATGAGGGAAACGATTAAGGACATAGACATACTCACTATGTCCGACAAGCCTGAAGAGACGGTTAGGGCGTTCACGAAGCTTAATTTCGTGGATGAAGTTTTGGCGGGCGGCGGCACGAAAGGGAGCGTAATATCAGAGCAGGGCATGCAGGTCGATCTCCGTGTGGTCGGACCCGAATCATACGGCGCGGCGCTCGTCTATTTCACAGGCTCCAAGGCCCACAACGTCAAGCTCAGGACTATTGCGCTCAGAAAGGGT
>Ga0055451_10001272_pt1 | contig 10207 bp, 12 predicted proteins | sample China_Galinas_PW_3_FD_57745 | JGI IMG/M metagenome (GOLD analysis project Ga0055451, IMG submission 57745) | Wetland microbial communities from San Francisco Bay, California, USA, that impact long-term carbon sequestration - China_Galinas_PWB_D2 | ecosystem: Environmental > Aquatic > Marine >... | reverse complement strand
CAGGTTCCAGTCCTATGAGGGACCAGATGACTATGAGGATAAGGTTGATTGGCTTAATTGTCAAAAACCGGGATTAATAGATTTAGCGAGAGTTCATAAAGATTCATTATTAATCCGTGAGGCATATTCATTTTTTGCTGGAATAGATAATAACAACACGATCTGGACAAAAGATATAAAGGAGCGTATCCCTGTATTTGAAAATCCGGACGGAGTTGGCTGGTGTATGAATGTAATTTATAACAGTGGAATTAAAAGATATATGCTGACTACTGAACACACAGAAACTCACAGAGGCAATATTGGCATTTTTGATGCGCCGGAACCATGGGGCCCGTGGACAACCGTTCTTTACGAAAGACATTGGGGTGAAGGTCATATTCCAGTCAATACTTTCTTTTGGAATTTTTCAAATAAATGGACGAGTGATGATGGAAAGACTATTTCGTTGATATTCACCGGAAGGAAAGAGAATGATTCATTTAATCTTATCAGAGGAAAATTTATTACTGAGTAAGAACGAACCGCAAACCATTTAAACAACAACTAACCCGGAATGTTATAAGTAATAGAATCCTGGAACCTATGAATAATAAGTCAAGAATTGCAGCTGCTCAATTATCTCCGGTATTTCTCAATAAAGAAAAGACTGTAACCAAGGTATGTGATGCCATTTCAGAAGCAGGAAAACATGAAGCCAAATTAATTGTATTCCCTGAAGCCTTTATTTCCGGTTACCCGGACTGGGTTTGGTCCATTCCACCAGAAAACACTTCAGAACTAAATAAACTGTATGTCACCCTTGTTGAGAACGCCATATCAATTCCGGATGATTCGACCAGGAAACTATGCGAGGCAGCTAAATCTGCAAATATAAATGTGGTAGTTGGAATGAATGAAAGAAATTCTGAGACAAGCAATTCCAGCCTTTATAATACTCTGCTTTTTATTGATGAAAATGGCGTGATCCTGGGGAAACACCGGAAACTAATGCCTACAAACTGTGAAAGGATCGTCTGGGCACAGGGTAATGGCAGTACATTGAGAGCATACGATACCTCTGCCGGTAAAATAGGAGGCCTGATATGTTGGGAGAATTTCATGCCACTTGCCAGGACTGCCCTATATGAAGCAGGGACACAGATCCTTGCCTCTCCAACCTGGGACAAGGGGCCCGACTGGTTGGGCAGTATGCAACATATTGCAAGAGAAGGCGGAGTTTTTGTTATAAGCAACTGCATGACATTGCACAAAAATGACCTGCCTGAAATTTTAACAGATGTTTATGAAAGCAAGGATGAATGGATCAGTACAGGAAACAGTTGCATTATTAACCCGAAGGGTGAGATTATAGCGGGACCTTTAGATTCAGAGGAAGGCATTTTGTATGCTGATATCGATTTGAGTGAAATCATTGCGACCAAAAGAAGGTTTGATGTGGTGGGACATTATGCGAGACCCGACGTTTTTAATTTCTCCATTAACAAATCATAAAAGATCTGATGGGGAAGGATCATCAATACCGGTTTTGATAATAACTATGACCTGGATTAACAGATACTGGGCACTTATCGGTGGAATAATAGCAATCGGGATCATCCTGTTTGTTCTCTTGTCGGGCATGAAATTCTCTGATATTAATACAATGCTGTGGTTCCATTTTTCATTACTGTTGTTACACCAATTTGAAGAATATATTTTCCCCGGAGGGTTCAGGGAATTCTTCAACAAAACCATCCGGATAAAAAATACAACAACAAAAAGCCCCTTAAATGCTGGAGGTATCTTACTTGTAAATGTTGTATTTGGATGGACAGCTTATTTGATATCGGCAATTTCAGGGATTCAAAATCCATGGCTGGCCCTGGGTCTTTTAGGTGTAACAGTTACAAACGGGTTATTACATACTACAATGGCGCTTATAAAAAGAAAATATGTTCCCGGGCTGATCTCAGGATTATTTTTGTTTATTCCCTTTGGAGTTTATGTGATATTAAGAATATTAAAAGTCAATCCAGTTGAAAATATAATCCCAGCAATCATTGTATTCGTGGCCGGGACAGTCATTATTCCAGTATCAATATTTATTACCAACAAAATGAAGTCGCTTCAATTTTAAACTGAGAATGGAATGAAACAAAGCAGGCTGGTTTTATTGTGCGCCGTCATACTCCTGGTTATTACATCCTGCGAAGAGAATGATGACCATATTTGCGGAACAGTCGACCCCGTTAACGAACTTGAATGGATATCGGATCTTACCCGGCAGGTGGATGAAAGTTGCGGTTCAGTCAGCATGTCCCTTTTCCAGGCTACCTATAGGCGAAGAACTGTATTCTACCTTCAAATTACCGATCCACTGGCAAGTGTTGTGTTCTACATTGAAATATATAATTGTTAAGGAGTACTGGTTACAAAGTTTGAAGGCTCACAGCAGGATGCTTTCTACGAAAAAGTAAAGGAGAGGCATATTATATATTCATGCCCATCATGACCGTCAAATCCTCATGATTTTCTTTATACATCAACAGATTTACACTTTCCGCCTGTAAAACTCAAGGCTACATCCACCGCACATTTAGATATTCCCATTTGTTATACTTCTGAACTTAAATATTCATAAGATGAAAGTGGTGATATTAGGAACGGGAAATGTTGGACAAACATTAGCAGAAAAACTTATTTCGTTAAATCACGAAGTAATAATGGGTACAAGGGATGTCGCAGCAACTTTGGAGCGAAAAGGCTCTGGCAACTCTGGGGATCTGTCATTTGGCGAATGGCATTCCAACAATAAAAAAGTGCAATTGATGACATTTCAAGATGTAGTTCGTGAAGGTGAATTAATAATCAATGCTTTACATGGAGCAGCGGTCATTTCTGTTATCCAATCGTGTAATCTTCCTGACTTTGACAATAAACTTGTTATGGACATTGCCAATCCATTGGATTTTAGTAGGGGATTCCCGCCCTCCTTGCTTCCGGGATTTCATAACACAAACTCTTTAGGAGAAGAAATACAGAAGGTATTGCCTAACTCGAAAGTGGTAAAAACCCTGAACACCATGTGGTGTGGCATTATGGTAAATCCTGAAATGATAAACAATGGAGTACATCAAAATTATATATGCGGAAACGATAAGGCGGCAAAAGAAAAAGTAACTGATTTACTGGTAAGTTTTGGGTGGAATAAAGATTATATACTGGACCTCGGTGATATTACCAATGCAAGAGGAACAGAATCAACCTTACTTATCTGGACAAGGATCTACGGGATTATGGGGAGTGGAGCATTCAATATGAAAATCGTTAAATAGTCTTTCAGCAAACTAAGGTGCCTATGAATGCTTCAGATCCTCCATTTACAAATCAACTTGTTCATGAAAGCAGTCCATATCTGTTACAGCATGCCCATAATCCGGTTAACTGGTATCCCTGGGGTGAGGAGGCCTTGGAAAAAGCGCGGAGTGAAAACAAACTGATCATTGTCAGTATTGGTTATGCAGCCTGTCACTGGTGTCACGTAATGGAGCACGAAAGTTTTGAAAACGAAGAAGTAGCCCGGTATATGAATGCGCATTTTGTTGCCATTAAGGTGGACAGGGAGGAACGGCCCGATATTGACCAGGTATATTTGAATGCTGTTCAATTGATTACCGGCAGAGGAGGCTGGCCGTTGAATTGTATCTTGTTACCCGACGGACGGCCCATTTTTGGCGGTACCTATTTTCCGGGTGAACAATGGATTGATATGCTTTCAAAAGTACGGCACTTTGTAAAGGAAGATCCTGAAAAAGCAGAACAACAGGCAAAGGCAGTCACAGAGGGGGTTCAATCCAGTGAGATGATTTATATAAATGCCGATACGACAGATTTTTTACTGGACGATTTAAACGACATTTTTTCTGCCTGGAAAAGCAATCTGGATTACACGCAGGGAGGATACACGGGAGCACCAAAATTCCCATTGCCGGTTGGCTACCGGTTTTTGCTGCACTATTATTATCTCACGCAAAATGAGGATGCATTAAGAGCAGTTACTTTAACCTTAAACAAAATGGCCGGCGGTGGAATTTACGACCAGGTCGGAGGTGGGTTTGCACGCTACTCTACCGATGCTAGCTGGAAAGCACCCCATTTTGAAAAAATGCTGTATGATAATGCACAGCTTGTCAGTCTGTATTCATCCGCTTTTCAACAAACCCGGGAAATCAATTATAAAATGATCGTAAGTGAAACGCTGGATTTCATACAGAGAGAACTAACCTCGGATGAGGGTGGTTTCTATGCGTCATTAGATGCAGACAGCGAGGGAGAAGAAGGAAAATTCTACGTCTGGAAACAAAGTGAATTAGTGCAGATATTAGGTGATCAGGCTGATCTGATCATGGAATACTACAATGTAAAGGAAAATGGAAACTGGGAGAATGATCAAAACATTTTATACAGGTCTGATGAAGATAAATTGTTATCGGATCAATATAAAATAACTGAAAATGATCTGAAAAAAGAGGTTTTAAAAGCGAAGGAGATATTACTGAAAGAGAGAATGAAGCGGATCCCGCCGGCCCTGGATGATAAAATTATTACATCGTGGAATGCGCTTATGCTCAAATCCTGTATCGACGCTTATACTGTTTTTGATAATAAAATATATCTGGAACTGGCAATGCGAAATGCACATTTCATCAATACAAAAATCAGACAGGCAGATTATAGATTATACAGGAACTATAAAAATGGCAAGGCATCGATCAACGGTTTCCTGGATGATTATGCCTTTACTGTTGCAGCTTTTATAGCATTGTATCAGAGTACATTTGATGAAAAGTGGCTGGAAGATGCAAAACTGCTGGCCGATTATGCCATAGCTCATTTTTATGACATCCACTCTGGAATGTTCTTCTATACCTCTGATCTTGACCCTGAATTAATAGCACGGAAAATGGAAACCTCCGATAATGTTATTCCTGCTTCTAATTCAGAAATGGCTAAAAATCTATTTATACTCGGACACTATTTTTGCAGCGATGACTTTATCAGTAAGTCAAGAAAAATGTTGGACAATGTGAAACAAAACACCTTAAATGGCGGACCATATTTTGCAAACTGGGACATACTGATGAGCTGGTTCGCCAGCCCTCCATATGAAGTGGCTATTTTAGGAAATGAATATGAAACCAGACTTAAGGAATTCCACAGGTATTATCTGCCTGATGTATTTCTTTCAGGTGGAAAAAAAGAAGGAAGATTGTCCCTGCATGAAGGCAAATTAGTCGATGGCCAAACCACTATATATGTATGTCAGGACAAAACATGCAGGATGCCTGTGACTGAGGTCCAGGAAGCGCTAAAACAGATATTCGAAAAAGAAACAGCCATATAATGGGATGTGATTTAATATTTAAAGGGGTGAAAAATAACCTCAGGAATGTAAAATGATAGAATGAAGATTAATACCAATAACTGGAATAAGATAAGGTACACCCTGTATACACCGGGTTATGATTTGGTTGGGAGACTTCTGAATGAATCCAGGAAGAAATCGATCGATTCCCTGGAGCTCCAGCCCAATGATAAAGTGTTGATTGTAGGAGCTGGGACCGGACTCGATCTTGAATTTATTAAGGTCGAATGTGATATTACTGCCACAGATATCACACCCGCCATGATTAAAAAACTACGAAGCCGTAATTCAAGACTTAAACGAAGAGTACGATCACTTGTGATGGACGGACAATCACTGGATTTCATTGATAATTCTTTCGATTATGTTATTCTGCATCTGATACTTGCTGTGATCCCCGATCCTTCAAAATGCCTGCAGGAGGTTGAGAGAGTTTTAAAAAAAGGAGGGCAGGTTGCCGTCTATGATAAGTTCGTGGGAAAAGGCAAACATGTGTCAAAGCTCAGAAAGTCTGCCAATCTCCTGACAAATATTATCACCTCTGATATTACCCGGGATTTTGAATCGATACTGGCGAGTACCGAACTACAGTTAATTTCTGATGAGAAGGCAGATTTTGATGGGATGTTTCGGTTGATCAAACTGGAAAAGTAATCCATATGAACTTTCAAATTTTTAGCCAAATTTGGTAATTTTAAGGAGCTTTTAATCCTTAAAAACGAATATACTCATGCTTAAGTCACAAGAGATTATTTCAGGCCTTTATTCGATTGCAAATGATAATAGTCTGTTTGCCATAATCTGGCATGTAATTATCTATTTTTTATTACTTGCACTGGTTGCTAAATGGATGCCTTCTAATAGGTTATTAGGAACACTCATTTGCCTGCCACTGTTTACAGTAGCAGCTTTTGCCTGGTTCTCCGGGAATCCTTTCAATGGATCTCTTTTTGCAGTTTTGGCCATTCTTATTCTGGTCTTTGGTTTAAAAACTTCATTACAACCCGTTAGTTTATCCCAATTGCCTTTTGTAATCATCGGAATAATAATGATAATATTTGGTTTGGTTTATCCACATTTCATTGAAACCAATTCGATTTTTAAATATCTATATGCTTCTCCAGTTGGATTAATTCCATGTCCGACTCTTTCTATTCTGATCGGATTTGTATTGCTATTTAATGGATTTGGATCGCAATCTATTACCCTTACATTCATTATTGCTGGATTGTTCTATGGGTTCTTCGGTGCATTCAGACTAGGCGTATATCTGGATCTTTTTCTGATTTTTGGAACACTGACACTCTCTGCGAAATATATCCTGTCAATGTTAAAATAGACCATATACCAATCAAGTATTTGGAAAATAATTATATTATTTAGATATTTGTCTAAATGTTTAATTACTTGAAATGAATATTGCTTTCAAAGCATTAAATGATCCCATCAGAAGAAATATACTTGAATTATTGAAGGAAAGAGATTTGAACGCTGGTGAGATTGCCGAACACTTTCAAATAACAAAACCAAGCATTTCACATCACCTGGACCTTTTGAAACAGGCTGATCTGGTCATCAGCATTAAAAAAGGGCAGTTTGTTTACTATTCACTGAATACAACTGTACTGGATGAGATCATTCAATGGTTAATGACCATACACCTCAAAAAATAAGATCATGAAAAGCATAGCATTTATAAAGCGGGAAGCGGTCAACTGGATACTGATTTTACTGCCCTTTATTTATCTCATTGTCGTTTACGACAGGCTACCTCCATTTAATCCTTTCCCATTAAACTGGGAGCAAAGCATCTATTATCTTCTCATTTTTAATACGAGCGTATCCGTTCTAGGATACTTATGGCTTCTAATTAAACCTGAGATTGTCCCCAAAACAACCTTACATGGAAACCCTAAAATTCTCTATCGGATAAAAACACTGATCATCTGTTATATCTCTCTCCTATCTTTAACCTACATATCTGAGAATATAGGAATATCCTTCAACTGGTCAAAGATTGGACACATCCTTGCGATGGGATTTGTAATGGTCTTCGGTAATATTTATCCTACGATTCGGTTTAATTATGTGATAGGCATCAAAAATGCATGGACACTGAGTAATGAACAGATCTGGAACAAGACACATCGTTTTGCCGGTAAAGTTGCTTTCTTGGGAGGATTGATCGGTGCACTTTACGGAATACTTTTTGATCCTTTCCCGGTACCCTATATGCCTGTTTTTTGGGTAGGATATATATTTCTATTGTATCTAATACCCACAATATATTCATACCTGGTATTTAAAAAATTACAGCTCGATCACCCGGAAGCATCAAATCATTGAGTTATACATATACGGAGCAATGAGTATCAGGTTTATCACGAATGAAGAGCTGTTTCATCAGGTCATTGAGCCCGTTCAAAAGGCAACGTCTTTTGTATGGATTGGCACGGCCGATATCAAGGACCTGCATGTGCCCTTCAGGGGAACGGCCCATTCTTTTCTTTCGGTACTGGATAATCTGGTTAAGAAAAGAGTAGCCATCCGGCTGTTACACGCAAAAGAACCTGGTGTTAACTTCAGGAAAAGCTTTGATAAATATCCCATGCTCTGGAAAAACATGGAAAGGCAATTGTGCCCCAGAGTACATTTCAAGCATATTATTATTGATGGTAAATTTGCCTATACAGGATCTGCAAATCTTACAGGTGCCGGACTGGGTATAAAAAGCGCAGACACACGTAATTTTGAATCGGGTATTGTAACCACAAACCAGGTATTGATCGATTCCATCATGAAGCAATTTGATAATGTCTGGATGGGTAAGCATTGTAAAACCTGCAAACGAAAGGTGTTCTGTACTGATCCAATTCTATAATCACAACTCCAATGAAAAGCAATTATTCTTTTAAAAGAATTCCCAAAACAAGAATTGCAACATTCGACACCTTCACCATGGGACTGCTCAAACATCATGTCAGTGCCCTGCTCGAATTTGATGTGACCGAAAACAGGAAAAGGCTTCACGATTTAAGGAGAAAAGGGACAAACGTCTCCTTTAACGCCTGGTTGATCAAAGTAATCAGCACTGTACTTCAAAAACATCCTGAAGCTTCCGCATATCTCTACAATAAGAAAAAATTGATCGTCTTCAATGATATCAATATCTCCATCATGGTGGAAAAGAAGATTGATGATAACAGAGTCCCCATCGCGATGGTTATCGAAAAAACCAATGAAAAAAGCGCACAGGAAATAACTACTGAAATAGAGAACGCCAGGAGCCAGGAATTATCAGACAGCGATATTGTGATTAATTCGAAACCAACATTTCTTGAAAGGCTCTATTTTCACCTGCCGGGATTTATAAGAAGAACAATCTGGAGGATCATGCTGAGAAATCCTAAGATCGCTTACAATAGAATGGGAAACGCTGCAATCACTTCAGTGGGTATGGTAGGTAAGATCAATGGCTGGTTCATTCACAAATCAATACATCCCATTTCGTTCGGGATCGGTTCAATCATCAAGAAACCGGTGGTGATTGACAATGAAATAAAAATAAGGGAGATCCTCAACATGACTGTGCTGGCAGACCATGATACAGTTGATGGCGCTCCCATGGTCAGATTCTTAAATGACCTGACAAAGCAAATCGAAAAAGAATCTTTAACTTTCACCTGACAGAACGAATGTTATCAACCCTCATTTAGATCAGCATGCTGAATAAACGCTGATTGTTAGATTGCATTTGAACAACCCGGCAATAAGACTGATGAAGAAAACTGTTTTCATATTTTTCTTCCTTTTCATTTCACTCTTCGCCCGTTGTGATGTTATTTACTTTCCTATTCAATACACGCTTTTTGCATACTCAGCAGAGCTGATCTTAAGCTTTGAACAGGCAGTTAAGGACAGAAGCAGTAATGTATTATGGGGAGGGGCGGGCTGTGTAGGTTCATTCCTGATGCCGGATCAACCTGCAGCCGGATTTGAATTTGCCTATGAGAGAAGACGTTATTTTAAACCGGGTGAATATGAACATTTCTTTATCAGCGGTTATCTTGGAACCGCTCTCATGACCAATTTTAATGATATGTGTGATATCGGTATTGTGCCCGGGTTTAAGATCAACTACAAGGCCCGGTTAGCACCGAATACCATAATGGAACCATATATCAGTGTTTCACTTCCGCTCAGCTATAGCCTGAAATATAATGAAATGTGGTTCCCTTTCCCTGTGGCAACAATTGGAATCAGACTGGGATTCAGCAACCTGAAAAAAGAAAGAAAAAAACAGATTTAATTTGAACACTCATATTTAGCTATACACCTGCAACAATGATCAAGAAAGTTATTGGAATACTGCTTTTATCCGCCATATTTTGCGGACCTGCACTGGCCCATTCCGGGAAACCGAAATACCATGTCATCATTGACACAGATGGTGCCATTGATGACATGCGTGCCATTACCATGTTTCTATCAGCAAACGACATCAGGGTTCTGGCCATCACATGTTCCCAGGGCACCCTGCTTCCCGATTCGGGTTTCCTGAAAGTCATTTCCCTGTTATCCGCATTTCATCATGAGGGTATTCCGACAGGGACTGGCAATAAAGTTAATGATGAATCACCAGCCTGGAGATCATTTGCACAGGAGATCCTGTGGGCAGGATCAACGAAAATACCAGACACATATATGAGACAATCGTCCATTGAATTACTGGAAAAAACCATTGAATACTCCCAGGATAAAATTACACTGATCGCCCTGGGATCCTTGAAGACATACGCC
>Ga0055451_10001271_pt1 | contig 10223 bp, 7 predicted proteins | sample China_Galinas_PW_3_FD_57745 | JGI IMG/M metagenome (GOLD analysis project Ga0055451, IMG submission 57745) | Wetland microbial communities from San Francisco Bay, California, USA, that impact long-term carbon sequestration - China_Galinas_PWB_D2 | ecosystem: Environmental > Aquatic > Marine >... | reverse complement strand
CCGCTGACTTCTTCGCCGTCGTTGACCGCCATCCGCAGGTACGCGGTCTCGTCTGGGGGCACGTCCACCAGGCACTGCACACGTCGCGCAACCGGGTCGAGATGATGTCCGCCCCTTCCACCTGCATCCAGTTCCTGCCCGGCAGTCGGGATTTTGCGGTCGACCACACTGCGCCCGGCTATCGCTGGCTGCACCTGTATCCGGACGGGCGGATCGATACCGGGGTCGAGCGCACCGCGGCGATCCCCGGCGTCATCGACGCCGCCGCCAGCGGTTATTGACCACGCCTGCCCCTGCCATCGGCACGGGCGACGGTGCCGGTGGAAGTGACCGCGCACAGGCGAAAACGTGACCCGCCCGGCTGCCAATTCAGGATTGGCCACACCATCCGCGGCACAACAGCGAACATTCCCGGCGAACCATCGCCACTGATCCACACGGGAATACCCGGAAGATTTATCTTGCTACCGCATACCGGCAGGCAATGCCTGCATTGCAGGTGAATACTGCATGACTGATCCTCAAGGCAGACGTATCGGGCCCGGCCACCGGGACAGGCCTGCATTTTTCCGCGTTCTGCCGTGGATGGTGTGGCCAGCATCCCTTGCAGGGCGCCCCGCGTCGCGCAGATGATGCGCTGCTGCATTCGCCTGCCGGCCGCTGGCTCCTACTTCACCAGCTGGTTCAGGTCGAAGATCGGCAGCAGGATCGCCAGTACGATGATCAGTACCACGCCCCCCATCAGCAGGATGAGCAGCGGCTCGAACAGCCCCAGCACTGCAGCGATCAGGGTTTCGATCTCGCGCTCCTGGTTGATCGCGGCGCGCTCCAGCATCTCCTCCAGCTTGCCGCTGGCCTCGCCACTGGCGATCAGGTGCACGGTCATGGGCGGGAAATAACCGCTGCGTTCCAGGGAAGCTGCGATGCCGGCACCTTCGCGCACGCGCGCGGCCGCATCGTTGACCGCCTCGCGCATCGGAATGTTGGAGATGACCTGGGCGGAAATCCGCAGCGCTTCCAGCACCGACACCCCGCTCGCCGTCAGGATACTGAAGGTGCGCGCGAACCGGCCGGTTTCCAGGCCGCGTACCAGTCGCCCGACCAGCGGCACCCGCAGCAGGAAACGGTGCAGCGCGCGACGGTTCTCCTCGAAGCGCAGCAGCCACACCGCCAACGCCGCCAGCAGTGCAATCGCAACCAGCATCAGGATTCCGTAGGTACGCAGGAAATCGCTGGCCGCGATCAGACCGACGGTAAGCGCGGGGAGTTGCTGGCCGATGTTGTTGAACACCTGGACCACCTGGGGCACCACGTAGGTCATCAGGCCACCGACCACGATGATGGCCACGGTGGTCAGCAGCGCGGGATAAAACACGGCCAGCTGGATTTTCTGGCGCATCTGCTGGCGGCTCTCGGTGTAGTCCGCGAGTCGTTCCAGTACGCTGTCGAGATGCCCGGACGATTCACCCGCCTCGACGGTGGTCCGGTACAGCTCGGGAAAGATATGGCGGAAATCACCGAGCCCGGAAGCCAGCGTGTGGCCTTCCATGACGCGCGAACGCACGGCCAGCAACATGCTCTTGAGTCGCGCGCGATCGGTTTGTTGCGACACCGCGCGCAGACACTCTTCCAGTGGCAGGGCGGCCCGCACCAGCGTTGCCAGCTGGCGTGTGATCAGCGCCAGGTCAGTCGGGCTGATGCCGCGTTGCAGGAATGCCAGGCGCCGGCGCGCAACCGTTTCCCGCTGCGACACCTCCTCGACTTCCAGCGGAATCCAGCCCTGGTCACGCAACTGCTGGCGTACCTGGCGTGGCGCGTCACCCTCGATGACGCCCTTTTTCTCGCGCCCGGCAGCATCCAGCGCCTTGTATTCAAAGGCACCCATGATTCAGGTCACGGGCACCGGCGGCTGGCGCATCCATTCCTGCCGCGCACGTCAGTCGCCCTGGGTGACCCGCAGCACCTCTTCCACCGAGGTGATACCCTCGAGCACCTTGCGCCAGCCGTCCTGGCGGATACCCGGCGACAGGGCGCGGGCATGCCGTTCCAGTTCGAGTTCACCGGCGCCGTCGTGAATCATGCTGCGCATCGCGTCATTGAGGGTCACCAGCTCGTAGATGCCGGTGCGGCCACGATACCCGAGCTGGTTACAGGCCGGGCAGCCGATCGGGTGGTACAGGGTCGGGGGGTTTTCCACCGGAATGCCCAGGGTGGCGCAATCGGCCGTACCGGCCGTGTAAGGCTCCTTGCACTCCTCGCACAGCACGCGTACCAGGCGCTGGGCCAGCACACCGATGAGACTGGAGGACAGCAGGAATGGCTCCACGCCCATGTCGCGCAGGCGAGTGACTGCACCCACAGCGCTGTTGGTGTGCAGTGTGGAAAACACCAGGTGACCGGTGAGACTGGCCTGCACGGCAATCTCGGCCGTCTCCAGGTCACGGATCTCGCCCACCATCACCACGTCCGGGTCCTGGCGCAGGATCGCACGCAGGCCACGGGCAAAACTCAGGTTCACCTTGGTGTTGACCTGGGTCTGGCCGATCCCGTCGAGGTAGTACTCGATCGGGTCCTCGACGGTCATGATGTTGCGACGCTTGTTGTTCAGCCGCCCCAGCGCGGCGTACAGCGTCGTAGTCTTGCCGGATCCGGTCGGCCCGGTGACCAGGATGATGCCGTGCGGCTTGTTGATCAGGGCATCGAGCAACTCCCGGGAGCGCGCCGACATGCCGAGCTGCTCGAGATCGAGCCGCCCGGCCTGCTTGTCGAGCAGTCGCAGCACCACCCGCTCACCGTTGCCGGAGGGCAGTGTCGAGACACGCACATCCACCGCCCGGCCGGCAACCCGCAGGGAGATGCGGCCGTCCTGTGGCAGGCGTTTTTCGGCGATATCGAGGCGCGCCATCACCTTGATGCGCGAGACCAGCAGGGGCGCGAGCACCCGTTGCGGCTCCAGCACCTCGCGCAGCACACCGTCACAGCGGAAGCGCACCACCAGCCGGTTCTCGAACGGTTCGATATGGATATCCGAGGCATTTTCCTTGATCGCCTCGGTCAGCAGGGCGTTGATCAGGCGGATGATGGGAGCATCGTCCTCGCTCTCGAGCAGGTCTTCAGGCTCGGGCAGACCCTGCGCAACGTGCCTCAGGTCGAGGTCATCCCCCAGGTCGCCCATCATCTGCATGGCTTCGCTGGAGCCCTGCTCGTAACTGTTCGTCAACAGGGTATCGAACTCCTGCTGGTCGATCTGTTGCAGCATGAGCGGTTTCCCCACCATGCGGCGCAGCTCGACCAGTGCCGCAGGCGCCACCCTGGCGGTGTGCACGACGACGGCCTTGCCGTTTTCAATGCCGGTGACCAGTACCCCGTTCCGCTTGGCGAACAGGAACGACGGCCGGTGCGCTATCGTTTCGTGTCCGGTCGCTGTGGATTCCATACCCGGGATCAGGGGTTCATTGGTCGTCTGCATTGCTGCCCTTATCGGCGGGACCGGCCGGCACCTTTGACCCGGCGGGGACGGTCGGCGCCGAGGAGAAGTCCTTGATGTCGGGCAATGCCGGTTGCGACTGGCCCGGCATCAGGCTGACCTTGCCCTTGTTCACGGATTGCTGCATCTTACGCATGAACTGGTATTTGCTGTTGGTGTAGTACGAGGTAACGGCCCCGTTACGCAGGATCACCGGATGGATGAAGACCATCAGGTTGGTCTTGTTGACATCCGACTTGCGTGCCTTGAACAGGTTGCCCAGCAACGGGATATCTCCCAGCAGGGGCACCTTCTGCACGCTGGTCCGTACCTGCTTGTCGAGCAGTCCGCCCAGCACCACCACCTGCCCGTCCTCCACCATGACATTGGTCTTGATGGAACGCTTGTTGGTCACGATATCCGCCGCCCCGGTAACACTGGACGCGATACTGGAGACCTCCTGTGAAATATCCAGGCGCATGGCATCGCCCTCGTTGATCTGCGGCTTGATCTTGAGGGTCAGGCCGACATCCTGGCGCTGGATGGTCTGGAACGGATTGGTCGACCCACTGGTGGCTCCGGTGTTGGTGTACGAGCCGGTGACGAAGGGTACGTTCTGGCCGATCACGATCTCGGCCTCTTCGTTGTCCAGCGTCACCAGGGTAGGTGTGGAGAGGATATTGGTGTCGGCATCCGAGGCCAGCGCATTGAGTACGGCAGCGTAGCTGAAATGGCCCTTGGTGTAGTCTGCGCCGCCCACCACCAGGCTGTCGGCGATCGACGGCAGTGTGCCGGACGTGCTCGAGCTCGAGGAGGAGGCAACACCGGCCACGGCATTGGCGATATCGGTGATCGGGGTGCCGGCGTTGGTAAAATTCACGATCCCGATCGGTGTCCGTCCGTTGCTGCTGCCGAACAGCCACTGCACCCCCAAGTCCCGCGCCACCGTTCCGGATACCTCGGCGATCGCCGCCTCGACCAGTACCTGTGCCTTGCGGATGTCCAGCTGGCTGATGACGCGTTTCAGCGTACGCATGATATCCGGCGGGGCCGTAATGACCAGCGAATTGGTGGACTCGTCGGCCTGGATATCGAAAGAGCCGCCGCGCTTGGCCGCGCCTGCCGCCGTGCCCTTGCTCTGGCCGGCCTCCTTCTCCTCGATCTTGCCGACCCCCATCAGCACGTCCACGATCTCCTTGGCCTCGGCGTAACGGAGATACACCACGTCCGTATTGCCACCGGCCTCCTGCGGTGCATCCAGGTGGGAAATGATGGCACGCAGGCGCAGCCGCTCGGACCGGTCCCCGCCCAGCAGGATGCTGTTGGTACGCTCGTCCGCCACCAGCACCTGTTGTCCGCCGGCCACTCCCGGACCCTTGCCAACCGTGGTTGACCGGGTCAGCGTGGTGAGTACGCGCACCACCTCGGCAGCGGACGCATGCTGCAGCGGGATCACCTCGATCTCACTGTCACTGGACTTGTCGATGCGGTGAATGATGGATGCCAGCCGCTCGACGTTGCTGGCCCGATCCGAAATGATCAGCACGTTGGTGGCCGGATACGCTGCCAGATGGCCCTGTTGCGGTACCAGCGGCCGCAGGATCGGTACCAGTTGCGCGGCTGATACGTTATTCACCTGGATCACCCGCGTGACCATCTCGTCACCGGAACCGGGCTCGGCTGCCGTGGCCGTGGGAATGTCCTCCTGCTTGGCATTCACATCCGGGATGATCTTGATGACTTCACCGCTGGGCACCGCGGCAAACCCGTGCACCTTGAGGATGGAAAGAAACACCTGGTAGACCTCATCGCTGTTCATGGGGCGCGAGGAGATGACCGTGACCTTGCCTTTTACCCGGGGATCGACAATGAAGTTCTTGTGGGATACCTCGGCCACGGTGCTGATCAGCGCCCCGATATCCGCGTCCTTCAGGTTCAGGGTCACGGTTTCGGCATGGACCGGGAGCACAACGGCCAGCCAGACCAGTGCTGCCACAAGAAATTTTCCGGGAATATTCATTACCTTCACCTTGGTACCTCTCCGGTACTTTTTAACATGGTGGTCGGAATTTGGCGACCGCAATCTGACCGGTCCCCGGATGCCGCCGAGCCGGCTTACTGGGCGGCGATCGTGACGGTGCGTTCCACGCCGCGCCGCAACAGCTTGACCGTTACCTGTCCCCCGTCCTGCAGGCTCTTGAGGGCTTTTGCGCCATTGGCCGGGTCCGCAAGGCTCATGTTGTTCACCTCGAGGACCACGTCCCCGGCCTCCAGGCCGACCTGGCTGAACAGGCGCGGGTCTCTGCCTGGCGACACCACGTAGCCCATCGTATGCCCGTTCGCATCCATCTTCGGGGTGGCCCGGATCATGCCGTACAGCGAGCGCGGTCTGGTTCTGATCTGCTCGCGGATCTGGCGCAGTCTTGCGGCCGGGGACAGGGCCGCGTTGCGCGCCAGCGGCAGGTGGGCGGGCCGGCCCGGGGTCAGCGGAGCGCCACCCGACCCGGCATCGTCGTTTGGCAGCCGCAGCGTCTCGTATCTTCCGCTGCGCTTGAGGATCACCCGGTCAGGATAGACTTCGCTGAGTTCCGCATTACCGGGCACGGTGTCGCCGATGGCGTACTGTTCTTCCTTGCCGCTGGAATCCGCGATGATGGCGCGGGCGTCCGCCTTGTTGTCCGAGGCCAGGGCGCCACGCAGGGTGAGCCGCAGCTGGGTGTCCGGTGCATCCACCGGGGCCGCGCTGGCTGCCGGTGCCGCCACTGACGGGACCCCCATCAGGTGCAGACCGGGCAGTTTTTCGATCAGGGCAATATACGGATTGGCCAGATTCCCCGTGCCGGAATGCGTGTCCGGCAGGGCGACCTGCGATTGCGACTGCGGCAGAACCGCCCAGGTCAGTGCCGCCAGTTGCGCGGCAATCCAGACCACCAGCAGCAGGTTGAGCAGCGCGACACCAATCCGGGCATTCCGGCCCTGCAACAGGCGCGCCAGGTCGTTTGGCTGCAAGGAAATTCCACTCATGTGCACTCCTGTGGTCGATCCCCGGCGCTCGATTTCCGGTCAGCTCTGGCGCGGCTGTGAATGGGGTTTGCCGCGCCCATGCCTGGCACCACCCCGGCGCGGCGGTTTGCCGCGCTGGGCACCGCCGTGCGCTGCCCGCTGGATCCTGACCGGCGGCTTGATCTCGCCGATGCAATCCTCCGGCACGGTTCCGACCGGGATCTTGTGCCCGATGTAAGCCTCGATATCCGGCAGGGAATACACGAAGTTCTCGCAGGCGAAGCTGATGGCATCGCCGTCCTTGCCGACCCGGGCGGTACGTCCGATCCGGTGGACGTAGTCCTCGGCGTCCTGCGGCAGGTCGTAGTTGAACACGTGGCTGACATCCGGTATGTGCAGGCCACGGGCCGCCACGTCGGTCGCGATCAGGACCGGTAATTCCCCTTTCTGGAACTCGCCCAGCAGGCGCTGGCGCTTTGTCTGCGGCACGTCACCGGACAGCACCGCGCTCTTGAACCCGTTGCCTTCCAGGTAGGACCAGACCCGCTCGGCGTTGCGCTTGGTGTTCACGAACACGATGCTCCGGTGCGGATCGGTATGGTTGAGCAGGCCGATCAGCAGGGGAATCTTCTCCTCGTTGGCCGTGTGATAGAGCACCTGCCGGACGCGCTCGGCCGTCACGATCTCCGGCACCACGTCGACGTGGACGGGCTGATTCATGTGTTCATAGGCCAGTTCCTGCACGCGATGCGACAGCGTGGCCGAAAACAGCAGGCCCTGGCGCTGTTCCGGCGGCGGACAGCGCCGCAGCAGGAACCGGATATCCTTGATGAAACCGAGGTCGAACATGCGGTCCGCCTCGTCCAGCACCAGGGCCTGGACCATCTTCAGGTCGAACACGTGCTGCTTGAAGTAATCGATCAGTCGACCGGGCGTGCCGATCAGGATATCCACACCGGCCGCAATGGCATCACGCTGCTCGTCGTAACCGGTACCGCCATAGGCGAGGCCGAGCGTCAGTCCGGTATGCCTGCCCAGCACCCCCGCGTCATTGTGGATCTGGATGGCAAGTTCGCGTGTCGGTGCCAGAATCAGGGCCCGCGGCTGGTTCTGCCTGCGCCCGTTCGGGGCGGGGCGGGTAAGCAGGTGCTGGTACACCGCCACCAGGAACGCGGCCGTCTTGCCGGTCCCGGTCTGGGCCTGGCCAGCGACATCCCGTCCCTTGAGCGCCACCGGGAGGGTCTCTGCCTGGATCGGGGTACAACGGGTGAATCCTTCATCTTCAATGCCTTGCATCAGTTCCGGGACCAGTCCGAAGCTGCTGAAAGCGATATCGGTCAAATGTGTTTCTGGCATCGTCCTGCCTGCTTGCGGCCGGCCACCTGGCGGGTACCGGGAATTTTCGGGATAGGAATATTCAAGATAAAATATGTATTATATTTCAGAAGCTTGATAATATGCTATTGGATTATCTGTGACTTCTGCCGTCAACCGGGAACCTGCCGGCAGGCAGGAGAGTCCTTGTCCCCGGCACTGGTTGCGCCCGGACAGTGATAATGTCGGCCTGATCCAGCCGGCGCTGAGTGTACACGTTTTCGGAGTGTGCCGCGCATCTCATCCCGGGAGCGAAATTAGGCCCACGCCGGGCTTGTAAATTTCCCGGAATTAGGCTGAAATGCTTGCCATAAGCGTGTCTTTCCGGCCTCACGCAAGAAAGTCACAGCAAGCTGGTCCTGCCGGGAAGCACGAACCCTCCCGGTACTTCACACAACGGACCTCCAGTTCCACAATCTTTCTGTGCTGCCTCCAGTTTCCTGTGATAACCGGACGACATTTCTTCAAGGAGAAACCAACCTGTGAGTGAGAATATCCTGCAGCTGACCGATGCCACTTTTGAACAGGACGTAATCCGGTCATCCGACCCCGTACTGGTGGACTACTGGGCGGAATGGTGCGGCCCCTGCAAGATGATTGCCCCGATCCTGGAGGAAATTGCCAGCGAATACAGCGGCAAAATCAAGGTCGCGAAGCTGAACATCGACGATAATCCGCAGACCCCGCCCAAATACGGCATCCGCGGAATCCCGACGCTGATGCTGTTCAAGAACGGCAACGTTGAGGCCACCAAGGTGGGCGCACTTTCCAAGTCCCAGCTGACAGCGTTTATTGACAGTAACCTGTAACGACACCCGGCGGCATGTGCCCCGGGTGCATGCCGCGGTTACGCATCGGCAGTTCCGGCGTAACCACCGAATCCACCTGCAATACAACAACCGGCCGGAATCCCGGCTTTCCCCCCGGCCCGGCCCGGAACCCGCAAACCTCGACAAAGGTCCCCTAATGAATCTGTCCGAACTCAAACTCAGACCCGCATCCGAACTGATCGAAGTCGCCCAGGGCATGGGCATCCAGGATGTTGCACGGCAGCGCAAACAGGACATCATTTTCTCGATCCTCAAGTCACACGCCAAGAAAGGCGAAGACATCTTCGGCAATGGCGTACTGGAAATCCTGCAGGACGGCTTCGGATTCCTGCGCTCGGCGGACAGCTCCTACCTGGCTGGTCCGGACGACATCTATGTGTCCCCGAGCCAGATCCGCCGCTTCAGCCTGCGCACCGGCGATACCGTGGACGGCAAGATCCGGCCCCCGAAGGATTCCGAGCGTTATTTCGCCCTGCTCAAGGTCAACGAGATCAACTACGAAAAACCGGAAGCCGCCAGGAACAAGGTGGCGTTCGAGAACCTGACACCGCTGCACCCGAATGAGCGACTGGGGCTGGAGCGGGGCAACGGCAGTACCGAGGATATCACCGCCCGCATCATCGACCTGGTCGCACCGCTCGGCAAGGGCCAGCGTGGCCTGATCGTCTCCCCGCCCAAGGCGGGCAAGACCATGCTGCTGCAGAACGTTGCGCAGTCCATCACCGCGAACCACCCGGAGTGCTACCTGATCGTACTGCTGATCGATGAACGCCCGGAGGAGGTGACGGAAATGTCCCGTTCGGTACAGGGCGAAGTGGTCTCCAGCACCTTCGACGAACCGGCCAGCCGGCACGTCCAGGTGGCCGAGATGGTGATCGAGAAGGCCAAGCGGCTGGTCGAGCACAAGCGCGACGTGGTCATCCTGCTCGACTCGATCACCCGCCTCGGCCGCGCCTACAACACCGTCGTGCCATCCTCCGGCAAGGTGCTGACCGGCGGCGTCGATGCCAACGCCCTGCAGCGTCCCAAGCGCTTCTTCGGCGCCGCGCGCAACATCGAGGAAGGCGGCAGCCTCACCATTCTCGCCACGGCGCTGATCGATACCGGATCGCGCATGGACGACGTGATCTACGAGGAATTCAAGGGTACCGGCAACCACGAGATTCATCTCGACCGCCGCATCGCCGAAAAGCGCGTTTACCCGGCCATCAACCTGAACCGTTCAGGCACGCGCCGCGAGGAACTGCTGACCGACCCCAAGGAACTGCAGAAGATGTGGATCCTGCGCAAGCTGCTGCACCCGATGGACGAACTGGCCGCGATGGAGTTCCTGCTCGACAAGCTCAAGGCCACCAAGAACAACGCCGAGTTCTTCGACTCGATGCGGCGCTAGGGATCGCCTTCCCTCCCCATATCCAGCGGTCGACGTCCGCTCCTGTGCAGTGCCCCGATCCGGGCAGGCGCGCCGGCGCGCAGATCAAATCCCCGTCATCGCGAGCGCAGCGCGGCAATCCCGTGGTGACGGGAATTGCGGATTGCACCGCGCACAC
>Ga0055451_10001266_pt1 | contig 10241 bp, 8 predicted proteins | sample China_Galinas_PW_3_FD_57745 | JGI IMG/M metagenome (GOLD analysis project Ga0055451, IMG submission 57745) | Wetland microbial communities from San Francisco Bay, California, USA, that impact long-term carbon sequestration - China_Galinas_PWB_D2 | ecosystem: Environmental > Aquatic > Marine >... | reverse complement strand
AAGAGCGGCGGGGAACTCGGCTGGTTCAGCCCCACCCAGATGGTCAAGGAATTTGCCGATGCCACGGCCGCCCTGGAGAAAGGCAAATACACGGAGACCCCGGTGCATACCCAGTTCGGCTGGCACGTCATCGAGCTCGAAGACGTGCGTGACAGCACTCCGCCCTCCTTCGATGAGGTAAAGGACCGCATCAAGGTCGGTCTGGCCAACCAGAAACTGCAGAAACACCTCGCAGAACTGCGTGCCAAGGCCAGTATCGATATCAAGTCCATACCGGAAAACACGACTCCGCCGGAGAGCAGCTCGGAAAGCACCGAGGACAGCACCGAGAAAAGCACGCCGGCAGGCAAATAGGCGACACGCCCCGTCCGGTCCGGTTGCTCAGCCCGCAGCCGGACCGGCGCCCGCGGCCAGTACCGCGTCCAGGTCCGCGCCACCGGGCAGGCGCACCGGCCGTACCAGCAGTTCGCGCACCCGGCTCCAGTAGTCACTCACCTCCTGCGGCCGCACCTCGGTCTGCTCGAGTTCCTCGAGCGCATCTGCCAGCACCACGATCCGCCCGGTTGCCTCCGCATCCGGAAACACCGTGCTGAACGCCTGCCCGGCCTGGTGTGCCAGCGGCACCGACTGGTCCTCGGGCAGAAACCCCAGCATGGGAATCTTCACCCCCAGGTGGTCGTGCACCTGATGATGGAAAGCCTGCTGGATCTCGCTGGCAGCGGCGGCGCCGCGCACGCGATTCACCACCAGCCGCAGCCGGCCATGAAAACCGTTCAGCAGCAGAACCCGCAGCATGGCAAAGGCCTGCGCCTGCGAGGTCACGTCGGGCGTCACCAGCACGATGACCAGCCCGGCCGCCAGGCTGCAGGCAAGCGCTTCGTGACCGGACATCCCGGAAGTATCGATCAGCAGCTCATCGTAGCCGTCACGAATATCGAGCAGCCCGAAACAGCGTTGCAGCCGGCTGCGATCGGTCCGGGCCCAGGCGGACAGCGGAATCCGGCAACCGAGGATATCCACCCCCTGGTAGCCGCGTCGTAACACGTCCATGGGCGGCACATTGGCGCGGCGCTCGTGCAGGACCACGGGGGGCAGCCGTACCACGTGGTCGAGCGTCGTTGCGGCGGAGTGCTCGGTGAACAGACCGGTCCAGCAGCCGCACCGCACCCGTTCCAGCGCCAGGTTCAGCGCCAGCTGGGACTTGCCCAGCCGCGGCTGGCCGGAAGTGATTGTCAGAATGGTTGCCATTGCTTCCCGTCGCAGCGCTCCCGCCGGCACTGCTCTCCCGGCCGGCCGCCCGCTCCCTGTGCCGTGTGCTAGCGCGTCATGGCATCCAGCCGGCGGCGCTGCTCAGCAGCCTGCTTCTGCACGATCTGATCAAGCTGTTTTGCCTTGTCGAGCATTTCCAGTTGGGACTTCCACATCGTTTGCGGGGGCTTTTGCGACTCCGGGGTCGCCGGGCCACCACAGGCCGTCAACAACATGACAAGCAGTATCGTCAAAGCCGTCTTCACAGGCAAATCCTCCATACCGGTCCCGGGACTCAGTTCATCGGCCAGCTGGCCAGCCAGTTCAGCAGCTCGTCCTTGCGCATCGGGCGGCCCGAGTAGTAGCCCTGATAGTAGTCACACCCCATGTCGCGCAGACGCTCATACACGGCTTGCGTTTCCACGCCTTCCGCCGTCACCGTCAGGCCGAGATTGTGGGCCAGGTCGATCGTCGCGTTCACGATCGAGGCACTTTCCTCGTCCGAGTCCATGTCCAGCACGAACGACTTGTCGACCTTCAGGGTATGGACCGGCAGGCGTCGCAGGTAGAGCAGCGAGGAATGCCCGGTCCCGAAATCATCGATTGACAGGCGCAGTCCCAGCGCCGAGAGCTGGCGCAACATCTCGATGACCTGTTCCGGATCCTGCATCACGCCGGTCTCGGTAATCTCCAGCAGCAGTGATTCGGGTTGCAGCCTGTGGTGTTCCAGCGCGTCCTGGATGGTGCGCTTCAGGTTGAAGTCATGCAGGTTGTGCATGGACAGGTTGATCCCGGTGCGCAGTTCGGGATACTCCTGCTGCAGCATGACCAGCTCGCTGCAGGCGGTTCGGATCACCCACTCGGATAGCTGCCGGATCAGGCCGCTTTGCTCGGCGGCACGAATAAACGCATCCGGTAATACGATCTTGCCATCCGGCTTGCGCCAGCGCAGCAGCGCCTCCAGGTAGCTGATGCGGCCGGTGCCGAATTCCAGCACCGGCTGGTACTCCAGAAACAGGATGTTGCGCTCGATATCCTGGTTCAGCACGCTGTCCAGCGTCATGCGGGCCATGTCGATGTTTTCCGTGGTGGTCGGGTCGTAGATCGCATAGCCCTGCCGGAGCGCCTTGGCGGAATACATCGCGTAGTCGGCATTGCGCAGCAGGGTGTCCACGTCCAGACCGTGCTCCGGCATCAGCGCAATGCCGATGGACACCGAGGCGAAGATCTTGTGGTTGCGCACCTCGAACTGCTGTTTCATCGAGTGCAGGATCTTGTTCGCCACCTGACAGGCCTGCCCGGCATCGGTATCCGGGAGCACGATAACGAACTCATCGCCGCCGAGCCGGGCGAGCGTGTCGGATTCCCGCAACACGTCGGCAATGCGGCTGACCACGTCCTTGAGCAGCAGGTCGCCGGTGTGATGCCCGAGCATGTCGTTGACGTACTTGAAACGTACCAGGTCGAGCAACAGCACGGCCGCGTGCCCCGGGGTGCGCCGGTGCGCGGCGATCACCTGCGTGAGGCGATCTTCCAGCAGGGCCCGGTTGTAGGTTCCGGTCAGCGGGTCACGGATCGCCAGGTCATGGAGGGTGTCGTACAGTTCGCCGAGCGCGTGGAAGGTGACCGGCCCCCCGATCTCCTTGCCATCCAGTGCCCCGCTGCCCTCCGTGACCCGGCTCCATTCACGCCGCAGGCGATCGCGCAGTGTTTGCAGCGGTTTGTACACGGAATAATTGACCATCAGCAGCGCCAGTGCGAGCGTGCTCAGCAGCACGATGATGACCATCACGAGCAGGCGATGGTTGGTCCGGCTGATCTGCAGCACCAGCGCATCCGCGTTGCGGCTGGCCTGGATGTGCAGCGCCGGGCGCGCGTCGTTCGTGGCCAGTTCGAAGCCGGACTGCACACTGTGTTGCCCGTCGCCCGAACTCCAGTCCGGCGAAGAATACAGCAGTTCCCCGTCGCTGCCCCGGACCTGCACCGGCATCTTCAGACGCGCATCGAGGTGGCTCAGGGTGTTGAGCGGATTGTCCACGATCTGCAGGTAGCCCGACGGCACCAGGCCGCCGATCGGAACCATGGCGGCATGATAGGGCATCCCGTCGTGGAGACAGAGCTCGTACAGCGGCTTCAGCCGCTGCGCTCCCACGCGGATACGCGCCGCGCTGATCAGGTCCGGGCAGATCACGGCAGGCTTGCCCGGCCCGCTGTCTTCGCGGTAGGCCATCCCGCGCAGCGTAAACTTGTCGTCGTAGGCATAGATACCGACCGCGTCCACCCGGTTCGAGGTGACCGGCGCCCGGTGAAACTGCGCTTGCAGTGCGGTCTCCAGCGTTTCCGTGTTACCGGAGTGGAAGGCCGCACGGAAGCGCTCGTCCTTCTGGATGCTCAGCCCCATGTGGCGCATCTGCTCGGCATCCTCCTGCAGGAGGTCGCCGCTTTCCGAAGCGATCAGCTGGGTCATGTACTGGCGCTGGAAATTGAAGGCCAGTTCCCGGTAGGTATTGGCGTTGATCACCACGGTGATGACACTGATCGCACCCAGCAGGATGATGGCGAGTACCAGGCCGGTCAGCAGGTTGAGGTTGAGCGTGCGACGCATGCCGGTACTATAGCGGATAACCGGGGCCTGTCTCTCGTTCCGTACTGGACTTTGCCTGTATCCTGCCGTTACAGGAGAGCCGGCGGCACCTGTGCCCCCGGTTCGCCACCCTGCTGCCGGAACCAACAGGAATCACCGCCGTGGAAGTACAGGAAAGCGTCAAGATCACCCTGGCCGTGCTGATCCTGCTCTCGCGCCTGGGCGATATCGGCTCGACCTGGCTGGCCTCGCCCAACCTGGAACTGGAATCCAACAGTGTCATCCGCCGTCTGCGCTGGCCGTATGCCCTGCTGACGACGCTCGTGTTCATCATCCCGTGGTGGGACGTCGGTGCGGGCATCGTGATCATGGTGGCCTCGTGGCTGGTGGCCGCCTCCAACAGCAGCAAGCTGTGGCTGATCCGCGCCATGGGGGAGAGTGCATACCGCGCGTTGCTGACACGCATGGCGGCCCGGGCGAAGCCGCTCCCCAGCGTGATCTTCAGCCTGCTGCCGGCCCTGTTCATGTGCCTGCTGGGAGCCACGGTCATGTTTCTCTATCCGGACGAGACCACCGATCCCGGCTACTACGTGGGGCTCGGCATCGTGGGCTACGCAATGGTGGTCGCCTTCTACGGCCCGCTGACCTTCCTGCGCTACCGCAAGGCGGGACTGGCGCAATCCCGGCCGGCCGCCGAACCGCTGGCCTGAGTCCGGCGACGGTTACTCCGTCGCGCCGCCCGCAACGGGGGACACGACGGGCCGAGCGGATGGTCGTGTCCTGTAGCCGCGTGCAGATACTCGAGGATAGCCGCAGGCAGCGGACGGAACGGTCAGTTCCCGCCCCAGGCGTGACCCAGGCTCTTTTCCAGGATGAGCAGCACGTCGGCCGCATCGACATTGCCGTCCGGGGTGGGAACACCACCCGATAACGGCGCTACGTCGGCACGGGTGACCTGGGCCGCGTTCAGCGCGCGCTGCCCGTTCGCACCCTGCGTGGCCAGCAGCACGTCCGCGACGTCGACCGTGCAATCGAAGGAAACGTCGCCGTCTGCCGGGGGCGCCGGACCGTAGATATTCGCCACGGCATCGAGATCATCGGGATCGAGTACCCGGTTGACGTGATCGTAGTCACAAGTGTTGCCATCGAAGGCCGGAGAGACATAGCCACACATAACGGCACTGGTGACCGTGGAATGACCCAGTCCGAGCGTGTGGCCGATCTCGTGCAGAACCAGCCCCTCGACGTCGTTGAGGTACAGGCCGCCCGGGCCGGTCTGCAACGGATCTCCCTCGCTGCCGGGATCGATGTTGAAGTGGTTCTGGTTGTTGAGCGCAATATCGCCGGCCAGCGCATCCGGATAATCGATGTCATCACCCGGCGGTCCGAAACCGGCGCCCCCGGACCAGGCATTACCAAAATCGTACGCGCCGATGCGGATGTCCGGATAGGTCACGGAGCCGAAAGCACCGCCCGGATCGGCGACCTGGACAAACTGTACATTGGCCGCCGCACCCCAGGTGTCAAACGCGCGCTGCACGGCGGCATCGAAGGCGCCGGCACCGTATTGTGCATCGATCTCGGCACGGATATCCCCGGTCCCGCCCGTACCCAGCGTGTTGTTTCCGCTCCATCCGGAGGACCCCGGACCCGCATCGGGAAGGATGTAACTCCAGTAAATCACCGCCCCCGCGGGCCAGACCGGATCGTCCCACTTGCTGCCATAGCCACTGCCGTATAACGCGCAGGCATGTGCGGCTGGCAGGAATCCATACAGGGCCAGTGCGCACAGCCCGCTGGCCAGCGGAGGCCGGCGATGACGGATGACCCTAGGGTATGCAACTTCCATAGTTTGCAACTTGTTATTCTCGGCCGGAGAGAGCGGCTACCGGTCTCAGTATAGTCACTCTCTGCAGGAGCAGGAAAGTGTGACCGGGGAGATCGGCACTCTTATGCGGATTTTTCCACCAATCGGCAGCGTAGATTGGGCTGACTTCGTAAGACCCGCCTCTGGCTGTGTAATCGACACGCGCATGAAAGATTATCAGGTGCTTTGGCAAATCCCTGCGCATTCCTGCTCCCCGTACCAGGCGGGTGACCGGCCGGTCACGTCGCCACGCGGCGGCAACCGTATTCCCTGCCATTCAAACAGTTACCCGTCGTTGCACCAGTCCACCGTCTGCATTCCCGGCTGGGCGCCTGGATTATCAAACCACTTCTTCAAAGCCTTCGAACCGCGGTGGACCCAGGTACATGACCTTGTTCGCACCGGCACTTGCATGAGCCTTCCTGAATGCCTCCGACCTGGTCCAGGCTGCAAACGCATCGCTGGACTCCCAGGTGGAATGCGAGGCAAACAGCGTATATTCCTCAGTGCCCGGCCCCCTGAGCAGGTGGAATTCCTTGAAGCCGGGCACGGTATCCAGGTAGGTTTCCCTGTTCTTCCAGACGCTGATGAACTCGTCTTCGCTGCCTGACGCGACCTTGAACCGATTCATTGCAATAAACATTGATACCTCGATAAACGCTTAAATGGTGTCAGAGTAAATTTACTGCATGACCGTTATCCCTTGCTGGAGTTTTCTACTTATAACTGCTCCGATTTTCCGGGGGGATGACAATCCGAACTACTGACAGTGATACAAACGGACTATCTTCTGTAGGACATTTCCTACAACCACGGATCAGGCCATTGCAGCAGGGATAACGGATTGTCCAGCCCCGCGACGATCAGATTCTTTTGAATTCAGTCAACCAAGAGCAGGGACTGATGCAGAATAGTATCGATCGGTCGTAATTGTTCTCTACCAGGTCATTCTGTTAACAACTCAAGGCATCCTGCTTCATCGAGAATGGTGATCCCCAGCTCCACTGCCTTGTCGTATTTCGAACCGGGGTCCTCGCCGACGACCACGTAGTCGGTCTTCTTCGACACACTGCCGGTCACCCTGGCGCCGGCCGCCTGCAGGCGTTTCTTGAGTTCATCGCGCGGCATCGACAGTGTGCCGGTAATCACGAAGGTCTTGCCGGTCAGCGATGTATACGCGACCTTCTTCACCACCGGCCAGTGGATACCGGCCTCCAGGAGCTTATTGATGACATCCTGGTTATGTGTTTCGGCAAAGAAGTCGACGATGCGCTGCGCCACGACCGGTCCGACGTCCGGGACTTCCTGCAGCGTATCGACATCCGCCGCCATCAGCGGCCCCAGGTCGCCGAAATACTGCGCCAGCGCCTGCGCCGTCGCCTCGCCGACCTCGCGGATGCCGAGCGCAAAGATGAACCGTTCCAGCGTGGTATCGCGGCTCCGCTCCAGCGCGTGGACCAGGTTGGTCGCGGACTTCTCGGCCATGCGCTCCAGACCTGTCAGTTGCTCGACGGAGAGCCGGTACAGGTCGCTGACATCTTCGACCAGTTTCGTATCGACCAGCTGGTCGACCAGCTTCTCGCCCAGCCCCTCGATATCCATGGCGCGGCGCGAGGCGAAATGCCGGATCGCTTCCTTGCGCTGGGCGGGGCAGAACAGCCCACCGGTGCAGCGCGTGACCGCTTCCCCCTCGATGCGTTCCACGTGCGAGCCGCACACCGGGCAGCGTTCCGGCATATGGAAACGGTGCGCACCCTTCTTCCGCAACGCGGTGTTGACCTTGACGACCTCCGGGATCACGTCGCCGGCGCGGCGCACGATCACGGTATCGCCCACGCGCACGTCCTTGCGGTCGATCTCGTCCTGGTTGTGCAGCGTGGCATTGGTGACGGTCACGCCGCCGACGAATACCGGCTCCAGCCGTGCCACCGGGGTGAGTGCGCCGGTGCGGCCCACCTGCACGTCGATACCGAGCACCACGGTTTCCCGTTCCTGCGCCGGAAACTTGCGGGCAATCGCCCAGCGCGGGGCACGTGCCACGAAGCCCAGTGCGCCCTGCTGGTCGAGGCGGTTCACCTTGAACACCACGCCGTCGATATCGAAGGCCAGCCGGTCACGGCGCTGCTCGTATTCCCGATAATAGTTCTCGCAACCTGTGAGACCCTCCACGCACCGGATGTCGTCGTACACGCGCAGCCGCCAGCCGCGCAGCTGTTCGAGGATGTCGAGGTGGGTGTGCGCCAGCCGCCCGCCCTCCACCTGGCCGACGCCGTAACAGTACATCTCCAGTGGGCGCTGCGCGGTGATAGCGGGGTCGAGCTGGCGCAGGCTGCCGGCGGCGGCGTTGCGTGGATTGACAAAGGTCTTCTCGCCGGCGGACGCCTGCTGCCGGTTGAGCTCCGCCAAACCGGCGTGGGACAGGTACACCTCGCCGCGCACCTCGAACAGGGCGGGAATGCCCGTGCCGGTGAGTTTCAACGGCACGGTACCAATGGTGCACACGTTCTGCGTGACGTCTTCGCCGGTAGTACCGTCGCCGCGCGTGGCGGCTCGTTCCAGCACGCCGCCACGGTACAGCAGGCTGACGGCGAGGCCGTCGAGTTTCGGCTCGCCGGCGTAGTCGACACGCTCCACCTCCAGCAACTCGCGTACGCGCCGGTCGAAGGCCTCGAGTTCCGCGGTGGAGAAAGCGTTGTCCAGCGACAGCATGCGCTGCGCGTGACGCACCTCGCCGAAGGCCTTGAGTGGTGCCGCGCCCACGCGCCGGGTGGGGGAATCCGGAGCCAGCAGTTCGGGATAGTGCGTCTCGAGGTCCTGCAGTTCGCGCAGCAATGCGTCGTACTGCGCGTCGCTGATCAGCGGATCATCGAGGACGTAGTAGCGGTAGTTGTGTTCGTGGAGTTGTGCGTGCAGTTCCCGGGCGCGTGAGCGCGCGGCAGCCGGTGCGGTCATGACGCCGTTTTCACCACCCGTTGCTGCAGCTGGCAGATGATGACCTGCTCGCGCATGTGGCTGATGGCCTGGCGCGTCAGCACGCTGCGCGTGGCATCACAGAGCGAGCCATCCAGGCTGTCCACCAGGCTGCGGCCGGCCGCCACCATGGCCTCGAAGGCCCACACGGCGTCGACACCGGGGGTGACCTGCATGAACAGCGCCAGGCCCTGGGTCGTGAAGTCTTCCATGGCATCCGGGTCGAAGGTCCCGGGCTCACGGATATTGGCCACGGAGAACAGCGTCTTGCGCTTGCCGTTGACGAGCTCGTGCCGGTGGAATATCTGCATATCACCGTACTCGAGCCTGGCGGCCGCCAGTGCCCCCAGCAGCAGCTGACCGCGGAACGGCACACCCGGCGGGGCCAGCACGAACAGCGAAAATACCTGGTCGGGGTTGACCGGGGCCGGCTTGCGGGACGGCGCGGTGACCAGCGCCTCTTCCCCGGCCAGCGCTGCGTCCTCGAGCAGCAGCTGTTCGAAGTCGTCCGGTTCCGGGACATCCACTGCGCCGACGTCCAGGTCCTCGACCGCCGGGGCCACGGCCCGGCTGCGCCGCGCGGGCGTACGTGCACTGCGCCGGGGCCAGGAGAACTGCCTGGTTTTGAGACGCGCGACCAGGTAGATCCCGAGGATGATGAACACCCCGATCAGCAACAGTATCCAGCGAATGTTTTCCATCTCTGCGCCCGCCTGCACTCACGTAAAGGGGTCAGTACCCTTTTCTGTCATCGACCTTCTCCAGCACGGAACCGGGTACTGACCCCGTTCCCGAAAAGCCGTCACACCGCCACCAGCCGCACCGCCTCGTCGACATCGACCGCCACCAGCCGCGACACACCCGGCTCGTGCATGGTGACACCGGTCAGCTGGTTGCCCATTTCCATCGTGATCTTGTTGTGCGTGATAAAGATGAACTGCACCTGTTCGGACATCTTGCGCACCATGTCGCAGTAACGCCCCACATTGGCATCGTCGAGCGGCGCGTCCACCTCGTCGAGCATGCAGAACGGTGACGGGTTGAGCCGGAAAATGGCGAATACGAGTGCGATTGCCGTCAACGCCTTCTCGCCGCCGGACAGCAGGTGGATGGTGCTGTTGCGCTTGCCGGGCGGCCGCGCCATGACCGTCACGCCGGTGTCGAGCAGGTCTTCCCCGGTCAGCTCCAGGCAGGCCGTCCCGCCCCCGAACAGGATCGGGAAATTCTCCTGCATGCCCTGGTTGACGCTGTCGAAGGTTTCCTTGAAGCGGGCGCGGGTTTCGCGGTCGATCCTGCCGATGGCATTTTCCAGCGTCTGCAATGCCTCGGTCAGGTCGGCATGCTGCGTGTCCAGGTATTCCTTGCGGCGGGACTCCTCCTCGAATTCCTCGATGGCGGCCAGGTTGATCGGCCCCAGTCGCTGGATGCGCTGCTCGAGGGTATCCGCCTGGTCCGACCAGGCCTCGACACTGGCCCCCTCCGCCAGTTGTTCGAGCAGCATTCCGTAGTCAAAGCCGGAAGCGCTGATCTGTTCCATCAGGGTGTCCGCACGCACCCTGATTTCCTGCCAGG
>Ga0055451_10001265_pt1 | contig 10244 bp, 9 predicted proteins | sample China_Galinas_PW_3_FD_57745 | JGI IMG/M metagenome (GOLD analysis project Ga0055451, IMG submission 57745) | Wetland microbial communities from San Francisco Bay, California, USA, that impact long-term carbon sequestration - China_Galinas_PWB_D2 | ecosystem: Environmental > Aquatic > Marine >... | reverse complement strand
TTCGGCGCGGCAGAGTCGATTCTCGCGTTGACTCGATCGCGCCGTGGCATCGAGGGATGAGACGCTGCCCGGCCGCGTTCAAGTCGCCGTCCGACGGGCTCCGAACACGTCTGTATGGATCTTCATCCTGGACCTGACCGCGCGACCCCATGGTCGCTGAGGCGCCAGCGGGGCTCGCTGCGCCTCGAAGCCATGATCGCGGCCATCGTTGCCGGCACTGCGCTCGGCGCGTTGGCCTCGGTCCTGATCGGTCAGGCCCACGTGTCGGATCTCGATCGCGAGGTCGAGCTCGCGTTCCGTGCCGTGAAGAACGCACTCGAGGAGGCGCGTGCGACGCCGGTCTCCCGTCTGTACGAGCTGGACGGTGCCGGGTTCGCGATCGACTCGATCGAAGAGGGGCGCGGCGGCCTCGCGTCCCTCGACAACGATGCCGACAAGCTGCCCGGCAGCCTGTCCGTGACGCTCGTCGAGCAGGATGGGGACCACGTCATCTACCGGGTTACGGCGAGGGCCGATTGGAAGGGCAAGACACGCGCCCGCAGCTTCGCTCTCGAGAGCCTCGTGTCGCGGAGGTATCGGTGACCACGGCAGACGGCTTCGCGAAGGTCGAGCTCTCGATCGGGCTGTCGCTAGCCATCCCGTTGTTGTTCGCAGTGCTGTCGCTGGCCCATTCGTTCAGCAAGGCGGACGAACGTGCGCAGAGCGCAGTGTCGGCCAAGGGGCAGCTCGAGGACACGTTCGACCGCATCCAGCGGCTGCTCACGTCTGCCAGCTGGGGCAGCCTTCGGGTGCCGGCCGAAGCGGGTTCCGAGGACGGCGGCGACATCTCGTGGACCTACCCCCGCGGTCGCGCCCGAACCAGTGCCATCCGGTTCGAATCGATGGTCGACGTCATGCCCGGGGAGGACACGGGTCAGATCCTGACCTTGCGGTTCGTGCGCGAACGCGGTGAGAAGCCGGACGATCAAGACAACGACGGAGATGGGCTCGTCGACGAAGGCCGGGTCCAGTTCGAGATCGGACCCGACTCGGCGCGTGCGGTCTCGTTGGTGCAACAGGTCGAGGCCTGCTCGTTCCTCATCGCCGACGGGGTCGTCACGATCGCGATGAAGGTCGCCGTGCCTGGGCCCGAACGTCGGATCGAGCGCGCGGGGCAACGGCGCAGTGTCTGGCTCAGGAACCCCTAACGATGGCACGATCGACGCGCGGCGCTGTGAGATTCGTGGCAGGCATCGTGGGGGCGTGCGTTCCGACCGTCGTCCTGGTGATCGTCGCATCCCTCGGTGTGACGGGACGTGATACCCATCTCGCGGTCGAGATCGCCGAGACCAAGGCGTTGCTGGCGGCGGAGTCCGGTGTCGACTCCTCCGCGTTCCTGGCCAACACCGGCCGGCTCGTCCCGAACACCCCGTTCCACGTCGATCTCGGGCGCGGCATGAGCTTCCACGCAATGGCGCTCGACCTGTTGCGTGACGGAATCGACAACGACGGTGATCGCGTGATCGACGAGTCCGACGAGACGATGTTCGAAGTCGAGGTCACGGGCAGTTTCCGAGGCTACGAACGCACCCTCTCGGTCTATTTGTCGCCGGCCTCGGGGTTGCTTGGTGCTCCTGCGGCCCTGTCTCTGCTCGATCCCCGCGCGCGTCTGGTCGACGCGATCGACGGTCGGGTCCGTGGCTTCGACACCAACCCGGACGGGACGCGTGGTCCCGGTCCCGACCGCCCAGGCATCGCGATTCACGACCCGGGGCTGTTCGCCGACGCCCGAAAGATGTTGGCGCTCCGCAGGGCCGGCCGCCGCAAGATCTCCGGAATCGGAGCGCGGCCGAGCATCGCGCTCGCGAGCAAGTCGGTCGACTTCCAGACGGTGTTCTACGAGGGACGGGCCAACGCTGACGTGACCGCCGAACGGCCAAGCTATGTCGGCGTGACCTGGGGCAGCTCGCGCAGCCCGTTGTTGATCTTCCGCGACGGCGACCTGCGCCTGGAGGGAGACTGCAGCGGTAGCGGCATGCTGATGGTGACCGGGAAGCTCGAGGTCCTCGGCAAGTTGAAGTTCGAAGGGATCGTCGTCGGCATGGAGAGCATTCGCCTCTCGCGCGGAGTCAAGGTGTTCGGCGGTGTCGTCCTGGCCGGTCCCGGGTTCGTCAGTCTCGCCGACGGTGCGGTTGTCAACTACTCCTCGCGCGGAGCAGCGGCGGCGCAGCGAGTCCTCCCGAGCAAGACGGGCTATGTCGTGTCGCGGTGGCGGGATGTGTCGAAGACGGCGCCCGAGGAGCGTTCTCGGTGATCGACTTCGACCCGACACACGCGCTGGAGTCGCTCAAGCAGAAGTTCGAGCTGTCGCGCTTGCTGATGCTCGTGTCGGCAGTGTCGCTGATTGCACTGATCGCGATCCCGATTCGTCGAGACGTCGACCCGTTGGGCACGACCGGAACCACTCTGCGCGCGGAGCGCGGCCAGGCGAGCGAGGCGATTCGCAGCTACCTGCTGCGCTATCGCCGGGCGATTCTGCCGTTCGATCAGTCGCTGATCATCAACGAGATGCGACCGCACAAGCAGCGTTTCGGTGCGGAGATGAACCGCGTGCTAAGCGCGCCGACACATCCGTTCGTGCGCGAAGCGATCTTGATCTCGCGAAGCCTCGGGATCGAATCGGCCAAGCCACACCTGCTGAAGCTGGCCGCGAAGGGGCCCGAGCGGATCTCGCTTCTGGCGTTTCGTGCCGGCGAGCAGATCGCGCCGTCGAGCAGCGAGGACCTCGGGAAGCTGCTGCTCTCAGATCGACCGGCGTTGATCATCGAGGTGCTTGCGACGCTAGAAGGCCGCACCAAGCGTCCCGTCGATGCGATCCTGCAGCTGCTCGGGCACAAGGACAAAGAGGTGCGGGAGGCCGCGCTGGCGTGCGTCCCTCCGGAGCTGACGCCGGAGCAGATCCTGGCGCTCAAGGTCCGCGTCGACGAGAGCGACGAGCGGACCCGGCCGACAGCCCTGCGAGCCCTCGCGAAGATCAAGGTCACGGCACAGGTCCTCGAGTGGTGCCTCGATTCCCTGAGACGCGAGGATCCGCAGCTGCGTCTGGCGGCACTCGAGGTGTTGCTCGCGCGCCAAGGCCCGCTCAAGGAACTCGGTCCGATCTGGGAGCGGCTCGAAAGCGTAAACACGACACGGCTCGAGCGCGCCTTCTGTTGTCAGCTCCTCGAGCGTGCCGGGGAGTTCCCGCGCCAAAGACTGCGGGGTCTGCTTCCGAGCTTCGGTCCGTGGGAGCTGTACTTCGCCGCCCGGGCGCTGATCGCGATCGGGGATCGCAAGGGCATTGGAGTCCTGCTGGATCTGCTCGAGCGCAGGCCGACACTCCCCGCGGCGAGCGAGGTCAAGCTGCGTGAGCTCGTCAGCAACTTGCTCGTCGAGGTCTCCGGCCTCCCGCTGTCGGCCGGGATCAGTCGTTGGAGTCGATGGTACGAGCTGCGCCAGCGGATTGCACCGAGACTGTTGCGGCCGCTGCAGGTGGATGTGCGCGAGTTCGTCGAAGGGCGCAACCGCTGAATCGCGGCCGGCGATTCGCAGCCCCTAAAGAACGTCTCTGACACATTCGTTAGGGGCACTACTTCTTCGGCTTGAAGTCGAGCGCGGCCGAGTTGATGCAGTAGCGGAGACCGGTCGGGGTCGGCCCATCGTCGAACACGTGGCCGAGGTGCGCGTTGCAGCGCGGGCAGCTGACCTCCGTTCGGACCATGCCGTAGCTGGTGTCACGCTCCTCGAGGATGCTCTTCTCGCCGATCGGCTTCCAGAAGCTCGGCCAGCCGCTCCCCGATGCGTACTTGGTGTCCGACGAGAACAACGGTTGCCCGCAGCAAACGCACACGTACGTGCCTGGCTTCTTGTTGTCCCAGTACTTGCCGGTGAACGCACGCTCGGTCCCTTCGCGGCGCGTCACTTCGAACTGCTCCGGCGTGAGCTGTTTGCGCCACTCCTCGTCGGTCTTGACGACTTCGAAACGGGGATGGTTGGCATCGGGCTTGGACGCTTGCTCGTTCGCCATCTTCTTCGTGCTCCTTGCTGGTTGTGACGTCGGGACCTGACTCATCCCCATGGGTCTCATCGCGGAGTTGCTCTCCGGCGCGGCGCGTTCGTCGACGCCGACCGACCCCTGGCATCCCAAGAACAGGGGCACGATCACGAGTGCTGCGATAGCTCGGTTCATTGCTTGGTTCCTTCGTCAGATCCAGCGTCTGTAGGTCCCGCCGCTCTCGGCGGCAAGGCGTTGGAGCAGAACGCTGTCGGTACCGATCGAGATCGTGTGGATCACAATGCGGCGAGTTCGATTCCATCGGCGGATGGCGTCGGCGAGACGCTGCACGTTTACGATCTCGCCAACGCTCGGTGCCCCGTCGGACAGAAGATAAATCGTGTCGACCTCGGGGTCCGAGAACGCCAGTCGCATCGCGTCATAGACGTTGGTGCCGCCGCCCGCGCGAAGCGTGCGGACGAAGTCTCTGGCCTTGGTCCGGTGGTCCTCGCTCGCCTCCTTGATGCCATTCTGCCACGGCCTGCCGGCTGTCGCGAACGGGATCAAGTTGAACTTGACCTCGGGCCGGCAGTGCTTGATGACCTGCTGCAGGGCGCGTTTCGCGGCCTCGATCTTTGGCATCTTGGCCGTGCCCGCCTTCTGGGCCATGCTGCCCGACGTGTCGATCACGAAGCTCGCGCGGTCGGTTTCGATCGGAATCCCGTAGAACGTCACGACCGCCGGCTTGCCCGACGTCTTGGCCTGGGTCTTCTCGACCCTTGGCAGCTCGAACCGGTCGCCCTCGGCCAGCCACCATCGGGCCCAATACTCGGGCTTCGGATAGGACTTGTGCGTCAGCGACTCGAGCGCGTGCAGGATCTCGAAGCGCAACCGGCCGCTCTCGCGCGGGAGGCGCTCGATCAGGATCGGGATCGAACGCTTGTCGCGCACCTTGGCGAAGAACGCGACGGCCGCCGAACGCAGCTGCCAGTCGTCGGAGCTCAGGAACTCGAGCACAGGTTCGATCGCCCGCCGGCAACGCAGCTCGATCAACAAGTCGAGCGCGGCCAGCCGGACCGCCAACGATGGTTGAGCGAGCTCTTGGAGCAGCCGAGTCGGCCAGCGGCCGTCGTTCTTTCGGATCGCGTGCAGCGCGAGCATCGCGGTCAGCCGCAGGTCGACGTTGTCACTGTCGAGCAGCCTGTCGAGCCTGCGGGTCACGCTCGTGTCCTTGCGCCGTCCGAGGGTTTCGACCGCCGCGACGATGACCCGTGGCGAAGGGTCGTCGAGCGCGGACGCGATCGCCTCGCTCGCCACCGGGAGCGCGAAAGGTTCGAGCAGCGCGAGAGCGCTCATGCGGTCTTCGGGCCGCTCGCCATTGCGAACGGCACGCGCGAGCGCTTTGGCGACCCTCTGGTTCTCGTCCTTGTTGCGTGCGAGCGAGCGCATCTCGTTGATGACGTAGCGCGCGTGCGATTGGTGCAGCCGCAGCAACAGCGGCAACGTCGTGTCGTCGAGGAACATCGCGAGCGCGAACGTCAGCGCGCCTGGTCCCAAGGGAGCCTTGATCAGCTCGGCGTCGCGTGTCATCGCAACGAGCGCCCGCCTTGCGGCCTTGTGGCGGACTGCCGCGAGCTGGCGCAGCGCCTCGGCGCGCGTGGTCACGGTCTTCGATTGCAGGAGTCCGGCGAGCATGCGCAGCATGGCCCGGTCCTTCTCCTGGTTGCGAAGCGAGACGAGGGCACGGTATTGCACGTCGCCGCTCGCCGTCCGGACGGCGTGTTCCAAGGCCTGCGCGGCGAGCTTGTTGCCGCGCGCCGATCCGAGCGCCGTCAGAGCCGCTTTCTGCAGTTCCTCGTCGTCCGACCCGGCGGCGGCGACGAGGAGGTTGATGCCGGGTTTACCCTGGCCGACGAGCGCGGACGCCGCAGTGCTGCGAGTCTTGGGGTTCGTCTTGAACTGGGCCTCGAGGAGCTTGCGAACCGTTGCGTGCTTGTGATTGCGGAACTGCCCGAGAATCGCGATCCGAACGGCATGACTCGCCTGGGTGTCCCACAGGTTCAAGAGCAGCTTGCGGGCCTGCGGATCGCGGAACCGGCTCAGCGCCCGGATCGCCTTGACGACCTCGCTGCTCGGCTTCCGCTGCGCGATCGCAGCGAGGATCTCGGCCTTGACCTCGCGAAACTGCGGTGTCCGGCCGGACTGCGCCTGCAGCGCGCCGGAGCTCGCGATCGTGATCAGGATGAGCGCTGACAGGCGTCGGAACATGTGGGCTCGTAGTCGGGCGCGGGGGCGAGACTACCAGCCTACGCCAGCCCGTGGCAGTGAGCAAACGCGGCAGCGATACCGCTACTTCGACCCGTTGCAGCCCAGGTTCAGGACGTCGAAGTTGTCGCGGATGAACGCCCTCCAGTGGTCGATCGCTTCCAGCCGCTTTTGGCGGGGCGCATTGAGCCAGAACGCGTTGCCGGTCTCGTACGGGATCTCGCCGAACAGGCGCTCGAGTGCGATGAACGCTCGTTCGCGGACATACCCGTCGTCGTGGTCGAGCAGCACGAGGAGATAGTCGAACCGGTCTTGACCCGCGAGATTCGCGATCAGGCCCGCGGCGTGGAGCCGCTTCTCCATCAACCCGGCCGTGGCCGGTGCTTCGAGCAGGAAGGTCATCAGCGCCTTGATGCCTTCGGGGCCCATTTGCCGGAACACGAGATCCACTTTCCGCCAGTTCTTCTCGGTGCCGAGCTGCTCGAGCAGCTCCGGGATGTTCTGGAGCCGGCGCTTCTTTGCCGACGAACACTCGCGGAACGCCAAGAGTGGTCGACGCCAGTTCGCAATGTCGGACGGGTAGTCGACCTCGCGCGGGGCCGTGGGAAGTCCTCTCTCGATTCCGCCCTTCATCAGCTCGGGGATCTCCGCGATCCGGCCGTCGCTCGACATGATCTGGACCTTGCCGCGGAGTACGACGACCCGCAGCTCGCGCTCGTCGGCCGAGACCGCCTGTGCGACGAAGCTGCTTTGGTCCTTGGGATCGGTCTGCAGGCTTCCGTGCTTCGACACGATCTCGAACGGGTTCGACGCGTGTCTCTCGAGCCGGGTGTAGAGCTCACCACGCTCGATGTGGATCCGATTCGACTTGGACCACCGGAAGCGGCTCGCGCGGTTCGCCAAGACCTCGGAGCCGTCGGCCATCCGGATGAACGCGCGACCCTCGGGGCCCGTGCAAATGTCGGCCCCCACGGGGATCGTCTGTCCGGTCGCGAGCGGCTCCTCGTGGCCGTCGCCTGACTTGAGGAACACCTGGCCTTCGGCGACCACGAGCTTGGGACCGTCGCTGGGGCCCGCGAAGATTGCGTGCGGCGCCTCGACTCGCGGCCTTGCGATCAGCACTCCGACCGCGATTCCCGCGATCGCCGCGGCCGGCGCGAGGCCGAGCCTGCGCAAGCGAGCCATCATCGGCGGCGGGGGCAGCGCGGAAAGGACCCGCGCCGCGTCGTCGATCGGTGCCGGGGCGAGCTCGCCGAGGGCATGGCGGAGGTCCTCGACGCCGATCTTCCTGACGTTCTTCATGTCGCCTCCACCCGCAGGTCTTCGCCCATTCGCTGGCGGGCGCGGGCCAGCCGCTGGCTGACCGAAGCGGGAGTGATCCCGAGAACCTCCGCCATCTCCTGGATGTCCATGCTCTCGAAGTAGAACATCATGACCGCCTCGCGAAGCGCGAACGGAAGGCGGCCGACAATGGTGCGCAGCCGTTCCGCGATCGGGCTCTCGGCCTCGGTCGGGCTGGCGATCGCGAAGTCGACCTCGTCGAGCTCGATCTCACTCGGTTCCCGGTCGCGCTTGCGCAGCCAGTCCGTGCAGATGTTTCGGGCGATGCGGCGGAGGTAACTCTTGAAGCTCGACGGCTTGCGTAGCTTGGAAAGACCCTTGTAGGCACGCAAGAAGCACTCCTGCACGAGATCATCGAGATCTCTGTGATTACCGATCCGCGTGAGGAGGACGGCACGGACGGACCGGCTGTAACGGACCACCAGGAAGCCAAACGCCTCCTGGGAACCTCTGAGAGTGGAACGAACGAGGTCTTCGTCCCTGAGAGGGGAATCGGAACTCTGCACTGTGTGACTAGTCGGGGAAGAGGTTCGATCCTCGACAACGATTTCGCGGAAACCGCGTGTTGTCTCGGGACAGGGGCGATAGCCGGGGCGGACCGAGAGTCAGATACGTGGCGTTGAGACAAAAGTCTCACAAATCCCCAGTATCTGTCCGATCCCGAACGGGCGTCAGGGCGGACGCTTCTCTCACTTCAGCCGTCGATGCACCGGAATTGTCCGTTGTTCTCGCGGGCGACGGTCCGCATGAACTGCCAGGGCGTCATCTCGCTACCCGGGAAATCCGCCGGACGGCTCTTGCCCCCGATGTAGATCGTGTTGATGTGGGCCGAGCGGCCGGTGTTCCACTCCTTGAGTGCGGCGAGGATGCCGGTCATCGAGCTCGACGGGGACCCGTCGCTGAGGAGGAATACCTCGTCGATCGATCTGCGGCCGGGCTGGTGGTTGCGGAAGATCTTGCCCCGAATGCTCTTGCGCAACGCGTCCAAGAGTCCGGTGCCACCGCTGGCATCGATGCCCGAGAGGAACTTCTCGAGGGCCCGCTTGTTCTTGCTCGTGGCCTTGCGCGGGGTCCGCTTCCAGGGGATGACCTGCGACTCGAACAGCACGACGTTGAACTCGACGTCCTCGTCGAGTCCGCCGACCGCGCGGACGAGCTCCTGCTTGGCGCGGTCGAGACGGGTTCGCGCAGACGCGAACGCGGCCAGCCCCTTGGCATACATCCGTTCGTTCATGCTGCCGGACACGTCGAGGACGAACAGCACACTCCGTCCGACGACGGGCACTCCGAAGAACGCGGCCCGGGTGTCGCCCGTCGGCTTGTCGTTCTTCTTCGGGGCGACGACGAAACGCTCGCGCTCGGCCGCCCAAAACGCCTGCCATTGCTCGGGCTTGGTGATCGGCGCATAGAATCCGGTCAGGTCGAGCAGGGCCCGGTGCACCGCGTTCGTCCAAAACGGCAAGGTCGTCGGCGAGTGGCCGGTCATCGCCCGCTCGCGCGCCTTGGCCAGCTCGTGGATCAAGATCGGCACCGAGCGCGCGGCGCGGACTTCGGTCGTGATCGGGACCACGACTTCGCACAGCCGCGGATCGTCGGTGTGAACGATGCGATCGAGCGCGACGTCGAGAAGGAAGTCGCCGTGGCGGTCGCCACCGGGCAGCGCCACCAGCTCGAGCGCGGCGGCGACGGCCTGACGAAGCACGTCGATGTCTTCGACCCGCTGGACGACGCGCGCGACCGCCCGGACCGAACTCGGGTTCTTCAGCCGGCGCAGGCCTTCGACGGCCGCGATCGCGACCCGTTCGTCGGCGCTTCGGCACTGGCGTTCGAGGACCGCTCGGTAGCGGGGAGCGCCGAAGCTGCCGAGCACGGGCAGCAGCAGCACGGCGAGCTCGGGGTCCGAGTGGCGCAGGAACCGGCCAGCGCCCGGATCGGGGTCTTCGACGGTGGCGCGCACCGCGTCGAACACAGCCGCCTGCACGCCGAGCGCGACCGCCGGCGCCTCGAGCGCGCGGATCGCGCATCGCTTGATTCGACGCAGCAACGCCTGGTTGCTGTTGCGCTTGTTCCACTCCTGGCGCAGCACCGATACGAGGCGCTGTCCGTCCTCGTAGCGGCCACGCGCGACGAGGAGGGCGAACAGGTCGACGGTCTCGAGCAGGCGCGTGTAACCGGGCCCGCGGCCGAATTGCTTGCGCAGCACCGGGTGCAGGTACGGGTCGGTCTTGTACCACTCGGTCGGCTCTCGCCCGAGCTTGCCCTTGACGAACGTGCGCTGCCACCGCTCGAAGCTCTTGGTCAGGCGATCGGTGGTCTGCGCGGCGAGGCCGGAGCCGAGAACCAGGAGGAAGCCGGCGGTGTGGAGCCAGTTGTGCTGGACGATCATCGCCTGAGGGCCGTGGAGCTGGTGGGGGGCGCGCGAGCTGTTCATTGTAGTCGACTCGCAGGTGGATTCCGTGGAAAGCCTCCCGGTCGCCCGTCCGTTGCCGCGTGTGGCAAGATCTACGATTCGGCTGAAACGCCGCGCGCGGCCGTGGCGTTGCACTTGCGGACCATGAACCACCCGATCACGACCGACGCGATCCGGCGCGAGATTGCACCGCTCCGGGCTTTGGCGAAGAGCCTC
>Ga0055451_10001264_pt1 | contig 10252 bp, 12 predicted proteins | sample China_Galinas_PW_3_FD_57745 | JGI IMG/M metagenome (GOLD analysis project Ga0055451, IMG submission 57745) | Wetland microbial communities from San Francisco Bay, California, USA, that impact long-term carbon sequestration - China_Galinas_PWB_D2 | ecosystem: Environmental > Aquatic > Marine >... | reverse complement strand
CCAGACCGTCGATCCATCCTGAATGGAAATGCAATACAGACTGTCACCAACTATATAAGCTAATTCATTGTCAAGTATTATATGTCTGCTGTAAAGGTTGCCTATTGGTTTATTCCACTTTTCTTTGCCCGTCTCTCTATCAAGGGCATAAAGTCCAGGTCCTTGCTGGCCTCCCGCAAAAATCATGGAATCATTCTGCGCACAAACAAAATCCATACCTCCCCGGGTACCAGGAACTTCAAAAGTCCATAACGTATCACCACTTGTGATATCCACTGCCTCCAGGGTATTTGGATTCCTTCCAACATTAAGAGCAAGCAGGTCATTATAAAAGCTCAGATAGTTCAGTTTTATATAGTCTCCCGTGGACTTAACGGGGATCACTGTCTTTTGCCCCAGTGGTGGATAAAGCATAGTCTCATCAGAAGCCCATGATGTCCGTCCTTTGTTGAAATTTACCATTGGCCAATTCTGACCGTATACCGAACTGTCAATAAGAAGCACAAGTAGTGCAACCAGGACCATTATCCCGGAATCAATTTTTGATTTCATCATTACTCTCTTATTGATATAATTATCTGCATTAATAATTCAGAGAATGAATTGCTGGATTTAATATCGATGTAAATTAGGTCCAGCTTATAAACAACGAAGACGGGCTAAGAGTTCTACTTCTACAGCTTCTTTTTGGATGCGACATGACTTGCAAAGTTTTCGAGGATCGCCTGCCAGCCTCTTCTTTGCATCTCCGGATCACTCTCCATCTCTGCATCAAATTCCTCTTTAACTAAAACTCCGCCTGCTGTATCCTGAAATTTGACCGTGACCTCCCGGCCATCATTCATCCGGTACATCAGTAACCTGGGAGGCTCAACTTTCACAAAGGTGCCGCCGAAATCGAAACCCATACTCCCATCCTTCGCCTCCATTCTTGATATGAACCGGCCACCTACCTTTAGATCGACTGTACTGGATGTTGTATGCCAGTCGTCCGATGCGGCATTCCATTGCTTTATATCTGAGGGATTATTCCAGGAATCCCAGACCATCTGAGGATCGGCTCTCGCTAAAACTTCTACTTCTATTTTCATTTTCTTTCCTCCTTAATGTAAGATTCAACAAATTTACAGACTTCATCCAAGTCACTTCGAACCTGGATCTGCCTGGACAGACCAGGTATCTTGTCAAACGACTTCAGGTATGCGACGATCGGGCGTTGGTACTTTTCTGCAAGGGCAACCTCGCTCGCTGTGCCTTTGCCGCCCGGCAGAGCGACGATTACATCCGAGCTGAGAATGTTTATGTGGTTTCGGGATAATGGCTCGGTCCCATGCGTGCCACTGAGTGGAAGATGTGTAAAAATGGGGATCTCGACCCACTGGTTTGGATAGCCGGGTTTCGGATCCACTGAACCCTCCTGACAGGGGATGATCCCTATAACTGACCCACGACGTCCCCGGGTTTCGTAAAAAGCCTTACTCACTGCAGCCATGACTCCCCCACCGCCCCCGGTAAGAAGATGAACACCTCTGATGGCAAGCCAATGACCCAGGCGCGCTGAACGCTCAGGATGGTGCGTGGTGCCAGAGCCTATGACTCCTACTATGGCCGGGCGAGTTTCCATGTGATTCTATGTCTCTGGATTTGTTGTTTATGGTTATTCTTCTTTTAAGGCTTGTTCAATAGCCTTATTTGGAATAATCCACATGATGGCAATAAGAACAAAGAATGAAGCTGAGATAACAGGGTAGAAAAACGCAACAGGAATTGAAATGAGATAGACTAGAAGTGAGATCATTCCTTTCTTATCCTGTTTTTTTAAGGCCTCAATCAACTTTGAACTGTGTGTATAATGATCTATAATTACTTTTTGTAGTATGTAAAAAGCTATTGCACATAGCGATAGATTTATTGCGTAAACAGCAACGGGGATTTTATCAAAGTGATTCCCGCCCATCCAACCAGTAGAAAAAGGAATGAGGGAAAGACAGAATAAAAGGCCCATGTTTGCCCACATGATTTTTGTATTTGTATGATGAACCGTATGCAGCAGGTGGTGATGGTTCCCCCAATAGATCCCGATGAAAATAAAACTTAAGACATAACTAATAAAAACTGGAAGTAGTTCAGAGAGTGCTGAAAAACTTGCGCCGTGTGGAATTTTTAATTCCAACACCATGATCGTAATAATAATAGCCAGAACACCATCGCTGAACGCCTCTAATCGAGATCTTGTCATAACTCTCAGTCCTTTGGTTAAATACTGTTCCTGGTGTCCGTTACAATGATGTTTTGTGATCCATCTCTTAAATCCTCTCTGATTTCAGCAAGCGCTCATAGGTACGCTACCCTCACAGATATTATTCTGAAACAACCGTCCTGTTGATTTTGTTTGTGAGAAGTACCCAATGACAAGGTTGAGATCCGCTTTCTTGCGCGACGAATACTACCTGTCAATCTTGATTTAGCAGTTCATCCAATTTTGAAAGCAGCGCCTCTCCACGAAGGTCCTTTGCTTCAATAGTCCCATTTTTATCCAATAGAAAGTTTTGAGATACCTGCCTTAAAGCATAGGCAGCTACAACATCATTGTCTCCCCATTCCTTTAATGAACAGACATTCTACCAGTTAAGCCTGTCTTCTTCAACTGACCGGAGCCACAATTATTTCCTGGTGTCTGTCGATACTCCAAGAATTTCAAATCCTCTATCCCTGTTATGATTATATGCTGTTCGAATATTTGGATTCTCTTTACGACAAGGAGCACTTGTTGATGACCAGAAGTCAATAAGTAAATATTCTGAATAAGTATATATTTCTGACAATCTGTCGGGTGCGCCAACTTCCCACTTATTTTGAAAAATGGTTCCTCATTTTTCCTGGTACATGATAATAAAATTGTAATTAGAAACAGGTAGAGCGCTTTCGCATGGTTATACTCTTAAGGATTTATTCATAATGCCTGTTTTTTAAGTTCAAGTACATAAGGGCCCAGTACAATCAGTCCAATGGCTACTGCTCCGATTGCGGAGATCAATACGGCCCCTGCTGCAACATCCTTGGCCTTTTTAACCAACGGGTGAAATTCCGGAGATGCAACATCAGCAAGCAATTCTAAAGCCGTATTGAGCGCCTCAGTTGACCAGACAGCTATTACAGCCAGTATAAGCCAGCACCATTCAGAGGCAGAGATGTCAAATAAGAATCCCGCAGCTACTCCCAATATGGTTGCAACAAGATGGATCCAGGCATTTTGCTGAGTCTTCAACATTGTCCAGATACCATTGAAGGCAACCTGAAAGCTTCGGATCCGGCCAGAAAATTGGAATGGTTTATTCATAATATTGTCTTACTATCAGTTGAACCTGTCATCTGATTTTCGATTAGAGACGTCGCTCCTGGCATTCTCAAGCCAGCCTGTCCGAACCTTTAAGGCAGCATCAAATTCCGGAACATACGGTTTAATGTCGAGAAGTGGAGTGCCGTCGAGAATATCCACGTTCAGGATATGCAGTATGCCATCTTCAATCCTGTCCAGCTGTATGACTGAAAGCCCGATTGGATTGGGGCGGTTTGGGGCCCGGGTGGCAAATAATCCCCGCGGTTCCACATCCATGAAAGGGACTATATTGAGTCTGAATTCATTGCTGCAGTGTAAGTGGTAAAGAAGGATGATATGGGAAAACCCGTCGAGATCCTTCAGTCCGTCATGATACTCCTTAAAGACTTCAACGGTACCCGGTACGCCGATAGCTCCGGCAGGTTGAATCGGCATATCTTTCAGTGCCTTAAAAGGACTGTGGATAATTCCGATGGGTTTAAACTCTATCATTTTCTTATCACGTTAACGATCGACTCAACCGATAAGATACTCAGTTGACACCAGGCGTTGATTGTAGTGTCGATTGGATTAGAGAATAGTTAAACATTTTGCGCCATCTGCTGGAGTTTATAAATGGTGTTCAGATTCCTCCCGGTTGCTGAGACACCCAAACACGATTCCATATTTGCCACCAACTTCGATCGCCCTATACCATCTGGTGCATAAAGATAAACTACCTTCCCATCTAAATGAAATTCCTCAGACCCCGATTTATATCTCTCCACTTTTAAAGTATCGATTTTCGGTTTGTCTTCGCAGAAATAAAAATGTATATCCTTCCCCTTTGGCGATCTATAAGGATTATTCTCAATTGCTGCATTGAACTCAGGCTCTTCAAGGACATAGACTAATGGTTCGATACCAAATCTTCGCTGGATTATGGAGGCAATATCATCAGGTAGTTTCTGACTCTGAAGAACTATATTGCCACTCTGGATGTAGCTTTTGATATTTTGATAATCATGCTCTTTAAGAACCTCAACGAGCTCCTTCATTGGAATAAGATTTTTTCCTCCTACATTGATTCCTCTTAAAAGCACTATATAGGTATTATTCATAATATTTTGCATACTCTGCAGGAAGAGATTCCAGTTTCCGGATCTCAATATCTTTATAAAACACCTCGGAAGCTTCACTTTGTATTTGGATCTTTCCTCTGTTCATGGGGATACTTTCACCATCTATTACATACCTGGAATTTCCTAGGATCATAACCACATGTCCGTTTACAATGTGTATGCTTTTATTTTCAAAACATATTAATTCCACTGTATTCCATTCACCTTCAGGATTTTCATAATTAGCACTGCGCATGCAATACCCGGGGACTTCTTCTCCTCTACCCATGGCCAGAAAAGGTTGACTTTTATCTGCAACCGGATTCATGATGTATTCAGGGATATAAGCCCGTATGTCAATGGCCGAGTTAGCCTGACTCCAGAAATCCCCAAAATGTCCCTGCATAATTTGAAATTCCTGTGAAAGCATCCAGGACCTCCAGCTTTCAGCTCCATAAGGACCTATTGAGTGGTATAATATACCGGAGTCCTTTAATAAATTTTTCCTCGGATTCCATTTCTTGTCCCCCCATTTGACTTTTAACCGCAGATGATAGTTGGCATATTCTTCTTTTGTAACAACACATCCATAAATTTCGCCGCTAATTCTTAATACGGGTTCGTTGTTCTCTTCCACTACTGTAAAAACGTCGTATTGGTCGTGATTTAATCCAATGGGAGGTAAAAGGTTCCCGGCTTCATCCCTGGGCTGTTCTCCTTTATAGTTTTCCGGATATCTGAAACTCAGGTAGTTATCCCACTGAGATAGATCATTGTCCAGCAGGTTCGTCCATTCTTCTTTCTGATCTTCGCATGAGAACAGCGTAATTGACGTAAACAGGATTAGTAGAAAAGTCCGCATAACTCAATATTTTAATTGCCCTATCTGGCTGATTTAAATTCACTGCTTTCATACCATTTAGGGAAATAGTCCTCGTTTGCTAATCTGTAGCCAACCATAAAAAAGAGCTGTACATCAAACTGAACTCCGCTCAAATCTGCTTCAGGATCATATTCATCGGTTGGTTGATGGTACTTATGCAAAAGGTAATCTTCATTCAGCTTTCTAATTTCTTCTTTACTTTTTGTGAAGCCTTCGTACCTGCCATCGGCATACAGGGCCGGAATACCAACTTTTGCAAAATTGAAATGGTCCGATCTGAAAAAATATCCTTTTTCCGGTTCAGGATCTTTAATAATATACCGGCCCTGTGTTTTTGCAGCTGCTTCTGCATATTCATCCATTTCTGATTGTCCATAACCGGTTATGGTCAGATCTTTCATAGGAGAGGGAGCTGACAACGCGTCCATATTAATGTCTGCAACCGTTTTTTGTGGAGCAAAAACAGGATGCTCTACGTAATAAGCTGAACCAAGCAATCCCTGTTCTTCAGCGGTTACAGCAAGAAATACAATGGAACGCCTGGTGGGTCCCGCTTTTTTAAAAGCTTCTGTCAGAGCCAATAAGGCCGCTGTTCCAGAAGCATTATCAAGGGCTCCGTTATAAATGGAATCTCCATTGATTGCTTTCCCTATTCCAAAATGATCCCAGTGTGCTGAATAGATGATGCATTCATCTTTTCTATCTGTACCGGGAATGAGTGCAATCACATTTTTTGACATTTGTTTACTGATACTATTCTTAATCTTTACAGTTGCTGCTAAACCCAGTGGAACAGGTTTAAATTCCCTGCTTCTTGCTAAAGCCTTATAATCTTTCCCTTTAAGGACAGACGCCTCAAATATTCTCCCGGCGCTTTCATTGCTTATCCACCCCTCAATATCAACAGCGGGAGCGTCACTTTCCAGGGTTAAATAATTGTTGGTATTGCTTGACTGAATTACACCCCAACCATAACCAGCAGGTCCTGTTTCATGAATAATAATAATCCCTGCGGCACCCTGTCTTGCTGCTTCTTCATATTTATAGGTCCAACGGCCGTAATAGGTCATTTCGTTCCCCTTGAATAAGGTTGAATCCCCGGATTCATACCCCGGATCATTTACCAGAACAACGGCGGTCTTTCCTTTCCAGTCAATCCCTTCATAGTCATTCCAGTTATATTCCGGAGCTACTATTCCATATCCTGCAAATACAAGTTCAGAGTTATCGAGGCTTACTTCAGGAACGGGTTTTTCAGTAACTGCCATATAATCTTCAATATGCTTTAATTTAATGTCAGCCCCGGAACCCGAAATAATCATTTCTTCTGAGGGAATACCATTAAATTTTATTAATGGAACTTCCTGAAAATAACTATCCCCATCTCCGGGTAAAGCACCAAGTTTTGAAAACTCTTCTTTCAGGTAATTGACGGTTTTTACTTCACCTTCGGTACCGGGCATTCTCCCCATAAATTCATCTGATGCCAGTCTTTCAATATGTTTAGTAATAGTTGATTGATCAACTTCTACCAAACCGGGGGTATTTTTGGTATCAGGTTTACATCCAATGACGAACACTAAAAGTGTAATAAAGACGGACTTCCTCATAATTAATATTTAATGATAAACAAACTGTGGAACCAGACTATACTAACACACAAAAACGCTAATAGTTTGCCTGGCTTATTGTTTGACAGGTGTAAGCATGCCAATCCGCCAGGGGTATTGCCCATAACCTATTCTAGACTTTTCTTTTTCCAGCAAACCCTGGAATATGAATTGTAACTTTTCGGGGTCAACCATCAATGTTTCATCGTAGCCATCACGAATGAGTTCTCCATGACTGATATTGTCGGTCCAGGCTACAACATCTGAAGCGGGACGAATATTTTGCCATCCGGCAAATGGCTCTTCGGCGGTGTCCCTGATCGGTGTCCACAGGCCATCCAGCCGGTCCGCTGCATAGGCTTTATAATAGCGCTGACCGTCTTGTTCAATTATCGTAAGATACTTGCTCATCCCTTTTAGTTTGTATGTATGACTGGCTTCGAAAATATCTGCTTCAAGGGCAACTTGACAATCATGAAACCCATCGGGAAAATCTTCCAGTGGCGTCCACAATCTCCACATTTTCCCATTCAGGCTCGTAAAGAACAGATATGCCCGCTGATCGTCACAAATGATCCAGTAGTCCAGGCCACCAGCTTCGCGGGGGTCTGTTGCCCCTCCATCGAGTATTGGCCTGGCCTTTGTCCATGAATCCGGAGACCAAATATCTGTGGTGGTGGAATAAGCAACCCACATTTTATTTGCATCCGGAACGCCCATCTGGTAAATCATGTACCATTTCTTGTGTGGCCGAAAATAAAAAACCTGCGGCGCACAGAAATAGTCACTACTACTAACTTGAAGGATTGTTCGTTCAGAACCATTGGCTTCCTCCCATTTATCGAATGAACAATACTCGATTGCAGACCTGCCCTCTAATTTAACTGTCATAAAAACATGCCATTTGCCTTCAAAGAATACAACACTCGGATCTTTTTGCGCACGGCTTGGCTCTGTCTCACGAAGTTCGGGTGTGATCAGAGGTGCGCTGTATTCCCAATAATTCGGAATCTGAAAAGATGTTGTGTCTTGAGCATGGGAAGTAACTGAAGTTATTAGTGTCGATATAAAAATATAAAGGAGAAAGAGGATCTTTACTCTCAACTGACAATGTTTGAAGTGAATCATTTTTATCAAGTATGAATATCAAGCAACACCATTTTTACACTCCTTAAAAACCTACGCTCGGTGTCCGGTCAGATCTGCGACCAACTTCCAATCTTCCTGATCCAATTTGGTTTCGAACGTGTTGCTGACTGCATCGAAATTAGCCCAGTCGTAGGTCTGCCTAAACAGAATGGTATGTCCCTCACTTTCAATCTTCATATCGGGAGGGAAATCAACTATAAGTTTGTTCCCAATCACTGTACAATCCTTTATTGCCATGCCAATGTTATCCGCGAGCCACTAGCGGTATTGATTTGCGCGAGGATCAAACCCAACAAAGAAATCAAATTTCCAGAAGCTGCCAGATATTTCGTCAACTGTATATTGATAGTCGCCTTGAACATGTAAATACAATCCATCATTCACCCAGGTACCTTTTGTCCAGCCGGACATCCGGGCTTCAGGCGAGTTTGGTCCAAGTGTGCCAGGGAGTATTGTTCCGGACCATTCAAATGTCCCGGCCAAAGGGCTAAGCTTTCTTGATTTCCCGATAGCAGCCTTTTTCAATTCACCAGCCTTCACAAGGCCAGATTGCCAATCATAACTTTTATGTTGTGGTGTTTTCATTTTGTCCTGTTTTATAAGTGATTAAATGGTCCATTTTGCTTTTGAATGAAATTCTTCCAGATTTTCAGCACCGGCGTAGCTAAAAGCACTGCATAATCCATCGTGGATTTCTTTAATAGCATACCTGACAGCTCCTTTGTAAGGGATATCCATACTCACCCCCTCTGTATGTTTTCCTGTATTTTCCGTATGTAGTTTAGATTCATAAGAGGCACTTCCCATGTAGCTTTTATAAAAGGTCTCATTGGGATAGTTCCCTCTTCTTAATTTGGGTCCCGGACTTTCTTTTGTCCCGGCGAATAAACTTCCTGTCATAATAGCGTCTGCCCCTGCAGCCAGCGCTTTAGCAATATCTCCTACGGAGGAGATTCCCCCGTCTGCAATGATTTTAACACCCAGCTCCTGTTTCATTTTAGAACAACTGAGAATAGCTGAAAATTGCGGAATCCCGTACCCGGTCATGATCCGTGTTGTACATGCTGAACCAGGTCCGATACCTACTTTTATAAGGTTGGCGCCCCATGTAGCTAATTGCTCTACCGCTTCTTCCGTACACACATTTCCTGCAATAATATCCACCTGTTCATGCAGCTCGTGTTTTTGAATCCAGTCTTTGACATTTTCGATCTGCTGTTTCATTTTTGAATGATGGCCGTGGGCAATATCAATGGTGATACTTCTTAAATAACTTTTTTTCTCACCTTCTTCAAAAAATTTCAAAATCTGAAGGTTATTTACCCCAACAGAAAGATCAATGGGACATTTACTCGCAAGAATAAATTCACAATCACTGTGGTGTTCATCCAGGGTATCATGAAACCGGTGCAATATTCCCATTGCGCCCAGATCATTCAATTTTACCATCATATTGGGGCCGGATACGGTCTTCATATTTGCAGCAATCACAGGCATACCAAGGGTATGAAATTTGGGGTGCCTGAACAATTTGACTGAAAGGTCAACAAGACTCCTGCTTTCAAGTTCAGAGTAAGCAGGTACCAGGTAAACATCGCAGTAATCCAGTGATTTCATAACTTTCTTTTTGAATGATTAATCTCTTCCAATGAATCTATTTTACAAAAATAAACTTCTTTGTCGTTACATACCTTTCAATTTGCAATTGACAAAATTTTACAACCCCCGGCAAGGTTAAGTATTTTGAGTGATACATTACCAGACTTTAGTGTGGAATATCGTAAAGTGGTTACCTGGTTGAACGGATAAGGATAATTCTGTTCCTTGATGATTACAATCAATTACACTGGGTTACTCTGACGATATTTTGATAACCTACCTTAATACATGTATTCCATGTAGTATAACACTGAAAATGCCACAACAACGGCAACAGCAGGTAATATGAGGTTTTTTGCCACTTTCTTTGGCCGTCGCCAATCTGCCGTAAAAATGAATGCAATACCTGATGGCAGAAGCAGGAGGATGGCAATTTGAAAAAGATGCGCCAAAGTTCCCTCGTCTCCGTCGGGTGACGGATTTAATCTGCCTGCAATTGTGAAAATGGTCGCGCCAATAACCAGGAACATGGCAGACAGCGACAGAGTCAGCACAATGTATTTACACACCC
>Ga0055451_10001261_pt1 | contig 10261 bp, 9 predicted proteins | sample China_Galinas_PW_3_FD_57745 | JGI IMG/M metagenome (GOLD analysis project Ga0055451, IMG submission 57745) | Wetland microbial communities from San Francisco Bay, California, USA, that impact long-term carbon sequestration - China_Galinas_PWB_D2 | ecosystem: Environmental > Aquatic > Marine >... | reverse complement strand
CCGCGTGCCGTCGCACTCGGGGCACGGCGTCTCGCTCGCCGCCTCGTCGCCCGCCCGATCGTCGGAGTCGAGGGCGGCCAGGGAGCCCAGCCCGTCGCACTCGGGGCAGGCGCCGAGCGGAGAGTTGAAGCTGAAGGTGCGGGGCGAGATCTCCGGGTACGAGAGGCCGCACTCGACGCAGGCGTTGCGCTCGGACAGGAGCCACGCCTCGTCTCCGGAGTCCACCTCGATCTTCACCAGCCCGTCGGCGAGGCGCAGTCCGGTCTCGAGGGAGCCCGCCACCCGCGCCCGCAGGCCGCCCTTCACCGCGATGCGGTCCACCACCACCTCGATGCTGTGGCGGCTGCGCTTCGCGAGCCGGATGTCGTCGGAGAGGTCCACCCGCTCGCCATCGATCTGCGCGCGGACGAAACCCTTGCGGCGCAGGTCTTCGAGGAGCTTGCGGTGCTCGCCCTTCCGGTCGCGCACCAGCGGGGCCAGGATCTCCACCCGGCTGCCCTCGGGAAGCTCGAGCACCCGCTCGGTCATCTGCCCGAGGCTCTGGCTCGCGATCGCGCGTCCGCACTTCGGGCAGTGGGGCACGCCGAGCCTCGCGAAGAGCAGGCGCAGGTAGTCGTAGATCTCGGTCGCGGTGCCGACGGTGGAGCGCGGGTTGCGTCCGAGGGTGCGCTGCTCGATCGCGATCGAGGGCGAGAGGCCTTCGATCGATTCGACCTCGGGCTTGCGCATCTGGTCGAGGAAGTTGCGCGCGTAGGCGGAGAGCGACTCGACGTAGCGCCGCTGGCCCTCGGCGTAGAGGGTGTCGAAGGCGAGGGACGACTTCCCGGATCCCGAGAGCCCGGTCACCACCACCAGGCGGTCGCGCGGGATCTCGACGTCGACCCCCGCCAGATTGTGCTCGCGGGCGCCGCGGACGACGATGTGGGAGGGCCCCGGGGGCGGGCCGTGGTTCACGGGCCGTTCGGGCTGGTGTCGGCCAACGTGTCGTTCAAGACGGTCGCGTCGGCGAAGTGACCCTTGCGCTCGATGTAGGTGTTCTGGCGCAGCTCCTCGATCCACTCGCGGTATTCCTTCTCGAGCTTGCCCTCGAAGATCTCCTGCTCGAGCCGGGGCTTGGCCTGCGCGTAGGTCACCGGGGTGTACTCATCGCGAGACGTCAGCAGGAGCACGGTGCAGCCGAAGGGGAGCTGCTCGACGGGGCTCATCTGGCCGGGCTCGAGCTTCGCGAGCGTCTTCGACATCCAGGGCGCCAGCGTGTCCTCGTGGAGCGCACCGATGTCGCCGCCCCGGGCCGGGGCCGCCTCGGACACCTCCGACGCCACCGCGGCGAAGCTCTCCCCGGCCTCCACCCGGGCCCGGGCCTTCTCCGCGATCTCGCAGGCGGTCTCCGGGGTGCGCCCCGCCTGCCGGCCGTGGGTGACCAGGATCTGGCGCACCCGGACGATCGATCCACCGGCCGGCTGGTTGGCGAAGCGCTCGTTGTAGAGCTCCTTCACCTCGTCTTCCTCGACGCGCACCGAGGCGCCCACGATCATCTGCATGACCTTCTGCTGCTCGATCTGCCGCTTCATCTCCTCGCGGTACTCGGCGTAGTCGAGTCCGTGGGCCTCGACGCTGGACTGCACTTCGTCGACGCTCACGTTGTTCTCGGCGGCGATCGACGCGATGGTGCTGTCGACCTCTTCGTCGGTGGCGTGGATCTCGCGCTCGCGGACGACGCGCTCGATCAGGCGCCGCTCGATCATCCGCTCCAGTCCGTTGGCCCGGAGCTTGGCGATCTCGATGGCGGGCGCGCCGCTCTCCCTCATCTGCTCCTCGGCCGCCGAGACGAGCTTCATCACCTCGGAGATCAGGACGACGTCGGTCCCCACCTGGGCCGCGATGCCGTCCACCAGCTGCTCCTCGGCCCTGGCCGACGCGGGCAGCCCGGCGAGCAGGAGGGGGACGCAGGAGAGGAGGAGGAGGGCCCGGCCCATCACGACCGGCAGGGTAGCAAGCCGGTGTGGGGATGAGGCCAGGGGCCCGGCGCGCCGGAGGTGGGGGCTCGGGATCCGCCTCCGGGCCGCGCTCCGGCCCGTCGCCGGTGTCGGCGGACGCCTCCGGGCCATCGCCCGCTGGCCCGCCCGCCCCCGCCGGCCCGCTAGCCCGGCTGGGAGTTCTGCTCGCGCCGGATGTGATCGAGCCAGCGGTCGGCGGACTCCCGGGTCTTCTCGGAGTCGCGGGCCTTGGCGAAGGAGGCGCGCGCGGCGCCGAGCTTCTTCTGGTTGTAGTTCGCGATGCCGATCAGCAGGTGCGCGTTTCCCACGTCCGTGAGCGAGCCCTTGGAGAGCGCCTCGTTCAGGTTCTCCACGGCCTTGCCCCATTCCTCGCGCTGGATGTAGACCTGGCCCAGGCGCACGAAGAGGTCGCCGTCGTCGGAGAGCTCGGCCGCCTTGTGGAGCGGGCCCAGCGCCTTCTCGTACTCCCGGGCCGCGAGCCAGGCGTCGCCGAGCAGCTTCCAGTTGTCCGAATTGTTCTCGACGGTTCCGTCTTCGAGGCCCTTCGACATCACCTCGGCGGCCTCGAAGGGGAGGTCGTTGTAGAGGTAGAGCTGGGCCAGGCGGGTGAGCTCGCGGTCGGTGGTGAGCAGACCCTGGGCGTAGGCGAGCTGCTGGGCGGCGAGGGAATCGAGGTCGCGTCCGAGCTCGGCGTAGACCGCGGCGAGCTGGATCCAGTAGGACTTCTTCGGGAATCGGGTCACCAGGTCTTCGAGCAGGGGGAGCGCCTGCTTGTAGTCCTTCTGCTCCATGTAGAGCGCGAGCAGCAGCTGGAGCCAGCCCTCCTTGGGGGCGTCGGTCATGTCGACCGCGGTGCGCGCGGGCTCGAGGGCGGCCTTCGGATCGCCCGACTGGTAGTACGCGACCGCGAGCATGTAGAACGCGAGGGCGTTCGGGGACTCGCTCTGCTTGAACCAGATCTTGAAGTTCTCGATCGATTTTTCCCACTGCTCGAGCATCAGGTAGATCTGCGCGAGATTGAAGCGCACGCTCAGCTGGGATCCCGGGGGCAGCGCGTTCCGGGCGAGGCAGAGCTCGAACTGCTTGGCGGCCTCGGCGAAGTTCTCCTGGTTGCCCGCGATGTAGCCCGCGGTCTGGTAGACGAGGGCCGCGGGGTAGTCGGCCATGTCCTCGGGATCGAAGGAGTCGAGGATCTTCTTGGCCGTCTCGAAGTCGTCGGCCTGCATGGCCTCGTAGATCTTGTTGAACTTCTTGCCGATCCGCGGGTTGAGGGTGTAGTTCGCGGCGCCGGCTGCGTCGACGAGCAGGAGCAGGAGGGAGAGGACCAGCGCGAGGGAGCGCGCGGCCGGTCCGAGACGCTGGCTCCTGTGCTTCCTCATGCTCCACTCCTCGAAACTCGAAACGCGCGTGCTCTCGCGCCGATCCCGGCTCGGTCCGGTCTCGATCCGGTGCCCGCTCATTTGGCCAGGTTGAAGGAGAGGCGGACGATGACGCCCGGCCGCTCCACGGCCTTGCCGTCCTCGATCTTGGGATTGTATTTCCACTTCCGGATCGCCCGCAACGCGGCCTTGTTGAACACCGAGGAGGGCTCGTACCCCACGACCTTGGCGTTCTTGACCGTTCCCGTGGTCGAGATGGTGAACGTCACCTCCACCCAGCCCTCGATGCCGCGCTGGGCGGCCCGGACGGGGTACTCCGGATTCACCCGGACCAGCGGCACGATGTCCTGGTCGGCGGCGCCCATGCCGCCCAGGTTCGGCCCGCCGCCGAGCTCGACCCCCGCGTCGAAGATCGGGATGACGTCGCCCATGGCCTGGTCGGGGCGCGAGTTGTGGGCCAGGTTGAGGTCCGGCGGCGGCGGCTGCTCCTCCGGCGGCTTCTTGTCCGGGAGCTTGCGCTTCTTGGTCTCGGTCTCGGACTCCTTTTTCAGGCGCACGAAGTCGATCACCCGGCCCTTGGCGCTCTCGTCGAGCTTGCCCTCGACGCCGATCAGGGCCTGCATGACCCAGAACAGCCCGAAGGTGACCCCGGCGGCCAGCACGAAGGCGGCGATGTAGCGGACGCCTGCCACGGTTCAGTCGACGACCTCGGCCGCGATCGAAACGTTGTAGACGCCGGCCAGCCGGGCCGCGTCCATCACCTGCACGAGCAGGCGGTTCTTCGACTCCTCGTCCGCCTGGATCACCACCGAGCCCTGGGGGTTCTCGGCGTGAAGGCGCTCGATGTTCGCGCGCAGCGCGCGCGGGTCCACCTGGCGCTTGTCGATCCAGATCTGTCCGCTCTCGGAGATCGCGACCAGGATGTTGCCGTGCTCCTTCTTCTCCGCCGTGGCCGCGTCGGGGCGGTTCACCTCGATTCCCGCCTCCTTCACGAAGGAGGCCGTCACGATGAAGAAGATCAGCATGATGAAGACCACGTCGAGCATCGGCGTGAGGTTGACCTCGCTCTCGTCGTCGCCTTCTCCGCCCCGTTTTCTCCGCATCTTCTACTCCTCGGCCACGGTCATGTGGTCCGCGACGCGCGCGCCCTCTTCCCGGGCGAAGCGCTCGATCTGGACGCTCAGGATCAGCCCCGAGAGCGCCGCCACCATGCCCGCCATGGTGGGGATGGTGGCCTTGGATACGCCCGAAGCCATCGCGCGCGCGTTGCCGCTGCCCGCGATCGCCATGACGTCGAACACCTCGATCATGCCCGTCACCGTACCGAGCAGACCGAGCAGCGGACACAGGGCGACCAGGGTCTTGATCATGGTGAGCCCCGAGTCGAGGTCGAGCTGGACCTCGGAGATCAGCAGCCGGCGGATCTGCTGGGCGACCCAGGACGAGCGGTCGCTGCGCCCTTCCCACTGCGCCATGACGCGCTTGACGCGCACGGGATGCACCCACACGAAGTACCAGAAGCGTTCGAGCATGAGGGTCCACATCGCGATCGTGACGATCGCGATCATGATCAGGACGTCCCCGCCGGTTTCGACGAAGCCCTGAACCGCTTCTACGACCTCAAACCCCGGCACCGCTCCGCTCCGCCTGGCGCGCGATCAGCCCGGCGCTCTGTTCGTCGAGGATCTCGATGATCCGCTTGGTGCTCGACGCCAACAGCGCGTGGAGGAGCACCAACGGGATCGCGATCATCAGACCCAGCATGGTGGTGACGAGCGCTTCGGAGATGCCGCCGGCCATCATCTTGGGGTCGCCGGCGCCGAAGAGCGTGATCGCCTGGAAGGTCCGGATCATACCGGTGACGGTGCCGAGCAGTCCGAGCAGCGGCGCCACCACCGAGACGACCTTCACCAGCCAGATGAAGCGCTCGAGCTTCGACGACTCGCGCATCACGGCTTCGTCGAGCTTCAGCTCGAGGGTCTCCGGATCGACGTCGCGGTTGGCCTCGTACACCCCCAGCACGCGCCCGAGCGGGTTGCCGGGGTCGGCCTTGTCGCTCTTCTGCTGGGCCGCGACCTTGCGGCTGGCCACGAAGACCATGAACCAGCGCACGATGGCGAGGACCGCGGCGATCGCGCCGAGCGCGATGATCGTGTAACCCACGTAGCCGCCCTCGGGAATGCGCTCGGTGAGGGTGCGGGTGTCGATCAGCACCGAGAGCAGCGAGCCGCGGCCCGGGTCGACGGCGAGGCGCCCCATCCCCTCCGTCAGCTTCTCGAAGGGGGCCACGGTGCTGAGGTACTTGCTGGGAGGTTGGCGGGCGAGCTCGGTCAGGCGCTGGTTCACCGGGTCCCAGAGCAGGTACTCGCCGTTGGAGATGGCGGAGAAGACGCCGGCGCGGATCACCTGGCGCTCCTCGGAGCCGCCCTCGAGGGTGAGGACCGGGGCGGTGAAGCGCACGACCTTGCCCTGCTCGGTCATCTCGCGCTGCAGCTCGTACCACAGGTCCGTCAGCAGCTCGATCGACGGCAGCGCCTTCGATTTGCCGAGCTCGGCCAGGAACTCCTCGCGTCCGGGGATCTCGGCGCTGATCAGCGAGCCGTCGACGATGCCCGCGGCGTCGCCGGCGACCTGTCGCACCACGCCGAAGAGCTCGCCCAGGCTGCCCAGGCGTTCGGTCAGGGTGGCCTCGGTCTCGGCGAGCCTGGTCTCGTTCTCGGTGAAGGTCCGCTCGAGCTCCTCCGAGCGCGCCTCTTCCCGCGCCTGCACGGCCTTGGCGTTGGCGAGGAGCTTCTCCTGGTCCGCCTTGGCCTGGCGGAACTCGGCCTCGCGCTGCTGGTTCTCCTTCTTCTCGTCGCGCCAGCCCTGGCGCACGATCTCGAGCAGCTCCTGGAGCGACTTGGCCTCGGGAACCGGCGTCGGCGGCGGGGTCGCATCCGGCGTCGCGCCCTGCTCGGCCTCCTGGGCGAGGGCGACCGGTGCCGCCAGCACCAGCGCCATCAGCGCCACGGCGATGCCCGAGACGCGCAGGCCGCGGCCCCGGCGGGAGGAGTGGGAGGTCGGGTTCAGGGGGCGCATCAGCTCTCTCCTCCGGCGGGGGTCGCCGCGGGCAGCGGCAGGCGCAGCATCTCCGGCGCGGCCTGCTTGCGGGCGACCCGCAGCCCCTCCTTGATGGCGGGCTTGTAGCTCGAGTCGAGCGTCACCCACTTGCGATTCTTCTGGTCCCAGGCTCCGACCTCGAGACCGTCGCGGGTCTGGTAGACGAGGGCGATGCGCCCGAGGCGCAGGAAGTCCACGGTGCGCTCGTCGGCGCCCTCTCCGATCGAGCCGCTGTAGGCCTCGATGGTGCGCCCGTACTCGTTCTCGATCTGGTACGCCTCCATGATGCGGCGGTACTTCTCCGCATTGGTGACGTCGGCGCGGTCCATCAGGGTGCGCAGGTTCTCGACCCGCTCGGTGCGCTCCTTCAGCAGGAACGGAACGTCCAGGGAGACGAACTTGTCGAGCCCGTCGATCATGTTGAGCATGAGGGGCGTGACGCCGCGGCCGATGAGCTCGACGTTGTCGAGCTGATCCTGCAGCGACGCGAGCTCGTCCATCTGCGAGGAGATCAGCTGGTCCATCTGCCGGTTGTAGACCCGCAGCGACTCGATCTGCTTGATCGTCGTCCGGTACTCGGAGAGCAGCACGTCGGTCTGATCGCTCAGGGCGTCGATCTTCTTCTGGGACGCGACGCCTTCCTTGTTCGCCTGGGTGCGCGTGTCGATCGCCTGCTCGACGTCCTGTGCCAACGCTTCCGGGCCGGCGCAGATCACCGTGATGGCGATCAACGCGGCCAGCCGAGCGCCGGCGAAGCCCGCCGGATGGTGTCGCATGCTGGTCTCCCTCGTCTCGTTTCCGTGACGCCCGGGAAACCCGTCTCGGTCCCGGTGCGTGGCCGAAGCCACCACCGCCGGGACCGGTCCGCAGGAAGCGGATCGGACGCAGGGGGGGGAGGCTGCGGAGCGGCCTACGCTATCACAAAGTTGCCGGTGAAAGAGCCGAGTTCAGGCCGATCTGCGCGCCCTTCCGCACGGCTGCGGCGGTCGCGAACGCGGACCGGACCCGGGCCGGGACGCTACGCTTGCCGACCGTGGCCGGCACACCGTCCCCTTCCCCGGAACCCGACTCCGGGTCCGCGAACGGCGCCTCCGGCGGCCGCCCCCGCTCCCGGTCGCGCTCCCGGGGATGGCGTTGGCTGCGGCTGGCCCTCGGCCCCGGACTGCTCGTCGTCATCCTCTCGACCCTGGAGCCCCGGGCGCTCGCCCAGGCCTTCGCCGGGGCGAATCCGATGCTGCTCGTTCTCGCCTATCTGCTTCCGCTGCCGCCGATCGCGCTTCGCACCTGGCGCTGGCGGGTGTTGCTCGGTCCCTACGCGCGGCCCTGGCGCTTCTCCGAGCTGCTCGCGCTCTACGCCCAGTCCATCGCCGCGGGGGTCGTCACCCCGGGACGCGTCGGGGAGCTCGCCAAGGGCGTGATGGTCGCGCGACGGGGCGCGCCCCTCGGCGCCGCGTTGCTGTGCACGGTGATCGACCGCATGGCCGACCTCGGCTTCCTCGCGGTGTTGGCCGGCGGGGCCCTGCCCCTGGTGGTGCTCGCGCCGTCCCGGGGCGGGCTGTGGATCTGGGTGCTGGCCGCGGGAACCTTCGCCGCCATGCTGCTCTTGTGGTGGGTCGCGGCGAGCCCCCGCGGCGAGCCGCTGCGCCGCCGCCTGGTGCTCTCGGTCGAAGGCTCCGCCGCGAAGCCGGCGGAGGCCCCCGGCGCCACCGGCGAGCCCGCCGCGGACCCGGTCCGGGGGTTCGGCCGCGGCGTGGCGCTGCGCGCCGCGCTGCTCACGGTCGGCTCCTGGGCGGTCACCTACGCGGGGAACTACTGCTTCGGACTGGGTCTTGGCCTGCCCCTCTCCTACCTCGAGATGGCCGGGATCTCGGCGGTGGCGTCGCTGGTGGCCTCGCTCCCCATCTCGATCGCAGGAGCCGGGACCCGGGACGCGGCGATGATCGCCATCCTCGCCGGCTACGGAATCGGCAGCGCGCAGGCGGTCGCGCTCTCGATGCTAATGCTCTCGAACGTCCTGTTCGCCGGCGCCGTCTGCGCCCTGGCCTTCGTCGTCGGCCCCCTCGCCCCCCAGCGAGACGGCTGAGCGCGGCCGCTCGAAGGGCGCGATCTCGTCGAGGGGAACGGGCTTGCTCCGCACGTCGAGGGTCTGGTCGATGTATCCGAGGTAGACGGCCACGAAGCGGAACGAGTCGAGGTACTCCCCCGCGAGCCCCCCGATCTCGGGGTCGGCGACGAAGAGGAAGATGCTGGGGACGGTCGGGGTCCCGATCGCGCCGAGGTCGCTGGCGTGGAACTTCTTCAGCGGGACGTTGCGCGCGGGCAGGTCGAGGGACTTCGCGACCGAGTGCAGATCGAGCCGCAGGTCGGGATCGGCCTGGGCTTCCCAGAAGCCGATCGGCGCGTGGCCGAAGCCCTCGCCGAAGCCGCCGAGGGAGACCATGGCGATGGTCTTGGATCCCAGCTCGGCGGGCAGGCGGTCGATGAAGTAGCGGGCCCCGCCGGGCGTCCCGTAGCCCGGGCGCCGGTGGCGCTGGTCGGCGAAGGCGACGAACGCGAAGGAGTGGGTCTGGGGCTCGATCTGGATCGAGCGCGCCAGCGGCGGCAGCAGCGCGGCGCTCGGCCAGTCGTTGGAGTCGACCGGGCCCGGCGGCTCGTCGTAGCTCGCCACCACCACGATCCACTGGTCGTCCGCGCCCGGGACCCGGCAGACCAGGTCACCGCTTCCGGTCTCGTCCCGGGCCGGGCAACCGGCTTCGGCGAAGAGCTTCTCGAGTCTCTCGCGCCGCGCGCTGTCGTCGGGCGGTACGGGGTGGGCCTGGCCGAGCAGGGACGCGGGATCGGACTGGATCCGGACCAGCAGGTCGCCGGGGACGGGGCGCGGGTCCCTTCCCGTACACGCGATCGGCGCGGCCAGCAGCACGAGCGCGACGCACGCGGCTCTTCGGATCGCCGGGATCACCGATTCGCCTCCAGCCGCGGGCGCGGCCAAGAGGCAGAGAGTCTCCCAGGAGACATTCGATGACAAGCGAGCGCGAGGGGTGGGATTCGCACGCGCCCGTGGGGGGCCGAGCCCGCGTCCGAGACGACGGGCGGAATCGTCGACGGGAGGATCGCGTCGTTCCCGATATAATGGTCCGGGGCTGGAAGGTGGGAATGAACGTCCGCATTCGCTCGCGTCGTTCGATTCGCGCGGTCTGCTCGATCCGCTCGAGACTGGAAGCGCAGCGATCCGCACCGGATCCGCTCTCACGACGCCCGAGCGCACGCGCTCGAACGCTGCGGGCGACCCTGCTCGCGGGGATCTGCGCGCTGGCGCTGAATCCGGGCGCGGAGGCGCGCGGCGACTCCGAGGGCGGCTCCCTCGACATCGCGAGCCCCGCCGACGGCGAGCGGATCCGGCTCTCGGCCCCGCTCGTCGAGGTGAGCGGACGCATCCAGGTCCCGGAGCTCTTCGACAGCGACGTCGTGATCGCGATCGATCTCTCCCAGACGACGCTCTTCGCCTCGGGCCTCGATCTCGACCGCGACGGCGTGACCGGGTCGACCCGGGAGTGGGCGCGGGAGAAGAAGCTCCACGACCGGCACCACAATCTCTGGACCAGCGATCCCGACGACGCGGTGATCCACTCGGAGCTGATCGCCGCGCGCGCCCTCGTGCAGGGGCTCTCCCAGCGCAGGAACCGGATCGCCGTCCTCACCTACACCGAGACGCCCCTGGTTCGCGCCTATCTCGGGCCCGCGTCCCGGGCCCTCGAAGCGATCGATGCGATCTCGTTCAGCCTCGAT
>Ga0055451_10001260_pt1 | contig 10261 bp, 9 predicted proteins | sample China_Galinas_PW_3_FD_57745 | JGI IMG/M metagenome (GOLD analysis project Ga0055451, IMG submission 57745) | Wetland microbial communities from San Francisco Bay, California, USA, that impact long-term carbon sequestration - China_Galinas_PWB_D2 | ecosystem: Environmental > Aquatic > Marine >... | reverse complement strand
TTGTATCCGAACGAGACGCGGACGAACGTGAACGCCTTGAAGTTCTCGCCGCAGCTTCCGAACACGTGCTTCGCGAGGATGCGCCGAAAGCGGATCCCCAGAGCGATGTTTTCGCCGAGTGGACTCCTGTCGAACATCTCCCAGAGCCAGAGCAGCGGCTTGCGCGGCGCGTACCGCTCCTGGTCGATGTCCTGGTAGTACTCGGGCTCCAGCGTGACGCTACGGGGATCCATGTGAAGGAGTCCGAGACGCGCGGTCCCCGAGAGGGACGCGGGGTCGACGTCCGCGTACTGCGGATAGTAGATGTCCGTCAGGATGCGGCGGCAGAGGTCGTTCCTGTCGCAGCCCGGATCTTCCAGCGTCTCGGCCAGCCAGGCCAGCCATTCGTCGTATTGGGCCGCGGCGGTGTCGGACACCGGAGCCGGCCTGAGAGGGAGGAATGACATAGAGGAGGAGCTTATTGGAATTCGGAGGGCTGACAAGGTGGGCTGGATGCCCAATGCCCGCTACCTTAGCCTGGTTCCCGCCCCCTGAGACGACCGCTGCGATGCACGACGTTCTTCGCCAACGGCTCATGCGTAAGATCGAGAGCCTGCCCGATGAGCAGATCTATCAGGTGCTGGACTTTATCGAGTTCCTGGAGTCCAAGTACTCGGGCGCCACGGCAGTCGAAGCTTCCGGGCTGCAGAAGTTCGCGGAGGGCCTCGAAGACAAGCTGCGCCGCCGGGCGGTGAGCCCCAGCACGATCCGGGAGGCGTTCCAGCTGATCTCCGCCGCCGACCGCGTTCTGTCGGGGGTGTCGTCCGCCGGCCGTCAGATCCTCGCCGATCTCAATCAGGCGCTCGAGCCCGGGTCGGAGGACTCCCCGACGACGGAGCGCATCGAGCCGGATCCGAGGAAGCCACGGAAGGATCCGGGGACCGAGCACGACGCCTGAGGGCGGACGGGCGTGAGAGGCACGCAAGCCGTTGACGCTCGCGAGCCCTCGGAATATCCTCTCCTATGCAGAGAGTAATGCTCTTAGGAGTGAGTCGCGCTCGCTCCCGGAAGCCCGTTCTCGGACTGTGCCGGGGCGGGCGTTTGTCGTTCATGAGGAAGGGGGTCGCCCTTGGTTGAGGCCACCCCGTCGCCGGAGCGGATCATCAAGGAGGCTCTGACCTTCGACGATGTGCTCCTGGTGCCCGGGCACTCGCTCGTGCATCCGAAGGACACTCAGGTGTCGTCCCTCCTGACCCGAGGCATCGAGATCCACATTCCGCTCCTGTCCGCGGCCATGGACACCGTCACCGAGTCGGCGATGGCGATCCAGATGGCCAGGGAAGGCGGAATCGGGATCATCCACAAGAACCTCTCTCCGGAGCGCCAGGCCGAAGAGGTCGACCGGGTGAAGCGATCGGAGAGCGGGATGATCCTCAACCCCATCACGCTGTCTCCGACGGCCTCGCTGAAAGACGCCCACGAATTGATGGCCCGCTTCTCGATCAGCGGCGTCCCGATTGTCGAGAACGGCGGGAAGCTGGTCGGAATCGTGACGAACAGGGATCTCCAGTTCGAGACCAACCTGTCGCAGACCATCGCCTCGGTGATGACGTCGGAGGAGCTCGTGACGGTGCCCGTCGGCACGACGCTCGAAGAAGCACAGGCGATCCTGCATCGCCACCGGATCGAGAAGCTCCCGGTCGTGGACGACGGCGGGCACCTCAAGGGGCTCATCACCGTCAAAGACATCTTCAAGCGGCGTCAGTATCCCAACGCCTGCAAGGACGAGCACGGCAGGTTGCGCGTGGGTGCGGCGATCGGTGCCTCCAAGGCGGACGTGACAAGGGCAGACCGCCTGGTCGACGCAGGCGTGGACTTGCTGGTGGTAGATACCGCGCACGGCCACTCGGAAGGCGTGCTGGAGGCCGTGGCGCGCGTTCGGGAACGCTTCCCCGACGTTCAGCTTATCGGTGGCAACGTAGGCACTTTCGAGGGCGCTCGCGCGCTCCTGGAGCGTGGGGTGGACGCCGTGAAGGTCGGAGTCGGACCCGGCTCGATCTGCACGACGCGCGTCGTGACGGGCGTGGGGCTGCCTCAACTCACCGCCATCATGGATTCGGCGGAGGGCGTGCGCGGGGAGGTGCCGATCATCGCCGACGGGGGGATCCGCTACTCCGGCGACATCGTGAAGGCCCTCGCGGCGGGCGCCCACAGCGTGATGATGGGCTCCATGCTCGCGGGAACGGACGAGTCCCCGGGTGAGAGCTTCTTGCTCGAGGGGCGGCGCTTCAAGACCGTCCGTGGGATGGGATCCCTTTCCGCCATGGAGGAGGGATCGGCGGACCGCTACTTCCAGGAGGGCGAGCTGGAGAAGAACAAGCTCGTGCCCGAGGGAATCGAGGCACGCGTGCCCTACAAGGGGCCGGTGTCCGACACGATCTACCAGCTCGTCGGAGGGCTCCGAAGCGGCATGGGCTACTGCGGGTGCGCGACCTTGACCGACCTTCGTACCAAGTCGCGCTTCAACCGCGTCACGATGGGCGGGCTGCGCGAGTCGCATCCGCACGACGTCACGATCACGCGCGAAGCGCCCAACTACCGTATGTGAGCGGACCCGCGCCCCACGTGACGACCTTCTCGGCACGCCGGGGCGGGTGGCTCGCCCTCGTACCGCTGCTCGCGGCGTCCGGCTGCGTGCTGGGCTCCCGGGCGGGGCCTCGGGTCGGGGCGCCTCGACCCAGGTTGGAGCCCCTCCGTGTGGCCATGGTGTCACCGAATCTCCAGCCCGAGATCCTGCGCCAGCCGGTCGAAGTCCACATCGACCCGATCTTGTCCTCTCCGGTGCTGCGTGATCCGGACTTCGAGGAGGCTGTGGCCTCCTGGATCGACTACTGGCGCGTGTCCGCCTCCCCATGGTTCGAGGATTTCCTGGGGCGGATGGGGAGCTTCGAGCCGATGGTCGACTCGGCAATCGCGGCTGAGAACCTGCCCCCGTCGCTCCGCTACCTCCCGTTCATCGAGAGCGGCTACAACCCCAGGGCGGCGAGCCGCGCCCGGGCCGTGGGGATGTGGCAGTTCATGGAGGACACTGCCGAGGGTCTGGGCATGGAGGTCTCTCCACTTATCGACCAGAGACGCGATCCGGAGCGCTCCACCGCGGCCGCGATCTCGTTCCTCGGCAAGCTGCACGCGGAGTTCGGATCTTGGTTCTTCGCGCTGGCCGCGTACAACTCGGGACCGAATCGCGTGCGCCGCATCCTCAGGACGTACGCGTCGGGTGCGCAGCCTTCCGACAGCTTGTTTTGGGCTCTTCGGCGAAGATTCCCGGCCGAGACCCGGGACTTCGTGCCGAAGCTGATCGGCGCGATCGTCGTGGCCCGGGATCCCGGAAGCCACGGATACGACGCACCGATGGCGGGCCCGTTCCGCTTCGACCGGGTCACGGTGCCGGACGCGACGACGCTGGACGTCGTCGCGCGGGCGGCCTCCGTGCCCCAGGGGGAGATCGAGCGGCTGAACCCAGAGTACGTTCGCGGCATGACTCCGCCCGGCCGGCGGAGCGAGCTTCGGGTTCCCGAGGGGCTCGGGCCCGCGTTCAAGGCGGCCTATGCGCTGATTCCGCCCGAGGAGCGGGTCACGTTCCTGGAGCATCGGGTGGTGGCGGGAGAGACGCTCTCACACATCGCCCGCCGATACGGCGTCCGGGTCTCCGACATCGAAGCGGCCAACCCCGGGGTGCGACCCCGCTACCTGAAGATCGGCGCGCTGCTCACGGTTCCGGTGGCTCCGAGCGCGCGTGCGAGCCTGGCGGACCGGTAGCGAGAAGGGGGCGCTTGGTCAGCCCTCGGCCGACCAGCTCCCGGAGCGTCCGCCCTCCTTGGAGAGCAGACGAATCCCCCCGATGTGCATGGCCCGATCCACCGCCTTCACCATGTCGTAGACGGTGAGCAGCGCGACGGCGACCGCTGTGAGGGCTTCCATCTCCACGCCCGTCCGGTCCGCGACGCGGGCCTCCGCCCTGGCCCGGAGCCCCGGAAGGGCCTCGTCGGGCTCGAGCGTGACGCGCACGCTCACGCCGGGGAGCGCGTGACAGAGAGGGATCAGGTCGGAGGTCTTCTTGGCCCCCATCACGCCGGCGAGCTCCGCGACCTGGACGGGATCCCCCTTGGACGTCCTTCGGTCGAGGATGCGGCGCAGCGTATCAGCCGACATGACGATGTGGCCCTCCGCCACCGCGCGCCTGTCCGTCACGTCCTTCTCCGTGACGTCCACCATCCGCGGACGCCCCTGGGCGTCGAGGTGGGTGAGGCCGTCTTCGCGCTCGCTCACGCCACCGCTCCGGACGCGGCCGAGGCAGGCAGCTCGGCCTGCAAATCGCGCACGAGGCCGCTGACGACGAGCTGAGGGTTCACGTTGGCGAGCGCGAGCTCGCGCGCCCGCTGGACGGAGCCGAAGGCACGCGCGAGATCGAAGGGGGCCAGGCCCGCCTCGCCGATCCGCCGCTCGAGGGTCTGGCGGGCGTCCTCGTTCAGCGCGTCGGCCCCGGTGGCCACGGCCGCGAGGTCGCGCAGCCACTCCTCGACGAACGCGAAGAGCGCCGTCAGGGACCGCGCGCCGGCGGGTGGAAAACCCAGAGCCAGCGTGTAGCCCGCGGACCGCCGTGGGGCCGTCGCGGCCGTCACAATCTCGAGCGCGCGCTGCCTGAGCGCTTCGAGCGGACCAGGCTCTTCCCCGTCGGGAAGGAAGCCGAGCGCCCTTCCGGGTGAGCCGTGCCCGAGTCGGGCCGCCCATGACGCGAGCTCGGGCTCGACGCCCGCCTCGCGCTCCAGGAACTCAGCGACGTCCTCGTCCGGAAGGCATGTCAGATGGAGCGGCACGGTGCGCGACAGGATCGTGGAAAGGAGCCGCCCGGGCTCGCTGCTGGTGAGGATGAAGCGCGCGTTGCCGGGCGGCTCCTCGAGCAGCTTGAGCAGGGCGTTGGCGGCCTCGGGGCTGGACTCCTGCGGCACCAGTAGCTCCGCCTCGCCGATGATGAAGACCTGACCGGCAGCCATCACGGGACGCTTGTGGGCGCGCGCCCGGATGTGCTTCGCCATGCCGAGGTAGAGGCCGCGCACCTCCTCTGAGTGGCTCGCTCGCAACGGCTCCTGCCGCATCTGGCGGAGGGCCTCCTGACGCGCATCCTCGAGCGCGTCCACGAGCTTGTCTCCGGAGGCGCCCTTCGGTCGGGCCAGGGGAAAGTACCAATGGATGTCCGGGTGCTCCAGCGACATCGCCATCCGGCACGGGGCGCACGTCCCGCAGGGCCCAACGTCCGGCCGCTCGCACACGAGGAGCTGGGCCAGCCAGAGCGCGAGTCGCTGCTTGCCGACTCCGCGCGCTCCGTGCATCAGGAGCGCCGCCGGCAGCACATGTCGGGCGTGGGCTCCCGCCAGCGACTCGCGGGCCTTCTCGTGTCCGACGATCGGGTGCAGTGTCACGGGCCGGCCTGCGGCTTGAGCCACTGCAGAGGGTCCTGAGCCGCAGGCGAGCTCCCCTGGATCGGGGCTCGGATCTGGAACTCGATGTGCGGCCCCTCCGGCGTGTCCGCGCCGCCCACCGTTCCCACGACCTGGCCGGCCTGGACGTCCCGGCCCTCCACCACCCCGATCTCCTCGAGGTAGAGGTAAAGCGTGTAGAAGCCGTCACCGTGGCTGAGGACCACGGTGGGGCCGTATCCCTCGAACGGTCCGGCCAGTACGACGCGTCCGCCCTTCACGGCACGCACGGGCGTTCCCGTGGGTGCGGCCAGCCCGATGCCGTTCCAGCGCAGGACCGTCCCGTTCGGGCGCTGATCCCGTCCGAACCTATAGATGAGCTTGCCGTCGACCGGCCATTCCAGAGAGCCTTCGTCGCTCGCCGTGATCGCCGGCCCGCCGGCGCGCGCACGGGCGGCTTCCACTGCCCGACGGCGCTCCTCGAGGTCCTCGATGAGGGAGGTCATGCGCGTCGCGTCCGCCTCCAGCGAGTCCAAGCGGGTCGTCGCCTTCTGCTCTCGACTCCTGAACTGGGAAATCGTCGATTGCCTCTCCTGCTCGACCTGCCGCAGCTCGGCGACCTCCGAGACCCGGTCCTGGCGGAGAGACCCCAACTGGGCCATCCGCTGGCGGAGCTCCTCGTTCTGCTCCGCCAGGTCGGACTCGAGCCCTCTCACTCGGCTCACGAGCTCACGGTCGGCGATCCCGATCTGGTGCAGGTACTTGTACCGGTTGAGGAGATCGGTGAACGACCGGGCGCCGAGCAACACCTGCACCGTGCGGAGCGGGCCCATCTTGTAGATGTCCCGCAGGCGGCGGTTCAGGATGGCCTGGCTCTCGGCAAGCCGGTCCTTGGACGAGATGAGATCCTGGGTCGTCGAGTGGATCTGGGTGGACGTGGCGTCGGACTGGAATTCGACCTCCGCGAGGACCGCGCGGCTGGCCGACAGCCTACGCTCCACGTTCGCGAGCTCCTGGGTGAGGTCCCGCACTCGATTGCGGACGTCGCCGATCTCGCTCTCGAGCTGATCGCGCTCGGCCCGGATCTGCTCGAGCCGCCGCTGGCTCTGCGCGATCTGGGTCCCGAGATCCGCCTGCTGCTGCGCGGCCAGGACGCCGGGTACCGGCGTCACCCCGAGGACGAGGGCCGGCAGAAGAGTACGGAGCCTCACGCTCAGACCTCTCGCAGGTGTCTGCGGATCGCGAGCGCGCTCGAGATGGCGCCGAACGTGCCGCCCGCGACCAGCCCGAGCCCGATCCAGCTGGGCGGGAGCCAGGCGATCTCGAAGTCGAGGAACGAGTACACGCCCCGGTACGTCCCGTAGGTCAGACCCCACGCGAGCAGGCCGCCGAGCAGGCCTGCCATCGCGCCCTCGACGAGGAACGGCCGCCGGATGAAGCTGTTCTTCGCTCCGACGAGTCGCATCACGTAGATCTCCTCGCGCCGCGCGAAGATCGCGATGCGCAGCGCCGTTCCGATGATCAGCGCGGCGACCATCGCGAAGGCCGAACCGAGCACGGCGGCGGTCGCCGCACCGATCCGACGGAGTGTGAACAGGCGGTCGACCCAGTCGCGCCCGTAGCGGGCGTCCTCGACGAACGGATGGGCCGTGGCGGCGGCGGATACCTTCTCGACGGCAGCCGGCGTGCGCGATCCCGGACGCAGCTCCACCTCGAGCGATTGGGGAAGGGGATTCACGTCGAGATCCGAGAAGAGCTCACCGAACTCGGGGAGCTCGGTACGCGCGCGCTCCAGCGCATCCCGCTTGGAGACGAACGTGACCGAGCGCACTTCCGGGATCGCCGCGAGCTCCGTCAGCAGCAGGTCGATCTCGCTCTGGCGGGCGTCGTCGCGCAGGTAGACCGCGACCTGCACGCGCTCTTCCACCGCCGACAGCGCGAGCTCTAGGTTATACGCGGCCAGACCGAACAGCCCGACCACGTAGAGCGCGAGGCCGACCATCGCGGACGAGAGGCCGGTGAGCACGGGGGCGCGCCGGAACGCCGCCAGAGCTTCGCGGAACGCGTACACGGTCTACTGTTCCTCGGCCGAATCGTACACGAGCCTGCCCTGGTCGAGCTCGAATACGCGTGCCAGTGGGTACCGGCGGACCAGCTCCAGATCGTGCGTGGCCATGAGCACGGCCATTCCCTTGGCGTTGATATCCCAGAACAGGTCCATCACGCCGCGCGTCGCCCGGTCGTCGAGGTTCCCAGTGGGCTCGTCGGCCAGAAGGATGAAGGGCTCGTTGGCGAGGGCTCGTGCGATCGCGACCCGCTGCTGCTCGCCGCCCGAGAGCTCGTGGACGTAGGCCCCGGCCTTGGGCGAAAGGCCCACCTGGGCCAGAAGCCGCTGTGCCGCCGGCACGATTTTCTTCTTCGGCGTGCCCGTCACCTCGAGCACGAACGCGACGTTCTCCAGCGCCGTGCGATTCGGCAGCAGCCTGAAGTCCTGGAAGACGTATCCGACACGTCGCCGGACGCGCCACACGTTGCGCTCAGTGGTCTTCTCGGACGAGTAGCCGCTGACGCGGACCTCTCCCGAAGTGGGGCGCTCGGCCATGTGCGCGAGCCGCATGGTCGTGGTCTTGCCCGAGCCGGAATGGCCGGTGAGAAAGGCGAACTCGCCCTTCTTGAGATGGAAGGAAACGTCCCGCAGAGCGTAACCCCGCCTGGGGTATTCCTTCGAGACCTGGGTAAGCTTGATCACCGGACCTGGCTGCTTGGACTGGGCACGACCTGGTTCCGGAAAGAAAGGTTAGACACGGGCCGAATCCGTGTCAAAGCGTGCGATGGCGAGTCGGGTCGCCAGCCGCAACGCCTCCAGCATCGACGATTCGTCGGCGCGCCCCTTGCCCGCGATCTCGAAAGCGGTGCCGTGGTCGGGAGACGTACGCACGATCGGGAGCCCGAGCGTCACGTTCACGCCGGTGCCGAACGAGACAGTCTTGAAGGCGGCCATGCCCACGTCGTGGTACGGCGCGACCACGGCGTCGAACTCGCCGGCCAGCGCACGCGAGAACACGGTGTCGGCCGGCACGGGGCCGGCGACGTCCACGCCCTCGCTGCGCAGCCACGAGACTGCCGGGGCGAGCGTCCGCTCCTCCTCGTCGCCGAAGAGCCCTCCATCCGAGGCGTGCGGGTTGAGGGCGCAGAGCCCGATACGGGGACGCTCGATCCGCCAATCCTCCCGCAGCGCGTGGTCGAGAAGGCTGGATTGCTCGATTAGGAGCATCTCGTCGACCGCGGAGGGCACGCGCGCCAGCGGCATATGGGTCGTCGCCAGAAGCACGCGCAGGGGCGCGCCCAGCCGAGTGCGCTCGGCGGCCATCAGCATCCCGACCCGCTCGGCCTCCATCAGGCGCCCGAGCATCTCGGTTTGGCCCGGCACGTCCCATCCCGCCGCGTGCAGCGAGGGCTTGTGGACCGGGGCGGTGACGATCGCCTGGAAGTCCCCGTCGAGGGCAGCATCCACCGCGTAGGTGATCGACGTCGCGGAGGCGTGGCCGGCCTCCGCGTCCGAGACCCTGCGACCCCGCACGTACTCGAGCACCGACCGGGCGCGCTCCTCGCGGGGGACGGTGCCGTCGGGTGTCACCACGACGACCGTACCGGGACCGTCCTCGGCCTCGTACCGCTCGATCGCGCGGAGCGCCACCTCGGGGCCGATGCCCCGGGGGTCACCGAGCGTCACCGCGATGTGGGGCACGAACACTTAGTTGCGGACGTCGATGTAGGCTCGAGCGCGTAGGCCGTCGAGGATCTTCTTCTGCTGCTTCTGCTCCTGCAGCTGGCTCGCGATCTGCGTGCGCACGTCTTCGAAGGTGAAGGCGCCGGCCTCACGCACCTGCAGCACCTTCACCACCGCGAGCCGCACGGCCGACAGGTCCTGCGAGGCGTCTCCGTACTCGATCGGCCCCACGACCTGCCCGCCCACGGCGCTTCGGAGCGCGGCGGAGAACGACGCCGGGTACTGGCTCATCTGAGTGAACGGTACGGTGACCGAGTCGGGCTCCTGCGGATCCGAGTACTGGTCGAAGAGGTCGACCATCGGTTCGCCGGCCTCCGCTCGGGCGACCACCACCTGGGCCGTGTCGCGGGCGCGGTCCACGTCGGCCGGCGTGATATCGGGACGCACGAGGATGTGACGGGCCTGGACCTCGCTGCGGCCCCGGACCCGCTCGACCTTGATGATGTGGAAGCCGAAGATGGTCTCTACCACGTTGCTGATCTGTCCGGCTCCGAGCGAGAACGCGGCCCTCTCGAAGGCGGGCACCATCTGGCCGCGCCGGAACCACCCGAGGTCGCCTCCCGTGGACGCGCTGCCGGCATCGTCGGAGTACACACGCGCCAGTGAGTCGAAGCTCTCACCCGCGCGCACGCGCCCGAGGAGGGAATCGGCCTTGGCACGGGCGCGGGCTTTGGCGCTGTCGTCGGCCTGGGGCGCGATGACGACCTGTCGGAAGGTGATCGTCCGAGGCCGTTGCTGCAGCTGCGGGCTCACCTGCTGGAAGCGGTCCAGGAGCTCTTGCTCCGACACCTCCACGGGCCGTGCGTCGCGAAGCCGGCTCTGCATGAAGAGCTGGACGATCTGTTGCTGGCGCAGATCCTGGCGGTTGAAGTCGCGGTATTCGGCCAGCGTCCACCCTTCGCGACTGAGCGCCTGCAAGAACGCGGGCTGTCCCCCGAACTGGTTCGAGAGCTGCTGGATGTAATCGGAGACCCGCTGGTCGATGTCCGCATCGTCGACCTGGAGGGTGGAGTCC
>Ga0055451_10001259_pt1 | contig 10265 bp, 10 predicted proteins | sample China_Galinas_PW_3_FD_57745 | JGI IMG/M metagenome (GOLD analysis project Ga0055451, IMG submission 57745) | Wetland microbial communities from San Francisco Bay, California, USA, that impact long-term carbon sequestration - China_Galinas_PWB_D2 | ecosystem: Environmental > Aquatic > Marine >... | reverse complement strand
CGCTCGCCGATCCGGCGGCGATCGCCGGCCTGATGGACGTGCTCCACCTTCCCGAGACCGTCTGCTCGCTCCTGGCGGGACGAGGCTTCGAGGATCCGGAGGACGCGAAGCGCTTCCTCCGCCCGCGCATCGACCATCTGCACGACCCGACCCTGCTGACCGATGGATCTCGCGCCGCCGAGCGACTCGCCCGCGCGTCCGAGCGCGGTGAGACCGTGCTGGTTCACGGCGACTACGACGTCGACGGTGTTTGCGGGGCCGCGCTCTACACCCGTTGGCTCCGCGGTCTCGGCATCGACGTGGTCCCCTTCGTGCCGCATCGGATCCGGCACGGCTATGACTTCGGCGAGGCCGGCCTGGACGCCGCCCGCCGAGCCGGCGCGACCCTGATCCTCACGGCCGACTGCGGCATTTCCGCACACGAACCCGTCCACGCGGCACGCGAGGAAGGGATCGACGTCATCGTCACCGACCACCACTCGGTGGGTCCCGAGCTTCCCCCCGCCCTCGCCGTGGTGGATCCGCAGCGCGACGACTGCGCGTACCCGGACAAGGGGCTCTGTGGGACCGGGGTGGCCTTCAAGGTGTGTGAGCTCGTGGGTCGTCTCCTGGGCGCGGACGTGGCGGCCCTTCACGCGTACCTCGATCTGGTCGCCCTCGCTACGGTGGCGGACCTCGTTCCGCTTCAGGGTGAGAACCGCGTCCTGGTGCGTCATGGGCTTCGGGCCTTCTCCAGCACCCGGGTGCTCGGCCTGGCGGCGCTCCTCGGCGCCTGCGGGGTCGAGGCCGGGGCGGTGAGCGCCGGACGAATCGGCTTCGTGGTGGCTCCGCGCATCAACGCAGCCGGCCGTATCGGGGACTCGGCCGACGCGTTGCGGCTTCTCCTCACCGAGGATCGGCGCGAAGCCGTGGATCTGGCTGGCAGGCTCGACGATCTGAATCGGCGGAGACAGGAGGAAGATCGCCGGACGCTGGATGAGGCGCTCGAGATCCTGGAGCGGCACTTCGATCCACACCGGGACTTCGGGGTGGTGCTGGCGGCGGAGGGATGGCATCCGGGCGTGATCGGGATCGTGGCGTCCCGGGTCGTCGAGCGTATTCACCGTCCGACGGTCCTCCTGGCCGTGGACGGCGCCCAGGCCCGGGGCAGCGCGCGCTCGATTCCCGGGTTCCACCTCTACGAGGCCGTGGCCGCCTGCTCGAGCCACCTGCGGCGCTTCGGAGGCCACCGGCAGGCGGCCGGGATGGACATCGACACAGCGCAGATCCCGGACTTCCGGACCGCCTTCAACGACGAAGCCCGCCGCCGCCTGGCGACCGATGAACTGCGCCCCGTGCTCCGTCTGGACGCGGAGCTCCCGTTGGCGGCGGCCGATCTCCAGCTCGTGCACTGGCTCGAGTACCTCGGGCCCCACGGGATCGGCAATCCTCGACCGGTCTTCATGGCCCGCGGGGTCTGGCTGCACCGTCCTCGTGTGGTCGGCGAGCGTCATCTGAAGGTCGGGCTGAGTCACGGCACGGGAGCGCTCGACGGCATCGGGTTCGGGCTCGCGGGGCGGCATCCCCCGGAGGCCCTCGATCCGCGGAAGAGCTACGACGTGCTCTTCAAGCTGGAGCGCAACGAGTGGCGAGGCGAGGCGAAGGTCCAGGCGAGGATCGTCGACCTGCGCACCTCGACCGACGGAACGGGAGGGGTGCGGTGAGGATCATCGCCGGGCGCTGGAAGGGTCGACGCCTGGCGGCGCTCAAGGGGAGGGGGGTACGCCCCACCACGGACCGCGTACGTGAGGCGTGGATGTCGGCCCTGGGGGGCACGCTCGAAGGACGCACGGTGGTGGACCTCTTTGCGGGCTCGGGAGCGTTGGGACTGGAAGCCCTGAGCCGCGGCTGCAGCCACGCCGTATTCGTCGAACGATCACGCGGGTCGCTGCGGGTCCTGGAGGCGAATATCACGCTCCTCGAGGCAGAATCCGAATGCACCGTCGTCGCCCAGGACGTGTTCCGATACCTGGGGCGGTTGGAGCCTCACGCGTTCGACCTGGCCCTGGCCGATCCCCCCTACGGGAAGGGACACGCCCGCCGGCTCGTCGAGGCGTTCCAGGACCTTCCGTTTGCGCGAGAGCTCTGGGTGGAGCATGCTTGGCGCGACGAGCTGCCCACTCCGGAGGGCGCTTCGACCCGCCGATACGGAGATACCGCCCTCACCACCTTGCCGACCGATCCATGAGCCGCCCCGAAACGTTGACTGCCATCTATCCAGGCTCGTTCGATCCGATCACGAAGGGTCACGAGGACATTATCCAACGGACGTTGAGGATGGTCGACCGCTTGGTCGTCGCGGTGGCCCACACCTCGACCCAGGTGAAGCGAGGCCTCTTCTCCGTCGACGAGCGTGTGGCGCTCATCCGCTCCGTCTTCGAGGACGAGGACCGGGTCGTCGTGACGTCCTTCGAGGGTCTCCTGGTGACGTTCGCGCGGGCACAGGAGGCGACGATCGTCATTCGCGGCCTTCGCGCCGTGTCGGATTTCGAGTACGAGCTTCAGATGGCGCAGATGAACCAGGAGCTGTGGCCGGATTTCCAGACGATCTTCCTGGCGCCGGAGGTCGACTTCTCGTTCCTGTCATCGTCGCTGGTGCGCGAAGTCGCCGAGCTCGGCGGTGACGTCTCCCGGTTCGTCTCTCCGCCCGTGCGCGCGGCTTTACGGCGCAAGCTGAAGCGCTGACCGCGGGCGGGGCGTGATCCTTGCCGCTTGCGACGACATTTGTTCCTCGTTTATGATTGTGCGTTCCATCGGGGCATGCGCGCGTCCCCTCCCACCGACGCGCCGGCTTTCGCATCTCACGACCGGGAGCGGAGAATCCATGAGCTTTCAGGTGTCGAAGAACGGTGATGTGACCCTGGTGGAGGTCGAGGGTCAGCTCATCGTCGGCAACCGTCAGGAGCTCAAACAGAAGGTCCTCGAGCAGTTGGAGAACGGCGACCGCAAGTTCGTCATCGACTTCTCCGACACCGGCTACATCGATTCGTCGGGCCTGGGCGTTCTGGTCAGCCTCTCCAAGAAAATCCGCGAACAGGGTGGTGAGCTTCGCCTGTCCAGGCTCAACGAGGATCTCAGGACCCTCTTCGAGCTCACGAAGCTCGACACGCTATTCCAGATCGCCGACACGAAAGAGCAGGCCCTGGAAGGCTTCTAGACCGAGATGGATAGCGACCTCGTTCTCGAGCTTCCCACGGATGTTCGGTCCATCGAACACGCCGTCGAGTACGTGATGCAGCGGTGCCCGGGGTGTCAAAACCGCACGCACCGGATGAGCCTGAACTTCCGTGTTGGTCTGACCGAAGCCCTTTCCAACGCCATGCTGTACGGGAACGGACACGACCCTTCGAAGAGGGTACGGGTCGAAGTCCTGATCGACGACGGCGCCATCACGGCACGTGTCACCGACCAGGGCTGCGGGTTCGATCCGGCCACCATTCCCGATCCCACGGCGCCCGAGAACCTGCTGAAGCCCGGAGGACGGGGGCTGTTCCTCATGCGCAAGCTCCTGGACGAGGTGAGCTTCAACGACGAGGGCAACTGTGTGACGCTCGTTCTCCGGTTGGAGCCCGGAAGCTCCCTGGAGGGCGGGGCTCCCGCATGAGCACACCGGATCGGCTCGTCCTCGGGACGCTGCCGGATCCGGTCCACCGAACGCTGGCCGATTTCGAGGAAGCGTTCGGCCTGACGCTGCGCCTGGCGGTTGCCCACTCCGAGCCCGGGGCCGCCGCCGAGGTCCTCTACGTGAGCGAGGGCTACTCCGCCGACCAGGCGGGAGCCGACGGACCGGATCGCATCATCGTCGAGCCGCGTGACGGGCCGACCCTGGTCCTCGAGATCGCGGGGGCCGACCACGGCCGCAAGGACGTCATCGCCGGCGTGCTCGCTCCGGTGATCGAGCGGACCATGGAGGCGGCCCGGGAGGCACGCTTCTTCACGACCGAGCTGACCGAGCGGTACGAGGAGATCAATCTCCTCTATTCCATCAGCGAGACCCTCGGCTCGATCCTTCATCTGGATGACGCGGCCCGCGTCATTCTACGCGAGGTGTGCGACGTGATGGGGGCCAAGCGAGGATCGCTCTGGGTGCATTCTCCCCACGACCGACTCCTGCACCTCACGGCAGCGGTCGGCGACGGCGGGATGGACGGGCCCTTGTCCGCGGATGATCCCGGCGCGGTGACGTCGATGGTCTTCAGGGAGGGCCGCTCGGTGATCGCCTCCCGCACGCTCTCTCCGGGCGAGCGTGACCGTCGCCTCGAAGGCGATTCGCTGCTTTCCGTACCGATCCGCTATACGCCGCCGGCGGGAGAGTCGAAGACCGTCGGCGTGATGAACCTCATCGGACGCAAGAACGAAGGGAAGTTCAGCGCGGCGGACCAGAAGCTCCTCACGGCCATCGCTTCCCAGGTGGGTGCGGCACTCGAGAACAACCGCCTCATCCAGGAGAGCCTGACCAAGGAGCGCATGTCGCGGGAGATGGAGCTGGCTCACGACCTGCAGATGAAGCTCCTGCCGGCGGCGGAGCGCTTCGCGGGGGCGGAGGCCGCCGCCCGCGTACAGCCCGCGGAGCAGGTGGGTGGGGACTTCTACCAACTCTTCCAGCTGAGCCGGGATCGCGTGGGGATCATGCTGGGAGACGTCTCGCTGCATGGGTTTCCGTCGGCCCTCATCATGACGCTGACCATGAGCGCCGCGGGCATCTACGCGCGGGAGTCGAGCCAACCGGCGCGGGTGCTTCGGGACCTGGACGATGCCCTGCGGGACGAGCTGGAGACCACCGAGATGTTCCTCACGCTCTTCTACGGCGTCATCGACCCGGCGGAAGGCCGATTGGTGTACTCGAACGCCGGCCATCCGCACGCGTTCGTCGTGAGGGAGAGCGGAAGGTTCGACCGGTTGGTGGCCACGGATCCGCCCATGGGCTTCGCGGGGCCGGAGGCCTACGCGCAGCGGGACGTCCAGTGGCGTACCCACGAGGATCTCCTCCTCCTTTTCACCGACGGCCTCTCGGACACGTTGGCCGGCTTCACCCGAGGTGACGGGGAGGAGCGGGTCCTGAACTGCGTATCGGAGAACCGGCACGAGCCGCCGAGCCGCATCGTCGACGCCCTCTTCAAGCTGACCGCCGACGCGGAGCCCCGGATCATCGGCGACGACCGCACGGCGCTGGTCGTTCGAACTTGACGGTTTCGCAGGCCCCCCGGAGCCCGTGGGTCTGATGGAGCGGCATCGCCCGAAGCGCGCGCTCGGACAGAACTTCCTGGTCGACCCCAACCTGCAGCGCAAGATCGTGGACGCTCTCGGCGCGGGCGCCGACGACGAAGTCGTGGAGATCGGCCCGGGGCAGGGCGCGCTCACGCGCCACCTGGTGGGCCGGGTGGGCAGGCTCGTACTCGTGGAGCTGGACGACACCCTCGCCGACCGGCTCGCCTCGGAGCTCGGGGACCGTCCGGAGGTTTCGGTGGTCCACGCCGACATCCTGGACGTCGACCTGGCGGACCTCGTGGCCGACCCCGGCTCGGCCAGGATCGTGGGGAACATTCCGTACAACATCACGACCCCGATCCTCTTCCATCTGCTGTCTCGGCCCCGCCCGCTCGAGATCGTGCTGATGGTCCAGCAGGAGGTGGCCGAGCGTATCACCGCGGAAGCCGGAACCGGATCCTACGGGGCGCTCGCGGTGGGTGTGCAGACCGTCGCGGAGGCCGAGCGACTGTTTCGGGTCGGAAGGGGCGCCTTCCATCCTGTTCCTCGGGTCGATTCCGTGGTGATCCGCGTTCGGCCGCGCATGCCGCCTCCGCTGTCCGAATCGGAGGAGGCGCGGCTCCGCGACGTGGTGAGGGCCGCCTTCCAGTGGCGCCGGAAGCAGCTGGGCAAGATCCTGCGCGACCATCCCGATCTGCACGTTCCTCCGGAGACGATCGAGACCATCGCGACCGCGGTCGGCTTCGCCAGGACCGACCGGCCGGAGCGTTTGAGCCCCGACGATTTCGTCCGACTGGCCGCCCATTTGCCGTAATCGGTGGCGCCGCCTAATATTGTGAATGATTTCACAAGCGGCGGCCTCCCCCGCCGCGGGCGTCCTCTCGGACATCGATCGCGGTGCCCCGTGCAGAAACACGTTTCGGATTCGACCGTTCGCCGGCTGTCGCACTACCTCCGGGCCCTGGAAAGCCTCGAGCTCGAGGGCCCCTTCACCGTCTCGAGCGAGGAGCTCGCCCAGCGCGGAGGGACCACCGCCGCACAGGTGCGCAAGGACCTGTCGCACTTCGGCTCCTTCGGCAAGCGGGGTCTGGGCTACGGTGTACCCAAGCTCGCCGCGAAGCTGCGAGGGATTCTGAGGCTCGACCGGCGTTGGCGCGTGGCGCTGGTCGGTGCGGGCCGCATCGGCTCGGCGCTCTTCGCCTACCCGGACTTCGAGCTGCGCGGCTTCGACGTGGTCGCCGTGCTCGATTCGGATCCCGCCAAGGTGGGCGCATGCTGGGGAGCCGTGAAGGTGACCCCCGCCGATCGGCTGGAGGAGATCGTCCGCGCCTTGCGGATCGAGCTGATGATTCTGGCCATCCCGGCCGAGGCGGTGCAGGAGGTGGCGGACCGAGCCGTCGGAGCCGGGGTGCGGGGAATCCTCAACTTCGCGCCCCGGCAGGTACGGGTTCCGTCGGGCGTACATCTGAAGCACGTGAACCTGGTCATGGAGCTCGAGGCGCTCTCCTTCGCCATCGGCCAGGACGGATCGAAAGCGTGAGCGGGGCCTCGATCTCACCCTCGCTCGTCCGTACCGCCTTCGAGCGCCTGAGCGAAGGACCTCTCCACACCCTCGATCTCGCGCAGGACGTTCTGGGTCTGCGCGGCAATCCCGGAGCCGTCTCGGCCGCCGTGTTCCAGCTGCTCGGCGCCGACGCCCGCTTCCACGTGGACGGTGACGGTGTCTGGAGCCTGGACCCGGCCGCCGCGGCATTCGGCGCCTCCCTCGCGGACCTCCGGTTCGCCGTCGTCGACGTGGAGACCACGGGGGGACCCTTCGACCGAGGCCACCGCATCACCGAGCTGGCCATCGTCGAGGTCGAGGGCGGCCGGATCGTCGACGAGTACCGGACGTTGGTGAACCCGGGCCGTCGGATTCCAGCCACCGTCTCCGCGCTTACCGGGATCACGGACGCGATGGTGGCCGAAGCGCCCTACTTCGATCACGTCGCCGATGAGGTTCTTCGCCGCCTCGAGGGCCGGGCGTTCGTTGCGCACAACGTGGCGTTCGATTGGCACTTCGTGTCGGCGCAGCTCCTCGACGCCCTCGGCCAGGAGCCGGACGTGCCCCGGCTCTGCACCGTGCGCATGGTGAGACGTCTGGTCCCCGCGGTGCGGCGACGGAACCTGGACGTGGTTGCGCGATACTTCGGGGTGGAGATCCAGGGGCGGCACCGGGCCTACGGAGATGCTCTGGCTACGGCCAGGGTCTTGCTGCGCCTCCTGGACGAGGCGGCCGGACGCGGAATCCACGACCTGGACGGACTCCAGCGGCTGTTGCGCCGGCGGAGGCGGATCGCTCCCTCCGATCCGAACCAGACGGCGCTTCCGCTCCGGGCGCGAGGCTCGAAGGGCTCGAAGAGAGGAAAGGGAGGCGACCGTTGACGCGCGAGTTCGGTAACGTACCGCTCGTCCGCTCTACTCGGGTGGGCTCGGTGCGGATCCACGCGATCGAGGCGGGACGGCAGTGGCTGGACGGAGGCGCGATGTTCGGAGTCGTGCCCAAACCACTCTGGCAGAAGAAGATCGAAGCCGACGAGCGTAACCGCATTCCGCTCGCCTGCCGGTGCCTCCTGGTGGAGGCACCGGAGGCACTGGTCCTGGTCGACACCGGCATCGGCAACAAGGAAGACGAGAAGTTCCGGGACATCTACGGTGTCGAGAACGCGGGTGAGCCCACGCGCCTCGAGGACGGCATCCGATCCGCCGGGTTCGAGGTGGACGACGTGGACATCGTGCTGAGCACCCATCTCCACTTCGATCACGCCGGCGGCAACACGCTGAGCGACGAAGGTGGCTCGATCCGACCTTCGTTCCCACGAGCGCGATACGTCGTGCAGAAGGGTGAGTTCGACTTCGCGCACAGCGGCAACGAACGCGTACGGGCCAGCTACCTTCTGCACAACATCGATCCGGTCGCCGAGGCGGGGCTCCAGGACTTCGTGGAGGGTGAGGCCGTCGTGACCGAGGGTGTGCGTGTCCGTCCCTCTCCCGGCCACACCCCCTATCACCAGTCGGTTCTGATCGAGAGCGAGGGGCGTACGGCGTGCTTCCTCGCCGATGTCTGCCCCACCGCCGTCCACCTGCCGCTGCCCTGGATCATGGGCTACGACCTCGAGCCGCTGGTGACGCTCGAGTCCAAGCGCACTCTGTGGGAGCGGGCCCGGTCCGAGGACTGGCTCCTCGTTTTCGAGCATGATCCCGAGGTGGCATGGGGTCGATTGGATCCCGCGTCCGAGCGTCCGACGCTGGTGGTGCTGCAGGAGGGTATGGACGCGTCCTGAACGGACGCCCGGCGACGTGACCGAACCACACCGTTGTTCTATCTTCAAAGGGCTGGCGGGTCGCAGGCGACCTGCTCCCTCCCCATCCAACCATCCATCTAGCTCGAACACCGCGGCCAGGAACGCATCATGACCGATAGATCCAGGACCGCCGTCGTCCTGAAGGGGGGCGCTCGCACACCCATCGGCAGATTCTTGGGTGGCCTGGCCAGCCTTCCCGCCACCGAGCTCGGGGCCATCGCCGTGCGGGCCGCCGTCGAGCGATCGAAGGTCGATGTGGGCGACATCGAGGAAGTGATCATGGGCAACGTCGTCCAGGGCGGCGGAGGCCAGGCACCTGCGCGCCAGGCGGCGATCCGCGGCGGACTCCCGGCCACGATCCCCGCGCTGACGGTCAACAAGGTGTGCGGCTCCGGCCTCAAGGCCGTGATGCTCGCGGCCCAGGCGATCAAGGCGGCCGACGAGAAGCTCGTGGTCGCCGGTGGAATGGAGTCGATGTCGAACGTCCCCTACTACCTGCGGGGGATGCGGGGCGGCGTGAAGCTCGGAGATCAAACCGTGCAGGATGGGCTCATTCTCGACGGCCTGTGGTGCTCGTTCGGCGACTGCCACATGGGTGGCTACGCCGAATACACCGCCCAGAAGGCGGGCATCAGCCGCGAGGACGCCGACTCGTTCTCGCTCCGGTCCCACCGGAAGGCGGTGGCCGCGATCGAGGAGGGGCGGTTCGCCAACGAGGTGGTGCCGGTCGAGGTGAAGGGCCGCAAGGGCTCCACGGTGGTCGACACCGACGAAGGCCCCCGTGCCGACACGTCGATGGAGGCGTTGGGGAAGCTCCGTCCGGCCTTCCCCAACGACGCCCCGTCCGACATCGAGAACCTCGTGGTGACGGCGGGCAACGCGCCCGGCCTCAACGACGGGGGAGCCGCGGTGGTGGTGGCGTCCCAGGAGTACGCGGAGGCGCACGGCCTGGCCGTCGACGCCGTGATCACGGCCTATGCGGTGGGAGCCACCGAGCCCCGCGACCTGTTCTTCGCGCCGATCCAGGCGGTCGAGCGGCTCATGGCGGCGGAAGGCAAGTCGATCTCCGACTACGACCTGGTGGAGATGAACGAGGCCTTCGCGGTCCAGGCCATCGCCGATATGCGTGCGCTCGGCGTGGACGAGGAACGCTTGAACGTGAACGGCGGTGCGGTCGCCCTGGGCCATCCCATCGGCGCCTCGGGCACCCGCATCCTGATCACGCTTCTGAATGCGATGGAGCAGCGCGATGCGACGACCGGCCTGGCGACGCTCTGCCTGGGCGGCGGCAACGCCGTGGCGCTGTCCGTGGAAAGAGTCTGATTCAAGCCCCGCAAGCCGAGCTGAGAGGAAGCGCATGAGCACGATCGCGAGCACGCTGAGAACGTGGGTGACACAGGAGGTCGTGGCCGATCGGCGGGCGCGGTCGGCCATCTGGCTCGTCGCGTTCGTGTTGGCGATGGTCTTCGGAGCCCAGGTCGCGGTTCCGGTGCCGTTGACGAGCGTGCCGATGACCCTCCAGGTCCTCTTCGTGATCCTGGCGGGGGCGGTACTCGGGCCTTGGTTGGGGGCGTCGGCCATGGCGGCCTATCTCGCCATCGGAGCGATGGGCGCTCCGGTGTTCTCCGGGGGCGGGGCGGGCCTTCCCTGGCTCATGGGGCCCACGGGCGGCTA
>Ga0055451_10001257_pt1 | contig 10269 bp, 6 predicted proteins | sample China_Galinas_PW_3_FD_57745 | JGI IMG/M metagenome (GOLD analysis project Ga0055451, IMG submission 57745) | Wetland microbial communities from San Francisco Bay, California, USA, that impact long-term carbon sequestration - China_Galinas_PWB_D2 | ecosystem: Environmental > Aquatic > Marine >... | reverse complement strand
CGTCATCCGGTCGAAGAGCCCGAGCGCCTTCAGGGCCCGCTCGCGCTCCTGGAGCAAGCGCTTTTCGAGATGAGTGAGCTGTTTCTTGGTCAACGCCATGGATCCTCGCTGGCTGAACAGACCGAAGAAGCTAACCAGGGGCGTCGTGAGCGTCTACGCCGAGCATCGCATATGCGCGGTCCCGCTCGGAAGCGCCCCGGCGCCCCGCGGACCCGCCGCGCGGCCGGTGGGTACACCGGCTCCGCATCCCCTCCGCCAACCTGCCGAGCCGACCCGATGAGCGCCGAGACGATTCACTGCCGCCGATGCGGTCAGGACGCCGCCCCACTGGCCAAGCCCCCGTTCAGAAACGAGCTCGGAGAGCGCATCCTCGCGGAGATTTGCGCCTCCTGCTGGAAGGAGTGGCTGCAGCACCAGACGCTGCTGATCAATCACTACGGCCTGGATCCCCGAGAGAAGCGCGCACGGGAGTTCCTCTACGAGCAGATCGAGCAGATCCTGTTCGAGGGGGAGCAGGGCCGCGAGATCGACACGAACCAGCAGGGCTCCGTCGAGTGGTGAGCCGGCGCCGCTCCCGATGATCGGGAACGGCGCCTCCGCCGGAGTCCGGCCTCAGGCGCTCAGGACGGCCGTGGCCTGTTCGAGCGCGAACTCGAGCTCCTCTTCCGTGATCGTGAGGGGCGGCGCGAAGCGGATCACCTGATGGTGAGTCTCCTTGGCGAGGATCCCCTTCTTCTCCAGCGCCTCGCAGAACGGTCGCGCGGTGCCGCTCGACTCCTTGATCACGACGCCGATCATGAGACCCTTGCCCCGCACCTCCGCGACGTGCGGCGAGCCGATCGCCCGGAGCTTGTCCATGAACCACGTGCCCAGACGGTCGGCACGCTCGGAAAGCTTCTCCTCGAGGATCACCGAGAGCGAGGCACGTCCGATGGCCGCGCCGAGCGGGTCGCCGCCGAAGGTCGAGCCGTGGTCCCCGGGGTGGAAGACGTCCATGTACTCCGAGTCCGCGATCGCGGCGGACACCGGGTAGACGCCGCCGCCCAGGGCCTTGCCCACGATGAGGACGTCCGGCCGGACCGACTCCCAGTCGCAACAGAAGAGCCGGCCGGTCCGGCCGAGGCCCGTCTGGATCTCGTCGGCCATGAACGCCACGCGGTGCTCGGTGCAGAGCTCACGGGCGCGCTTCAGGAAGCCCTCCGGAGGCACCACGACGCCGCCCTCGCCCTGCAGGGGCTCCACGAGGAAGCCCACCGTGTTCTCGTTGATGGCCCCCGCCAGCGCGTCCGCGTCGCCGTAGGGGATCAGCTTGAAGCCGGGGGTGAACGGCCCGAAGCCGTCCCGGTACTGCGCCTCCGAGGAGAATCCGACGATGGTCGTCGTGCGGCCGTGGAAGTTGTTCTCGGACACGATGATCTCGGCCTTGCCGTCAGGGACGCCCTTCACCTTGTATCCCCACTTGCGGACCATCTTGATGGCCGTTTCGACTGCCTCGGCGCCCGTGTTCATCGGTAGCGCCCGCTCGAAGCCGGTCGCCTCGCACAGATCCTTCAGGAACGGCCCCATCTGGTCGTTGTGGAAGGCGCGCGACGTGAGCGTAAGCGTATCCATTTGCGCCCGCGCCGCTTCGAGGATCGCGGGATGGCGGTGGCCCTGGTTGAGCGCCGAATAGGCGCTGAGCATGTCCAGATAGCGGTTGCCGTCCACGTCCCAGACCCAGACGCCCTCCCCCCGGTCGAGCACGACGGGGAGCGGATGGTAGTTGTGAGCGCTGTACTGGTCGACTTCTGCCAGAAACGCTGCGGTCTTGGAGGCAGTCGCGTGGGTCATCTTGATGTCACCGATGAATGTTTATGCAACAATTTCTAATTATAATGCTAAGGGAGGCCGCCGCCAATGCTGGCGCCCGCACGAGCCGTGCGCCGCGTGTCGGAGACGACCCGTGCGCACACGGTAAGGGTCGCGATCGTCACGGCCGCCCATGAGAAGACCATGTACGACCATCCCTCGCGGAACTGCGCGGTCAGATCCCATCCCGACCGATAGAGGATCCAGCCGGCCACGATGAACCAGGTCCCGAGCATGAGCTGGGTGCCGATACGGGCCCAAGCCATCGTGGGCGAAGGTCTGAGCGCTTCGATGACGGCGACAGCCGCGACCGTGAAGAAGACCATGGACAGATGTGTGTGCACGAGCCCCTCCACACCACCGTGTGCCGTGTGCGCCCAGAAGAGGAAGCCGGCGTTCGCCTGCGCGGCGGCGAACGCGGCGTAGGTCGACGATGGCGCCAAGACGCCTCGAAGCGCCATCAGGTCGACGACGCCGGACAGGCAAAACACGGAGTACATGGTAACGTGCTGCCAGCTCATCATCACATCGCCCGGATACCACCCGTGGCCGGGGATCTCCACCCATACGCCCACGAGGGGCAACACGATCTTCGCGACAGGAAGGAAGATCCCCGACTCGAGCAGCCCGTCCCGTCGCGGTCCCGGATGCCGTACGAATCGTTGCGCGATCCAGTACACAGCCCAGATCAGGAACATGCTGCCCGGCAGCACGTGTCCCTCGAAGGTCGAGCTGAGCTCCATCGCGTCCATGTTCACCGCGCGCAATCTGCCCGGATGGGCCCCAGGGAGCCAGGGCCCGCCCGCCAGCTATCCCCCGAGGCCACCTCAGCCTCCCGAGTAGACCAGCTCGGCCACGACCTCGCCGACGACGTGCAGCGTCGAGGCGCGCACATGGTCGGGTGTGTCATTCGGCGTGTGCCAGTACGAGTTCCGCGGCCCATACGAAAAGTCCACGAGGTCGGCCGCCGGGATCCCCGCCTGCATGAGCGAGACATGATCGTCGAACAGCCGCTGTCCCACCCCCGTCGGGAAGTATTCGCGATCGCCCACCCGCTCGGCGGCCCGCCAGATCTTCTGGACGACCACGTTCGCATGCTGTGCCGAGAGCTCTTCGGCCGGGAAGGAGGGGTCCTCGTCTCCCACCATGTCGAGGAGGAGCGCGTACACGGGACGATCACCGTCCCCGAGTGTCGCCACGTAGCGCTTCGATCCTAGAAGCATGTCGTCCAGCCCGGGCCCGTAGTCCTCGCCGTCCACGAAGAGGAGATCCACGCCCATCGGAGGCTCGACCGACGCGAAGAGCGACGCGAGCTCCAGAAGCACGGCCGTGCCGGACCCGCCATCGTTGGCGCCCGGCACGGGCTTCGAGCGGTCGGCGGAATCGGGCGCCTGATCCGAGCGCGGGCGCGTGTCCCAGTGCGTCAGCAGAAGGATGCGGCGGGTGGCCTCCGGCCGGAAGCGGGCCTCTACGTTGTACAGCGTGAGCGAGTCGCCGGCGGCGGTGGTGTGGCTGAACGTGTCCACCACCACGGAGGGCGCCAGAGAGTCGAGGCGCGCCAGCATCCACGCGAGCTGGGCGTGGTGGCCCTCCATTCCGGGGATCCGGGGGCCGAAGCCCACCTGCGTACGCACCATGGACATCGCGGCCTCCCCGTCGAAGTCGGGATGGCCCGGGGTGGGGCCCGCGTCGGCTCCGCCGCCACCGCACGCGACGAGCGCGCAGACAGCCACAACGACGCAGAGAGCGCAGACGGCGCGGGAATGTACGGCCACGGGCGTAACGCTACGATCCCAGCTCTTCGAGGTACTGCCGGGCCTCTTCCTTGAACATGGCGTCCGGGGGGTGCACCTCCGGCATCTCGGTCACGCGCTCGAATGCCCCGCGAGCTTCGTCGTCGCGGCCGCGCTTCCGGTAGAGCTGGCCGAGGTCGAACTCGAAGATCACGAAGTTCGGCCACTCCCGGGTCGCTTCGAGCAGGTTCGACTCCGCGGCCTCCCAGCTCGTCGATTTCAGTGCCTCCGAGTGCACGAGCAGCCTGCCCATGAAGCGCTTGATCCCGGACATGCTCATGATCTCGTAGTTGAGCTTGCCCAGGAGGTTGTGCGCGCCTCCGTGGAGCGAGTCGACCGCCAGGATCTGGTGGGCATCGTCGTACACCCGCTGCGCGAGCCTTGCGGCGTAGTCGGGCCCCGCGTTGATCGCGCGGCGGCCCTCGGCCGCCCCGCGCCAGTAGAGGCCGTCCAGGCCTCCCGGGCGGGCTGCCACGGCCCGGTCGCCCAACTCGATCGCCGGGTCGAGCCAGTAGTTCTGCTCGACGACGCCCTTCTCCTCGATGCCGACGGCCACGGCGGCTCGCGCCGCGCGCCACAGGGCCTCGTAGTCGTTCGGATCCTGCTCCAGGTGTTTCAACAGCGTCTCGTACGCCTCCCGTGGTCGGCCCGCGAAGTAGAGCATATCCGCGTCGGAGACGGGCCCGCCGAAACGGGCCACCGGCTGAGCTGCGACGGCGCTGGGAACGAGCGCCAGCGCGGCGAGCGCTAGAAGACGGAAACGCATGCGCACATGTGTAGGACTGTGAGAACCGTCGAGGTAGAGGAAGAGAGGAAGAAAAGAAATGGGGTGGCAGAACGCCACCCCATCTTCATACACACTCGGATCTGATCAGGTCAACCGCCGCGGGGCGTCCGATCCGGGACTACGGTGCTAGCCGCACTCCGAATAACCGCACACGTGGCACTTCTTGCACCCTTCCTCGAAGGCGAGATGGCCCGTGCCGCACTCGGGGCAGGTGCCCATGTCATAGGTCTCGGGCCCCGAGTGGACCGACGCCCTCTGGGGCTGACTTCCGCCCCTGGGCGCTCCCAGCGTGAGGGGAAGGGCCTCCTGCACGCCCTCCTTCTCCTCCACATAGCGCTCGATGGCCTGGCCCACGGCGTCCGGCACGGAGAGCACCTTGTTGGGTCCGAGTCCGACCGCCCGGTCGCATGAGATCCCACGCACCTGGTCCTTCACCTGCTGAATCGAGATCCCGGAGCGGAGCGCGAGCGACATGAGTCGGCCCATGGCCTCCGCATCGGCCATCGCGGCGCCACCGGCCTTGCCCAATGTGCAGAAGACCTCGAACGGCCGTCCCCGCTCGTCCTCGTTGATGGTCACGTACAGGTCACCGAGCGGCGAGTTCATCTTCATGGTGTAGCCACGCAGCGCCTGTGGCCGCTGCCGCTTGTGCCGCACGGCCCCTGCCTCGGCGTCCTGGTCCTGGAGCTCCGCCTTCAGCCGCTCGACCTCCACGCGCAGGTTGTGCGCCTCCTCGCGTGCATCGGCGAGGTGATGCTCGAGCTCGGACACCTCGGCGGCGATGTCCTCCGCGACGTCCGCCTTGCCGGTCTTTCCGGTCGAGAGCACCTGCCCCTCTCGAGACCCGTCCCGGTAGACGGTGACGCCCTTGCATCCCAGTCGGTACGCGAGCTCGTAGATCTCGCGCACGTCGGCCTCGCTCGCCTCGCGCGGAAAGTTCGTGGTCTTGCTGATCGCCGAGTCCGTGTGCTCCTGGAAGCCGGCCTGCATCCGCACGTGCCACTCAGGGGTGATGTCGTGCGCAGTCCGGAAGATCCGCTGCACGTCCTCGGGCACTTCGTCGAAGTGGATGTGCCCCTCGTTGGCGATCTTCTCCATCAGCTCGTCGGAGTACCAGCCACCCTCCTTCGCCATGCGGACGAAGTCGGGGTTCACGTCCGGCATGAGCGCCCCGGCCTGGTTCCGCATGAACGCCACCGCGAAGAGCGGCTCGATGCCGCCGGAGCAGCCCGCGAAGATCGAAATGGTACCGGTGGGTGCGACCGTCGTCAGGTTGCAGTTGCGCAGCTTGCGCATGGGCCGCACCCGCGTGCCGTCGGCGCGCTTGGCCGCCGCCTTGTCCGGGCCCCAGATCGACTTCTCCCAGGCGGGGAACACCCCTCGGGTCGTCGCGAGTCGCTCGGACTCGACCCGGGCCTGCTCGTTCACGAAGCCCATGACGCGGCGGCCCAACCCGACCCCGGCCTCGGAGTCATAGGGGACTCCGAGCCGCACCAGCATGTCGGCCCATCCCATCACGCCCAGCCCGATCCGGCGGATGTTCTGTGCGAGGTCGTGGATCTCGGAAAGCGGGTAGACGTTCGCATCGATGACGTTGTCGAGAAAATGCGTCGACAGATGGATGACGCGAGCCAGGGCCTCCCAATCGATGGCATCGTCCGGATCCGCTCCGGGACGGGCGTCGTCCTTCACGAACTTGCCCAGGTTGATGCTGCCGAGGTTGCACACGTCGTACGGGAGCAGGGGCTGCTCGCCACAGGGGTTCGTAGCCTCGTAGCTCCCGAGCGCCGGCACCGGGTTGTACTCGTTCGCCCGGTCGACGAAGAACGTGCCGGGCTCGCCGGTGAGCCACGCCCCGTGCACGATCATGTCGAAGATCTCCCGCGCGTCTTCCTGGGCCGTGACCTCCTTCGTCTTCGGGTTCACCAGGTCGTACGCGCCGCCCTCGGCGACTGCGTCCATGAACGCGTCGGTGATCGCGACGGAGATATTGAAGTTCGTGATCTGCGTCGTGTCGTTCTTGCAAGTGATGAACCTGCGGATGTCCGGATGATCCACGCGCAGAATGCCCATGTTCGCCCCGCGCCGCGTTCCGCCCTGCTTCACGACGTCCGTGCTCGCGTCGTACAGCTTCATGAACGAGACCGGCCCGGAAGCGACGCCCATGGTCGAGCGCACGGGCTCGCCCTCGGGGCGGAGACGCGAGAAGGAGAAGCCCGTCCCGCCACCGCTCTGGTGAACCAGCGCCATCGCCTTGAGCGTGTCGTAGATGCCGCTCTGGCCGTTCGACAGGGCGTCGTCCACGGGAAGCACGAAACACGCGGACAGTTGGCCAAGGGGGCGGCCGGCGTTCATGAGCGTCGGAGAGTTCGGCTCGAACTCGCCGCGGATCATGAGCTCGTAGAACTGCCGTGCGACCTCGTCGACGGCTGCCTCGGACGCCCCGTAGTCGGCGTCGACGCCGGCGATGGTTCGGGCGACCCGCCAGAACATGACCTCGGGCTCCTCGGTCGGGTTGCCCTCGGCGTTCTTCTTCAGATAGCGGCGCGCCAAGACAAGTCGCGCGTTGTCCGTGAGCTCGGGTCGGGGGAGGTCCTCGGGGAGGACGTCATCGAAGATCTGGGACTCCCGAGTGGGCCTCGGCTCATGCACGCGCGTCATTTCCGGCCAAACTCCTGTGGACAATAAGGTGGAGAACCCTGGATAGAGAGGTTGAAAAACGGCGGGAACCCGCTCCCGCCGCGGAATGGCCTGTGGAAAGAGCCCACCCGACTACCACATATGGGGCGAAGCCCATATTAGGAGCCCCATATCTTGCGGTCAAGGCGCCTGGGCGACACCGCGGACGGGCCCCCGTCGATCCTCCGGAACCGCACAGATATTCGGTATATATTCGGTTGGTGTGCCGCCGCCCGCAAGGCGTACCGCGGCTAGAACGGGAGCCCCACGCGCAGGTAGGCGAGCGAGCCGGTGCCTCCCTGGACGAGCACGGCGACGCCCACCCGCACGAGGAGGCTCGAGTCGTAGAAGTCGAGGAGCTGGAGCGTGGCCTCGGCGCCCGTCGAGACGAGGGCGGGCCCCTGCGGGTTGGGTTCCCAGGCGTTGCCCGCATCCACGAACAGCGAGCCCATGAGCCTGTCGAAGTGCAGCGGCCACGCACCGACGCCCCGGTTCAGCAACGCGATCGGAAATCGGTATTCGGCCGTGCCCGCCCAGGCGTAACGACCGAAGAGGGTCGAGCGCGGGAATCCCCGCACCGGCAGGAAGACGTAGCTTCCCCCGAAGAGGTCGAGGCCGGCCACGGTCTGCTGTTCTCCCGCCGCCCCTCCGACGCCGAAGTGGCCGAGCTGGGCCTCGGGACCACGGGCCCAGCCACCGCTGGCCTGCAGCGCGAGCACGTGCCTTGCGAAGCCCCCGCCCCAGAGAGGGACGTACTCACGCACGCGGGCCGCGAGCTCGTCATACGATTGATCCACCCCGACCGCGCCCGAGTCGGACGCCGGCAGGCCGAGCTCCCTGCGGGCCGTCCCCTGGACGAACGCCGTCAGGCCGTGCGCCGCGCCCATCTGGAAGGTGTACGTGCGGGCGGTCGAGAGCCCCAATGCCACGCGCACCTCCCCAAGGCGGCTGGTGGGGCGCGCCGGCGAGTATTGCGTGGTCGGCCGGAGGTCCGTGCCCAGCAGGTCGCGACGCTGCCAGACGAGTCCCCCGCCGAGCGTGAGCGTCACGTCCCGCCGCCAGCGCCTCGAGTCCAGCGTCATCGACCCGTCGAGGCTCCGCTCGCGCGCGAGCACGTACAGGGTGTCGGGCGCCGACCCAGCGGCGAACTGCCCGCCGCTGGACCAACTCTCACTGGCACTCACCGTGAAGATGGGGTTCCCCAGCCCGCGATAGGAGTACGCCGCGCCGCCCTCCACCTTTCCGCCGCTCGTGAACGCCTGGGCGTACGCCGCCCATGCGTGGCGCCCTACCAAGTCGATGCCCGACGTTTCCGCCCCGAGGCCGAAGCCCAGCAGCTCCCTACGCGGGAGCGCGACGCCCCCGCTCAGCACGGGCCCGGCCGCCACGGCCTCCCGGTAGCGCATCTGCCAGTAGGTCGGAAGAAGCGTCGGCAGCGGCGAGTAGCCCTTCGACGGACCACCGACCTCGCCGCGCGTGGGAGGCGGTGCGGGGCGTGGCGCGAAGCGCGGGTCGGGCGCAGGGGCCGGCCCGAGCGCCTCGGGATCGAAGGGGACGCGCTCCACCTCCCAGCCGTCGACGTGGTACCCGCTCACGTACAGCCATTGACCAGCCGGATCGACGGACGGGTACGCGACTCCGGTCCGCACGTTGGTCAGGAGCACCGGGCCCCCGGCGCGTCCCGACGTGGGATCGACCTCGGCGCCGAGGATGTTCATGATCCCGGTGCGGTCGGACGACCACACGACCCAGCGCGAGTCGGGGCTCCAGGCGGGCGCCAGATCGAGGGCCCGGTCGTGGGTCACGCGGCTCACCAGCTCGCCGCTGCGCGCGTCCAGGATCACGACGTCGAGGTACGCCTCGGGCTCCCAGCGCGTCGCGGCGATCCAGCGGCCGTCCGGAGAGACGCGCGGGAAGGACCAGTGCACGTCCGGAACCGGCTTCACCAACGGGGATACCGCACCGGACGCCGGGTCGACGCGGACGAGCCCGTTGGTGCCGCCCCCCTCCTGCACCGCCACGGCCCAGCTTCCGTCGGGCGCGACGGAGGGCTGGTCCAGGCGGGCGCCTCGAGTCAGGCGCTCGCTCCGGCCGTCCAGGTCCATGACGTACAGATCGCTGTACGCGTGGTACGAGTCGGTGTACTCGAGTTGGGAGATCAGCATCCGGTGCCCGTCCGGCATCCACGCGTACGTGGCGAGACCGTTGGTGCGGCCGACCTCGCGGCTCCCGCCGCCTGCAGGCGCCTGGACCCTGAGCTGGGAATCCGAGCGGGCGTCCGAGCGGTCGTAGACCAGGGCGGCGCCGTCGGGAGAGACGGACGGATACAAGCCCCAGCGGGCGTCGTGCGTCAGCCGCTCCGGCTCCGTCACCGGCCCGAGCTTCGACAGCTCCTCGTCGAGGTGTGCGTACCGGCGCGTGAGATCGTCCGTCCAATCGCCCCACGCTTCGGACAGGGACACGCCGAACGCGGACCGACCCGCGGAGTCGAGACGGTACGGGACCCACTGCCCCGCCACCGCGTCCACGAAGTCGCTCATGCGGTCTTCTCCGTAGCGCTCCAGCAGGTAGTCGAAGAAGAGCGAGCCGTAAACGTACGGGCGGTCGCCTCCCGGCCAGAGCGGCGATTGCCCGGAGGCCTGCCCGATGTTCTCGAAGCGTCCCTCGAGGATCGCGGTACGGAGCTCGGTCTCCTCGAACGTGCCCCGGACTCGGCCGGCGCCGGTGATGTCGGACTCGTACCAAGTGGCCAGGCCCTCGATCACCCATCGCGGCGTCGAAAGCTCGGGGAAGAACGGCCACGACCCCGTGACCCGCCCGAACATGCCGCGGGCGACCTTTCCCACCAGCGACGTGGTGTAATCGAGATGAACGACGTGCGACAGCTCGTGCGTGATGACGAGCTCCAGCCAGTCGTCGAAGAACCCGAGCGAGGGACTGTCCACCGGGGGCCGGGCGAAAATCGTGATCCGGTCCGAGGGAATGACCTGGGCGTACCCGTTGGAGACGTCGACGTGGTCGGTGAGGAGCAGGTCGATCATGTTGTCGGGCGGCCGCTGAAACACCTCCGAGAGGCGCCGGTACGCCGTCTCGGCGCGATCGGCCGCCCGCCGACCCATCGTCTCGAGCTCCGCGGGAAACGTCACGCGGAAATGCTCGGTC